>Ga0209049_1000023_pt1 | contig 28258 bp, 28 predicted proteins | sample WorMetulBAHAMAS2_FD_187398 | JGI IMG/M metagenome (GOLD analysis project Ga0209049, IMG submission 187398) | Marine gutless worms symbiont microbial communities from Max Planck institute for Marine Microbiology, Germany - Olavius ullae BAHAMAS.2... | ecosystem: Host-associated > Annelida >...
AGGCAGGAGGCCAGAACATCCGAGACCCCCGTCTTCCGCTCGATCTCGCGCAGCAAGGGCACCCCGCCATCCGACGAGCGCGCCCCGCCATCGAAGCGGGCATGGATATCGAGGCCCTCGACGGGTGACAAACCGGGCCGCAGCGGGGTATCATCGAACATGGCGGGCTGGATCTCTAGGCTGGTGGCGCAGGAACAGGCTTGGCGACAAATTCACACGCCGCATCCACAGTTTAATCCATCCCCGCCAACCAAGTCAGGCACCCTGATGATTAATCCGGGATAGTGAGGCGTGCAGCATGAAACACCTGGCGTTCGCTCTTGTTGCATTTCTTGTCTCGGCGGCGCCCGCGGCTGCGGTCAACCTGATCGAGACACCGGGTTTGCCAGAGCGGGTTGCTGCCGGCGAGCTGCCGGCCGTGGCCGAGCGCGTGCCGGAGGAGCCGCTGGTCGTCGACCTGGCTGCTCGGGGCCGCGACGCCGGCGCGCACGGCGGCACAATGAAGATGTTCGTAACCCGGTCGAAGGACGTTTGCTACATGGCGGCCTGGGGCTGCGGCCGGCTGGTCGGCTACAACTCCAGCTACGAGCTGACGCCGGATCTGTTGCGCGACGTGGCCGTCAGCGACGACGGCCGATCGGTCACCTTGCATCTCAGGCACGGCCACGAATGGTCCGATGGCCACCCGTTCACCATCGAGGACTTCCGACACTGGTGGGAGGACGTTGCGCTCAATCCGGACCTCGCGCCCAGCGGTCCGCCGGTAGAGCTGCTGGCGGGTGGCGAGCAACCCGAGGTCGAGGTCATCGACGAGGTGACCATCAAGTACACTTGGCCGATCCCCAACCCCTTGTTCCTGCCGGCGCTGGCCAGGGCGCGACCGCTCTACATCTATCGGCCGGCCCACTACATGAAGCGGGTCCACGCCAAGTTTGCCGATCCGGACGGGCTGGCGGAGAAGGTCGAAAAGGCCAAGGCGGAGAAATGGGCACGGCTGCACAATCGGCGCGACAACCTCTACAAGTTCGACAATCCGAACCTGCCGGTTCTGCAACCGTGGCGCAACACATCGAAGAAGAACAGCCAGCGCTACGTTCTGGTCCGCATTCCGTTCTATCACCGGATCGACCCTGAGGGCCGGCAACTGCCCTATCGACCGGGTGGAGTTCGAGATCGCCGCCGGCGGGCTGATCCCGGCCAAGGTCAGCTTGGGCGAGGCGACCTTGCAGATTTCGGTCGCTTGGGTTCTCCGACGCCCCGGTGCTGAAGAAAAGCGAGAAGGCCGGCGGCTATGTTACCCATCTTTGGCGGTCCGGCGCTGCCTCTGAGGTGGCGCTTTATCCGAACCTGACCTACGACGACTCGGCCTGGCGCGCTTTGTTCCGCGACGCCCAGTTCCGCCGCGCGCTCAGCCTGGCGATCCGCCGCAAGGAGATCAACAAGGTTCTGTATTTCGGCTTGGCCAAGGAACGTACGGTGGGGGCGCTGGAGGAAAGCCCGTTCTTCGACCAGGCCAACGCGACCGCCTGGACACGCTTCGATCTCGGTGAAGCCAACCGCCTGCTCGACGAGTTGGGGCTCGACAAACGCTCCAGCGCTGGCATCCGGTTGTTGCCGGACGGGCAGCCCGTGGAGATCATCGTCGAGACCGCCGGCGAGTGGCGCGAGGTGGCCGACGTCCTGGAGCTGATCTCAGCGTCCTAGAAGGAGATCGACATCCGCCTGCTCGTGCGAGCGCTCGACCGCGACATTCTGCGCAATCGGGCCTATGCCGGGAGTTCGATGATGGTCGCCTGGTACGGCTGGAACAACGACGTGCGGACTGCCGACGCGGCGCCGACCGAATTGGCGCCGGTGGACCAGGCGAACTACTCCCAGCCGCGTTGGGGCAGTACTACCAGACCAAGGGCTCCGCCGGCGATCAGGTCGAACTGCCGGAGGCCAAGCGGTTGTAGCAGCTCTACGAGGACTGGACGGTCGCGGGTAGCGAGGCGACCAAGGCCGAGATCTGGCGCGACATGCTGAAGATCCATGCCGACCAGGTCTTCGTCCTCGGCACGGTCAGCCGGGCGCCGATCCCGGTGGCGGCCAACGACGGGCTGCGCAACGTTCCGGCCGAGGGTCTTTACGCCTGGGATCCGGGGGCGCAGCTCGGCATCCACCGGATGGACGAGTTCTTCTTCGCCAATGGCCGGGACTAAGGAGGGGGGAGGGCCGGGTTCGTTATCCTCTACCTGGTCCGGCGCTTCGCGACCATGCTGGTGACGCTGGCCGTCATTTCGGCACTGGTGTTCATCATCATCAACCTGCCGCCGGGTAACTACCTGTCGAACCAGATCGCCGAGATGCGTGCCACCGGCGAGGCTGCCGGAGTCGACAAGGCCGAACAGCTGATCAGGCAGTACTCGCTCGACAAGCCGATCTGGCACCAATACCTGATCTGGCTTGGCGTCCTGCCGGGGCCGGACGGGTTCGCGGGCCTTCTGCAGGGCAATCTCGGCTGGTTGTTCGAACTCGACCGGCCGGTGGCCGAGGTGATCGGCGAGACCGCCTGGCTGACCGTGCTGGTCAACCTCTCCTCGCTGCTGTTCGTCTATACCGTGGCGCTGCCGCTCGGGACCATCGCCGCGGTCCGGGCCAACACCTGGATCGACTACCTTTGCTCGTTCCTGGGTTACATCGGCCTGGCGACGCCGAATTTCCTGCTGGCGCTGATCCTGCTGTTCTACGGCGCCCAGTATTTCAACATCCCGATCGGCGGCTTGATGTCGCGTGAATACGAGGGCGAGCCGATGAGCTGGGGCAAGGCCGGCTCGATCCTCACCCACTTGATCGTGCCGACCATCGTCATAGGCACCTCGGCCGCCGCGGCGGTGATGCGGCGACTGCGCGCCAACCTGATGGACGAGTTGAACAAGCCCTATGTCGAGACCGCGCGGGCCAAGGGCGTGCCGGCGGTCACCCGGATCGTGCGCTATCCACTGCGGATGGCGCTGAACCCCTTCGTCGCCGACATCGGCAACCTGGCGCCGCAGTTGGTCTCGGGCTCGGTGATGATCTCGGTGGTGATGAGCCTGCCGACGGTGGGGCCGATTCTGCTGCAGGCGCTGAAGAGCCAGGACATCTTCATGTCCGGCTTCATCCTGCTGTTCGTCGCCGGGCTGACGCTGATCGGCATGCTGATTTCCGATATCCTGCTGGCAGTGCTGGATCCGCGCATCCGGCTGTCGTCTGAACGCAGGGGGGCCTGAAATGACCGAGCTGCGCGGCCACTACGTCGCTCCCGACGACTACGATGCCGAGGCCGACCGCCAGGTCCTCGACCGCGCCGAGTTCTACGCGCCGACCCGGGTGCTGGTCTGGCGCCGCTTCAAGCAGCACCGGCTGGGCGTGTTCTGCGGCCTGTTTCTGCTGGTCCTCTACCTAACGCTGTCATTCATGGAGACGATTGCGCCCTATCCGCCGAACAGCTTCGACGAGGACAACATCTTCACCCCGCCACAGGGGCTTTACCTGTTCCACGAGGGCGAGTATTTCGGCCTGCACACCTATCCGACCGCAACGGTCTACGACATCGCGACCGGACTGGTGAAACCGATGGCCGACATGGAATCGCCGCAGCCGGTGTCCGTGCTGGCCACCTGCGGCGAGCCCTACCGGTTCCTTGGCCTGGCCGAGAGCCGGTTCCGCCTGATCTGTCCGCCTGAGGGGGGGCAAGCTCCACCTGTTCGGCTCGGACCGGCTCGGGCGCGACGTCCTGAGCCGCATCCTGCACGGGGCGCGGCTGAGCCTGACGATCGGCCTGATCGGGGTCACGGTGAGCTTCGTCATCGGCCTCACCCTCGGCGGCATGGCCGGGTATTTCGGCGGCTGGGTCGATGCCGTGGTGCAGCGCGCGATCGAGGTGTTCCGCTCGCTGCCGGAGCTGCCGATCTGGCTGGCGCTCTCGGCCGCGGTGCCGGTGAACTGGAACTCGCTGGCGGTGTTCGCGATGATCTCGGTGATCCTCGGGCTTCTGGACTGGCCGGGATTGGCGCGCGCAGTGCGCTCGAAGTTCCTGGCCCTGCGCGAAGAGGACTACGTCCAGGCTGCAGAGCTGATGGGCGCCTCGCTAGGAAGGGTGATCCGGGCCCACATGATGCCGAACTTCATGAGCCACGTGATCGCTTCGGCTTCGCTCAGTATCCCTGCGATGATCCTCGGCGAGACCGCGCTCTCCTTCCTCGGCTTCGGGATCAGGCCGCCCTCCGTCTCCTGGGGACTGATGATGAACGACGCCCTCGACGCCGGCCTCGGGGCGCTGGAGCTCTACCCGTGGATCCTGGTGCCGATGATCCCGGTAATCCTGGTGGTGCTGGCCTTCTCCTTAGTCGGCGATGCGCTGCGGGACGCGCTCGACCCCTACTCGTGAGGCGGCGCCGGCAAGGCGGTGCAAGCAGGGAGGGCCACCGGGCGGGGATGGAGACCGGCTATTGCCGCATCGAGAAGCTGCACGGGCTGGAGCAGCTCCCGCCCACCGGCTACGAGATCGCCTGCTTCCCGTGGAGGATCAAGGGCGCCTCGGCCGGCTTCACCCGGGCGGTGGCGATCTTCGAGGCGTGATCCGCGGTCGCGGCGCCTGCCGATCCCTGTCAAGTCCCATCGGTCCTTCCGCTCGGCGGTTGGCGCGGTTGCCTAGTTTTCCGCATCCACGTATAGATGGATTTCTGACGGGATGGCTTGGGAAATCCTAAAAATAACACGGGCATGCTGGGGGAGCGGGTATGGATCTTTGGCAACACTCGGCGGTCGTGACCGGAGCGGCTTCAGGCCTCGGTGCCCAGACCGCTCGCTATTTGGCGGAAGAAGGCGCCAAGGTCGCGGTGATCGACATCGACGCCGGTCGCCTGGAGCGGGTCGCCAGGGAGACCGGCGCCCTTGCCATCCCGTGTGATGTGTCCGATGCCGCCGCGGCCGAGGCCGCGCTGCGGCAAGCGCGCGAAACGAACGGCGCCGCGCGCGTGTTGGTGCACTGCGTCGGCCGCGGCCACTCGCGACCGCTGGTCGGCGCCGATGGCCCGATGCCCCTCGACGACTTCCGCCAGCTTGTCGATGTCAACCTGATCTCGACTTTCAACATGATGCGGCTGGCAGCCAACGACATGGCGCCCCTGCAGAAGACGTCGAGCGGCGAGCGGGGCGTCATCATCACTACCGCGTCGGTGGCCGCCTACGAGGGCCAGAGCGGCGAGGCGGCTTATGCGGCGTCCAAGGGCGGTGTCGTCAGCATGATCCTGCCGGCCGCGCGCGAGCTGGGCCCGCTCGGCATTCGCGTCGCCGGGATCGCGCCGGGGCTGTTTGGCACCCAGACCCTGTTCACCATCGAGCGCGACCTGGACTCGCGGCTGGCACGGTCGATGCCGTTTCCACACCGGTTCGGCGATCCGGCCGAGTTCGCCATGCTGGTCATGCACGTGATCAAGAATGTCATGATCAACGGCACGGTGCTGCGCCTCGACGGCGGGCTGCACCGCTGATCCCGCCGTGAGCAAGACGATCTATCTGCATCTGGTCTCGCACGCCTCGGGCGAGCTGATCGAGATGCTGACCCGCAATTCGGTGGCACAGCTTCAAGGGGTGGCGGTCGAACGGCGGCTTTGGAAGATGGTGCACCATCTCGGCCAGATGCCGGAGATTCTGGCGGCCATCGCCGAAACCCGCGGCTTCGTGCTGCACAGCATCACCGCCGTCGATGTCCGCCAGGCGCTGGAAAAGGGCTGTGACAGGTTGGGCGTGCCGTGCATGTATTCGCTGGAGCCCCTGGTCGACCGCCTCTCCGCGCATTTCGACGTCCCGGTGAGATTGCACACCACTGCGCGCGACATCATCGACGAGGAGTATTACCGGCGGGTCGAGGCGATGAAATTCACCTTGGGGCATGACGACGGGGTCGCCGCCGACGACCTGGAAGGCGCCGACGTGGTGCTGGTCGGCGTGTCGCGGGCGACCAAAACGCCGACCTGCATGTATCTGGCGTCGCTGGGGGTCAAGGCCGCCAACGTGCCGCTGGTCCCGGGCGTGCCGTTGCCGGATGCGGTACTCAAGGCGAAGCTGCCGCTCGTCGTCGGCCTGACCGTCGACCCGGGACGGCTCGCAACCATCCGCGCCGCGCGTCTCACCGCTTGGAACGAATCCCAATCTGACTACAGCGACGCCGACGCTGTTGCCGAGGAGCAGCGCGCGGCGCGCCGGATCTTCGTCCGCAACGGCTGGCCGGTGATCAACGTCACCCGACGCTCGATCGAGCAGGCGGCAGCGATGATCCTGAAGCTGCTCCAGGAGCGCCGCGGCAGCGCTGATTGATCGCGGGGCAACGGCGGGCGCGTCACGGAGTCCTACCTCGGCTTCCGCGCCTCGGCGAAGTAGCCGCTCGCCTGGATGGTGTTGCGCCAGTCGCTGGCGCGGGCGTCGACGAAGCGGCTGATCCGGCCGCCGAAGCGCCGCTCGACCTGCGCCTTCTAGAACTTCAGCATGCTGAGGATGGCCGAATACTTGCCGTGCAGCGGGTAGAGGGTGACCTCCTCAAAGTCGCGTAAGAGATACGCCATGTCGTCGCGGCTGAGGCGTTGGTAGTCCTGGAACACCAGGCTCGGCGGCGCATGGTAGCGCCACATCCAGGGAACATAGAGAAAGAACCGTCCGCCGGGCTTCAGCGCCTGGCGGAAATTCGCCACCGCCGCGGCCGGGTCGTAGACATGCTCCGGGATCGCCAGCGCAATCACCGCATCGTAGCGCTCCGCCATCCAGTCCGGGAACGGCTGGCAGACGTCGCCGAGGATGTCGGGCGGGGTCAGGTTTTCATCGGCCGCGTCGATGTCGTTGAGGTCGAGGGTCTCGACCCGGCCCGCCAGCGCCCCGAGATGGCCGCGCATCCCGGCGCCGACATCGAGGATACGCGCGCAGTCGCGGGTAGCGGCGACGATGTGCTCGCGGGAGCGGTCGTCATGGAGATAGCTGAGGTCGACCCTTGCCCGGCGGGTGATCGCCTGCAGCCGGGCGTTGAGACCCTCGACGTCGTGGATGGGCTTTCTCTCGGTCATCGGCGGGCGAGCTCTAGGATTTTCGCCGCGGCGCAGGCGGTGCCGTCGCGGGCCAGCGGCGGCGGGGTGCGGCGGGGGCCTGTGGCGGCGGCCTCGGCGGCGCGGGCCAGGGCCTCGGCTGTCAGGTCGCCGACCCTGAGCACAGTGAAACCGTCGCAGGCGGCGAGGCGCTCGGCCCGGATCACCTGCTCGCGCTCGTCGTGCTCGTCGAAGGGAACTAGGATCGCCGGCGTGGTGCAAGCGGCGAGGTCGAGCACGGTGTTGTAGCCGGCCAGACTGACCGAGCAGGTGGCGGTGGCCAGCAGCGCCTTGTAGTCGGGCCGGGCCAGCTCGACGAAGAGGTTGGGGCGTCCATGCCGGGCGGCGAGGTCACGGGCGAGGCCGGCAACGTCCGCGCCGCCGGTCAGCAGGTGCCAGGGCCGGTGCGAGAACGCAGCGGCCTCGGCCGCCAGCGCCAGCAGCCGGCGGCCGAGCACCCCACCCGCCGACCGCGACCAGGACGGTCTCGCCATGCGCACCGGCCTCGACCGAGGCCGCGCCGCCGACATAGCCGGTGTGGTGGGTCATCCGGGCCAGGTCGTCGGGCAGGGGCCAGGTGGCGGAGAGCGGCAGGAATGTCGCGTCTCCATGCACCAGCAGGGCATCGTAGTGGCGGCGCAGGCGCCCGGCCGCCTCATCCAGCCGGCCGGGCTTTTTCGGCGGCTCCGGCACGTCACGGACCGAGGCGATGACCGCGGCGGCCGGGTTGGCGGCGCGCGCGGCGGCGATGGCGGCCTCGAACTCAGCCGCCAGCATGCGCCGGCCGAGAGGATAAAGCTCGGTGACCAGCGCGTCGGGGTGGAACCCGGCCAGGGTCTCCTCCAGCTCCGCCCGCCGGTGGGCGAGATAGGCAGCGTCGGCGGGGGTGCCGTCGGGCTGGCGCAGGGTCGAGAAGTCGAAGTCCGGCACCTGCAACGGTGGGAGCTGCAATAAACGAACCCCGTCGTGGTCGATATGGTCGAGCACCCGTCCACCGCCGATCACCAGCACCTCCGCCCTCGCTGCCGCCGTCGCCCGGGCCAGCGCCAGTGTCCGCACCAGATGGCCGGTGCCGGAGAGGTGGCAGCAGAGGAAGGCGACCCGGGTCATGGGAAAGGCACCAGCCGGACCGATTCCTCCGGCCGGGTCGGCGTGCCGTCGGCCATCAGGGTCAGCGGGTAGAGCCGGGCGCGCTTGATCTTGAACGGCTCGGGGCTGTCGAAATCCCAGCCCCAGGCGCGGGCGAGGATCACCCGCATGGTCGCCCGGTGGGTGATCAGCACCGCCGGCGCTTCGCCAACGGCGATCTCGGCCAGCGCCGGGCGCACCCGCTGCCAAACGTCCCACGGGCCCTCGCCGCCGGGCGGGCGGCGGCGCCAGCCCCAGTGCTCGATGTCGACATAGTCGGCGTCGGGGTCGGCCAGGAGGTCGGCGCCGTGGCAACCTTCCCAGTCGCCCCAGCTCAGCTCGACCAGCCGGGGATCATCGGCGACCGCGCGGCCGCGGGCGAGGGTGTGGGCGGTGTCGGCGGCGCGGGAGAGCGGGGAAGTGATGATCCGGGCGCCGTCCCAGGGGGGCGGGATGGCGAGGCCCTGCAGGGCCTCGCGAGCATCGTCGGTCAGGGGGATGTCAACCTGGCCCTGCAGCCGGTGCTCCCGGTTCCAGCTGGTCGGGAAATGGCGCATCAGCGCGACTCGGGTCATGGCATCAGCTCCGACAGGCTGGATTTCAACACCGCCGCGGCGGCGTCGAGACTGTGGTGGGCCTCGACATGGGCGCGGGCGCGGGCCGACATCCGCGCCCGGTCAGCCGCAGCCTGCTGGATCGCCTCGGCGAAAGCGCGCGGGTCGTCAGCCGGCGTCACCAGGCCGCCGCGAACGAGCGCACGGGCGGCGGGGCCGTCTTCGGTCACCACCGGCAGGCCGGCGGCCTGGGCCTCGAGCCAGACCATGCCGACGCCCTCGTTGACACCGGGCCAGAGCAGCAGGTCGGCCGCCTCGTAGTGCGGGCGGACCTCAGCCGAATCGTCGATGTCACCGATCCAGGTCAGCCGCCCGGCGGAGGGGGCGAAGTGCCCCCTCACCTCCGCCTCGGCCGCGCCGTGGCCGACCACGGTCAGCCGCCAGTCGCCGGAAAGGCGCGTCAGAGCCGCGGCCAGGCGGCGGTAGCTCTCCAGCTTGTCGCCGGGGCGCATCATCGCCACCGTCAGCAGCCTGAGCGGCGTTCCCGCTGGGCGGGGCGACACGGCAGGGCCGGGGTCGAGGAAGGCCGGCAGGTGGACCATCTTCTCGCCATGGCCGGCCGCCTCCAGTGCCGGGTGGTCGCGCGCCGTGATCCAGAACAGCCGGTCGGCGCTGGCGATCGCGGCCTCGGAGAGGGCGGCGAAGCCGGCCCAGGGGCCGTTGCGGCGCTTCGGCGAGATCGAGGCCTCGGAGATCGCGTAAGGGATGGACAGTGCCTCGGCGACGGCGGGGCCAATTAGATCGGGGGCCTTGTAGTAACAGTGATAGGTAAACCAGAGCGCCGGCGGGTCGGTGCCAAACCCGGCGATCAGCCGAGCGACCTCCGTCGCGGCCTCGGCCCTGAGACCGGCCTGCGCCGCCGGATCGCCGGCCATCTCCAGCGTCCGCAGCCGCGAGACGCAGTCCGGCGCGAACCCCGCCCTCTCCAGCGCCCTCAGTGTCAGCCGGGCGATATGGCGGTCGCCGGAGGGGGTGGTGTGGTCCGGCGCCGTCATCGGCGCATAGAATGCGACCCGGGCGGGCCGGGCCGGCCGCTGAAGGGCGGATGCGCTCATGCCTCGGCGAGGGCGAATCGCAGCAGCGCGTCGACAGCTTCGATCCCGGCCTCCATGCTGAAGCCGGTCTTCAGCCGCTCATAGGCGGCTTCGGCCATGGCGGTGCGCCGCTCAGGGTCGGCCGCCAGTGAGACGATGGCGTCCGCCAGCGCCTGCGGGTCGCCCGCCGGCACCAGCGTGCCGTGGACACCGTTCTTGATGAATTCCGGGATCGCCGAGAAATGCGTTGTCAGGATCGGCAGCTTCTGGCTCGCCGCCTCCATCAGCGCGTTCGGCAGGCCGTCGCGGTCACCGTCGTCGGCGATCTTGCAGGGCAGCACGAAGAGGTCCGAGGAACGCATTGCGGCGATCACGTCGCCCTGGGCCCGTTTGCCCTGCCAGTCGATCCTGTCGTCGACCTCGAGCCTCCTGGCTCTCAGCTCGATGCCGCGCTTCAGCTCGCCGTCGCCGATATGGACGAAGCGCCAGTCGAGCCCCTCGGGCAGGCGGCTGAGCGCCTCCAAGAGGTCGCCATAGCCCTTCTTCGCCACGAGGCGGCCGACCGAGAGCAGGGTGAAGTGGTTGTCCGAGCGGCGGATGTCCGGCGGGGCCGGGAAGCGCGACAGGTCCAGCCCGTGATAAACGAGTGATATCTTGCGCCCGCTGACGTCGAGATCCGTGAGGTGCTCGGCACCGGAGGCGGTGCAGGTGACCCCGAAACGGCTGTCCGCAATCTTCTCGCGCTTCTCCCAGTCCGGGATGGTCCAGATGTCCTTGGCATGGGCCGAGAAACCCAAGCCGATGTCACGCATGATCGCGGCATAGCGCGCGACCGAGGCCGGAGTGTGGAGGAAATGGACGTAGAGGAACCGGGTGGTGGGTGGCAGTTCGGCCGCCAGCACCGCCGCTTGGCCGAACCGGCGGATGCGGCTGGCGGTGCGGTCGCGCATCAGGTCGCGCCACCACACCCGGGCTGTCCGCCAGAACTGCTTTCTCCCGGCCATGCTCAGCAGCGCTCGCAAGACCCGCAGCGGCTCCTGATAGAGATATTCCGGCAGATAGTGCCGCCTGGCGGCGATCTCCTCGTGGATCGGATGGATGCGGTCGTCATAGGGTTGGCGCAGCGACCAGATGTCGAAGCGGTGGCCGCGCGCCTCCAGGGCCCGCAGCTCTTGGGCAATGAAGGTCTCGGACAGACGCGGATAGCCCTTGAGCACCACCGCGAGCTGGCCACTCATGGTTCACGCTCCCGCGGCGGCGAGGGCGGGTGGCAATTCGAACATGCGCTCGGCGATGGTCGACAGGCCGCGAAGCAGCCCCGGAATGCGCACCTGCGACGGTCGCGGCTGGTCCGCCAGGGCTCGGATGGCGGCGGCCATCACCTCAGCGCCACTGCCGTCGCGTTCAGGGGAGAGCATGCGCACCAGCCCCAGCTGCTCGGCCGCGGCGGCGCGGATCAGCTGCTCGCGCCGCGGATGGATGCGCGGGGCGATGATCGCCGGCTTGTCCATCGACAGGATCTCGCAGAAGGTGTTGTAGCCGCCCAAAGCGACGACGCCAGAGGCGCCGGCGAGCAGGCGCTCCATCCGCGGGTGAAAACCGAGCGCCTCCACCCGCCCGGCGAGGGCGGCGATCCGGCTGTCGAAGTCCGGACGGTCGGCGGCGCGCATGAACGGGCCGTAGATGATCAGCGCGTTGGGCTCGAACGCGGGATCGGACTCGTAGACCCGAAGCACTCAATCGACCAGCGCCGCGCCGTCGCCGCCACCGCCAGTGGTCACCAGGACGTAGGGCTGCTCCGGCTGATCCGAGTTCGCGTCCGCTGGCCGGTCGGCTTCCCGGCGCAGATAGCCGGTATAGACCACCCGACCCTCCATCTGCAGGCTGAGGTCGAGCCCTACCAGCGGGCGGCAAATCTGCGGGATGTCATAGATCCAGATTTCGTCATAGAACCGCTCGATGGCCTCAATGGCACCCTTGCGCTCCCATTCCCGGGCCAGGGCATCCTCGTCGTCGAGCACATCGCGGATCCCCAGCACGATCCGGGCGCCGCGGTTCCGCGCGGCAGCGAGGGTCGATGTCAGTTCGTGGCGAAAGCCCCAGGGTTCCTTGTCGACGATCAACAGGTCGGGACGGAAGACCCTGTCGGCGGCGGCAATGAGGGCGCCGCGCAGGGCGGTCATCTTGTCGATATCCATCGGCAGGTTGGACGAGGTGTAGCTGCCGTCGGCAAGCTTGACGACACCGGGCAGACGCACATGGTCGACCCGCTCGGGGAAGTCGAACCGCCCGGCAATCGGCGAGCCGGTGACGATCAGCGCCGAGCAGTCGGGATCGGCCTTGACCAGCGCCGTGGCGATGGTGCGCGACCGGCGCAGGTGGCCGAGCCCGAACGTGTCGTGGCTGTAGAGCAGTATCCGCTTTTCACGGGAGCAGCTCGAGGATGGTCTTCCACACGTCATCTTCTCCCCCTTCTCCCACCGAGCCCCGAGCCCGGCCCCACAAGTGCGTGATCTTGAGCCCGGCGACAAACCCAGATCAACCTGCGGCGCTGGCGGTCGGCCCGCCTCAACAGATTGGAGCCGCATTCCACAGGTGCTTTCGCTCACTTCACGTGCAACAACATTCGCACGAGCGGTGGCATAAAGGCAGCCGTAAGCCGCATTCTCCGCTATATAGTGGCTGGGTTGCGAAAGCCGATGACACCAATGCAAAATCGGATGAAATGCCGCAGCCGTGCCACCGTCTGGCCGCTGCTGGCGGCCGCTCTGCTGCTAGCCATGTTGTCTGTAGCCCTGTTTGCCGGCCCGGCGGCAGCGCAAATCCCCGACTACGGCAGGCTGCTCGGCGTGACCGGCGCCGCCGGGACGGCATCGGAGTCGACTGCGGCGGAGCCGCGGCAGTCGCTGCCCGCGACTGGGGCCGGTCCAAGCGCTGCCGACTACGCGCGGCTTTCCGAGGCGGCGCCCGAGCCGATGCTGGGCACGGCGCGCAAGGCGGTCAGCCTGTTCCGCGAGCGGCTCGCCGGCACGCTGAACCGCACTCCGGAGGCCTTCCACGCCATCGGCACCACGCTCGCCGCCGCCAGCCCCACCGGGCACGAAGTCTACTTCCTCAGGGTCGCCATCTTCGCGGCGCTGCTGCTGGTCGCCGGCAGGGCAGCGACGGAGTTCTACATCCACTTCGTCGCCCGGCCGGTCTTCATCCGGGCCACGGCCGGGGCGCTGCACGGCTATGCGGGCAAGCTGCCGGTTCTGGTCTACCGGGTGCTGCTGACCGCCATCGGCCTAGTGATGACGCTGGTGGTCGCGTCGATGGTGGGGTTGCTCCTCTACGAGGAGCACGAAGCGACCCAGCTGACCGTGATCACGATTTTCGCGACCTACGCGGTGGTGGTTCTGGCCGACACCGTCTGGCGGATGATGCTGGCGCCGTTCCTGCCGAAGTGCCGCCTCCCCGAGATCGGTGACGCCCCGGCGCGCAGCTTGTACCGCTGGCTGACCCTGGCCAGCGGCGTCGCCTTCGTCACCTCGGCCTTCTGCTACTGGATCGAGGTGTTGGGCCTGCCGCGCGAGGTGCACGTGCTGCTGACGGTGCTGATGACGCTGGTGACGGCGATGCTGGTCCTTATGCTGATCCGGGCCAATCGCGCCGCGGTTTCCGGCATGATCCTGGCCGGGCAGCCGCGGGCGCAGGCGAGCTGGCTCGCACGCGCTGGGGCGGCGGTATGGGCGCCGCTGGTCTCGCTCTACCTGATCGTCACTTGGGGCGACCTGAGCTTCCGCCTGGTCATGGGGATCGATGGCGGACCCTCGCGGCTGCTGGTCCCCTACATGACGCTGACTGCCGGGTTGTTCGTCTATGGCGTGGCAAACTACGCGATCGAGCGCATATTCGCGGACCAGCACCGGATGAACGAGCTCAACGCCGCCGCGGCAGCGCAGCGGGCGGCCGACGCGGCGCTCGCGACGGGGTCGGCAACTGGCGATGCGGTCGAGGATGAAGGGGATGACGAAGGCGGCGCCGGGGAGCAGGTAGTGCTTGGCGGCAGCGGGCAGATGCCGACGCGCCGCTCCGGCATGCGGACGATGGAGGATCTCGCCCGCCGCGTCGCCTCGCTGTTCGCGCTCGGTGCCAGCGCCTATGCGCTGGCGGTCTCCTGGGCTGGATCGAAGGCCCTTGCCGAGAGCCTGTGAATCGACACCGGATTCGACCTGCTGGAGGTTTGCCTCGCCGGCTACGTGGTGTTCCATGCGGTGCGCATCTAGCCCGACCGCAAGATCGAGGACGAGGGCGGCGACATCGAGCTGACCCCCGGCGACGAGGGCGGCGGCGCCGGGGCGACTCGGCTGGCGACCCTGCTGCCGTTGGTGCGCAACTTCATTCTCGGCGTCATTGTGATCTCCATTGCGCTGATCCTGGCGATGCAGCTCGGGGCCAATGTGGCGCCGCTTTTCGCCGGCGCCGGCATCGTCGGCCTGGCGATCGGCTTCGACAGCCAGGCGTTGGTACGCGACATCCTGTCGGGAGCGTTCTTCCTACTCGACGACGCGTTCCGCAAGGGCGAGTACATCGATGTCGGCGACGTAAAGGGCACGGTCGAGAAGAGCTCGCTGCGCTCGTTCCAGCTTCGCCATCATCTCGGCATGCTGCACACCATCCCCTTTGGCGAGATCCAGCACCTGACCAACTTCTCGCGCGACTGGGTGATGATGAAACTGCCGCTCAGGCTGACCTACGACACCGATGTCGAGCGGGTGCGCAAGCTGATTAAGAAGCTGGGGCTGGCGCTGATGGATGATCCGACCGTCGGCGACAAGTTCCTGCAGCCGCTGAAGAGCCAAGGCGTGATCCATATGGAGGAGTCGGCGATGATCATCCGGGTCAAATTCATGACCCGGCCCGGCGACCAGTGGGTGATCCGCAAGCGCGTCTTCGCCGAGATCCGCGAGCTGTTCGAGCGCGAGGGGATCAATTTCGCCCATCTCGAGGTCACGGTGCGGATCCCCGGCCCGCCGGACGACCGGCCGCTCGACGAGGACGAGAAGCAGGCCGTGGGCGCCGCGGCGCGCTCCGTACTCGACGTGGTCGGCACCGAGCCGCTGCCGCCGACCGGTACCGGAGGACCAATGGATGATCGCTAGAATTCTGCTCGGCGCCATCGCCGTCGCCCTGACCCTGGCCCTGCCGAACGCCGTTCCGGCGCAACAGGCAGAGCTCGTCGCCGAGCCCGTCGAGGTGCCGTTGCAACGCTTCCCGACCTGTTGCCCGCGCCTGGACTGGTGGGATGCGGTCGGCGAGGTGCCGCATGTGCAGACGATGGACGGCTTCCTTCAGGTGTGGCAGGACCAGTCCCTTCGCGCCGAGTTGAAGGCCAAGGCGCTGTTCCAGGTGATCGAGGATCACCAGCAGAGCGATGACGATCTCACCGCCGCGGCAGTGACCTATTACGGATCGGTCGACCAGTCGTACCCCTATCAGCGCGAACTGCTGGAGTTAGGTGTCGGCCGCTATCTCGACTACGACCGGCCGCTGGACCGGTATGCCGGCAAGCCCGGCGATCTCTCGGCCGGAATGATGCGCAAGCTCGCCCGAATCTACATCTCCGACGGTGAGCCGGAGCTGGCGGTGCCGCTGCTCCAGCACATCCTCGGACCGCGCCGCGAGGAGGTGAACGACCACCTGCTGGAGCTTGCCGCCGTCCCTCTGGGTCAGGCGCTCGGCGAGCTCGGCCGAGAACCGGAAGCGATCGCCGTGCTGCTGGCGGCGAAGCGGGATTTCGACGGCGACTGGGAGCGCCTGCTCGACGACGAGCTCGACCGGCTGTGCGCGCGCATGGGGCCGGCCTATTACCTCTACGACTGGCGACTTAGCGGACCGCTCCTGGCTGCACTGCTGGGAGTGATCTTGGTGGTCGGGATATTCTGGCGGCGTCAGCCCCGCATTCGCTGAGCGCCGCGCTGCGGTTCCGGCGCGCTATTGCGCGCGGAGGATCGCCGTGATCTCGTCGAGCATCTGCAGCCGGTGCTTCTTCATGTCCTCGAGCCGGAAGTCCGAGGTCGGCTCGACATTGGTCTCGGCCAGCGCGATCTCGGCATTGAGGGCGTGGTAGCGCTTGGCGAGATCGGCGAACTCGGCGTCACTCGCCTGCAGCCGTTCAATCGTCTCGACATCTTCCGGGAAGGCTTCGGGAAGTTATTGCGGCATGTCGGACACGGTCGGCGGATTCCTGATCAGGGTTGACGGGAAAAGAACGGGAGGCCGGCTGCCACCAATCCATGCGCCGAATCAAGCCCCTGTGACGTTCCGAGGCGACGCAGGCAGAGCCGCGCGGGACCTGGGGTGGCCGGTTCCGTGACCGCCCCGCCCCGGCACCGTCGAAATACGCCGGCCCGGCTGACGCGATGCTGGAATCCGCCGGGTTTGCACGTTAAACCGGGAGACGCGCTGGGACGGGTTCTCCATGAACATTTACCTGCCGATCGCCGAGGTTTCCGTGAACGCTTTCCTCCTCCTCGGGCTGGGGGGCGGCGTCGGTTTCCTGTCGGGTCTTTTTGGTGTCGGCGGCGGGTTCCTGATGACGCCCTTGCTGATCTTCATCGGCATCCCTCCGGCGGTGGCGGTGGCGACCGAGGCAAACCAGATCGTCGCCTCGTCGTTCTCTGGCGTGCTGGCGCATTGGCGTCGCCGGACGGTCGACTTCAAGATGGGGTTGGTTCTGCTGGCCGGCGGCCTGGTGGGCTCGGCGATCGGGGTGCAGATCTTCTCGGTCCTGCGCGCGCTCGGCCAGGTCGAGCTGCTGGTCTCGCTCTGTTACGTCGTCTTCCTCGGCATCGTCGGCACCCTGATGTTCATCGAGAGCATCCAGGCGCTGCGAAAGTCGAAGAGGGGTCAGCCGCCACGGCGCCGCGGACACCACTGGTCGCACGGCCTGCAGTTCAAGATGCGGTTCCGGGCGTCCAATCTCTATATCAGCGCCATCCCGCCCTTCAGCATCGGGGCCCTGGTGGGCGTGCTGGCGGCAATCATGGGTGTCGGCGGCGGCTTCATCATGGTCCCGGCTATGATCTACCTCCTGGGCATGGCGACCACGGTGGTGGTCGGCACGTCGCTGTTCCAGATCATGTTCGTGACCGGCGCCACGACGCTGTTTCACGCCATTCTGAACCAAACGGTCGACGCCATCCTGGCAGTGCTGCTGCTGGTCGGCGGCGTGATCGGGGCGCAAATCGGGGTTAGGCTGGGGCCCAAACTCCGGGGCGAGGAGCTGCGGGTCCTGCTGGCGCTGCTGGTGCTCCTGGTCTGCTTCAAGCTCGGCGCCGATCTGGTGCGGACGCCGGACGAGCTGTTCACGCTTGGGGGGTCGGGACATTGACCCAGCGAGCGATACAGCGGGCGTCACTCGGGGTATTGGCCATCTTGGCGGCGTTGATCGCGCTTTGGGCCGGCCCGTCGCGGGCGGAAGAGACAGTGGAGAGGGTGATTGCCGGTCTGAGTCAGAGCCATGTCTCCATCACCACCGGTTTTTCTGGCTCCGAGATCTTCATCTACGGTGCCGTCCAGCGCGACGCTCCGGTGCCCAAGACCTGGCCGCTCGACATCATCGTCGCGGTGACCGGGCCGCTGGAGCCGGTGATTGTGCGCAAGAAGGAGCGCAAGTTCGGCATCTGGATCAATGACGCCGGGGTGGAGGTGGACGAGGCGCCGAGCTTCTACGCCGTGGCCACTACCGGCCCGTTCAAAGAGGTGATCTCCTATACCGACAACCTGCGCTACAAGGTGGGGTTGGAGCATCTGGTGCAATATATAGGCAAGCCCACCGACACCGTGTACCGAGAGGGCTATCCGGAGGCTCTGGTCCGCCTGCGCCACTCCGCGGGAACCTATTTCGAGTTGATCGGCGGTGTGAAGGTCACCGAGGAGACCCTGTTCGAGACCCGCATCCGGCTGCCTGCCAACCTGGTCGAAGGCGACTACAGGACCAGGATCTTCCTGCTGCGCGGCAAGAACGTGCTCGACGCGTTCGAGTCGTCCATCGAGGTCCGCAAGGTCGGCCTGGAGCGCTGGATCTACACAATGGCGCAGGAGCAGAGCGCGGTCTACGGGCTGCTCTCGATCCTGGTGGCCCTGACCGCCGGCTGGCTGGCCTCGACCGTCTTCCGGATGGTGTTCCGGTAGAGCAGATTGCCACGCCGGATTACGCTTCGTTAACTCTGGCCGGTGACAGTGCGCGCCGAGGCCCCATCGCTTTCTGGGGGAGGACGGCCGACGGCACTCCGTGTCGGGCCTCCTCAGGTTCGTGCGGCGCCGGGTCTCGGGCGTAGCGTAGGCTTTTCGGTCTTGTGTCGTTGCGGCCTCTCTCCGCTCCTGCGGGGAGAGGGCGGTTGCAGGCGCGCGCGACCTGGCGGATTCGTCGAGCGCCCCCCGGCCGCGGCGGCGCCAGCGACGGACGGCGATTTTCACCGGCTTGTGACGATCCTCACAGAGGGTCCGCGGCGCGCCTGCTAGTTTCAGATCCGTCCCAGGAGGCGAACGGGCTGACTTCTCACTCCCCCGAGCCCGGAAGCCTTCGAAGACTGTCACGTGGGTGACTTGTTACCTCTCATACTAGGCGCCGGGTGACCCCACCCGAGCGCCGCTTTTATTCGGGTTCACCCGTCTGCGCCCTGACCGCCGAGCGGCGGTTTAGCGGGCGCGCTGACCGAACAGGATCGCCTGAGCCTCCTTGTCGGTGGCAAGATCGCGCCGCTTCTCCTCGCCCAGGCGACGACCGACCTTGACCGCCGGGCGCTCCCACATGCGGTCCAGCCAGGCCTTCATATGCGGGAACTCGGCGATGTCCTGGTTCTGGCGCTCCCATCCCCAGGCCCATGGCCAGATCGCCATGTCGGCGATGGAGTAGAACCCGGCGACGAAGTCGCGGTCGGCGAGGCGGCGGTTCAGGATTCCGTAGAGCCGGTTGACCTCGTTGGTGTAGCGCTCCTTGGCGTAGTCGATGCTGACCGGGGCGTAGTTCAGGAAGTGGTGCGCCTGGCCGGCCATAGGGCCGACGCTGGCCATCTGCCAGAACAGCCATTGCTCGACCTCGACCCGTTCGCGCTCGGTCTGGCCATAGAATTTGCCAGTCTTGCGCGCGAGGTATTGCAGGATCGCACCCGATTCGAAGACCGAGATCGGCTGGCCGTCCGGTCCTTCCGGGTCGACGATGGCCGGCATGCGATTGTTCGGCGCGATTTCCAGGAACGCCGGGTGGAACTGGTCGCCGCGGCCGATGTCGATCCACTTGACCTCGTAGGGTAGGCCAATCTCCTCGAGCGCGATGGAGATCTTGAAGCCGTTGGGGGTGGGCCAGTAGTAGAGGTCGATCGGCGCGGGCATGCGGGTTACCTCCGGGTCGGCGTTAAAGGTTCCGGAGCAATGTAGAGCAATACGATCGATTGCAAGCCTGAGACCGTCAACGGCGGCCCCCAGCTTCTCAATCATCGCGGGCATCAGCATCGCCCAATTGCGAGCCGGTGCTGCCCAGCCGGCTGAGCGGCGACCGCCACCCAAGATTGACCCGCTGGGCCAAAAGTCGTATGCGCGACGGACTTGGCGATTTGTCAGGCCGGCTTGCGGGCCACGCGGAACATTCCGCTAAAGAGGTCGTGGCCGGGGTTTCCGGTCCTTCCGTTCCGGCCCCGTATTTTCGGAGGGCCGGGCGTTTCCCGGACAGGCGCATGAACGACACCTGCTACCGCCCCCGCACGCGCCTCGTGCACGAGGGCCAGAGGCGCAGCCAGTTCGGCGAGACCTCGGAGGCGATCTATCTCACCCAGGGCTTTGTCTACCCGGACGCGGAGGCCGCCGAGGCGCGGTTCAAGGGCGAGAACCCTGCGGGCGAGGAGGGCTTCATCTACGCCCGCTACGGCAACCCGACCGTGGCGATGTTCGAGGACCGGATCGCCGCACTGGAGGGGGCCGAGGCGGGTTTTGCGACCGCCAGCGGCATGGCGGCAGTGCATGCGGCGCTGATGTGCCAGCTGCGTGCCGGCGACCGTGTGGTGGCGGCGAGGGCGCTGTTCGGCTCCTGCCTCTACATCGTCGAGACCCTATGCCCGCGTTTCGGCATCGGTGTCACCCTGGTCAACGGCACCGATCTGGCCGAGTGGCGCGCGGCGATGCGCCCCCAGACCAAGCTCTGCTTCCTCGAGACCCCCTCGAACCCGACGCTGGAGATCATCGACCTCGCGGCCGTGGCGGAGATCGCCCATTCGGTCGGGGCGCGGCTGGTGGTCGACAACGTCTTTGCCACGCCGATGTTCCAGCGTCCGCTAGCGCTTGGCGCCGACGTGGTGGTCTACTCCGCCACCAAGCATATCGACGGCCAGGGGCGATGTCTGGGCGGCGTGGTGCTCGGGACCGAGAAGTTTATCCGAGACGAGGTCGAGCCCTACGTCAAGCACACCGGCCCGGCGCTCAGCCCGTTCAACGCTTGGGTGATGCTGAAGGGGCTGGAGACCCTGGCGCTCCGGGCCAACGCCCAGACCGACGGTGCCGAGGCGCTGGCGCGGGCGTTCGATGGCGATCCGCGGCTGGTGCGGGTGATCTATCCGGGCCTGCCGAGCCACCCCCAGCACAACTTGGCGCTGGCGCAGATGGCCCGCCCGGGAACCATACTCTCTCTCGATGTTCGGGGCGGGCAGGCCGGCGCCTTCCGGTTCCTCAATGCGCTGCACCTGATCCGGATCTCGAACAATCTCGGCGATGCCAAGAGCCTGGTGACCCACCCGACCACCACCACCCACCAGCGGCTGACCGAGGAAGCGCGCCTGGTGCTCGGGATCACTCCGGGCTTGGTGCGGCTGTCGGTAGGGTTGGAGGACCCGGAGGATCTCCGCCACGACCTGGATTCGGCCCTGGCAGTGGTGTGAAGGCGGATCGTGCCGAGGCCACTGCACAGCACCGCTAACGCCCGGCAGTGGCGTGCATCGGCAGCCAACAGGAATGGTGTTGCGACGGTAAAGATCGCCGCCGGAGTTTCATGGAGCGGCGATATTGCTTAACCTCTCGTTAATGGGAATCGGTGTCTGGGTGTCGGCGCGCGGGGCCGGTTCCTGCGCTTCGCTGGGGATGAAGCGTCGTCGGCGCAAGTTGGGAGGACAACAATGAACAAGATCGACCCGAAGGCCTTGATCGACATGGCGATGCGCCCGGTGGAGCGTCCGACCACGTCGGAGGCGGAAGAGGCCGTGCGCACGTTGCTGCGCTGGGCCGGCGACGACCCGGAGCGCGAGGGCCTGCTCGACACCCCCGGCCGGGTGGTGCGCGCCTACCGCCAGTGGTTCCGAGGCTACGAGGAGAATCCGGTGACAATGCTGCAGCGGACCTTCGAGGAAGTCGAGGGCTACGATGAGATGGTGGTGCTGCGCGACATCCGTTTCGAGAGCTGTTGCGAGCACCACTTGGCCCCGATCATCGGCAGGGCTCATGTCGGCTACCTCCCGACCAACCGGATCGTGGGGATATCGAAGCTGGCGCGGCTGGTCGATGCCTATGGCAAGCGGTTGCAGGTGCAGGAGAAGATGACGGCGCAGATCGCCAACACCTTGATGGAGGTGCTGAAGCCGAGCGGCGTCGCGGTGGTGGTGGAGGGCGAGCACCACTGCATGTCGACCCGCGGCGTGCACAAGCCCGGGGTTAGCATGGTGACCTCGACCATGCTCGGCGTGTTCCGCGACGACCACCGGACGCGCAAGGAGTTCATGGACATCATCGGCATTCCGACCAACCGGATGAGCTGAGCGGTCCCGGTCACGTCGAAAGGGCCGGTCCTGCGGGACCGGCCCTTTCCGTGTCCGGCTGATCGCGGCCGCCGACCTGTCCCCGACTCAGTCCTTGTCGAAGCGGACCTTAACGTAGCTGCCGGGGGCGTCCTCCAGGGTGCCGAGCACCTTGCCGGGCTCGCGGGCCGGGACTTTCTTGTTCTTCGACTGCTTCACCAGCCATTCGTGGTAGTCGGGCCACCAGGAGCCGGGGGTCTCGACGGCGCTCTCGCGCCATTCGTCCAGCGTTGCCTCCTTGACTCCGGCCTTGGTCCAATACTGGTACTTCTTCATCGCCGGCGGGTTGATCACCCCGGCGATGTGGCCGGACCCGGCAAGGACGAAACGCTGGCTGCGCGAGCCGATCAGCTTCGCCGCCCGGTAGGCGCTTGCCGCCGGGGCAATGTGGTCCTCGATCGCGGCCACGTGATAGACCGGCACCTTGATGTTCCTGGCGTCGAGGACCGCCCCCTCGACGTCGAACCGGCCCTTGGCGAGGCTGTTCTTGTTGTAGAACTCGTCGAGGTAGCGGACGTGCAGCTTGCCCGGCATGCGGGTCGAATCGGAGTTCCAGTACAAGAGGTCGAAGGGGAAGTTCTCGCGGCCCAACAGGTAGTTGTTGATCACGAAGCCCCAAATCAAATCGGTCGAGCGCAAGCTGTTGAACGCGCCCTGCATGTTCTCGGCGGCGAGGATGCCCTGCTCCTCCATCTGCGACTCCAGATTGTGGATCACATGGTCGTCGACGAAGATCTGCAGGTCCCCGGCGTCGGTAAAATCGAGCTGGGTGGTGAAGAAAGTGGCGCTGCCGACGCGGGTGCCGCCGGTGACCGCCTTGTAGGCGAGCGTCGTCGCCGCCATGGTGCCGCCGATGCAGTAGCCGATCAGGTTGACCTTGTTGGCGCCGGTCTCCTCGGTCACCTTCTCGATCGCGGTCAGCGGGCCCCTGCGCATGTAGTCCTTCCAGCCCTCGTTGCGCTGCGCCTCGGTGGCGTTGACCCAGGAGACGACGAAGACGGTGTGGCCCTGGCCGACCAGCCAGCGGATGAACGACTTCTTCTCGTTCAGATCGAGGATGTAGTACTTGTTGATCCAGGGCGAGACGATCACCACCGGCCGCTCATAGACCTCGTCGGTCGTCGGCGTGTACTGGATCAGCTGCATCAGATCGTTCTGGTAGATCACCTTGCCCGGTGTGTTGGCCATGTCGCGGCCGACCTCGAACGCGTCCATGTCGGTCTGCCGGATCAACAGGTGCCCGTGGCCACGCTCCATGTCGCGCATCAGGTTGTCGAGCCCGCGCAGCAGGTTCTCACCGCCCTCCTCGATGGTCGTCTTCAGTACCTCTGGGTTGGACCAGGGGAAATTGGTTGGGGATATCGCCTCGATGTAGCTGCGGGTCAGGAATTCGAGCTTGCGCCGCTCCTTGTCGGTCAGCCCGCCGGCCTCCTCCAGCCGCTGCTTCAGCCAGTTGCCTGTCAGCAGGTAGGACTGTTTGAGGTAATCGAAGAAGGGGTTCTCATCCCAGATCGAATCCTGGAACCGGCGGTCGCCCTGCGCTGGAGTGGCCAAGGGTTGGGCGTCCTCCTCGCCCATGCTGCGCCGGATGATGCGGGCCCAAAGATCTGCCTGCTGCGTCCAGTAGTCGAGCGTCGCTTCGGCAATCTTCAGCGGATGGTCGAACATGTCCTGGGCGAAATGGGTGATCGCCGGCCAAGCGTGCAACGGGTCGGAGATGGCCGTGTTGATGTCCTCGCTGATGTGGTCGAGCGACTCGGCCCAGACTTTCTGGCTGTTGGTGACCAGATGCGAGATCCGGTGCGCGATTTCCTCGGCGTGCTGGGCAGCAGCGTTGTCTTGGGGTGTCTCGGTCAAAACTCTGTTCCTCCTCCGGTCCGGTCAGGACAGCCGGCATCTCCATACTGGTCAGACGTTCACGGCCCAGCTATGTTGCCTCGCATGGGAAGGTCGGGTCGTGCCGCGGCAATATAGCAGGATGGTACCTCACCTATGAAAGGCTTTTTTTGCGTTGCGGCAATCTTGCTGACGGCTGCTCTGACCGGCTGCGGAAGTGCGGGTCTGTTCGGGGCTCATCCGCTCGAGGCTTCGTCGCGCGCCGCCGAGCTGCCGTGGCCGCGGTTGGTCGACACGCCGAAAGTGCCGGCGCCGGGGGAATACACCGCCGCGGTGCCCGATCCGGCCCAAGGCACCGTCACCGAGGTCGAGCTGCGGCTGGCCGCCCGCGACGCTGCGGACCGCGCCGAAGCGCTGGCCGCCGAGCCGGTGCTGACCGAGAAAGAGCGTCGCCGGTTGCAGCGCTGATTTCCGATTCGTAGGGAATGGAGGCCCTTCGCCGTGAACAATCCGCGTAACGACGGGCGCAAGGGGCTGAAGTATGACATCGACCCCAGGCGTGAGGCGCTCAGCCGATACGTCACCAACATCGTCAATGAGGCCTGGCACATCCATCGCTATCATCCTGAGGTGTGGAAGCGCGAATTCTCATGGAAGGACATCTTTGCCGCCCGTCTGGCACGGCTCTTCGTGAGGGGAAGATCGTTGGTGCGAATGTGCCTGGACCAGCGGGACCGGGTGTTGTCAATGCTAGTCTATCGGGCCCTTGAGCTGATCGATTGCGGCGCGAACCTCGCCGAACTGGCGAACGGCGAGGGAAGTGTTTTGGATGACGAGTACGATGCTGTGAAAGGCGTGATCCATACCGACGCCCGCTGAACAGTCGCTGATCGCCGCCGGCACGCAATTCAGCCCTGTCATCGGCGCCGCGATGCCTTTATAACGCGCCGCAACCCCACCCCCCGGATGTGATCGAACGCCAATGCCCGACCCCGAGGAATTCTACCGAATCAAGCGCCTGCCGCCCTACGTCTTCGCCGAGGTGAACCGGCTCAAGGCCGAATGCCGGGCCGAGGGCATGGACATCATCGACTTCGGCATGGGCAATCCGGATTCCGGAACGCCGGAACATATCGTCGACAAGCTGGTCGAGACGGTCAGGAAGCCCCGCACCCACCGCTATTCCGCCTCCAAGGGAATCGCCGGGCTGCGCCGCGCCCAGGCGGCCTACTATGCCCGGCGTTTCGGGGTCGAACTCGATCCCGAGACCCAGGTGATCGCGACCCTCGGCTCGAAGGAGGGGCTGGCCAACCTGGCGATGGCGATCACCGCTCCGGGCGACGTGATCCTGGCGCCGAACCCGAGCTATCCGATCCACCCCTACGGCTTTATGATCGCCGGCGGGGCGCTGCGGCACATCGAAACCCTGCGCGACGGACGCTTCAACCCGGAGGCCTATCTGAGCGATCTCTACAAGGCCATCCACCACTCGGTGCCGAGCCCGGTAGCGATCGTGGTCAACTTCCCCTCCAACCCGACGGCGCAGGTCTGCGACCTGGATTTCTACCGCGAGCTGGTTGCGGTGGCGCGCAAGCACGGCATCTGGCTCTTGTCCGACCTTGCCTATGCCGAGATCTACTTCGACGGCAATCCGCCGCCGTCTCTGCTCGAGGTCGAGGGGGCGATGGACTGCGCAGTCGAGTTCACCTCGCTCTCCAAGACCTACGCGATGCCCGGCTGGCGGATGGGCTTCGCGGTCGGCAACCCGAAGCTGATCGGGGCGCTGACCCGGATCAAGTCCTATCTCGACTACGGCGCCTTCACGCCGGTCCAGGTGGCGGCGGCGGCGGCGCTGAACGGGCCGCAGGACTGCGTCGACGAGATCCGCGCGGTGTACAGGTCGCGCCGCGATGTGCTGGTCGAATCGATGGGCCGCGCCGGCTGGGAGATTCCGCCGCCGCCGGCGACCATGTTCGGCTGGGCGCCGGTGCCCGAGCCGTTCGCCCGGCTTGGCTCGATGGCGTTCTCGAAGATCCTGCTCAAGGAAGCCGAGGTCGCGGTCTCGCCCGGGATCGGCTTCGGCGAGTACGGCGAGGGCTTCGTCCGCATCGGCCTGGTTGAGAACGAGCAGCGCATCCGCCAGGCGGCGCGCGGCGTGCGCCGGCTGATGCAGCGGGCGGGCGAGGTCCTGGCCGAACATGCCGAACATACAGAATTTCCTGAGGCAGGCGTATGAGCACCCCGTTCCGCCTCGGCATCGCCGGGCTCGGCACCGTCGGCACCGGCGTGGTCAAGATCGTCCAGACCCATGGCGCGATGCTCGCCGCCAAGGCCGGCCGGCCGGTGGAGATCGCCGCCGTCTCGGCGCGCAACCGCACCCGCGACCGCGGCGTCGATCTCTCGGCCTATGCTTGGGAAGACGACGCCACGCGGCTCGCGCACCGCGACGATGTCGACTGCGTGGTCGAGGTGATCGGCGGCTCCGACGGCCCGGCCAAGGCGCTGGCGGAGCAGGCGCTCGCCGCCGGAAAGCATGTGGTCACTGCCAACAAGGCGCTGATCGCCCATCACGGCCAGGCCCTGGCCGAAGCCGCCGAGGCGGCGGGGGTGGCGCTGCGCTTCGAGGCCGGCGTCGCCGGCGGCATTCCCGTGCTCAAGTCCCTCGGCGAGGGCCTGGCGGCGAACCGGATGAGCCGGGTCTTCGGCGTGCTCAACGGCACCTGCAACTACATCCTCTCCGAGATGGAGGCGACCAAGGCCGACTATGCGGATGTGCTCGCCGAGGCCCAGCGACTCGGCTATGCCGAGGCTGATCCGGCCTTCGATGTCGGTGGCACCGACGCGGCGCACAAGCTGGCGATCCTGGCCGCGGTCGCCTTCAGCACCCGGGTCTATTTCGCCGGCGTGGTCACCGAGGGGATCGAGCGAATCACCCTGGCCGACATCGAGACCGCCCGCGACATGGGCTACTCGATCAAGCTCCTCGGCGTGGCGCGGATGCATCCCGGCGGGGTCGAGCAGCAGGTTCGGCCCTGCATGGTGCCCGAGACCACCATCATCGGGGCGCTGAAGGGGGTGACCAACGCTGTCGAGGTCGACGGCGATTTCGTCGGCAATTGCGTCTTCACCGGCGCCGGGGCTGGCGAGGGGCCGACCGGTTCGGCGATCATGGCCGACGTGCTCGATACCGCCCGCGGCGTCGTCTCGCCGGCCTTCGGAGTGCCCGCGGCGGCCCTGGAGGCGGCGCCGCAGCTGCGCCACGGAGCCGAGCATTCGCCCTACTATCTGCGTTTCATGCTCGCCGACCAGCCGGGGGCGCTGGCGCAGATCGCCGCGGCGCTGGCCGCGGAGGGGGTGTCGATCCACCGCATGCGCCAGTACGCCCAGGGCGATCCGGTGCCGGTGGTGATCGAGACCCACGACGCACGCCGCGACGTCATCGACGCGGCGGTGGCGGCGGTCGCCGGCCTGCCAGTCAGCATGACCGAGCCGGTGGCGATCAGAATCGAGCAGCTATAGTCACGGCAAAGCCGAGGAATTCGCCGCAACCGGTTGCGCCGGATCGAGTTTTCGCCTATCCACAGGGCAAAGGCGCGCCATCAGATGCGCCGGGGCCCGAGGGCCCGATAACAGGGGCGTAGAGCAATTCGATGGGCACTGCCAGCGGCGAAGTCTCGTTTCAGGACCGAATGCTGTCACTGGGTGTGGCGCGGGTTTCGGAAGCCGCAGCCATTGCCGTATCGCGGCTGATCGGGCGCGGCGACGAGGAGGCTGCCCAGGCCGCGGCTGTCAAGGCGATGCACAGCGAGCTCAACCTGCTCAACATCCGCGGTACTGTGGTGATCGGTGACGGCGAGCGCGAAGAGACGCCGACCCTTTATGTCGGCGAGGAAGTCGGCACCGGCCAGGGCGAGGAGGTCGACATCGGCCTGCACCCGCTGGAGGGCAAGACCTTGGCGGCCAAGGCACGGCCGAACGCCCTCAGTGTGGTTGTCATGGCGCCGCGCTGCTCGATGCTGCCGGTGCCGGAGATCTACATGGAAAAGCTCGCTGTCGGGCCGGGCTACCCGGACGTGCTGCTGGATCTCGACATGCCGCCTGCCGAGCGGGTGCGGGTGCTCGCTGCGGCCAAGGGCTGTAGCCCCGAGGAAGTGCGCATCACCGTGCTCGAGCGCCCGCGCCACGCCGAGCTGATCGCCGAGCTGCGCTCGATCGGCGCCTCGGTGCGTCTGATCAGCGATGCCGACGTGGCCGGGGTGATGCACTGCTCGCGGCCGGAGGAGACCGGGATCGACGTTTACATGGGCTCCGGCGGCGCGCAGCAAGGCGTGCTGGGGGCGGCTGCACTGAAATGCATGGGCGGCCAGATGCAGGGGCGGCTGTTGTTCCGCAACCCGCACGAGGCCGACTTGGCGCGGCGGGCGGGGATCGAGGATCTCGACGCCAAGTACAGCCTCGATGACTTGATCCGCGCCGATGTGCTGTTCGCGGCGACCGGTGTGACCAACAGCTCACTGCTGAGGGGGGCTCGGCGGGTCGGCGAGTTCCTGGAGACCGAGACCCTGCTCTTGCGCTCGCACACCGGCTCGCTCCGGCGCCTCACCTACCGCACCAAGGATTTCTGAGCCGGGCAGGGTGTCCGAGCCCGACCTTTGCGCCCCTCGACCCGTGCGCTGCGCGCCCGGGCACTCGGGAAGCGCGGCGGCCCCGCCCCCGCCCCCCTGCAC
>Ga0209049_1000024_pt1 | contig 27748 bp, 33 predicted proteins | sample WorMetulBAHAMAS2_FD_187398 | JGI IMG/M metagenome (GOLD analysis project Ga0209049, IMG submission 187398) | Marine gutless worms symbiont microbial communities from Max Planck institute for Marine Microbiology, Germany - Olavius ullae BAHAMAS.2... | ecosystem: Host-associated > Annelida >...
CGGAGATGAGCCCCTACCCTGCGGCGGGCTCGTCTCCGGCGGAGGGATCATCATGAGGACATTACGTTCGCGCTGAAGCGGTTTCGTCTCGAAGACGAAGGCTTGAAACCAAAGCGTGGAAAATCAATACCTTGACACCCTTCTCAACGTGAGAAGGTGTCGGGCGCGCATGAATGCACACCCTACCCGTCCGCCAGGATCGTGCAGACCACCCGGCGGTCGCTGCGGGGGCCGTCGAACTCGCAGAAGAAGATGTTCTGCCATCGCGACAGCCCCAGGCGGCCGTCGATGATCGGGATGGTCTCCGACGGGCCGACCAGTCCGGATTTGAGGTGCGAGTCGCCGTTGCCGTCCTGCCGGTCGTGCTCCCACACACCCTTCCGGATCAGTTTCCTCAGAAGTTGCACCACGTCGTTCTGCACCGAGTCGTCCCAGTTCTCCTGGATCATGATCGCCGCGGTCGCCCCCTGGGCATAGACCGCGGCCAGACCGGACTGCACACCGGATTTGCGCACCACCGTCTCGACCTCGGCGGTGATGTCGACCAGTTCCTCGCGGCGACTGGTGAAGAGATGGACGGTCTCCTGCATGATCGGCCCCCCAGAGGGTTCGGGTCGCGGTAGGGTGCGTTTTCTACGCACCCTACCCCGGTCATCCGATGATCGACAACGCCAGATATGGCACCAGATTGAAGACGATGACCACCATCTTGTAGAGGCCGAGGAAGGCGTAAATCGCCACGTCCCATGTCTCGCGCGGGATCTGGAACCAGCGCACCTGCATCCGGTAGAGCCAGTCGGGGGCAAAGACGCAGACCGCGGCCATGTAGATGTAGAGCCCGGCATTGAGGATTGTGCACCACATGAAGAAGCTGGTGAGAGCCTGAATATCCATGATCCTCCTCGCTCGGTCATCGGACTGTGCGCCGTAGTGTGTGCATCCTGCGCACCATTCAGCCGTCACCGCCCTCGGGCGGTGCGCAAAAGGCGCACCCTACCGTGCCCCACCAACAGCTGCGGCGGAATGTCGCATGTTTGAAACAAATTATGCGATATCAATGGCTTGATATCCTGTCCAATTGCGGACAACGGGGTCAGCGCCGCAGGATGGGTGCTCGCACCCGTCCTGCGCCGGTCATACATGCGTACCCGCGCGCAGCGGGGTCAGGACGTCGAACACCTCGATCCGCGGCTCGCCCTCGACCTGGTAGGCCTGGGCGATGGTGGCACGCAGCGCGGAGTCGCGGAACTCGGCGAAGGACTCCGGGCCGTCCCAGAAATAGAGCCCGGCATACTCCCCCGTCGCCTGGTCGCACAGGTAGTATTTCTGCGTCAGCCCCGGCAGCGCCCGGAACGCGTCGGCGCGGCTGTGGACCACCTCGACCACCTCGTCGTGCGGTAGCGTCGACTTGAACTTGACCAGCAGGACCAGCTTCGGAGCGGCCATGACATCCCCCTTTCGTCAGCGTGGATGCTAAGCCTAGGCGGTGCGGCGACGGCTGTAAACCGACCAGCCGCTCAGCGCCCGAACAGCGCCCGAAGTTGGTTCTTGGCCTGCTCGAGGACCGCCCGCTGCTCCACATCCAGCGTCGACCCGGCGCGGTTGATGTAGAAGGTCAGCATCGACATCGCCGATTGCAGCGGTGTGCCCTTGCGCTCAGTGCTGGCGAGGGCCGAGCGCTTCAGCGACTCGGCTATCCGCCGAGGGTCTTTCCAGGTGAAGACCCCGGGCTCCAGCTCCAGCGCCCAGCTGGTCTCGGTGACCCGCTGCGACAGCGCTCGCTGCCGGCCATCGGCGACCCTCAGTTCCGCTCCAGCGCGTGCCCGCGTAAGCAATCGAGCGGCACGATCTCCAGTGCCCGTTTGTGGGTCGCGGTCAGGCGGACCCGCGGCGCCTGCCCCCCCGCGTAGGCATCGAGGAAGCGCGCCGCGCAGAGGCACCAGCGGTCGCTCGGCTTCAGCCCGGCGAAGCCGAATTCGGGCCGCGGCGTCGACAGGTCGTTGCCCACCGCCTTCGAGAACGCCAGGAACTCGGCGGTCATCACGGCGCAGACGGTGTGGCTGTCGACATCCGCCGCCGAGGTATCGCAGCAGCCATTGCTATAGAACCCGGTCATCGGCGCGGTCGAGCAGGTCTCGAGCCTCTCGCCCAGGACGTTGACCGATTGGTCGATCTCCACCACGCGCATCGCATCCTCCCGTTTCGCCCTCACGGATCGGCCCGATCCGGTGCTATAGTCTTGGCGCACCCCCGGGCTGTACTCATATCACCACACAGATTCCGGATACGGGCAGGATAGACGAGAGGTCGAGCCATGACCATAACCCGCCGCCGCGCCCTCGGGGCGCTTGCCGCCACCGCCAGCGCTGCCGCCGCCGTCGCTTTCGCCGGTGCTCCCGCGCAGGCCGCCGACGCCGCCGTGATCGACGCGCGGATCAACCTAGCGCTCGGCAAGCTCTACCACGAGGTGCCGAACGCCCGCGACATCGCCGCACGCGCCAAGGGCATGCTGATGATGCCCGATGTGGTCAAGGGCGGTTTCATCGTCGGCGGCGCCTATGGCGAGGGCGGGCTGAGACTCAACGACCCGGTCGAGGGCTACGAGAAGCGCGGCGGCTACTACTCGGTCAGCGCCGCCTCGATCGGGCTGCAGATCGGGGTGCAGTCGACCAGCCACGTGCTGTTCTTCATGACCGACAAGACGCTGAAGAAGTTCCAGCGTTCCGACGGCTGGGAGATCGGCGGCGATGCCGAGGTCACCTTCCCGGAAGCGGGGCTGAATGCCGGGATCGATTCGAGCACCTTCGAGAAGCCGGTGATCGGCATCGTCTTCGCCGAGGACGGGCTGATGGTCGGGATCAGCCTGGCGGGGGCGAAGTACTCGCCGATCCAGCGTTAGGCGCTCAGAGCGCCGCCTCGGCGGCGCGGCGGATCGCCTGGATGTTGGCGCCGTAGGCTCGGGGGTCCGCCGCCGAACCGCCCTTGAACACCGTCGAGCCGGCGACCAGGCAATCCGCCCCCATGGCAGCACAGTTGCGGGCGGCCTCGGGCGTCACCCCGCCATCGACCTGGAGATGGACGTCGCGCTCGCCGATCATCTCGCGCAGACGGGCGATCTTCGGCAACTGGCTCACAAGGAAGCTCTGACCGCCGAAGCCGGGGTTGACGGTCATCACCAATACCAGGTCGAGCCGGTCGAGGACGTATTCGATCGCCTCGGGCGGGGTCGACGGGGTCAGCGACACCCCGGCCCGCACCCCGAGGTCGCGGATCGCCTGCAGCGAGCGGTCGAGATGCGGGCTGGCCTCGGCATGGACGGTGAGGATGTCGGCCCCGGCGCTGGCGAAAGCCTCGAGATAGGGATCGGCCGGGGCGATCATCAGATGGACGTCCATGACCCCCTTGATATGCGGCCGGATGGCGGTGCAGAGCTGGGGGCCGAAGGTGATGTTGGGGACGAAATGGCCGTCCATCACGTCGACATGGACCCAGTCGGCGCCTTGAGCCTCGATCGACTCGCATTCGCGGCCGAAATCGGCGAAGTCGGCGGCGAGGATCGAGGGGGCGATCTTGATCCGGCGGTCGAAGGCGGCATAGGGCATCGGCGGGCTCCCAGGGTTCAGGGGGGCTCTGGTTGGCCCGCTCATAACGCGCTGAGGACCTGGGGGGAAGTCCCTTTTCGCCACCGCAGGGCGGGGCTGCGCAAACTTGCGCATGGGATCATATCATTGAAATTTAACGATAAAAATGTTAGCGTGGTTTGCGCAAGGTGTGAGACACGTGACCTTTCCACCGCCCGGCCCGGCGGGAACGCCGGGCAGCGCCCGCCCCGTCCCGCCGATACGCTATTGGGGGCGGGCGCTTCACGCCCACCCTCGGGTCGGGCGCTGTCCTCCGTGCCATGTGGCGGCGTGTTTTCCTCAACGGTGCGCATGAACGCGCACCCTACGAAATGAACTCCAGCACCCGGCCGGTGACTGCCTAGGGTTGCTCCTGCTGCACCCAAGGCCCGGCGCCGGGGACCAAGAAGGTGCCGTGGTAGTCGGCGCAGGCGACCGTCTCCATCCGCTCGAGGGTGCCCGGGCGCTGGCGCGTGCCCCAGTCGGCGACGCCGGCGATGAAGCAGACCGGGACCTCGATCTGCCGGCCGGAGTAGACGGACAGGTCGCGCAAGAAACGCGGGTCGGTGCCGCAGCGGTACCAGTTGAGCGCGGCCTGCACAGCCCGGTGCGGGCAAATTCGGCCGCATAGACCGCCAGCGCCCCCTCCGGTAGCCAGTCGCAGGCGGCAATCTCGGCCGCGCTCGGCATCGCCGGGACGACCGAGGCGGGCATGTCGGCGGCCAGGTCCATGATGTAATACTCCGGCATCTTCGCCAGCTCGTCCGCCGTCCAGCCGGTCAGCGGATGCACCCTGTTGCCCGCCCAATCGGCGCTCTTCATGTGGGAATAGGCGCGCAGGAAGGCATGCAGGCCCTGCGGCGCATGCAGCATGTCGGCCTCGGCCGCGCGGGTCGAGTAGTACCACTGGTAGTGTTTGCGCGGTCGGGGCATCGCCGCGAGCGCGTCGTGCCCCGGGTCGTCGGCGATGGCGATAGCCGGCGGGTCGTCGAAGGGGGCGCTCATCAGCACCGCGCGGCGGAACACATCCGGCCGGATCAGCGCTGCCCAGGCGGTGACGAAGCTGCCGAAGTCGCGCCCGACCAGGCAGTCGACGTGGTCGCGCTTCAGCGCCCGCTGCAGCGCCACCGCGTCGCGCACCAAGCAAGGCAGCGCAAAGGCCGAGAGGTCGCCGTCGAAATCGCCGTCCCAACCAGTGGTGCGGCCATAGCCGCGCTGGTCCGGCGCCACCACCCAATAACCTGCGGCGGCGAGGGCCGGCATCACCCGGCGCCAGCTGAAAACGAGCTCGGGGAAGCCGTGCAAAAGCAGGATCAGAGGCCGGTCGCGTGGACCGGCCTCGAGGATGTACATATCGAGCTCCGCCTCGGTCCTGACCTGGCGCGAGGTCACGCCTTGCGGCAGCGGCAGGGGCACAAGCATCAGCCGGTCAACCGCTTCATCAGCGACGAGGTGTCCCAGCGGTTGCCACCCATGTCCTGGACCTCGCCGTAGAACTGGTCGATCAGGGCGGTCACCGGCAGGCGCGCCTTGTTTTTCTGGGCTTCCTCGAGGCAGATCCTGAGATCCTTGCGCATCCACTCGACGGCGAAGCCGTGGTCGTACTCGTCGGCGAGCATGGTCTTGTAGCGATTCTCCATCTGCCACGACCCGGCAGCGCCCTTGGAGATCACGTCGATCACCGCCGCACCGTCGAGCCCGGCCTTGACGGCGAAGTTGAGCCCCTCGGCGAGGCCCTGCACCAGCCCGGCGATGCAGATCTGGTTGACCATCTTGGTGAGCTGGCCGGCGCCGGGGCCGCCGAGCAGGCGCTGCATGCGGGCATAGGCGTCGATCACCGGCGCGGCGCGGTCGTAGTCGGCCTCATCGCCGCCGCAAATGACGGTGAGGACACCGTTCTCGGCCCCGGCTTGGCCGCCGGAGACCGGGGCGTCCACGAAGCCGATGCCCCTTGCACCCGCCGCCGCGTGCAGCTCGCGCGCCACATTGGCGCTGGCGGTGGTGTGGTCGACGAAGACCGTCCCCGAGGCCATCCCGGCCAACGCACCCTCCTCGCCCAGCACGACGCTGCGCAGGTCGTTGTCGTTGCCGACGCAGCACATGACGAACTCGGACCCCTCGGCTGCCTCGCGCGGGGTCGGGGCCGCCTTGCCGCCGTGCTGCTCGGCCCAGGCCTCTGCCTTGGCCGCGGTGCGGTTGTAGACCGTCACCTCGTGAACCTTGGCTGCGAGGTGCCCGGCCATCGGATATCCCATCACGCCGAGGCCCAGAAACGAAACCTTCGCCACTGTCATTCTCCTTTGCTGCGGAGTAGCACTGCTTGCTGTTGAACCCGGAGGCCGGTTCTGGAACAAATCGGTCCGGAGGATCGGTCGACACACTGCGTGGGGGGTGTGCTTCGGGTCAAGGCCAAGCGGTGAAAAAAGCCTGGGGGCGGAAATGGACCGATTGAAATGAGCGTGATCCTGCGCTGGCTGTTGCGGATCTTCGCCGTCGCCGTCACCTGCCTGGCGGTCGCCGGGGTCCTGGGCTGGTATCTGGTGTCGCGCTCGCTGCCCGACTACGACGGCAAGCTGTCGCTGGCCGGCCTCGACGGCGAGGTGCGGATCACCCGCGACGCCAACGCGGTGCCGCATATCCGTGCCGGCACCGACCACGACGCCTTTTTCGCGCTCGGCCTGGTGCATGCGCAGGACCGGTTGTGGCAGATGGAGCTGAGCCGCCGCGCGGCGCAGGGGACGCTGTCGGCATTGTTGGGGGCGCGCACGGTCGAACTGGACCGGCTGGTCAAGACCCTGGACATCTATGGCCTGGCGAGCCGGTCGCTGCTGTTCCAGACGGCCGGGACCCGGGCGGCGCTGGCGGCCTATGCGGAAGGCGTCAACGCCTGGATCCGCCACGTCAACGACCAGGCGCTGGGGCGCGGGGCGCCGGAGTTTTTCCTGTTCCGCAGCGGGTTGGTGCCGTGGACCGAGGCGGACTCGCTGGCGATCCTCAAGATGATGGCACTGCGCCTGTCGATCAGCGCCCGCTCCGAGGTGCTGCGTGGACGCTTTCTGCTCAACCTGCCGCCGGAGCGGGTGGCCGATATCCTGCCGGACGACCCCAATCCGGCGGTCACCACGCCGCCGCGCTATACCGAGCTGTTCCCCGGGGCACGATTCGCGGCGGTGGCAGAGGAGCGGCACGACCAATTCATGGACCTGCTCGGCCCGCCGGCCGATCCGCGCCTGGGCGGAGCTTCGAATGCCTGGGCGGTAGACGGCTCGCGCAGCTCCGGCGGCAAACCACTGCTGGCCAATGACCCGCATCTGTGGCTGTCGGCGCCCGGCCTCTGGTACCTGGCGGACATGGCCAGCCCCGGCATCTCCGTGATCGGCGGCACCATGCCCGGCATGCCGCTGGTCCTGGTCGGGCGCAACCGCGACATCGGCTGGGGGCTGGCCACGACCGGGGTCGACGATCAGGATCTCTATATCGAGAAGCTGAACCCGGAGGATCCGCAGCAGTACCGCACCCCCGATGGCTGGCAGGCGTTCGAGACCCAGCCGATCCGGATCGAGATCTCGGGGCAGCCGGCGCTGGCCGAGGTGGTGCGCCGCTCGCGTCATGGGCCGGTGCTGATCGGCGACCAGTTCGGCGCCCGTTCGTTGACCCCGGAAGGGCACTTGGCGGCGCTCAGCTGGACCGCGCTTGTGCCTGAGGACCGGACCATGAGCGCCGCCTTCCACACCATGCTCGCCGACGGCTTCGACGCCGCTGTGGAGGCCTCGGAGATGGCGCTGGCCCCGGCCCAGAACATGGTGCTGGCCGACCGCACCGGGGTGGCGATGTTCGTTGCCGGGGCGATCCCGGCGCGCAACCCGGCGAGCCGCAGCCAGGGCCGGATTCCCTCGCCCGGCTGGCTGACCGAGAACGACTGGACCGGCATCCGCCCGCCGATCCTGAACCCGCGAGTGATCCGTCCGGCCTCGGGCGCGGTGGCCAATGCCAACAACCGGATCACAGACGCCCCCTACCCCAACCATATCAGCTTCGCCTGGGACCATCCGTACCGCATCCAACGCCTGGAGAAGGAACTCTCGGGCCGCGCCTACCACTCGCGCGAGGGGTTCGTGGCACTACAGAACGACACCGTCTCGGAGATGGCCCGCTCGGTGCTGCCGTTGATCGCCCGGGATCTCTGGTGGCGCCGGGAGCGCACCGAGCGCGAGGAGCAGGCGCTTGAGATGCTGGCCGAGTGGAACGGCGAGATGGACCAGCACAGCCCCGAGCCGCTGATCTTCTCGGAATGGATGCGGATGCTGACCCGCCGCCTCGCCGCCGACGAGCTCGGGCCGCTGCTCGATGCCGTCGCCGGGCCGCGGCCGCTGTTCGTCGAGCGGGTGTTCCGCAATATCGACGGCGCCGGCATCTGGTGCGATGTCGACAAGACGCCGGAGCGCGAGACCTGCCCGGAGATGGCGGCGTTGGCGCTCGACGATGCGCTGGCCTCGCTGGCGCGGGAACATGGCCCCAACATCGAGGGCTGGCGCTGGGGCGAGGCGCATGTGGCGCTGCACCGGCACACGCCGCTGGGATTCTTCTCCATCTTCGGGCCGTTCTTCAACATCGAGAACGAGTCCTCGGGCGGCAACTACACCCTGCTGCGCGGCCAGACCGCCGGGCGCGACCCGACGCCGTTCCGCAACATCCACGCCGCGGGGCTGCGCGTGGTCTACGACTTCGCCGACCCGGATGGCTCGCTGATGGTCATCGCCACCGGCCAGAGCGGGCACCCGTTCTCGCGCTGGTACGACCACCTGGCAGGGCTGTGGACCCGCGGCGGCATGATCCCGATGTCGATGGACGACGACGATGCGGCGGCGGGTGCCGTGGGGTTGATGCTGCTGCATCCAAAAGAGTGAAGGCCGCACGATCCTGTGCCGACGCCGCGGTGGGGCAATCCATCGGCGGTGATTCTCTTGCCGTGCCCACAACCCAGGGCTGCCGGACCGGCGGCGCGGTCCGGATTGTCGGGCCACGCCCGGTGACGACTGCGGACGCCTGCCCGAATCCAGTCATACAGACGGAAAACCTCTCCCTTGAAAGTGCTTGGTCGATTATGCAAAAGCTATACATGAATACGACGGCTTCGATCTGCGCATGGCAGGGAATGGCTCGAAGTGTTTGATTCAGATCACTGGTCAGTGCGCGGCGTTTCGCTTAGGGTAAGGGGAGCGCGACGATCAGGTTGATCACATCCAACGACTGGGGACGGCTCGAATGATAATGCGAAAGAAAACAGACCCGCGACTCGTCCGGCTGGGACCGATGGACAACGTCGTGGTGCTTGCTGCGAACCTGCCGGAGGGCGAAGAGGTCGCGGTAGACAGCATGCAGATCGCCCTCGCCCGGGCGCTGAAGCTGGGACACACGATCGCGGCCCGAGACATCGCCGAGGGCGAGACCGTGCTCAAGTACAGCGCGCCGATCGGTGTGGCATCCAAGCCGATCCCGTGCGGCACGCATGTCCATGTGCACAACGTGCGATCGAACTACACCGCCCCCTACGTTCGATCAGAGGCGGACTGATGCCCAAGGGCTACCTGCGCGGGGATGGCCGCAAGGGCATCCGGAACGTGGTTGTGGTTACGTACCTGGTGGAGTGCGCGCACCACGTCGCGCGCGAGATCGCATTCAGGCATCGCGGCAGGGACGTCCATGTGATCGGGTTTCCCGGCTGCTATCCGAACGACTACGCGCAGCGGATGATGGAGGCGCTGTGCACCCATCCCAATGTGGGGGCCGCAGTGCTGGTGTCGCTAGGCTGCGAGAGCTTCGACCGCCAGCGGCTGGAGCAGGTGATCGTCGACAGCGGCCGGCCGGTCACCAGCTTGGTGATCCAGGAGGTCGGCGGCACGCGGCGGGCGATCAACGCCGGGCACGCGTTCCTGCGCAAGACCTTGCCGGCCCTCGAGGCGGCAAAGCGGGTGTCGATGAAGACCAGAGAACTGGTCGTCGGCACGGTCTGCGGCGGCTCGGACGGAACCTCGGGCATCACCGGCAACCCGGCCGCGGGGCTCGCCTTCGACCGGCTGGTCAAGCAGGGCGCCGCCTGCATCTTCGAGGAGACCGGCGAGCTGATCGGCTGCGAGCACATCATGGCCGCCCGCGCTAAGACCAAGGCGCTCGGCGCTGAGCTCGTGGCCGCGGTGGAGAAGGCGGCGCGCTACTACGCCACCCTCGGCTATAGCTCCTTCGCCGCCGGCAATGCCGAAGGCGGGCTGAGCACCATCGAGGAGAAGTCGCTGGGGGCCTATGCCAAGTCGGGCGCCTCGAAGATCTCGGGCCTCTTGAAGCCGGGAGATGTGCCACCGAAGGGCGGGCTCTACCTCCTCGACGTGGTGCCCGACGGCGAGGTCCGTTTCGGCTTCCCCAACATCAACGACAACGCCGAGATCGCCGAGCTGATGGCCTGCGGCGCGCATCTGACCTATTTCGTCACCGGCCGGGGCTCGGTGGTCGGCTCGGCGATCGCGCCGGTGATCAAGATCTGCGCCAACCCCGAGACCTATGCCCGGATGGCTGACGACATGGACGTCAATGCCGGGCGCGTGCTGGAGGGCAAGGCGTTGTCGTCGGTCGGCAAGGAGATCTACGACTTGACCCTGGCCGTCGCCAGCGGGCAGCGGACCAAGTCAGAGAAACTGGGGCATCAGGAGTTCATCCTGACCTACAAGACCTTCGAGCCGATCGGCCCGGCCTGTCTGGCCGTTTGACCACCGCCCGGACAGGGAACGAGCGATGACCGACGCCATCACCGAGCGGCTGGACAGGTGCTACACCGGCGTCGTCCATGACGTCATGCGGGCGATTGGGCTCAGGGACTTCACCCTGCCGCCACGGCTGCGCCCCTTGATGCCGGAGAAGGTGCTGGCCGGGCCGGCCTTCACCATTCTCGGCAAGGTCGACCCGACCGCGGACGCGCACGAGACCCTGCTGGCCTGGACCGGCCTACTGTCGCAGTGCCCGGCGGGGCATGTCTGGGTGAACCAGACCAACGACTCGGCCGTGGCGCATATGGGCGAGCTCTCGGCCGAGACCCTGCGTGACAAGGGGGTGCGAGTGGCGGTGGTCGACGGCATGATCCACGACGCCGATTTCCTCCTCGACCTCGGTTTCAAGACCTAGGGCTCCGGCTTCACCCCGCGCGACATCGTCGGCTGGTGGCTGCCGGCGGCGACGGGGGTGCCGATCCGCATCGGCGAGGTCGACATCGAGTCCGGCGACTACATGATCGGCGACCGCGACGAACTGATCCGCATCCCCAAGGGCATCGCCGAGGAGGTGGTCGAGCAGGCCGAGACCGCGATCAACACCGAAAGCGCCATCCGCAAGGCGATCCTCGCCGGCATGGACCCGCAGCAGGCGTATCTGAAGTACGGAAAGTTCTGACGGGATGCGTTGTAGGGTGCGCATTGATGCGCAGCGCGGCCTTCAATAAACCACCGCCTCGCCGGAGCCGCCGTCGACGGCGATGCACTGACCGGTGACCATCTCGGCCAGCGGCGAGCAGAAGAAGAGCACTGCATTGGCGATATCCCGCGGCTCGATCAGCCGGGCGAGCGGGATGTCGGCGGTGCGCCGGGCCATCGCCTGCTCGATGTCCGTGCCGGCCTCGTCCGCCTCGTGGGCGAAGATCTGCATCACCCGCTCGGTCGCCGTATAGCCAGGATGGACGCAGTTCACCGTCACCCTGTGCTGCGCCGCGTAGCCGGCGAACTGCTTGGTGAATTTGGCGACGCCGGCATTGACCACGCCGTTGGTCATGCGTAAGGGCGCCACGATCCGCGCGGTCATGCCGCCGACATTGACGATCCGGCCCCAGCTCTGCCCGGCCGTGTGCGGCAGCACCAAGCGCGCGGCGCGGATATAGGCCATCAACTTGACGTCTATGTGGTAACGGAACTCGTCGTCGGCCAACTCGTCGAACCGGGCGCTGGTCGAGGTGACGGCGTTGTTGACCAAGATGTCGATACGTCCCGCCGCAGCAGCGGTATCGGCGACCAGGCGCTCCACATCCTCGGGGCGGCTGACATCGGCCTGATAGGCCCAAGCCCGCACGCCCTCGGCGCGAATCTCGGCGGCGGTGGCCTCCAGGCTCTCGCGGCTGCGGCCGCAGATCGCCACATCGGCGCCCTGCCCCGCCAGCGTCAGCGCCACCGCGCGCCCGATGCCACGGCTGCCGCCCGTCACCAGCGGAACCTTGCCTTTGAGGCCGAACTCCATCGCCCTACCCGAACAGCTCGTGGCAGAGCTCCAGCGCCTCGACCAGCTTGTCGACCTCGGCGCGGGTGTTGTAGAGGCCGAACGAGGCGCGGCAGGTGGCTGTCACCCCCAGATGGGTCATCAGCGGCTGGGCGCAATGGTGGCCGGCGCGCACCGCGACCCCCTTGCGGTCGACCACGGTCGAGATGTCGTGCGGATGCGCCTGCCCCTCGATGTTGAACGAGAAGATCGCCCCCTTAGACTTCGAGCGCCCGTAGAGCTGCAGCCAGTTCAGCCCCTCCAACCGCGCGCGGGCATAGGCGCAGAGGTCGCGCTCGTGGGCGGCGATGTTCTCCATGCCTAGACCCATCAGGTAGTCCAGCGCCGCACCGAAGCCGATCGCCTGGACGATGTTGGGCGTCCCGGCCTCGAACTTCATCGGCCCGTCGGCATAGGCGACGCCGTCCTTGCGCACCTCGCGGATCATGTCGCCGCCGCCGAGGAACGGGCGCATCTCGGCCTGCCGCGCCCTGGCCGCGTAGAGCGCGCCGGAGCCGGTGGGGCCATAGAGCTTGTGGCCGGTGATGACGTAGAAATCGCAGCCGATCTCGGCCAGGTTCACCGGCATGTGCACCGCCGCCTGGCTGCCGTCGACCACGGTGGCGATGCCGCGGGCGCGGGCCGCCTCGCAGATGGTCTTCACGTCGACCACGGTGCCGAGCACGTTCGACATGTGGGTGATGGCGATCAGCTTGGTCCTGGGCGTGATCGCGTCGATCACCGCCTGCGGGTCGAGATCGCCGTTGACGTCGACATCGACCCATTTTAGCACCGCCCCCTGGCGCTCGCGCAGGAAATGCCACGGCACGATGTTGGCGTGGTGCTCCATCACCGAGAGGATGATCTCGTCGCCGGGCTCGATCCGCGGCACGGCCCAAGCGTAGGAGATCATGTTCAGCCCCATCGTGGTGTTCGAGGTAAGGATGATCTCCTCCTCGTCCTTCACCCCGAGGAAGCGGGCGATCTTGCCACGCACCGCCTCGTAGTTCTCGGTGGCGAGATTGGAGAGGTAGTGCAGGCCGCGATGGACGTTGGCGTATTCCTCCGCATAGGCCCGGGTTACGGCGTCGATCACGGCGCGCGGTTTCTGCGCCGAGGCGCTGTTGTCCAGGTAGACCAGATCGACCCCGTTCACCTTGCGGCCGAGGATCGGGAAATCGGAACGGATCTTCTCGACATCGTACATCTGGGAACTCCCGGAGATCTCTCAGGCCTGCGGCATGAGCATGACGACGACAACGGAAATGGCCGCAGAGAGGCCGAAGATCACGGCCAGCACCTTCCAGGTGCGGCGGAAGCGATGCAGCTCGGCGACGTAGCAGGCGAACAGCCACAGCATGATGCCCGAGGCAACCATGAACAACAGGATCGGCATGCCGAAGGGGACCTCGACCGGACCGTCGCGGGCGGCATCGACCGCGGCGACCATCTGGGCGCGGGCCGGCACGGTCAGCGGCGCGACCAGGCTGGTGACGACGCTGTACCAGGCGACCCCGAGTATCGCGTCGCGCCACGAGCCCCGACCACCGAAACGCCGGCCGACGCCGTAAACCAGGCCAGCGACGAGGAACAGGCTGAGGAACTGGAGCAACAGGCCGGCGAGGTGCATGCCGATGGACGGGCCGGGTCGCGGATCGCTGACCGGAAACAGGACCTCCAGTATGGCGCTGATCAGATAGGCGAGGAAGGCCAGCAGCAGCGCCTCGGGGATGCCGTGCGGGCCGCCGAGCAGGCGGCGCATCGACCGGCGCGGCTGCAGGAAGCCGGCGACCAGGTTCTCGACCACGGCGCCGATCATATCGCGCCCTCCGTCCCCCGGATAAACCGCCCCGCCGCCGTCATCCTTGCCACCCTTTCATCCCTCTACCGACGCCTTCGCTTATAGCGATTGTGCCGACAACGCGACCGAAATCTGTCATCGATCAGACCCAGGCGACCGTGGCGGAGAGGCTCGCGATCGAAGCCGCCTGCGCCGGCAACAGAGTCGTCACCAGCAGGTAGCTCAGGCCGATCGCCGACCCAACGCAGACCGCGACGGCGGCCAGCGCCCGCCAGGCGCTGGCGACACCGTGCGCCTCGGCCAGGCAATGGGACACCGCCCAGGCGAAGGCCGCGGCGCTGAGCATGCTGGCGATCGGCCCCGCCTGCCAGGATATGCCGGTCACCAGCAGCGACAGCAACGTCGCCGCGAGGATCGCGGGCGCCGCCACCAGCGCCGCCCAGAACATGGCGGCCCGGCTGTCGCGCCAGCCGCCGGTGCCGCCGAAACCCCGGGCCAGCGCACCAGTAAGTGCCGCCAGCCCGTAGAAGGCCAAGGTCCGGAAGAGCAGCGCAGCGGCGAAATCCGCGGCCAGCCGGCCGGCAAACTCCTCATCGGAAAGGACCGGCGCCATCGGTCCCCAACTCAGCACTGCCGCCCGGCCGAAGAACCAGATCAGCCCGAACAGCATGACGTAGAACAGCAGCCGCCCCTCGCTGGGCATGCGGTCGAGCTCGGCGCGCATCGCGCCGCGCAGGTCGGCCCAAGCGCGGAGCACGCGCCAAGGCAGCGGAGTCGCAGGCAGACTGCGTTCCATCAGCCGTACCGGGCCGCCATCCAGCGGGCGACATGAGCGCGCATGGCCTCGGCCAGGGCCTCGTTTTCGATCTCCTCGAATGCCTCTTCGGCAAAGGCAGCGACCAGCATCGCCTCGGCCTCCGCATAGGGCACGCCGCGCGAGCGCAGGTAGAACATCGCCTCCTCGTCGAGCCGCCCGGTGGTTGAGCCGTGGCTGCACTTGACGTCGTCGGCGTAGATCTCCAGCTCGGGCTTGGCCGAGAACTCGGCCTCCTCGTTCAAGAGCACCGCCTGGCTGATCTGGTAGCCGTCGGTCTTCTGGCCCGCCGGACGAACGAAGATCTTGCCCTGGAAGATGCCGCGGGCCCTGTCGGTGAGGACGTTCTTGAACACCTGGCGGCTCTCGCAGCCCTCGGCGCCGTGGGTGACGAAGACCGTGTTGTCGATATGGCTCTCGCCCTTGGCCAGCACCGCCCCGGCGACATGGCCGACGGCATTGTCGCCCACGAACTCCATCACCACCTCGTTGCGGGTCATTTCGCCGTCGGCGGTCAGGGTGAAGGTCTTGAACTGGGCCACGGCGCCGAGGCGGACGAAGATGTGCCCGGCCGAGGGCGCGCGCGGCCCTTCCTGCAGGCGGACATGCTGGAACTTGGCGCCGTCGGCGATGTCGATCTCGATCACCTTGTTGGTCACGGTGCCGGATTCGAGCAGCATGAGCGAGGCGCCCGGCTCGACCCGGATCAGATGGCGCAGCAGGGTCGCCCCCGCGCCCACCTGGGCGTGGCGCAGGTGCAGCGACTCGGCCACCGGGCCGGTGACGTGCAACACCAGCCCCTCGGTGGCGCAGGCGGTGTTGAGCGCGGCCAGCGGGCGGTCGACCTTCTCCTGCCCCGCCGCTTCCAGCTTGCCGAACAGGTCGCGAGCGAAGCTGAGGTCCTGTTGCAGAACCTTCGAGAGGGTGGTCACCGCCAGCCCGTCCTGAGTGATGTCGTCGCTCAGGTCAGGACGGTAATGGCCGTTAACGAACCGGGCCCCGCGCGGGTGGACGTCGCCGAACTGGCTCTCGAAATCGGGCCGTGCCTCGGTGGCGTCGACCGCGGCGATCGGTGCCGTGAGCCGCGCCGGGTCGGTGTACTTCCAGTATTCGTCACGCCGCACCGGGGCGCCGGCCTCTAGGAGCCGTGTTCGGGCCGCGGCGCGGGTCTCGCGCGCCCAACCTGCCTCGCGCCCCGGCAGGGGCAGGACATGCAGCAGCGCCTCGGCTGCCCTGCGCTTTGCATCCGTCGCCATCATGCCCCCCCTTACGCGGCTGGCTCTTCCAGATGGGCATAGCCCTCGGCCTCGACCCTGAGCGCCAGCTCCGGCCCGCCAGTCTCGACGATGCGGCCATCGGACATTATGTGCACCACGTCCGGTTTGATGTGGTCGAGAAGCCGTTGGTAGTGGGTGATCACCAGGAAGGCGCGGTTCTCGCTGCGCAGGGCGTTGACCCCCTCGGCGACCAGCTTCATGGCATCGACGTCGAGCCCTGAGTCGGTCTCGTCGAGGATGCACATGCGCGGCTCCAGCACCGCCATTTGCAGGATCTCGTTGCGCTTCTTCTCACCGCCGGAGAAGCCGACATTGACCGGGCGCCTGAGCATGGCGGCGTCGATCTTCAGCGCCTTGGCCATCTCGCGCACCAGCTTGAGGAAGTCGGGGGCCGAGATCTCCGCCTCGCCGCGGGCCTTGCGCTGGGCGTTCAGGGCGGTGCGCAGGAAGGTCATGTTGCCGACACCGGGGATCTCGACCGGGTACTGGAAAGCCAGGAACAGCCCCCGGGCGGCGCGGTCCTCGGGCTCCATCTCCAAGAGGTCCTCGCCGTCGAGGGTGGCCGAGCCGTCGGTCACCTCGTAGCCCTCGCGGCCCGAGAGCACATAGGAGAGGGTCGACTTGCCCGACCCGTTCGGCCCCATGATCGCATGCACCGTGCCGGCCTCGACGGTGAGGTCGGCACCCTTGAGGATGACCTTGTCCTCTTCCTCAAGTTTCACGTGCAGGTTCTTTATTTTCAGCATTATTCCTGTCCCTTGATCTTCGCTACCTTTCGCTTCATTTCGGCGATCTGCTTTTCCACCTCAGCGGCACGATTCCGCTGCATCTCGTATGCGTCCTGCGCCTCGGCGGCGCGTCTCCGCCTCTGAATTCGTTTCGCCAGCCCGTAGGTAGCGGCCGCGCCGACCAGCCCGGCGATCACGCCGGACGCGATAGCAACCTCGATCGAGACCCCGGGAACGTTCTGCATGATGAGCGCCGTCTCCAGAACCGACACGCCGATGAAGGCCAGAATCCCCAAGTCAATGGGCGAGCCCCTGCCCGGCTTCGGCCGCGGGCCGATCGTGCGCGCCAGCTGCTCGTCTCCGGAAACCATCGCCGTCAGTCCTTTTTCCGCTGCCTACTAGCGGTGTTTGAGCGTTGGAACACCCGTCCGGGGACGCCTGCATAACTCACTGCGCCCCCAGGGCCACTAGGTTCACATAGCCCGGGGTGTAGACCTGCTCGATCAGACCTGGGATGGCCGGGATGTAGTAGCTCTCCAGCATGAAGGCCAGCGCAGCGCCGACGACCAGCGCGCCGTGCGATATGTACTCGGTCAAGCCGAATAGCACGCCGAGGACGACGAGTAGCGTCAAGACAACGATGCCTTCGCCAAGCCCGAGCAGTTCAGTGCTCGGCTCGATCCCGAACACGTACATGGCGATGCTGCGGCCCACAATCAGCGCGATGAAGCCGAGGACCAATGCCAGTTTCGGGCGCAGGATCGCCATGGCCAACGCCTCGGTATTGACCTTCTCGTGATGATGCTCCTGCCGGCGACCTAGCTCCGGCATGGTGAATTCCTTGTTCCGCGCGCGTCCCTTGACGCACTTGAGCCGCGCCTGGAAATCGTCTCTGTCGCTCATCCCGACATCTCCCCGGTCCCGCCAAACGCTGAGCCGTGAGAAAACAACGTTGCGTTGTACGCCTGTCTCATTGCTCACCTTGATTGACAAAGTTCAGTTGCAGACCGTTGATTTCTAGCACAATTACTTCCGATTCTCGCATGTTTATTCGCGCTCCCGCCACCGTGCGCCGGTGAAGCGGCGCGAAGCTGCCACGCTCAGCCGACGCTCCCCTCGAGCGAGATCGCCACCAGTTTCTGCGCTTCGACGGCGAACTCCATTGGCAGCTCCTGCAGCACCTCCTTGCAGAAGCCGTTGACGACCAGGGCCACCGCCTCCTCCTCGTCCATGCCGCGCTGGCGGCAGTAGAACAGCTGGTCGTCGTCGACCTTGGAGGTGGTCGCCTCGTGCTCGCAGCGCGAGGTGGCATTCCTGACCTCGATATAGGGCACGGTGTGGGCGCCGCAGTCACTGCCGATCAGCAGGGAATCGCACTGGGTGTAATTGCGCGAGCTGCCGGCGCGCGGGTGCATCGACACCAGGCCCCGGTAGGTGTTCTGCGCCCGGCCGGCGGAGATGCCCTTGGACACGATGCGCGAGCGGGTGTTTCGGCCTAGATGCACCATCTTGGTGCCGGTATCCGCCTGCTGGGAGTTGTTGGTGATGGCGATGGAGTAGAACTCGCCCTGGGACTCCTCGCCGCGCAGGATGCAGGAGGGGTATTTCCAGGTGATCGACGAGCCGGTCTCGACCTGGGTCCAGCTCACCTTGGCCCGCGCCCCGCGGCAGTCGGCCCGCTTGGTGACGAAGTTGTAGATGCCGCCCTTGCCCTGCTCGTCGCCGGGGTACCAGTTCTGCACGGTCGAGTACTTGATCTCGGCATCCTCCAGCGCCACCAGCTCGACCACCGCGGCGTGGAGCTGGTTGACGTCGCGCATCGGCGCCGTGCAGCCCTCGAGGTAGCTCACATAGGCGCCCTTTTCGGCGATGATGAGCGTCCGCTCGAACTGGCCGGTGTTCTCGGCGTTGATGCGGAAATAGGTGGAAAGCTCCATTGGGCAGCGCACGCCCGGGGACACGTAGACGAAGGAGCCGTCGGAGAACACCGCCGAGTTGAGCGTGGCGAAGAAGTTGTCCGACTGCGGCACCACCGTGCCGAGGTATTTCCTCACCAGATCCTGATGCTCCTGCAGCGCCTCTGAGATCGAGCAGAAGATCACGCCGGCCTTGGCCAGCTCGTCCTTGAAGGTGGTGCCGACCGAGACCGAGTCGAAGACGGCGTCGACCGCCACCTGCCGGCCCTCTGCGGCGGCGTGCCCGGGACTCTCGACCCCGGCCAAGATCATCTGTTCTTTCAGAGGGATGCCGAGCTTCTCATAGGTGCGCAGGAGTTCCGGATCGACCTCGTCCAGGAACTTGGGTTTCTCGTCAAAGCCCTTGGGTTGGGCGTAGTAATACTGGTCGTGATAGTCGATGGCGGCGACGTTCAGGAGGGCCCAGTCGGGCTGCTCCATCTGCTGCCAGCGGCGATAGGCGGCGAGGCGCCATTCCAGCATCCACTCGGGCTCGTGCTTCTTCTCGGAGATAAGGCGGACGATGTCCTCGTCGATGCCCTTGGGGGCGTATTCGGTGTCGACATCGGACTCCCAGCCATACTTGTACTTGCCCATCGAGCGGACCGCCTCGACGGTCTCCTGCTCGACGCCTTCCTTGGCCTGGATGTCCTGCCAGTCGCTCATTCGGCTTCCCTTTCTCGTGTTCCGCAGGATGGGTTAGCACCCATCCTACGCGGCGTCGTTCCCTGTTGCGTCGTAGGATGGGTGTGAACCCATCCCACGCCCGTTCAAGCCGCGCGGCTCTTGCGGCGGCGGTAGTGTTCGATCCATGCCTCTGCGAAGGCCATCACCTCGGCCTCGGCCGTCGTCGGACCCATCGAGACCCGGATGGCCGAGGAGGCGGTGACGTCGTCGAAGCCCATCGCCAGCAGCACCCGACTGGCCTTGCTGGCCTTGCCCGAGGAGCAGGCCGAGCCGGCGCTGACGGCGAAGCCGGCCAAGTCCATCTGCATCACCTGGGTCTCGCCCGCCCAGCCGGGGACGGCGAAGCAGGAGGTGTTGGGCAGGCGTGGGGCCTCCTTGCCGAAGACGATCAGGTCCGGCGCGGCGGCGGCTAGCCGGTTCTCCAGATCGTCGCGCAGCTTCGCGACCCGGTCCCAGACCCCGACCTCCAGATCACGCCCGGCGGCTTCCGCCGCCGCTCCGAACCCGGCGATGCCGATGACGTTCTCGGTACCCGAGCGGCGGCCCATCTCTTGCCCACCGCCGATGACGGGCGCCGGCACCTCCACCCCAGGGCGCAGCACGAGCGCCCCAATCCCCTTCGGACAGCACAGCTTGTGGGCGGAAAGTAGACGGAAGGTTGGCCCACGCCCGCGGTCAACATCGTCCCAGGTCGTCCGCTTCCCATAATACTGGACGCAGTCGACAAGGCTTGCGTAGCCGATTTGGTCGGCCTGGAAGGTCGTATTGAAATGGTTCTGCTCGATCCCCGTCTCGCCATTGACCGATTGCAGGCAAAGCAGCGCGGACTTGCCATCGGCGGGAGGCAGGAAGGCGGACAGGAAGTCCGTGCCGGGAATATATCCGTCGTCATCAACGGGTATGCGAATGACCTCGGCGGCCGGGTGCCGAGTCGCCGCGGCCTCGATGCAGTCATGCTCGAAATACGGCAGGGCAATTAGGTCCCAAGCGCCGCCGAGCACCAATCCGGCGCCTTCCGTTGCCCCGCTGGTGAACACCACTTCGTCGGGCGCGCAGCCGACCAGCGCTGCCACCTGACCACGGGCCTTGTCGACGATCGCCTTCGCTGCCCGCCCTTCGGCGTGGGCGCTGGAGGGGTTGCCGACCACGTCCATCGCCGCCAGCATGGCGGCGCGCGCCTCCGGTCTCAGCGGCGCGGTGGCGTTCCAGTCGAGATAGATGCGGCGGCCGTCCAGCCCTGTCACACCTCAGCCTCCTCGGCCTCCAGCAGCGCGGCGAAGTCGGGCACTGCCGGACAGGGGGTCATCCGGTCGCCTATCACGTCGGCAATGGTGGTCTGGCTGAGGAACACATGCACATGGGCCGAGAGCTGCTCCCACAGGTTATGGGTCAGGCAGGCTTCCTGCGACTTGCCGCAACCGCCGCCGGCTTCCACGTTGCCGCCGCAACCCATGGCGTTCAGCCGCTCGTCGACCGCGGTCATCACCTCCGAGACCCGCAGCTCACCCGCCGGGCGTGCCAGCAGGTAGCCGCCGCCAGGGCCGCGCACCGATTCAACGATCCCGGCCCGGCGCAGCCGCACGAAGAGCTGCTCCAGATAGGCGACGCTGATGTCCTGGCGCTCGGAGATCTCCGCCAGGGTCACCGGCTGCGCCCCGCCGTTTAGCGCAATATCGGCTAGCGCGGTCACCGCGTAGCGGCCCTTGGTGCTGAGTTTCATCGCCGTCCTCTTCCCACTCGACCGGACTTGCCTCCTGGCACGGCCCGCAGCACCGGCCGCGCATATTGACCTGCGCGACCTTCGGCATTACCTCGGGAGCAACGCTCGGGGGGCCATAACCGGCCTATTTAAAACTGTTCTAGGAAACCCAACTGAAAAAGTCAACCATTCGGGGTCCCGGGCTCCGCGCGAGGTGGGTCTACATGCCAGAGGTCATCTTCGCCGGCCCCGAGGGACGGCTCGAAGGGCGCTATCATCCCCAGCTGCAGAAGGACGCGCCGATTGCGCTGATCCTGCACCCGCACCCGAAGTTCGGCGGCACGATGAACAACCCCGTGACCTACGCGCTGCACTACGCTTTCCGCGACCTCGGCTTCACGGTGATGCGGTTCAACTTTCGCGGCGTCGGGCGCAGCCAGGGCGAGTTCGACCAGGGGATCGGCGAGCTTTCCGACGCCGCATCGGCGCTCGAGTACCTGCAGGCGCAGAACCAGAACACCAGCGCCTGCTGGGTGGCCGGGTTCTCCTTCGGCGCCTGGATCGGCATGCAGCTCTTGATGCGCCGGCCCGAAATCAACGGCTTCATCTCGGTCTCGCCGCCGGCGAACACGTACGATTTCTCGTTCCTCGCCCCCTGCCCGTCCTCGGGGCTGATCATCAACGGCGGCTCCGACCGGATCGTGCCGATCGAGGAGGTCGAGAAGCTGTCCGCCAAGCTGAAGGCGCAGAAGGGCATCACCATCACACACACCACGGTTCCGGAGGCGAACCATTTCTTCGAGCGCGAGGCCGAGGCGCTGGTCCGCCACGTCAAGGAATACGTGCAGCGGCGGATGATCGAGGGCGGGCGCTGATTGTTCAATGCCCCGGACCAGGTCCGGGGCTTCGCGCTATTGCGCGCTGACCGCCGAGGTCCCGGCTCAAGGCCGGGACATCGGATTTCCAGTCACGGATAGCTGATCCGACCGCCTGAGACCGGCTCGCGGCAGCCGGTGGTCGCGGGGGCCGAGGTCGACAGGCCGCGCAGCACCCGCACCGCCAGATAAGCGAAGGCCTGCGCCTCCAGCATGTCGCCGTCGAAGCCGAGCGCCTCGACCGGGTCCACCGAGGCGGCGAGGCGCTGGCGCAGCATCCGCATCAGGGTCAGGTTCCTGCGCCCGCCGCCGCAGACCAGCCAGCGGGTCGGGCGAGCGGGCATGTGGCGCAGGCCGGCGGCGACGCAATCGGCGGTGAAGGCGGCCAGTGTCGCCGCGCCGTCCTCGGTGGAGAGCCCGGCGACGGCGTCGAGCACTGGCCGAAAGTCGTTGCGATCTAGGGACTTCGGCGGAGTTCGGACGAGATAGGCGAAGGCGGGAAGCACCGCCAGAGCCTCGCGGCAGACCGCGCCGGCCGCCGCCGCCGCGCCATCGGCGTCATAACCCCGCCCGGTCCGCGCCAGCATGAAATCGTCGATCAACGCGTTCGCCGGGCCGGTGTCGAATGCAAGCAAGGCGCCCCGGGCCTCGGGTGCCGCTGCCGTCGGGTCGATCCAGGTGACGTTGCCGACGCCGCCAAGGTTGAGAAACGCCACCGGCCCGGTCAGCCCGGCCCTCTGCGCCAGGGCGAAATGGAAGAAGGGCGCCAACGGCGCGCCCTCGCCGCCCGCTGCCATGTCGGCCGAGCGAAAATCCCAGATCGTGGGCACGCCGCAGCCCCGGGCCACCGCCGCGCCGTCACCGAGCTGCAAGGTGAAGCCCTCGGCCGGGCGGTGGGCGACGGTCTGGCCGTGGAAGCCAATTAGCGCGGGCGCGCTGCCGAAACGGCGGATCGCCGCGACATGGATCGCCACCGCGCTCGCCGCCAACGGGGTCAACTCCGCCGGCCAGCGGGCCGGGTCGCGCAGCGCCGCGGTGGCCGCGGCTGGGGCGACCCGGTTGGCCGCCGACATCTGCACCCGGTACCCTGCGGCATAAGCGAGCGTGAGGCTCGGGCCGAATTCGGCGACGCTCTCGCCGTTGGTCAGCAACAGCGCCGCGTCGACCCCATCCATCGAGGTGCCGCTCATCAGGCCCAGGGCCCAGACCGGCATGCAATGGCTGTCTGCGACCATCCCCTTCCCTTCCCAACTCGCCGTCATGCTACGGCTCGGCCGAGGCATCTCTCGACAGGGCTCCCGCGAGATCGCCCGGTCAAGCCGGGCGATGACGGTGAAGCCCGATGGCACACGCCCTTCCCTTCCCCACCCAATCCGCTATAGAACCCGCGCCTGAGCATAGAGGGACCACCGATGACCTACCAGCCGAAAGCGGAGTTCCTGCGCGTGATGATCGAGCGCGGCTACATGCAGGACTGCACCGACCTCCAGGGCCTCGACGAGGCGATGTCCGCGGGTGTGGTGCCGGCCTATATCGGCTTCGACTGCACGGCGCCCTCGCTGCATGTGGGCTCACTGGTGCAGATCATGATGCTACACTGGCTGCAGGAGACCGGGCATCAGCCGATCGTTCTGATGGGCGGAGGGACGACCAAGGTCGGCGATCCGTCGGGCAAGGACGCCTCGCGCCAGCTGCTGACGAACGAGCAGATCAACGCGAACATGGCCGGGATCCGGCAGGTGTTCTCGCGCTTCGTCGCCTTCGAGGAGACCGGCGGCAACGCCATCATGCCGAACAACGCCGATTGGCTGGACCACCTCGAATACATCCCGTTCCTGCGCGACTACGGCCGGCATTTCTCAATCAACCGGATGCTGAGCTTCGACTCGGTCCAGCTGCGGCTGGAGCGCGAGCAACCTTTAAGCTTCCTCGAGTTCAACTACATGCTGTTGCAGGCCTATGACTTTCTCGAGCTCTACCGGCGCACCGGCTGCGGGCTGCAGATGGGCGGCTCGGACCAGTGGGGCAACATCGTCAACGGCATCGATCTGGTGCGGCGGATCGAGCGGACCGAGGTCTGGGGTCTGACCACGCCGCTGATCACCACCGCCGACGGCGCAAAGATGGGCAAGAGCGCCGCCGGGGCGGTGTGGCTCAACGCCGAGATGTTGAGCCCTTACGAGTACTGGCAGTTCTGGCGCAACACCGCCGACGCCGATGTCGAGCGGTTCCTGAAGCTGTTCACCAAGCTGCCCTCGGGCGGAATCGCCCGGCTGGCGGCGCTCCAGGACCAGGAGATCAATGAGGCCAAGAAGGTACTGGCCAACGAGGCGACCACCCTCGCCCACGGCGCCGAGGCGGCAGCAGCGGCCGAAGAGACCGCGCGCGAGACCTTCGATAAGGGCGGTGCCGGGGTCGACCTGCCGACGCTCACGCTCAGCGCCGAGGATGTCGCCGATGGCGGCATCTCGGTCACCCAGCTGTTCCTGCGCTCTGGACTGGCGCCCTCGGGCAAGGACGCCAAGCGGTTGATCGGCGAGGGTGCGGCACGGCTCAACGACGAAGTGGTGACCGACCCGGGGCAGATGCTGGCGGCAGAGGACCTGGCCGAGCCCGTTAAGCTATCGGCCGGCAAGAAGCGCCACGCCCTGGCCCGTTTGGGGTAGACGTTACCCTGGCTGTCATCGTCCGGCTTGACCGGACGATCTCGCGCCATGTCGAGAGATGCCCCGGCCAAGCCGTGGCATGACGGGTTGTGGCGTGGCCGTTTCCCCGCCCCTACCCGCCCCGCTCCCGCAACCTTCGCGCGCCCCAGGAGACCATCAGCGGCAGCGCCAGCATGACGAAGATGATCCGCACCACATGGTGGATAGCAACAAAACCGGGGTTGGCGTCGATGGCGAGCGCGATCAGGCTCATCTCGGCCACCCCGCCCGGGGCGTAGGCCAGTAGAACGGGAAGGAAGTCCTGCCCGACCAGCGGCGCCACCACCGCGGCCATGAGCGCCGAGACCGCCATCAGCACCGAGGTGCCGCCGAGCGAGAGTAGCCCGAAGCTGAGCAGCCGCCTGGGCGATATCCCCTTGAACCGGATGCCGATCGAGGAGCCGGTGACCACCAGGGCCACCTCGATCAGCTGGTGCGGCAGCACCCCCTCGATCGCCCCGGTGAGGCGCAGGAGACCGCTGGCGAACAGGGGGGCGACCATGTAGGGGATCGGGATCCCGAGCCGCAGCATGCCCCAAAGGGCCGCCAGCGAGACCGGCAGCAGGATACCGGGTCCGCCATCGAGATCAGCTTCTGCCCCTCGAAGATAGCATCGGCCGGCGTCGGGTAGTGCAAGAGCCCGAAGGCGACAGCCGGCGCCATGCAGACCACAACGGCGATGCGCAGCGACTGGGCCAGCGCCACCTGGCGTTCGTTGGCGCCAAGCGAGCTGGAGATCACCACCACCGCGACCAGCCCGCCGGGGATCGAGGAGCAGAGCGCCGTCGCCTTCTCCTCGCGGGCGACGGAGTGGTAGAAGGCGAAGGCGCAGGCCGCCGCGACCGGCACATAGAGCATCGCCACGGCGATCGAGATCGGCCATTGCAGGAACTCGGAGGCGTCGACCCCCCCGAAGTTCTCGCCGAGGAAGAGCCCGATCAGGATCAGGAAGATCGCCCGGACCCAGATCGGTACGTCGATCGGCGCGCCGCCGACGCGCGCAATCATGGTGACGAATAGGGCGCCGAGCATCCAAGCCAGCGGCACCTCGAAATAGTCCGCCACCGCGCCGCCGATGGCGCCAAGTACGAGGCCGAGGGGGATATCTGGCGTAGCTGCCGCGGGTGCAGGCGCTCGGACCAGGTCTCTGCGCTCGCTCCCGAGCTCACCCGTCGCTCTCCGGTACGAGGATCTCGACCTCGGCGCCGTCCCGCAGAGCGGTGTAGAAGCAGGATCGCCGGTTGGTGTGGCAAGCCGGGCCGGTCTGCTCGACGAGCATCAGCAGGCAATCGCGGTCGCAGTCGACCCGCATCTCGACCAGGCGCTGAATGTGGCCCGAGGTGTCGCCCTTGCGCCAGAGCTCGGCGCGCGAACGCGACCAGTAGGTGACCCGGCCGGAGCCCAGGGTCTCGGCCACCGCGGCGGCGTTCATCCAGGCCAGCATCAGCACCTCGCCGCTGGTGTGATCCTGGGCGATGGCCGGAATCAGCCCCTGGTCGTTGAACCTCAGGCTGCTAGGATCGAACACGTTGTTGAACGGGCTGTCGGAGGGGTCGGCGAGCGGCTCGGTCATCTTCCATCCTGTGGTTTCGGGCACCGGAGGGGTTTTCGACCGGCAGGTCAAGAGCTATCTAGCCTGGGGGAACACGCATCACGGCTGCGATATGACTGCGATCCACGAAGATCTGATGAAGCTCTACTCGCAGCGTATCCTGGCGCTGGCGGCGGGGATTTCTCATATCGGGCGGCTGGAAGCGCCGCAGGGCTCGGCGAAGAAGCGCTCGCCCCTCTGCGGCTCGACGGTGACCGTGGACGTGACGCTGGAGGACGGCAAGATCAAGGACTTCGCCCAGGATGTGAGGGCCTGCGCGCTCGGCCAGTCCTCGGCCTCGGTGCTGGGGGCGCATGCGATCGGGCGCACGCGCGAGGAGATCGAGACGGGGCGCGACCAGCTCAGGCGCATGATCAAGGAGGACGGCCCCACCCCGGAGCCGCCCTACGCGGAGCTGGAGGTGCTGCGCCCGGCCCGCGACTACAAGAACCGCCACGCCTCGATCATGCTGGCCTGGGAGGCGACGCTCGCCGCGATGGACGAAGCGGCGGGGTGAAGTTCTTGCCTCGGGTCGGAGGCGGCGACGTCACCCGGCCCCGGCCGGATGCAGGAATTCGCTCTCGATGAAGAGATAGCGGAACGCGAACATCAGCAATGCCTGCAGCAGCACCGCAATCGTCGACCCGACGGTGCCAAGCCCGTGGATATGGGTCATGACCGGACGCACCTTTCGCAGCGCGATCCAGAGGACGATCGCGATGGTCACCAGAAACACGAGTAGGCGCAGCACGCCGGTTTCATAGGCGTCGAGATGCCTCGGCGAGGGCGCGGAGAAGTGGTCGATGAACTGCAGGATCGGCCAGTAGGCGGTCAGATAGAACCCGGCAATCATGCTCTCCTTCAACCGGCCATGCCCGGCAAGGACCTTGCCGGCGCCATGAAAGGTCAGCCCCAGCAGGCAGAAGCTGATGAAGGTGAGCACGAAATCCCGCAGGATGACCGAGGTGTCGAGGACATCGCCGTCGACATACTTGATCATCTTCGGCACGGCGATGAGCATCGTCAGGACATAGGTGAAGACGGTCAGCAGCAATGCCGACTCGAGCGACTTCCGCGCGTCGAGGTCGATCTTCGAGATCACGCCGAGCGGGTTGCCGACGACTTCGAGCCAGATGTCGAACTGGCACTTGAGAAAACGCCCGATCAGAACCGCGTAGTCCTTGACTAAGGAGGTCAGGTCGGCCACTTGTGCGATCCCCCGGCGAAGGCGATGACTGTCACCGCAAGATCGGCCGCGGCCCTTCGTTCTGGCCGCGCCGAATCACGATGCCGGCGCCCTGCGCGACCGGGAATCGCCTGTACGGCCGCGGGTAGCCGACCGAGACCACGACCGATCCCTGCGAAACGGTGACACTCGCACCCGCTTGGTTGATCGCGACGCGGAAGTCGCTTTGCGGCGCGCCGTAGACCTGGTTCGCCCGGTCGCAGAAGCAGACGTTCACCACATCGCGGAAATCGAAAACGCCATACTGGAGGTAGGTGACGAGTTGCCGACCGAGGCAGCCGGCCTCGTCGATGAACCGGAGCACCGGGTCGCTGTTCGGCCGCAGCCGAACCGAGCCGCCGACGCTGAAGAAGATCGTCGCCCAGCCGCTTCCGTCCGTCCGCACATCGTCGCCGTCGAACAGCTGCACGGACCCAAGGACCGGGTTGCCGTTGACATAAACCCCCGGCGCGTCGACCTGC
>Ga0209049_1000025_pt1 | contig 27005 bp, 24 predicted proteins | sample WorMetulBAHAMAS2_FD_187398 | JGI IMG/M metagenome (GOLD analysis project Ga0209049, IMG submission 187398) | Marine gutless worms symbiont microbial communities from Max Planck institute for Marine Microbiology, Germany - Olavius ullae BAHAMAS.2... | ecosystem: Host-associated > Annelida >...
ATCGAGCCCACCGACAGATCGATTCCGCCGGCAAGAATCGGCAGGGTTAAGCCCAGCGCCGCCACCGCGGTAATTGACGACTGTAAAACGATGTTGAGCAGGTTCCTTGCCTGGAAAAAGCGCGGGATGATGAGGGCGAAGATCAGACAGAGACCCAGAAGAAGTAAAACGACGCTGTAACGCCGAAGCAGATGGCGATAGCTGACCATGGGGGCTCTCATGAGACGCCTCCCGCCGCAAGACGCATGATGCTGTCCTGTGTGGCCTCGTCGCGGGAGAATTCACCAACCACTTCACCGTTCCTCATTACCAGAATCCTGTCGCTGAGACCCAATATTTCCGGCAGTTCCGAGGATATCACGATTATCCCGACTCCATCGGCGGCCAGTTGATCAATCAATGCGTATATTTCCGCCTTGGCCCCGACGTCGATGCCCCGCGTTGGTTCATCGAGTACGAGGACCCTGGGTTTGGTTGAGAGCCATTTCGCGATAACCACCTTTTGCTGATTTCCGCCGCTCAGATTGCGAATTCGGTCTGAGAGGTTGGAAAGACGGACGTTGAACCGGCTGACTAGTTTCCCGGCCAGTTCTGCTATCCCCTTGAAATCCAGCACACCCCAGCGGCTGAAGAGCCCTAGAACGTTGATGGTAAGATTCTTCTGCGCCGAAAGGTTGAGGAACAGTCCCTGTTCTTTTCGGTCTTCGGGAACATACACCAAGCCTCGGGAAATCGTACTTCGAACCCCAAGGCGCCTTATTTCATCGCCTTCTATGCTCACCTTGCCGCTGATCGTAGAATCCAGGCCGACGAGAGCACGGGCAAATTCGCTTCGTCCCGCCCCCACCAGGCCGGAAATGCCAAGAACTTCTCCCCGGCATAGACTCAGGCTGATGTTTTGGAATCCATCTCCGGTTAAATCTTCCGCATCGAGTAAAACCTCGCTTCGAACCGAGGCTCTTCGATCGAACGCGTCTGTAAGCTCCCGTCCCACCATCATCCGAACCACTTCGGTTAAATGAGTTTCATCGGCATCCTTGGTGGCAATCAGACGACCGTCGCGAAGCACAGTGATTCGATCGGCTGATGCGAAAACTTCTTCCAGGCGATGAGAAATATAGATCAGTGTTATGCCCTGATCACGAAGACTCCTTACAATGTCGAGCAATATTCTGGTTTCGGCGTCGCTTAACGACGAAGTTGGCTCATCGAGTATGAGTATCTTCGCATTCAGCGATAGAGTCTTGGCGATTTCCACCATCTGCCGCATGGCTATCGGCAGCGAGGACACCATGAGCATGGGGTCCAAATCGAGTCCCAGCCGCTTAAGCTGTTCCCGGGCACTCTCAGCCATAGCGCGTTTATCCACCAGACCAAGCAAGCCGCACGGTTCCCGGCCTAGCATGATGTTTTCCGCTATGCTCCGATCGGGCAACAGGGTAAGCTCTTGGTGAATCATGCCGATGCCCATGTGCTGGGCCTTGCGACTGGAGCCTAATTCCACCGGATTGCCAAAGAGCGCAATTTCCCCTTCGTCTTTGGAGTAGTCGCCCGCGAGTATCTTCATCAGAGTCGATTTTCCCGCACCGTTTTCCCCGACGACCGCGTGGATTTCCCCGGGGAAGAAGGATAGATCGATCTGATCCAAGGCTCTCACTCCGGGAAAGCTTTTGACGATTCCTTTCAGAGCAATGGCCGCCCTGTTCATTCAGGCCTCCTAAGTGGGGACCTTGGCGGGTCCCCACGGACAAACTACTGAACGAGGGCTAAATCCACCGGGATAACTTCGGGAACCGATTTACCCATGAGATGATCATGAGCGGCCTCAACGCCGAGGCTTCCGATTTCAGCTGGCTGCTGGGCAACCGTAGCCGCCAGAGAACCATTGTTAACCGCGGCGAGTGCATCGTCAATGGCATCAAATCCAACAAACACGATTCCTGTACGACCGGCGGCCTTGGCGGCCTCGATTGCACCTAGAATCATTTCATCGTTGTGAGCGAACACGCCATCGATACTTGGCTGAGCCTGAAGGATGTTCTCAAACACGCTCAAACCTTCCGCGCGATTGAAATTCGCCGTTTGACGTGCGACAACTTTCACTGTGGAAACACCGCCGACAATTTCGTTGAACCCTTGTCCCCTGTCTCGGGCAGCCGATGTTCCCGCGATGCCTTCGAGTTCCACCACATTGCCAATACCACCGATGGCGTCAATCAGGAATCCGGCGGCCATCATGCCACCCGACACGTTATCGGAGGCAACATGCGCCACTACATCGCCACCAGCGGCCCCCCGATCGATGGTGAAAACGGGAATGCCGGCGTTGTTGGCCTTGTCAATACTGGGTACGATGGCCTCGGCATCTGTTGGATTCACCAGAATGGCACTTACCCCTTGCTGAATTAAGTCCTCCATGTTCACGGCCTCTCGTGCTGGATCGTCCCTGGAATCCATAACAATCAGCTCGACACCGAGTTCGGCCGCCTTCGCTTCGGCGCCCTCCTTCAGGGTGACAAAGAAAGGATTGTTCAATGTTGAAAGCGACAGCCCGTAAACGCCGCCCGCCTTTGCGCTGTCACCAGCGGCAAACAGGGCGCTGGAGCTCAACGCTAGCACCAAGAGAAAAACGATGAATCTTTTCATTGTGACCTCCTTTAGGTCTTTTTCAATTCTAAAAACCAGCCTACCGCTGGTTTCCTTTTTCCAATTTCGAAACATTGTTGAGAAGTAGGGCCAGGACGATAACGATACCCTTTACTACCTGCCCCCAAAACGAGGGCACATTGAGAAGGTTCAAGCCGTTGTTGATTACCGTAATAATCAACACGCCCACTATGGTTCCACCCAAACCTCCACTGCCGCCGCTGAAACTCGTGCCACCGATGACAACCGCGGCGATGGCGTCGAATTCGTATCCCACGCCCATCGTGGGCTGAGCGGAATCTAATCGCCCAATCAGTATTTGACCGGCAAGGGCCGCTAGGGCGCCCGATACACAATACACCATGCTGATATACACCTTCACCGGGATGCCGGTGAATCTGGCCGCCGTGTGATTGTCTCCCAGAGCCTGCAGTCGCGCGCCATGCGTTGTCAATCTCAAAAAAACCACACCGAGAAGAAACACCAGCAGCAGGACAATCACCGGCGCGGGTATCGGACCCATGAGAGCGGTCCCCAGAACACGAAAGGACTCCGGCAATCCGGTAATCGGCCTACCTTGGGTGAAGCTCAGCGCCAATCCTCGGGCGAGAGTCATGGTTCCCAAAGTGGCGATGAAGGGTGGGAGGAGGAATACGGCCATCAAAACCCCGCTGAACAAACCGAACGCCGCTCCAATGATCAGTCCGCTTAGCGATGCGATAATCGGCGCGACACCCCCAACAAGAAGCTGAGCCGTCATCACGGCGCTCAATGCCAAAACCGATCCGACAGATAAGTCGATGCCCGCTGTAAGGATTACCAATGTCATGCCAACAGCGATGATTCCATTGATAGACGACTGCCTGAGTATGTTGACTATGTTGGGGAAGGTGAAAAAGCGCTCCGAGAGAATTGCCATGACAAGGCATAAGACAAGAAAGGTCAAGAATATTCCGGATTGCCTTGCGACGCTAACGACAGCCTGCCTGCTGATCAAAACACCACTCCCGAATGAAGAATGATGTTGGCGTAGGGGCTGCATTCACCCGTTCGAACCACTGCCCGAACATCCGCGACGGCCTTTTTGAATTCCTCGTGGGGGATGTAGCTTAGCTTTACCCCGACGAATCTTTTGAGAACAGCCTCCAGGATTTTCGGGTTCCGCTGACGGATCTCCTCGGCGAGAACGATGTGTTCCACAACAAGCTCTGTCAATATCACGTCCAAAACTTCCACAAAAGAAGGCAGTGATGGGGATACTGCCAAATCGATGCGCCGTGGCCCGGCGACAGCCCGTGGTATGGGCAAACCGGCATCGGCAAGGCACAGACCATCTGTGTGTCCCATCGTTGCCACGATATGAGATAATTCCGCGTTCAGTAGCGGGGTTTTCTTCATGCCGTAGCCTCTCAACTTGCGTGCCGCTACCATTGACGATGTGGCTGACCGTGTTGATGGAAACTCCAGCACCCTCGGCGACACTTTTCATCGTGGCATACATACCCTATGGAGAATACGTTTGCGCAAGTGTTCTCACCCATAGTAGCCCTGTTCGAGATTCTTGGCAATGGGCGGAGAGTGGATTTCTTGAAAATTCCTTTTCGCAGGGTACGTGATAATTGTAAACGAGCGCTTCTAGTATGTCCATAGCTTCCAGAAATATGAAAGAAGTATCTACCGTATCGATTCCCTATCCTTAGGAAACCCGGCTGCTGCGTCTCTTGATTTAGAGTGCCAGGGGGTTAAAGGCGTCCTCAAGCAATTTCTGGGTGTAGGGATGTTGGGGCTGTGTGAATATCTGTTGGGAGGTTCCTTTTTCGACGATTTTCCCATCCTTCATCACGGTGACGCAATGGCAGAGATCCCGGACTACGGCCATGTCGTGGCTGATGAACAGGTAGCTTAGGTTGTGTTTGGCTTGTAATTCTTTAAGGAGTTGGATTACCCGGAATTGAATTGATCGGTCCAGGGACGAGGTGGGCTCGTCAAGGACGAGTACGCGCGGTTTGAGCACCAGTGAGCGGGCCAGTGCGACCCGTTGTCGCTGCCCTCCCGATAGTTGGTGGGGATAGCGGTCTTTGATGTTGGAATCCAGCTCGACTTCGGTGAGGGCTTGGTCCACTAGGTTGGGCCAGTGGTTTTTGGCAGCGATGTTGTGAATTTCCAGACCCTCGGCTACGATGCGTTCCACGTTGAGCCGGGGACTCAGTGACCCATAGGGATCTTGGAATATGAATTGGATGTTTCGGCGCAAGGGACGCAGTTCTTTGCGGTCCAGCGAGGAGATGGATCTGCCGTCTATGACGATATCGCCAGTGCTGTCTTCCAATCGTAGGAGGGCTTTGCCCAAAGTGGTTTTGCCTGAGCCGCTTTCGCCGACGATGCCAAGGCTTTCACCTTCTCGCAGCTCTGCCGATACGCCGTTAACGGCTTTTACAACCGCAACGCTGCGGCGCAAGAGTCCCTTTCGGATATGGAAATGGACTTTGACGTCGCGCAGGCTAACGATGTTGGGTTTCCTCTCGTCGGAGCTTGGCGGATTTGCGCCGGGTTCGACGGCAAGGAGTTTCTTCGTGTAATCGTGTTGGGGTTGGGTGAACACGTCAACTGTTTTGCCTGTTTCGACGATGCGTCCCTCCTGCATGATGGCGATGTTCTCGGCGAATTGCCGGACGATGGATAGATCGTGGGTAATGAAGAACACGGCCATGCCGGTTTCGTTTTGAAATTTTTTGATGAGCTTGAGCATTTCGGCCTGAATGGTAACATCCAGGGCCGTGGTCGGTTCGTCCGCTATGAGGAGTTTCGGATAGTTAATCATGGCGAGCGCTAGCATAACGCGCTGACGTTCGCCGCCGGAAAGCTGATGGGGGTAAGCGTTGAGCCGTTTTTCGGCGTCCCTCAGGCCGACGCGGCGCAGCCATTCCAACACGATGGGCGCGGCTTGGGCGGACTTGAGATTCTGATGAATTCTGAGCGATTCCAGGAGCTGCCGCTGAATGCTGTGCAGGGGATTGAGGGATGAGAGAGGTTCTTGGAACACCATGCCGGCTGTGTTGCCGCGTATGCGCCGTAGCAGAGTTTCGTCGCCATCCAAGATGGAATTTTGGTCAAAATGAATGCTACCTTTGGGGTAACTGAGCATGTTGGGGGGATACAGTTTGAGGACGGCGCTCGCGCTGATGGTTTTTCCCGACCCACTTTCGCCCACGAGGGCCAGGATTTCGCCGGCGGCGATGCTTAAATCAATGCCATGAACCACTTGGCGGGTTTCTTCGCCCTTGTGAAAGACGATGTGAAGGTTTCTTATTTCCAAGAGCTGCTTCATCAGACCGCCTTTCGGGGATCAAAGGCGTCCCGTACCGCCTCGCCGCTAAACACCAGGAGTGCCAGTATGAGGGCGAGCACCCCGAAGGAGGAAAACGCCAGCCAGGGCGCGTGTAGGTTGGCTTTGGCCTGGGCCAGGAGCTCTCCCAATGAGGGGGAGCCCGGTGGTAGGCCGAATCCCAGAAAATCGAGTGCAGTTAAAGAGGTTATGGCGCCGCTGAGCGTGAACGGCATGAAGGTGAGCGTGGCCACCATGGCGTTGGGAAGCACGTGGCGAAAGATAATCAAGCGGTCGGGGAGTCCCATGGCCTTGGCCGCCAAGACGTATTCAAAATTGCGTGTCCTTAAGAATTCGGCGCGAACAACACCTACGAAGCCCATCCAACTGAACAGAAGCAGAATGCCGAGCAACCAAAAGAAATTGGGCTGAATAACGTTGGAAAGAATAATCAGAATGAACAGCGTGGGTAGGCTCCCCCATATTTCAAGGAATCGCTGCCCAATGATATCAAGCCGCCCGCCGTAATAGCCCATGGCTGCTCCCACACACACCCCGATTATAGACGAGATGAGAGTTAGTATCAGGCCGAACAGAACAGAGACCCGGAATCCGTAAATAACACGGGCAAGAACGTCGCGGCCTTTGTCGTCGGTACCCAATAGGTTTTCACGGCTGGGCGGCGAGGGAGCGGGCGATTTGAGGTCGTAGTTTATGGTGCTGTGGCTGAAGCGGACAGGTGGCCAGAGCATCCAGCCGTCTTCTTCGATGAGATCGGCGACATAGGGATCTCGGTAGTCGGCGCGGGTTTCAAACTGACCGCCGAAATAGGTTTCTGGATAGTCGACAAACACAGAAACATGGAGCCGCCCGTTATAAGACAATACGAGTGGTTTGTCATTGGCCAAGAATTCCGCGAAAAGGCTCAAGAAAAACAGCACTGTAAAAGTGATGCTGCTGACCACTCCCAGGCGGTTTTGTTTGAATTTTCTAAATCGTTCAGCCGCGAGCGCGTTCATTGCTAGGTTGATCGCCTTTCAAAATCGATTCGCGGATCGACAAGGGTGTACGTGAGATCCGAAATCAAACTGAGGATTAGCCCCAAGAGAGTAAACATGTACAATGTACCAAACATTACCGGATAATCGCGTTGCATAACCGCCTCTAACCCTAACAGCCCCAATCCGTTAAGAGAAAAAATGGTTTCGATAATCACTGACGAGCTGAAAAGCATGCTGACAAGGGCACTGGGGAATCCCGCGATTACCAATAGCATGGCGTTTCTGAAGACATGACCAAACAGAATGCGTCTATCCGTCAGGCCCTTGGCCCTTGCGGTAATAACATATTGTTTACCGATCTCGTCAATAAAGGAATTCTTCGTAAGCAATGTGAGCGAGGCGAAGCCGCCAATCAGCATAGCCAGAAGCGGCAGGGTGAGATGCCAAAAATAATCGACTATCTTCATGGGCAGGCTGAGATCAGACCAATTTGTGGACACCAGACCCCGTAGCGGAAAAATCTTCAGATAGGACCCTCCGGCGAAAAAGACAATCAGCAGGATAGCGAAAAGAAAGGACGGAATCGCATTGCCTAATATCACCACCACGCTGCTGAATCGGTCAAAACGGCTTCCATCCCGCACGGCCTTGCGTATTCCCAACGGAATGGAGATTAGATACACCGCCAAAGTAGTCCAAAGTCCCAACGAAATGGATACCGGCAGTCGTTCGATGATTAACCCCATCACCGAGCGCCCTTTGAACAAACTGTCACCGAAATCAAAAACGATGTACCGGCGCAGCATGTCGAGATAGCGCACATGAATGGGCTTGTCAAAACCGAAGCGTTTTATTATCTCTTCGACGGTGTCGGGATCCAGGCCGCGCCCGCCGCGATACACCTGTGTCACATCACCACCTTGCTGATCAGAGAGATCGTCTTGGTTGCGGTTTTGAGACTGTTCGACCTGTAGGCCTGAGATTCTTTCCATGGTGATATTGGATCTTATGCCCATCCGCCGCGCGATGGCCTGATCCACCGGTCCACCGGGGGCCACCTGGATGATGAAGAAATTCAGTGTGATGATAGCCAAAAGCGTGGGGACTATGAGTAGCAGCCGGCGTACAATGTAGGAACCCATGCCGATTACCGGTTCTGATAGTCGGGAAGCTTTGCCGCCTTTGGGGTGTCCAGCCACCAGGTGTTCGTTCCCAAAGAATATCTCGGCCTGGTTTCCGGCATGCCGAACTTGTCCCAATAGGCCACGCGGTAATAGCCGACGTGCCATTGAGGAATGCTGTAGTGACTCCACTGAAGCGCTCTATCCAGGGCTCTGGCCCAATGCAGCAGGACCGCGTTGTTGTTTTGATGTTCGATAATGCCTTCCACCAGATAATCAATGGCCGGATCTTGCACGCGGGCTGTATTGTATGTGTCATCGATGTAGTCAGAATGCCACTCCAAACGCAAAGAAGAGTCCGGGAAGTAGTCTCCGCCGAAGATGGTGGTTACCATGTCGTAGTCGCCTTCCCGGTGGCGGTTGATGTATTGGGTGGTATCCACAAGCCGAATACTCATGTCGATTCCCAACTTCTTAAGGCTTTCTTGGAAGGGAATGGCCAGGCGTTCCGTCGTACTGGAATAGATGAGTAGTTCGAATGCCAAGGGTTTGCCGCTAGCTTTGTTCACCATGCGCTGGTCTTGTACTTCCCAGCCGGAAGCGTCTAGAAGTTCGATGGCCTGGCTGATACGCTCACGAATCCGGCCCGATCCGTCACTCACAGGTGGCTGGTATTCCTTTTCAAAAACTTCGGGAGGCAGTTGATCACGGATGGGCTCGAGAATCTCAAGTTCCTCGGGACTGGGTAGCCCCAGCGCTTCAAAGGGTGTGGACTGAAAATAGCTTCGTGAGCGACTATATTGACCGTAAAACAAATTGCGGTTCATCCATTCAAAATCAATAACTAAGCCGATGGCCTCCCGTACGCGCCGATCACTGAAGACCTCCCGCTCATTGTTGAAGGCAAACGCCTGCAAACCCGGGGGATTGTTGTCGGGAATCTCATCCTTCACGATGTAACCGGCATCCAGATTGGGGCCACCGTACTGTGTCGCCCATTGCCGGGAAGAATTTTCCACGCGCATATCGACTTCGCCGGCCTTAAGCGCTTCGAGCTGAACCGCCGCGTCTCGATACATATCGTAGCGGACGTAATCGAAATTCAGAGTTCCTTTTAACACGGGAAGATCCAGAGCCCAATAATCCTTAAGGCGCTCATAAATAACATACTGCCCCATGGCGTAGTCCGAAACCGTATAGGCGCCACTGCCCAGTGGAATTTCTGTTGTCGGTTCCTGAAAATCCAAATTTCGCCAATACTGAGGTGGGAGAATCGTAAGCCGGGCCAGGTTCACCAGCATTTCTTTGTTGCTTTCGTTCAGACTGAACTTAACACGCCGCGCATCCAGAGCTTCGACAGATTCAACAGGCTCAAAGACTTTCTTAAACTGTGGAACTCCTTCGTTTAGGAATTTATTGAAAGAGAAAACAACATCTTCGGCCAAAATCGGCTTCCCGTCTTGGAACCGAGCCTGTGGGCGCAGGTGGAAGATTATCCAATCGTAGGTGATGGGGTATTCCACCTTTTCGGCGATTAGGCCATAGTACACTTCAATCTCATCCGCGCTAGTCACCATCAAGGAATCGTAGAATGCGGAACTGGCCGGGGCGGAATCACCCCGTTGACCATAGCGATGGAATGTGTCAAAGGTGCCGGTTGCCGCCACTCTCAGAGTACCGCCTTTGGGGGCCTCGGGGTTCACATAGTCAAAATGAGGAAACTCCGCCGGATATTTGGGCTCGCTTCTCAAGGAAATAGCGTGACTAACAACGATGCCGTCCGCATTGGGTTCCTCCACCGGGTTGGGGGGAACAGAACGATCAATGTCCACCCCCTTCTCAGGATTCGAAGAAGACGTCGCATTGTCCGCACTACAGGATGCCAGCAGCAAGAACGCTGCCAGAAATGGCGCTATTTCTCGTTTCATGTCGGTCTCCAAATCAGAATACGCCAGTATATCCCGAATCGAGCTTCCTTTTAAGAGCTATTCTGTTATTTTTTGGTTCCAAATTCTCGCGCCTTGGGAAGGCGGATTCAGGTCAGTTTTGGATGGGAAAAGTGCCGACATCGTCGTTTTCGATGAGTATCGGCCGAATCCGCGAGCAGCCGCCATCGAAACATTTCCCCTCGGCTCGCGTACCCTGATTGTAATCTAATCGGCCTACTCCCAGCCTATTGCCAAGCGAATTCTGTTGAGTTCAACTTCGTGGCGGATATCGGGTGGTAATTCGAGTTCCGCCAAGCGCTTGAGTATCATGGTACGCTCCTCTTTTTTCCCGGAATCCCGGTAGGCAAAGTTGAGGGCGTAGAGGGTTCTATAATCCTTCGGTGAGAGGCGGATCGAATGCTGAAGGAGTTTGAGAGCCTCTTCGTGCCTGCCCAGTACTCCGAACAGTATTCCCATGTTGCGCAGTGTTGAAGGGTTCTCCGGCATGATTTCCAGCGACTTCGCGAGACTGGTATTGGCCGTTTCCAAATCACCAATCCGGAAACTGGCACAGCCCAGGGCCTCCCAGGCATAGGGGTTATCGCGGTCACTGCGCATATAGTGCTCTAAGGCCCGTATTGCCTTTCGATTTTCGCCGGTTTCGGTATATGCAATGCCGATGTCACAGATGGCTCTGAGGTTTTCTGGGTTGTCTGAGATTATCCGGGAGAGAAGAATTTTAGCTTTTTGGAAGGCGCCTTTCCTCATAAGGTGTTCAGCTTGGTCGACTGATGGCATCGGGGTTCTCCATGCGATCTTTATCGGCTGAATTACCGCCTGACTGTACCCTGGGGGCATCAGAAGCGAGACTAGGGCTTGAACCCGCTTATATCCCTGAAGGTCATGATATCGCTCTTGTCAATGGAGCCTATTGCCGGTACACTCTGCCTGAAGCTCTAGGAGGATTCTGATGTTAGTACTAGATCCAGCCACGAAGAATTTGTTGATTGAAACAATCGGTGCTAGTCTCTCAGCAGATCAGATTGAAGCATTAGGGCAAATGCTCATACGTAATTTGAATATACATAAGTTGAGCGGAAAATCCAGCACAGTTACTCTTTCTTCACGCATAGCGGCCCAGGTGCTCACTGAACACATTATCGAAAACAAGCGGATAGACGAATTCATCAAGCTGCTTGTGGAAATGGATGAGGAAAATATACTGGGCAAGGAAATGCGGATTAACGAGCTGGAGTATTTTCTTCAGAAGTTAAGCGAGAGCGGCCAGGTGTATGATGTCAAGAAACGTAAAATCGTTCCCACAAAGGCAGATTTGAGCGTACGTCCAGATTGGGGCGCTTTGAAAAGCGGCAGGAAATATCATGTGACTGTGGCGAGTATGGATGTGGTGGGAAGCTCCGAGCTTGTAAAGAAATTTGGTCAGAAAACGATGGAGTTGTTCTACTCATTTTTTTGGACTGCCTTGAATGAACGACTCAGTTTGTATAACGGCCGTATCTGGTCATGGGCCGGAGATGGCGGCCTCCTGGCGTTCGCGTTCAAACAGCATGAATCCAGGGCCGTGCGATTCGCAATTGAAATGCAGCGCGTGATGCCTCTCATCAACACGCACGACCGAAATCCCATCGATGAAAAAATCTCTACGCGCATCGGTATGCACTGCGGTTTAGTGACATTCATGTCCGATACAGGAAAGATGATATCCGATGTCATCAACTTAGCCACTCATCTGGAAAAAAAGGGCACGGCACCCGGTTCTGTTTCCATCACGAAGCCTGTTTGGATGAATCTCTCAGATAAACTCCAGAGTTTCTTCGATCCCAAAGGTGATTTTGAGGATCAGTTTACGCTGTCCCCTCCAGAGCGAATCGATCTCATCTAAGCGCGTTGCTATCCGCTATTCTGGAATTATCCGAATGGCTCCCTTGTCCGCGCTGGACGCGAAGAAGGCATAGGCCTTCAAGGCATCGCTTACTTCTCTATCCCGTTGGGGTTTCCAGGCGTTCTCACCCTTAGAGTCTTCATCTTTCCTGCGCTGCGTGAATTCCGCAGCATCAATGCGAAGATTGAGGCTGCGATTTGGGATGTCGATATCGATGATGTCGTTGTCCTTCACCAATCCAATCGGGCCGCCCGATGCTGCCTCCGGAGATACATGGCCAATGGACAACCCCGAAGTTCCGCCGGAAAAACGCCCATCAGTGAGTAGGGCACAGTCCTTGCCGAGTTTCAATGACTTAAGATAGCTTGTAGGATAGAGCATTTCCTGCATCCCAGGTCCACCTTTCGGCCCTTCATAGCGAATAACCACGATGTCCCCGGCGACGATTCCGCCTTGAAGAATGGTCTTCACTGAGGCTTCCTGGGAATCGAAGACCCTGGCTTTACCGGAGAATTTTTGAATGGATTCATCCACACCGGCGGTTTTCACCACAGCGCCATCGGGCGCCAGGTTGCCGTAGAGCACAGCCAAGCCCCCATCCACGGAATATGCGTGGGCCATATCCCGAATACATCCGTTTTCCCTGTCCAAGTCTGTTTCCTTGAATCGTGTGGACTGGGCGCCCATGGTGCGGGTTCTCGCCCCTCCCGGCGCCGCCCGGTAGAACTCGTTCGCGGCCTGTGATGGGGATGGGCCGGCAATGTCCCAGCACTCAAGCGTCTCTAGCATGGCGGAGGCATCAATACGGGCCACCTGATTATCAATCAGACGCGCGCGATTCAGTTCTCCCAGTATCCCAATTATACCTCCGGCGCGGTGCACATCTTCGATGTGATATTTCTCCGAATTCGGCGCCACCTTGCACAGACAGGGAACCTTGTTGCTGAGCCGGTCGATATCCGCCAAATCGAAATCAACTCCGGCCGTGCGGGCAATGGCCAGTATGTGAAGAATGGTATTGGTAGACCCTCCCATTGCGATATCGAGTGCCATGGCGTTTTCGAATGCGGCCTTGGTTGCGATGGAGCGCGGCAACACGGAGCTATCCCCATCGACATAATAGCGATTGGCCAGCGATACAATGAGATTCGCCGCCTTGTCGAACAGGGCTAGGCGGTCAACATGGGTGGCCAGTACGGTCCCATTGCCCGGCAGGCCCAGTCCCAGAGCCTCTACCAGTGAGTTCATGGAATTAGCCGTAAACATACCGCTGCACGATCCGCAGGTTGGGCAGGCCGCGTTTTCCACAGAACTCAGCTCATCATCCCCCACCGATTTATCCGCGGCCATCACCATGGCATCGATAAGATCAATGCTTCTTTCGCCGATGCGTCCAGCCTCCATTGGGCCGCCCGACACAAATATCGCAGGAATGTTCAGCCGCATCGCGGCTATGAGCATGCCGGGGGTTATTTTGTCGCAGTTGGAAATGCAGACAAGGGCATCGGCACAGTGGGCATTCACCATGTATTCCACGCTATCGGCAATGATTTCTCGTGAGGGAAGGGAGTACAGCATGCCCTGATGGCCCATGGCAATACCATCGTCCACCGCGATGGTATTGAACTCGGCGGCAAAGCACCCAGCGTCTTCGATGTGCTTCTTCATCCGTTGACCAACACCGTGGAGATGAACGTGCCCTGGAACAAACTGAGTGAACGAATTGGCGATAGCGATGATTGGCTTGGTCATTTGCTCATCCGTCATACCATTTGCCTTCCAGAGCGCTCTGGCACCAGCCATCAGTCGTCCATGCCTGTTTGTTGCGCTGCGCAGTGCATTGGCCATATTCAATTCTCCTGTCCAAGCAGTATAATGGCTTTCCGGTGTTTCTTTCCAGTGGGGGTAGGAGGCATGATTAGAACCAATTATCATACTCATAACAGGCTCTGCGACGGCAAAGGGAGTATTGCGGAATACATCGCCGCGGCGGTGAAGAAGAATTTCACCGCCTTGGGATTCTCCTCCCACGCCCCCGTGCCCCCCAAGACCACGTGGAACCTGAGTGAAGAAAACCTGGGTTTCTACCTTGATGAACTCCATCGGGAACAGCAGGAATGGGCCGGAAAACTGCAGATCTATATCGGGCTGGAAATAGACTACATTCCAGGCTCCCAAACCCCCGCCGACCGGCGCTGGAAAACATTGGGACTCGACTACAGCATCGGTTCCGTCCACAGCACAGTCGGCCTGCGGCACAATCCCTCCTACGCTTGCATCGACGGCACCGCCGACGAATTGATGCGGCTGCTTCACACCCATCACCAGGGATCATGGGAAGATATGTGCGGCGCCTATTTTCGACGAATCTCCGAAATGGTTCGTCTCGGTGGTTTCTCTTTTCTGAGTCATTTCGATCTTATCAAGAAAGGGAACCGGGGTTATTTCAGGGAATCCTCACCATGGTACACCGCGTTGGTCAGCCGCGCCTTGGATGAAATCGCCAGAAGCGGCATCATCATGGAAATAAACAGCGGCGGCATTGCCCGGGGTTATCTCGATGAGGTGTATCCCTCACCCTGGATTATCGCCGAAGCACGCAAAAGAGAAATTCCCGTCATGGTGAACTCCGACGCCCACCGTCCCCAAGACATTGATTTTTACTTCGAAGAATCGCAGAATTTGCTCCGAGATGCTGGGTACCGTGAAGCCTGGGTCCTGCTGGATAAGCGTTGGACCGCCATTCCCCTTGGGTCGAATCTGACATGAACGCTCACTCCCTCCCAGGCAGCATCAACGCTTCCATTGGTTTCATATCGGGATAGTGGGAATAAAGCCGATATGAAACTCGATATCCTGCGCAGTGCCCGGCCGGTCCCCTACCGGGAAGCTCTCATCCGCCAGCGGGAACTCCATGCCCAGCGGGTGACCGGACAGATTCCCGATACCCTTTGGCTGCTGGAACACCCCCCGGTCATCACCACCGGAATTCGGCCGAATCAGGAAAAGAACATACTCATCAATCCGGAACATGTCGGCGTCGAGCTTGTGCAAACCGAAAGGGGCGGAGAGCTTACCTACCATGGGCCCGGTCAATTGGTGGGATATCTCTTTGTAGCCATTGAAAACTATGGCTACAAGGTGAAACGCTTCGTACAGAGACTCGAGGAAACCTTCATTAGCTATCTTGCCGAGGCCTACGGAATTCATGCCCGGCATGATTCTGAGTACAGGGGGGTCTGGGTTGGTATGGAGAAAATAACCGCTATCGGAATCGCCCTGAGACAGCGGGTTACCCACCATGGGTTCGCCTTCAATGTGAACACCAATCTGGCGCATTATAACTGGATTGTGCCCTGCGGTATTGTCGACCGCGGCGTTACCTCATTGGAGAAACTACTGGGAGCCCCGGCTGATATGGATGCCGTGGCCGAAGAAGTGGCCATGGCCTTTCGTTCTGCGTTGGGCTATGATACCGGCTAGTAGCATGGCCATCTGCGATGTGTCCATTAACTATGCAGTTGACAGCTCTCAACCATTCGGATAACATCAACCTTGTAGTTTTCACCGACATGTTCCCTAAAGGAGAGATAATCCTATGGAGAGTAATCCGGTTGCTTGGTTCGAGATTTATGTGCAGGATGTGCAGAGAGCGAAGGCCTTCTATGAAACGGTTTTCAAGAGAAAGCTTGAACGTGTGGATGTTTCAGAAATAAATCCGGAAATAGAGATGTGGTTTTTCCAGATGGACATGGAGAAACCCGGTGCCTCCGGTGCTCTTATCAAAATGCCGGACACTCCCACCGGTGGTAATAGCACTGTGGTGTATTTCAGTTGCGAAGACTGCGCCGTTGAGGAAAGCCGCGTTGTAGAAGCCGGGGGACGCGTTGAGAAGAAGAAGTTCTCCATTGGTGAGAGCGGGTTTATGTCATTGGTAGTGGACAGCGAAGAAAACATGATCGGTTTGCATTCAATGAAATAAAGCTCTTCAACTCAGAAGCTCTACACACGCCCGCGGGCTTTCGGCTCTGCCGTTCATCGGCCTGGGGATGCCGATTATCGCCGCCTCTCGAAGTGCCGGGAATGTGAGGAATCCTCCTCATGGCAATAAGAATTGATTGATATTTCATGGTACTGTGATATTATTGAAGTGAAGAGCAAGCTGTTCGCGGTCCAGCTGCTTCCCGAAAAAGGAATTGACGTGAGTAGATCTGATGCTTTTACGAAGCTGCCAAAAGCGGAATTGCATATTCATTTGGAAGCAGTGGCAAGTATAAAGACTCTTTTGAGACTGAATAGGAAATATGGTGTACTCGAAATTGAGCGGGAAAAGGAGTTTGAAGACTATATTTTTGTAGATTCTCTATCGGAGATGATTCAGAACTTCTTTGATTTACAGAAACTGTTCAGAGAGCCCGATGATTATAGATTTCTGATTCAGGATGTCCTGGACTACATGATTGAGAACCGAATCGATTACCTCGAAGGATTCTTGTCACCTTCCATGGTAAAGAATCTGGGCTATGTTTCTGTTCATGAATTCTTCGAGCTTTTTGATGAAAGTATCAAGGGCATATGGAATCAGTATCATAAGAGAATATGCCTCATTGTAGATCTCTCAAGATCATTTGGGCCGGAAAATGCCATGGAGAATCTGGATATTGTCAGGGACTATATGAAGAACTTTCCGGATACCGCGATTATCGGCCTTGGCCTGGGGGGGCTCGAAATTGGAAATCCAGCACGCGATTACTCAACCGTATTCAGGAAAGCTAAAGATACAGGTCTTCACATAGTCGCGCATGCCGGCGAAGAAGTGGGTCCCGAATCCATTATGGAAGCCATAGACCTGTGCTTTGCCGAACGGATAGGTCATGGCACTAGTGCGATATACGATAGGAAGGTCATGAATATCTTGAGAGACAGAAAAATCCCCTTGGAAGTCTGTGTTACAAGCAATGTGTTTACTAAGAAGTACGTATGCGACTACTCAGAACACCCGATAGGTAAATTCATTGAGCACGGTATTCCCGTTACGGTAAATACAGATGACCCGACGCTATTCGGCATAGGTCTGAATCAGGAAATCGACAACTTGATTTCCAAATGCGGAATATCAAAGAAAACAATTGTTTCCTTATTGAAGAATAATATTGACTACTCCTTTATGCCGGATGACGAAAAGAAAAACTTCTGGCTTACAAAGGTTTCACCATTAATCAGCTGACTGATAGATTAACCCGGTTGACCCGGTTCTTATACCGGTCGGCTGATGTTAGCGCATCGCCATCGGGAATCAGGTTTTCCGGGTAACGTATAAAATCTTGTGCACTTTCAGAAAAGGCATAAGAATGTAGTAGCCAGTGGTCGAAGCTTTCCACAGCCGCGTGTTTTCCACTACGCTTCTCCCATGTCGACTCAAGCGCCGGGGAACTGGAAGAGGCAAACAACCCTCTTTTTAATCAGCCAGGCCTTTTCCCTCCTGGGCTCATACCTAGTTCAATTCGCCCTTTTCTGGTACGTCACGCTGGAAACCGGTTCAGGAATCATGATGACCATTTACATCGTCACCGGATTTCTTCCCATGTTTCTTCTGGCACCCTTCGCCGGGGTGTGGGCCGACCGCCATGATCGGAAAAAACTCATCGTTTTTGCCGATGCCGGCATCGCCCTGGTGACCCTGGTTCTGGCCATTCTCTTCTTTCGCGGCATCGAGAGCATGGTTGTTATCATGTGCGCCTCCGCGCTGCGGGCTTTCGGCTCTGCCGTTCATCAGCCTGCCATCGGGTCCATACTGCCCCAATTCGTCCCCACCGATCGCCTGATGAGGGTGAACGGCATCTATGGATCCCTCGAATCCATCATCGGTCTGGGGGCACCAATAATCGCCGCCTTTCTAATGACTTTCTCCAGCCTTCCCTTTTTGTTTCTAATCGATGTCGTTACCGCTTCGATAGCCATTGCATTTCTCTATGCTTTTGTTAAGGTGCCCCCACACTCCCGGTCTCAGGAAACCCTTACCAGCTCCCAGTGGGAGGATCTGCTTGAAGGATTCCGGTACATCCGTTCTCATCGCTACCTCATCCCATTCTTTCTCTACCTTGCCACTGTGCTTATCCTGATAACCCCCGCCGCCTTCCTTACACCGCTGCAGGCCAAGAGAACCTACGGAGACGAAGTGTGGCGACTCTCTGCCATTGAAGTAGCATTTTCCCTGGGGATGCTGATTGGCGGCGCCATTCTGGCCGCGTGGGGCGGATTCAAAAACCGCATGTGGTCCATGCTTCTCGCTACCATGACGTTCGGCCTATGCACCATAGTCCTCGGCTTCGCGCCATTATTTCCCATCTACATCGGCGCCATGGGGATTTTCGGCATCGCCCTGGCCTTTTATGAAACGCCCAACAGAGTCATTCTTCAGGAGCACGTGAGCGAAGAATATCTCGGTCGCATTTACAGCGTGGACACTATGTTATTAACCTCCATGATGCCCCTGGCCATGTTACTCTTCGGACCTCTCGCCGAAATCGTTGCCATCGAAAGCCTTCTTTTAGTCACCGGGGGTCTGATGGTTCTCCTTGCGCTTCTCGTACCATTGCACAAGAATTTGATGGGGGCGGGGAAAGCACCTGAACAAGGAAGCTGATCTTCTCAATTCCAGTTCATGGCCTCTCAGCTGCCGATGACTCATTCTCGGCAGTCAAGGAATGGGTGAGCGCCGAATCTGTCTGGCATCCTACAATCGCCGGCGCCTCGTGTGTGAGCTCATCGTTCTTGAGGGCTTCCAGCATGAAGAGGGCGAAATCCACTCGGCGTGTGAGATTGCTTTTGAGTATCGGGTCGTCCACATGTCGACTCCACACAGGCAGACCCTGGCTCTCGCCCTCTTCAAGGTTGCTGCCCCGTACAACCGTCCAACGGGTATCGCTATCGAAAACCCTTCGGCATGCCTCTACCTGATCGTCGATATCGATAGCACGTGTTATTCTGCCTATCCACCCGAAGAGCCTCACTAAGCGGAGGAAGCTCTTCGAATATCGATCTTTACCATCCATACTGATGTGCCAGCCGCATGAGAAGATGAGCCTGGCCCCCGCCTCTGAGTGTTGAATCACCGCATTGGCCGTCCCGGACGCGTAGTGGTTCATCCCCCAAGGAACTAACACCGTGAGCACCCCATCACAGCCTGCGACGGCTTGCTGTATTACCTCAGGGTTATTCGTCGCACCAGGAACAATCTGAATTCGTCCCTCGAAGCGCTTAAGCTTCTCCACACTCTTCTCGCGGCATACCGCCACTATCTCATATTCTCGTTGCAGCGCGTGCTCTACCATGTGCTGTCCGAGCTTACCGGAGGCACCGATAATACAAACCTTCATTGTATACTCCTGGATTGACTCCCATCATATCACTGTTGGCCTTAGAAGTGAAGTTTTGTGAGTGAGTTTCCAGCCTGTGAATCCCTGATTCAGGCTTGCAAGCCATGGATTTTCTTCGTACTATATAGAAGGCCCTAACAAAATTAGGTGCCTATAATAATCGATTGGAGGAATGGGGACGCCGCCTCAAGGAGATGCTATGTCGTTGTTGATAAAGAATGGATTGCTTGTTGAGCATGATGGTCGTCGTGAAGCAGATATCTACTGCGAAAATGAGACGATTACCAAGGTGGGCAATCAACTGGAAGCACCTGCCGGTGCGACTGTTGTCGATGCCAAGGATATGTATGTCTTTCCGGGTTTTGTCGATCCCCACGTTCATATACATTTGCCGTTTATGGGGACCTTTGCCAAGGATACGCATGCGAGCGGATCGAAAGCTGCCCTGATCGGCGGAACCACAGCATTTATCGAGATGTGCTGTCCAAACCGCACGATGGATTTGGTGGACGGATATGAGGAGTGGAAGTCCCTCGCCGCGGGTAATGCCTCCTGCGATTACGCTTTTCACATGTCGGTTCCGAAGTGGGAGGATGACAAGACAGAGTCCCAATTGGATACGATTGTGGGCGACGGCACAAGCTCATTCAAAATTTTCCTGGCCTACAAGGATTTCTTCGGTGTGTACGACGATGAACTCTTCAAAATCCTTTCCTACGCCGCGAAGCACGGTGTAATCACCACCGCGCATACCGAAAATGCCGAACTGGTGGCCCAAATGCAGGCATGGCTGCTGGCTGATGGCAAAACCGAACCGAAATACCATGAGATGAGCCGGCCGGACTTCGTAGAGGCTTCGGGGGTAAACCATTTCGCGACCTTCCTTCAGCTCACCGGCGCCAAGGGCTACGTTGTTCATCTCTCCAATGCCAAGGCACTGGCCGCGGCCATGGAGGCAAGGCATCAGGGGGTGTCGCTTGGTGTTGAAGTGGTGATACCCCATCTGATACTGAATAGAAGCTATGCTGAAAAACCGGGTTTCGAAAGCGCGAAATACATCATGAGCCCGCCACTCCGAGCCGTGTCCGACAACGAAGCCCTCTGGAATGCCCTGGTATCGGGTCTGGTGGATACTGTGGCCACCGACCATGCGCCCTTTGATTTCGCCGGCCAGAAAGAGATGGGGAAGGATGATTTCACGAAAATTCCCAATGGACTGCCCTCCATCGAAGACCGTGTCAACCTACTCTATACCTACGGCGTTTCACGGGGTAATCTCAGCTTGGAGCGCTTTGTTGAAGTCGGTTCCACCAATGCTGCCAAATTCTTCGGTCTGTATCCACGAAAGGGCACGCTGAGGGTGGGTACCGACGCCGATTTAGTGGTTTTCGATCCGAAGAAAAAAGGGAAATTCAGTGTGAAAACGCACAGCATGAACATCGATTACAACGGGTTTGAAGGCATGGAAAGGGATGGGATGCCGACTCTGGTTTCCGTAAGAGGAAAAGTACAGGTGCAAGACGGGACTTTTGTCGGTGAGGCAGGACGCGGAAAAATGATTAAGAGGGAAACCCTGATTTGAGACGGCTCCGATTCGAACCCTAAAGACGACTTCGAATGACGGAAGCGGAGGACTTTTCAGGCCCTTCTAACGATGCGTCCGGGATATCAAATGCATGACTCCTCGGATGCGGCATCACTCATGATTTTCGCTTCGAGGGGGAGGTCTGTATTGAGTGAAAACACCGTTGAAAACCTGATTATCATCGGATCGGGTCCGGCCGGCCATACCGCGGCCCTGTATGCCTCCCGGGCCGAGATGCGGCCATTGATGTTCGAGGGCTTCATGGCCGGAGGAGTGGCCGCGGGCGGTCAGCTTACAACCACCACGGATCTGGAAAATTTCCCGGGCTTCCCGGATGCCATCACGGGGCCTGAACTCATGGATAGAATGCGTCTCCAATCGCTGAAGTTTGGAACCCGTATCGAAACCGAAACCGTGGAATCTGTGAAACTCGAATCCGATGTGAAGGAAGTAATCAGCGCCGAAGGAAAGCATTATAAAACCAGGACTGTTATCATTGCCACCGGCGCCACCGCCAGGCGCCTCCATATAAAGGGAGAGGATGAGCTTTGGCAGAAAGGCATCTCGGCATGCGCCGTTTGTGATGGCGCCCTTCCCATGTACAGAGATGTTCCGCTGGTGGTTATCGGCGGCGGCGATGCGGCCTGCGAAGAGTCAAGCTTTCTTACGAAATTCGGATCGGAAATTCATCTGCTGGTCCGCCGTGATGAACTGAGAGCCAGTAAGCCGATGCAGCGGCGCGTCCTCGACAATCAGAAGATAAGCATACATTGGAACACCAATGCCATCGCCGCCGTCGCCGCCGATCCCGATGCCCTCGGAATCCGTTTTCTCGACAGGGTTCAAGTCAAGAACAACAAGACCGGCGAACTAGGCGAAATCCCTGCCAAGGGGCTATTCTATGCCATTGGTCATATACCGAACACCGCTTTTCTGGATGGTCAGCTGGAAACCGACGATGCGGGCTATCTGCTTACCAAGCCCCGTTCCACGGCCACCGACATACCCGGCGTGTTCGCCTGCGGAGATGTGCAGGACCGCGTCTACCGGCAGGCGATAAGCGCCGCCGGAACAGGATGCATGGCCGCCCTGGACGCCGAACGCTATCTGAGAGAGAGGGCATGAGGCGACTAAGAGGTTGTCGCCGGCGCCTTCATGCATTGAACATCGGCGTACTATCGTTGACGAATCACAGAACGTCTGATAGACTGCCGGAGTAAAGGCCACAATTGAGTAAGAAGGCGGTCGAGCGGAATAGTGAAGATCGTCAACAAGTTTTTTGCCTGCGGCAGGTCCTTACATCCTCGCGCCGTGTCAGCGCCGAGAATCTACACCTATGATGGTTGGGCAATGTGGATTCCGTTTTTCATTGACGTCGGATGTTGATTGATCGGACGGCCGCGACGGCCTCCTTTGTGAGAGCTGTGATTTCGTCGAATCGGCCTTCGAGGATGAGTTCGGGTTTCACCATCCAGCTTCCGCCGCAGGCGAGTACCGCTGGCAGTGAGAGATAGCCCAGAATATTCTCTCTGTTGATGCCTCCCGTCGCCACGAAACGGATATCGGCATAGGGAGCTGCCATCGCCTTAATCATGGCGATTCCTCCGGAAGCTTCGGCCGGGAAGAATTTGAGAACCTTCAATCCGCGTTCCAGCCCCTGCTCGACACCCGCGGGGGAATTCACACCTGGGAAGATCGGAACATGGCGATTGATGCAGTAGTCGACAATACGTGGATTGAATCCCGGTGAGACGACGAATTGAGCCCCGGCATCCATCGCCTGATTGACCTGTTCGATGGTGAGCACCGTGCCCGCGCTGACGACGAGATCTGAAAGCCCCGCGCTGAGCCGTTGGATCGATTCGTAAGCCGCATCGGTCCGGAAGGTGATTTCCGCGGCCGGAAGCCCCCCATCGATAAGGGCGCGTCCCAGTGGGACGGCGTCACTCGGATTATCAATCCTGACGACGGGGATAATCTTGAGGCCTTCGATTCGCTGTTCTATACTCATGTTTCCTTCCATTGAAGTTTAGCATAGGACGAGGCATGAAGCACATCGCTTCTTGGATTTTGCTGAGAACTTCATTGACAGTCCATCGTAATTCTAACACCTTGATGCGCAAATTCACAATCGATTCAGCTGACCAGACGAAAGCCGGCGTCCTGAGGTTTCCTGTGCCCTTGAGCGGTTTGGCGGACTCAGAGACCATATAGTGCACCTTCCTGCAAATCAATGTCCACGGGCGTGTATTCTCAAAGACGACTGATACAGGTAGCTTCATTTTCAGCCCCAGCCGACCAGTAAGAGTGCCGCCTACGGCGCATGCCTCTTTCTCAATCGGACGGTCGTCCATCAGGCCGTTTCATCGTTTTTTTCCTGGACTCCCTAAATCCGTTTGATTCTGATTCCTCATCCCCCTAAAATTCAGTTTATTAAGACAATCGGAGATCATTTATGCAATGCCTGTGTGCTGCTCAAGGGAGTTCCAACGAGCATGATGGGAATGAAAAAAACCGCAGGAACCCTCATCCATCTAATCATCGCAGCATTGTTCGCGTGCACGAACCCGGTCAATAATTCAACCAAACCCGGGATAGCGAACATCTTCGCCGGCACTGGCCAACCGGGCACTGATAATGGTGCTGCGGGGGTGGCACAGTTTGATAGTCCCTTCGGTGTGGCAGTGGATAGGGCGGACTATGTGTATATCGCCGATGAAAACAACCACATGATTCGCAAGATTACACCAGGAGGAGAGGTGAGCACCTACGCCGGTACTGGCCAAGCGGGCGATGCGAATGGCGCTGGCGCATCGGCACAATTTAACTTTCCCACTGGCGTGGCGGTGGACTCATCGGGCCATGTCTATGTCGCTGATTATAGAAACCACCTGATTCGCATGATTACACCACAAAATGATGGTACTGTAATGGTGAGCACCTTCGCTGGTACTGGCCAAGCGGGCACTGTAAATGGCGATGGCATCACAACGGCGCGGTTTCATAATCCCTATAGCGTGGCGGTGGATTCATCGGGCAGTGTTTATGTCGCCGACTATGGCAACCACCGGATTCGCAAGATTACACCAGAGGGATCGGTGGACACCCTAGCAGGCAGTGTACAGGGCTTCAGGGATAGCGCTAATGGGACGCCACAGTTTAGCGAACCCACTGGCGTGGCAGTGGACTCATCGGGCAATGTCTATGTGGCCGATTATGGCAACAACAGGATTCGCAAGATTACACCGGAAGGAATGGTGAGCACCTTCGCCGGTACTGACCAAGCAGGCATTACAGATGGCATAGGCACATCGGCAGAGTTTGATGAACCCACTGGCGTGGCGGTGGATTCATCGGGTAATGTGTATGTCGCCGATTCAGGCAACAACAGGATTCGCAAGATTACACCGGAAGGAATGGTGAGCACCTTCGCCGGCACATCGGCACAGTTAAATAATCCCGCTGGCGTGGCAGTGGACTCATCGAACAACGTCTATGTGGCCGATTATGGGAACCACCGGATTCGTAAGATTGTGCATGAATAAGCAAGGAGTATGCGACTCCGTTCCGCCGCTCTCGAATCATGGATAGCCATATAAGCAAACACTTCCCTAATATGCCCTAACAACATCATTTCAGGAGCGAAAGCCATAACCCTCTCCCGTCGGTGTTTCAAGGTCGTTGCAGAGCGGCCATCGCGATCAGCCGCTTGATGTCGCGCAGTCCTACTGTGCCCTTGTAGAAACGCTTTTCTTCGTTGGCCCTTGAAAGGGCGTCATAAAGCTCTTGGGGATTTGCCTTGCTGACTTTTTCGGCGCTGTCATAGCCCGCGGCGATCAACGTCCTCGCGAAAACAGGGCTGACCCATTGGATGCGGGAGAGATCAGAAAGCGCTGCGAGCTCCTCCATATCCCTTTTCGCAAAGTCGCTGTCCTGGGCAGGAATCTGGTTCGATGACAGTGCCTCATAGAGCTTTTGAGTGTTTTTTATTCCGATGGCCTCCAGTCTGGTAACAAGCCTCTTGTCAATCCAGTCAAAGGCCTTCAGCGGTCGCGGCTTGGGAAAGAGCCCCTCGACGAAGCGGCGAAGCACCATGAGATAATCCGCATCGATACCGGAGTCTTTCGCGAGATTTTCCAGTTTGCCTTTGTTTTTCAGTCGAACGCGTAGATCGGCGAGGGAGTGTACTCTCGCTCTTCTGAGACTCCCCATCTTATCGCCTAGCCCATCCAAAAGAACCCGATGACTGGGAATCAGATCGGTTGATTCAATTTGCAATTGAAGCTCGGCAAGATCGGTTAATTGATCATTCATGGCTATCCTTCCATCAATAGAATACCCGGAAACGAATATCAGTGCTATGGCGGCCAGTATTTCACAAACGCGTCTTCTTTCAAACACTCAAACATACTAGAATCAATAAACCGCCTAAGAAAGACGTGCGCTGAAACAGGTTCGCCCCCGCTCAAAATCGGATGTGAGGAATGATTGTGGAGAAGTCTAAAAACAAAAAGGTCCAAAAACACATCGAAGAAATCATGCTATTCAGCGATGAGAAGCATCACATCCTGCAACGGCTCAGAAAGACAGTCTTCAGCATCCATCCCGAGACGCAGGAAAGAATGATGTATGGAGGAATCATGTTCTCGCTGGAGAATGATTTTGGAGGCATTTTCGTGGCCAAAAACCATATCAGCTTCGAATTCTCAAACGGTGCCCGAATGAACGATCCCGAGGGATTGCTCGAAGGAAGGGGCGAATTCCGAAGACATCTCAAAATCAGAACCCCGGCGGATATAGTCGACAAGAAAGTGGATTTCTTTGTCAAACAAGTGACGTGGGAAACGGATGACGCGCCTCTGAGCCCATCTAGCACGAAAATCTTTTCTGTAAGGGGGAACTGAAGATTTTTCCGGTAGACAATCCCTGGCATTATGTCGCCGTCCCCCCCTCATATACGAAAATGACCAGACATCTGGCTGAACGCGGTCTTGTGGCTGTTACAGTCAGCATTAATCAGATGTCATGGCCCACATCCCTGATGCCCATGGGCGATGGAACCCAGTTCATACCGAATACCGGCGAAGATCAGAAAGAACATGAAACTCAAAGACAATGTAGAACTCACATTCACGCTTCGGAAACGATAAGAGGCTAACCCAGAAACTTCATTTCGCGCTCGGGGCCGCGATACCAAAGGTTGTGCTGATTTTGGAGTCCCGCGAAGGGGCTTGAGTCCCTTGAGTATTGTGTTGACTTCCAGAGAGGTTGATAATCACGTATTGTTGTGTAAACTGGCAGAGTGTCCATTTCATCCCTAGTTGAACGGCACCGCTGTTGGCATCCGATGGAGCGTTTTAAGGAATTCAGGTGTCTTCGAAGCTCGTTCTGATAGTTGAGGATGAAAGGGACTTAGTAAAAACCCTTGAGTACAATTTGCAGCGTGAGGGGTTTCAGACGCGAAGCGCCTTTACGGGTGTGGACGCGCTGCGGCTCGCCGTCGAAGATCCGATTCCCAATCTTATGATACTCGATCTGATGCTTCCAGACATATCGGGTTTGGAGCTCTGCCGGGAGCTTCGTCGAACTCAGGCCACCCAGAATATGCCGATCATTATTTTGACGGCCAGAAGCGAGGAGATTGACAGGGTGGTGGGCTTTGAACTGGGTGCCGACGACTATGTGGTGAAGCCTTTCAGCGTACGGGAATTCATGCTGAGAGTGAAGGCGATCCTCCGCCGGGGACGTATAGCGGATGAAGCCACCGCGCAGAAGAAAGCGGAAAATGAGAACCATGTTTTCGGATGTCTCAAAGTGGATGTGGTAGCTCATCGTTTATGGGTCGACGGCCAGGAACTTCGCTTAACAGCTCTTGAGTTCATTCTGCTCAATACTCTTCTAACCAGAAAGGGGCGGGTACAGACCAGGGAAGTTCTGCTTTCGGATGTTTGGGGAGCTAACGCGGACATGAGTACCCGCACGGTAGATGCCCATATCAAACGGCTGCGCGGAAAACTAGGGTTGGCAGGCAGCTATATTGAAACCGTACGGGGGGTCGGTTATCGGTTCGCTTCCGACGAAAACGCGACCGGCAGCGATGGGGGGGGAGTGTGAGAC
>Ga0209049_1000026_pt1 | contig 26641 bp, 31 predicted proteins | sample WorMetulBAHAMAS2_FD_187398 | JGI IMG/M metagenome (GOLD analysis project Ga0209049, IMG submission 187398) | Marine gutless worms symbiont microbial communities from Max Planck institute for Marine Microbiology, Germany - Olavius ullae BAHAMAS.2... | ecosystem: Host-associated > Annelida >...
GGCGAAAACATATCACTACCCTTACCCTTGGACGAATAGCTTTGCTTCCAATCCGTTGGTTTTCACAAGAAAAAATTACGGAATTTCCTAGGTTGCGGCGTTAAATGTCAATATCTTAAACTAGGAAATTCCGTAAAGGTAAGCGCAAGCAACACCCCCCACCCCAATGTAAAGGCCAAGGTTCGCATAGTTGTTTCCTATTCTTGTGGAGTAGGCTGAAAGTTGAACGGATTCCTCTCATACTTTTTGGGGTCCACCATCGGTTTCGGGTTGGTCTTCTTATCTGACCTTCCCAAAAACCGATCTAATGCTGCATCTTCTTCCGCTTGGCGTTTTGCCTGTGCTCGTGCTTGAGAGCAATCGTTTCCGATATACGTCGCTCCCGCAGAAAGGAGTCCTACGCCAAAGATGGATGAGATTACCAAAGGGTTTTTGAAACAGGACAGGTTCATATGAATGCCTCTTTATGGGTAAGGGAAATTGAACGGGTTTTTTTCATACTTTTTGGGATCGACCTTGGGGGTTGGGGCTAACAACCTTTGCAAGGTGGCATCTTCCAACGCCTGCCGGTCCAGTTGCACCGCGCTGTAGTTGCCCTGGATTTGCACTTGAGACATCAGAAGTTGACGCAGCTTTTGCAATTGGGATACTTGATGCGAGGCGATCAAGGAACCTGCCTGTAGAGCTTGCTGCGTCCCCTCGGCGGACATCAATTGCTGCTCGATCTGCCGCACTTGGGCTGTTTCCGTCCTGAATTGATGCGCCTGTAACCCAGCCGCGCGCAATGCACCACGAATAGAATCCTGACCGTGACTAGCCCAATCCCGGTAGAGATCGGCATAGGTTTGCCAGGATTCGCCGTCTCGTGGGTTGCTTCGGTAATGCTCGAATCCTTGGTACGCCGACCGAAATCTCTCGTCGAGGTCAGCTGTGCTGTAGGCAATCGCCTCGCCTTGCTTCGCAATCGTATTCAGTTCCAACAAGGCGGCTTGCGCCCCCTGCCGATCCCAATTGCCTAGACGTTTTGCGTTTTTGAGCATCCGATTGTATTGGTCGATGGCGTATTTCAGTTGCTCTGCGCGTTGCATTGCGGCTTCGACCTGGAGAATAGATGTGGAAACACCGGCAAGCGCCGCTGCCACGACTTGCTTGGCTATCTTCCTAATCCGCCCTCCGAGCCCGGCGGCGGCTTCTTGGCGAAAACCCGGCATCTCGTGGGGTATCAGGAATACCGGAGGGAACATCAGGCAGAGCGCCAGTGTTCCTTGGAGAATCCATCTAGGCATCACACTCCACTCCGCGTTCTTTCAACCACACGAAAGGCCACTGCGCCCCATGTTGGGCGTGCAATGCACGCACCTGCGCCAGATCTTCTTTGCTCGAAGCCCCAGTGAAGGCGAGCGCCACCTGGCCAAGATTGAAATCGATGCACCGCCGCCCGTCATTTGAGGCTACGAAGTACTGGCGTTTCGGTTGCATAGCGGCAATAAGTCGAATCTCGGTCTCATTGCATCCCAACGACCGATACAATGTCTGGTTCTCATCGCGCGAGGCTTCGACGTTCGCGAGAAATAACTTGGTGGGACAACTCTCGGCCAGAACATCTAAGATCCCGGAGTTGGCCGCATCGGATAGGCTTTGCGTTGCCAGCACTACGGCGCAGTTTGCCTTCCGCAGCACCTTGAGCCATTCGCGGATTTTTCCCGGAATACCGGGTTGCTTAGCATCAGCCATGCTTCATCCAGGATCAGTAATGCCGGTTGGCCTGTCAGTTGGCGCTCGATAACGTGGAATAGGTAAAGGAGTACCGGCAGACGTACCCGATCCGAGCGGTTCATCAACGCTTCGATCTCAAAACACGCCCAAGCGCCCATGGATAATTCATCCTGTTCGGCATCGAGCAACTGTCCCTGTGCGCCCGAGACCGTGTATTCCGTGAGCGCTTGTTTCATCTCCCGGTGTTGTAACGAGCTTTGAAGATTGCTCAAGGTACGCGGGGCGTCTCCGTCCCGCAGCAAGCACAAGGCGCGGTGTAGTTCGTTACGGTGTTCCGGCCGCATTACCATGCCCTGCAAGGTCAGCAACACACCTAACCAGTCTTCCGCCCATCCAAGCTTTCCCGGCTGATCGATCTGCATCAGCGGAGCAAAACACAAATCGGATTCCTCACTATCGCCTGACAAGTTGAAGTGCTGTCCACCAACGGCAAGCGTCAACGGCTCCAAACTGGAACCTTTATCGAAGGCGCAAATCGTGGCACCGGGATAGCGCCGGAATTGAGCGGCGATCAGAGCCAGTGCGGTCGATTTACCCGAACCTGTAGGGCCGAACACGAGTGTGTGCCCGAGATCGCCGACGTGTAAGTTGAATCGAAACGGCGTGCTGCCCTCCGTCGCGCCATAAAGCAGCGGAGGACTATTGGGTGGGTAAAACGGACATGGAGCACGATCTTTGCCTGCCCAAACCGCCGATAGTGGCAAGAAATCGGCCAGGTTCAGGGTATGCAACATGGGACGCCGGAGGTTCTGGTTAGCGTGGCCGGGGAGAGAGCCCAAAAAGGCTTCCACCGTATTGACGGTTTCAAGCCGGGCCTGAAAGCCCAGGTTATTAATCACTCGTTGCACCTGGCGGCATCGGTGGGCCAATTGCTCTGGATTCGGACCTTCGAGTACAAGAACACTCGTGTAGTGACCGAAACCGACCAGACCGGAACTGGATTCCGCCAAGGCAGCATTAGCCTCCCCGACCATCTGCGCGGCATCTTGGTTGATTGCGCCTTTGGGGGAATCGCTATGGAAAATTTGGTCGATGAAGCCTCGGATTTTCTGTTGCCATTTGCGACGATATGCCCGCAGGCGTGCCTGCGCATCTACCGTATCCAGGAAAATAAAGCGCGTACTCCAACGATACCGCAGCGGCAATTGATCGAGAGCAGCCAGTATTCCTGGATAGGATTCCTGCGGAAAACCATCGATCGCTACCGTCTGAATCAGTCGATCACCTAATCGCGGAACAACGCCAGGATAGAAATCCTGAGCTCCGATCACCGCATCCAAGTACATCGGCACTGGTGGAAGATTCACCGGATGATCTCTACCTGTCACCAATCGATTCAGATATTGCAGCAGGTGGTCTTGCGTATGGGTACACCCGAAGTCATCGACTACTCTGTGTCCTCGCATCCGTTCAAACCGAAGCGTTCCAGACAGTCTGTCTTCGATCTCGTTCAGTGCCGCTTGGAACTCTCGAAGTATTCGGGTACCTATCGATTTATCGTCTTTCGACTCCGGCCCATCCTCGCTGAAAAATAGCTGCGTAAGTTTGCTCTGTAGCAGCAGCTGTGGCAGGAAGGTCAGCACCAAGCCGTAGGAACTTTCATAGTGACCGCCTTCTTCCTGAAATTGCAGCCGACGTTCTTCGTCGATTAGCTTACTGACGGTATCGGGGAACGCGCTCTCGTGCGGTTCCGGGTAGCCACACGCTTCCTCGCGAATAACGTCCTGGTGCAGCATCCATTCCGAACCTAACCGCGTAAGCGCCCCGCTTACGACGCTACTGACATGGTTTCGTTGTGCCGCCGGCACCGTAGCTAAATCTTCACCACGATAGAACCATCCCGCCAACAAGCTGCCATCCTTGTTGAGGACCACACCGTCCTCGATGACCGATCCCCAATTCAACAGGTCCGGGAATCCCAGCGAACGGTCGCGGTAGATGCTCGCTGGCACCATCCTCGGCATAATTACCGATTCCTTACGTAACGAACGGGAGGCGCGAAGATTGTGGCGTGCGCCGGATAGTACTTGTGGTAGCGGATGTGCCGGAGATAAACCTTGCTTAAAACCGGATCGACCTTTGCCATGGCTCGCAGCGCAGCTATCGCACCGAACCACACGAAGACGCCAAGCCCCGCTGCCAGCCAGGTCATCGCTACGATCACCAAGATCACACTGATCATGCTCACTACCAAGGCCAATTGCCGCTCGCAACCGAACAGCAAATCGGGCCGATTCAATGAAGCGTGGATAGGAACCCGGCGCAATTCGGCAGCCATCAATGCACTACCGCGCCGCTGACGCCAAAGAGCAGCGAAAGAATGGATGACGCGGACACTAAAAGGCCAATCACCAATACCAGCATAATGAGACGCCGGGTAAAATCGGAGAACTCACTGCCATAAATCAGGGACACGCCGGCAGTGGCTACGCCCAGTATGGAAATCACCATGGCTACCGGACCAGTAAGTGAGTTTCTGATTTTTTCCAATGGAGTTTCCCACGGCATCCCCGCTGTTTGGCTCGCCCAAGCCGGTTCGACCAGGATTAGAAGCGACGCGGCGAGCAATCCCCACAAAAGGAGATTCGCTTTCATCTCAAAACGCATGGTTCTTACCTTTGGTAATCAATCCGCTAAATCTATACGGTACGAACCGCCCTCGAAGCCATTCACGGTAATCGCTTCCTTCACCTTACGCTGGCTACCGTCACGCTCGATAAAGAGCGCGAGATCGACCGCTTCCGCGATCAGCGGGCGCATGTCTTTATGCGATCCCGACTCCGCAACTAGTTGCTCAAGGCGGATTAGACCGGCCTGCGCACTGTTCGCATGAACCGTGGCGACGCCTCCCGGATGGCCTGTGTTCCAGGCTTTCAGCAACGCCAGAGCCTCGGCGCCCCTGACCTCAGCGACCACGATGCGGTCCGGGCGCAGGCGCATAGTGGCTCGCAACAGGCGCTCCATACTCACATCGACGGTTGACCGGAGGATGACTGCGTTTTCTGATCGGCACCTGATCTCGGCAGTATCTTCGATAATGACCAAACGATCGTCGGGATAAACTGCAGCAATCCCATCGATAATCGCGTTCGTAAGGGTTGTCTTGCCCGAGCCGGTTCCGCCGACGACCAGAATATTTTCGTACTGCGAGATCGCATATTCGATGCGCTCCCGTTGGTGTTGGTCCACGATGCCCTGCCGAACATAGTCGTCCAGCGTGAAGATCATCGGTGGTTTCTTGCGAATCGTGAATGATGGACTGCTTACTACCGGCGGCAGCAGGCCCTCGAACCGGCTGCCGTCCAGCGGAAACTCGCCTTCGACGATCGGTGTCTCGCGCGTCGCCACGATGCCAAGCGAATCCGCAACGGTTCCGATCAAGGCTTCGGCGTTGAGGGATGCCATCCGACCAATCTGCGCCATCCCGCCCGCGCCCATGGATTCCACCCATAGGCGGCCATCTGGGTTCAACAGGATCTCAATCACATCGGGAGCTTCGAGCGCGCGAAGGACATCAGGCCCGGCTTCGATGCGCAGCTTTTGCTGGCGGCGGTGGTGGGTCAGATCTTCGATCATAGTTGACATCCTTCCCCGTTATCTATTTCCGCACATTATAACCGAAATTTAGTTTCGGTTAATCGCATATTTAATCCAAAATATATTCTTGGAGGAAAAAATGCCAAGAGGAAGAGTTTTCAGCCGATTGAGAGAGGCTCGAAGTCGCGCCTGCCTAAGCCAGAAGGAACTCGCAGATCAGGTGGGAATCAGCGCTGCTCGCCTTTCACGACTTGAGAACGACCCGTTTACGAAAATCGATCCGTTGCTGCGGCAGAGGCTGGCTGAAGTGCTGGAAGTGACGGAAGAAGAAGTTTGGGAGCAACCACTCGAAACAATGGGGCCTTACTACGACCATCTTTCAGTGGGAGAGCGCAACTTCATTGGAGCCTATATGCGGTTCAACCGCACAAGCCGTCCAAGGCTCATCCAGATATTGCAAGAAATTGACAGAGAAGAGGCAAAAAAGCGTGGGAAACCAACCAAAAAAAGTAAATCAGATCCTTAAGGATCTGCCGGCCACCAGCCGCATCCAACGTCGAGCCGCTAAGATGGCAGCTGCCACGCTGGAAACCCCGCCGCAAATCGCCTTCCAGCACAGCGTGTTGTGCCAAACCTCGCTGCCTTATCGAGACCCAGGACCGGAAGTCCGTGTCTGGGAACGGGAGCAGGGAGCCATTTCGTTACTCGTCGAGGCCGGCCGCACTCGGCACCCAGAAACGCAAGAATGGGTGCAACTCGGCCTCCCTTGCGGCCCCAAGCCGCGCCTGATCTTGGCGCACTTGAATGCCGAGGCTCTCAAGACAGGATCGCCGGAAATCGAAGTTGAAGCGAGCCTGACCGGCTTCATCAAGCGCATCCAAAAATTCTCCCCAAACGGTCACCAGGTAAGAGCCTACAAGGAGCAACTCAGCCGCCTCGCCACGGCGACGATCCGCATGGCGATGGTCACGGAAAAACACACTTTTCAGATAAACAGCCAAATCGTCTCGGCCTTTGATCTGCTCATCAAAAACGAGCACCAGCGCGTTTTGTGGTCCTCAGTACTCCATCTGAGCCAGGACTACTTCGCAAGCCTTCAAAAACATGCCGTGCCGCTCGATGAGATGGCACTCAGTGGTCTAGCCCATTCGACATTGGCTCTGGATATCTACGCCTGGCTTGCGCAACGGCTGCACCGGATCCCACGGGGTAAACCTCAATTTGTTGCCTGGGCCGCGCTTAAGGATCAGTTCGGAGCCGGGCTGAGCCAGATGAACAACTTCAAACGCAAATTCCGGTTTGCCCTGGACCAGGTACTCGCCTTCTACCCCCGTGCCAAGGTCGTCGGCGATGATGGTGGACTCACCCTGCGCAACAGCCCGCCGCCCATCTCAAAAAAACGCTTCTGTGCATAACCCACTGGAATAACTCAAGTTATCCACGGCTACTTGGTATCAAAATCCACGGCTACTTGGTATCACCACCCTATAAGGTACCTATATCAACCGATATTAAAGCCGACGTGCCTGTGGAAAACTGGGGAAATCGCTACGCGAACGTGTGGGGACTTGCCTCCAGGCAAGTCCCCACACTTTTCCCCTGGTTTACCACACTGCGACCCAACACCCCCATCAGTTGCTAGAGGCTCCTACGGAGTAACAACAAAGTTTTTTTATAGTTTTATCCTGAAAGGGCATCGGTTACTGCCCAATGGCTCAGGAGCCGTACCTGCAACGCCCGAGCCGTCGGATCGATTGGAGGATTGGTTCGGCAGGAAAGGAACGTTTAGGGCGTCTTGCGAGGGCTGGGGTGAGTTTCCAGGGTTGATTGGACATGATCGGACAGGGGCTTCCAGATCCCGTTTCCCTACGGTCCCTGTAGCTTCGGCATCCATGCCTGCGCGCGCATCCTTGCGCTTGCATGACCTGATAGCCCAGAGCCGTCCTGTTAGCGCCTGTAGGGCGATTCCGGTGGTGGGTAGGGGAAAGTCCTGTTAGCCACAGAGAAGCCGTTACAGGGCCTCTCAGAGCTTCTCAGGCAGTGTCCTCAAGGCCAGCCGCGTGATCGCTGGAAGGCACGGTCATGTCCGGGATGCGTTTCGGGAAAATCCTCCCCGATGGGAGGGGGGACTTAGGAATCTGTTTGGAACTCGCCGGATGGGGACCCCCCACCCCGTGACCCCCCCTTCCACCGGCGCTGGAAAACCGGCGCAAAACTTCCGCATAGCCCTGGGCCAGGTCCTCGCCTTCTACCCTCGCGCCAAGGTCTCCGGCGATGATCGCGGACTCAATCGGTCTTTCGCTGCTCAAGGCTCCAGAGCGGTGCCTGCAACGCCCGAGCCGTCGGATCGATTGGAGGATTGGTTCGGCAGGAAAGGAACGTTTAGGGCGTCTTGCGAGGGCTGGGGTGAGTTTCCAGGGTTGATTGGACATGATCGGACAGGGGCTTCCAGATCCCGTTTCCCTACGGTCCCTGTAGCTTCGGCATCCATGCCTGCGCGCGCATCCTTGCGCTTGCATGACCTGATAGCCCAGAGCCGTCCTGTTAGCGCCTGTAGGGCGATTCCAGTTTAACCGGCACGATCCATCATGAGGCGGTCACCATTGAGGTATCGATAGATCGTGATTCGGTTGACATTCAAACCCCGCCGCTGATGCCTCGCACAAGTGGATTGTCCATCATGTGGGGCGCTTTCTCCGTTCGTCCACCGACAAAATGTAAGATCGCCAGTGCTAATCGATCAGGCATGGTGCCTGATTAGAGTTAAAATCGGGTCACGACTGCGGATCGAGCATCCGCGTGCCGCAATGACAACCAGGAGATGCTGCTATGTTGAAAGGAGATAAGCTCCAGAACATGCTCCTCGACACCTTCTGTCAGGCGCAAGTCCCGGTGTCCGTGTCTCTGGTGAATGGGATCAAGCTTGAGGGACAGATCGCGTTATTCGACCAGTATGCCATCTTACTGAAAAGCCCAGCTCTGCACCTGGTCTACAAGCACGCCATTTTCTCTATCGTGCCCTCACGTGCTTTCGAGCTGCCGCCGGAGCTTGGGCCTGATCCTGCGCCTGAAAACAAACCGAAAGAAGCGCGGCGAAGTGGTCCCAAGCGTTGAGCCGGCTGTGCTCAACTGCTTACCCGGACTCACCTACTGCTCAGTACCCGCGTCATCTTGCGTGGTCTCCCACCCCAGCGGTCTCTCGCGCGTGCGGCTGCAAGTCCGGCGCAAGTACGCTCCCGGACCAATTGAGCACCGGCCCCCATTAGCACCTGCAAACCGACCCCGCGCCGGTTCAGTTCTTCCACCACTACCTCGACCAGATGCTTGAGGCTGCGACCAAGGCAGTCGGAGCTTCCACACCACGAGGGCGTTGCCTGGTTGTAACGACTGCAAGCAAGTCGCCAATCCTGGCCGGTCATCCTTGCGCCCGGAGTCGAGGTCCGAGTAGATGCGCGCTGCCTCAACCCCAGCTTCCAACAAAGCATCCCGCTGGAGATCGAGGACTTGTCTACCGTCGCTTTTCGAGACGCGGATATACCCGATTCTCATATCAACCACGTAATAAAAGATAAACAGAAGACAACAAACTTACTAAGATTTTCGTATCGAGTTTCCTTACTGCTTTTCGTAGTATACGGGGCGGGTTTGGTGATCGCAAGTAAAACGAGCGTTTAGCGGACAGGGTGCGTGGCGACCTACGCAGGAATGAGACTCTCCACAGCCTGACCCGCTGCTGTTTTGTAACTGGACCGATCCAGTGGGGCAGAGGGGGAGGGGAGTACAGGAAAGCGACAAGCCCCGCGTAAAGACGCAAAGACACGCCAGATAGAGCCTGGGGAACAGAAAATCGATCTTGAGCGACGGTTAGAAATATGGACTAGGAAGGGAAAAGCGCCTTGTGGATTGTAGAAACTGGATTAGATCGGCTGGAGTAGCTCGCCGATCCGTGCCCCCTGCTGGAACGCGGGATCGCGGAAGTAGAGGATTTGCTGACCATACCTTAAACAATAACTGTAAATATTTTGAATTACAAGTTAGTTCAAAACTTGAAAAACTAATAAATAAGGTATATAATAAATAATTTACAACTTTTATAAAAGATTATAGTATTTAATTTAACTTGTAATACTTAACTTTAATTTAATGCTAATAAGTTCTAACTTGTCTTAAGTTAACTTGTAATCCTTAACCAATTCATTCAAAATTTTAATCTTATAGTAAAAAATTACTTATCGTCTCTTAAATATGCTCGCGGCGCATGAACGGAGGCGAGAGGCGGGCTTCAACCGTCGCTTACATAGTTAGCGACGGTTGAATCAAAACAACTAAATGATGTAAATCAATCGATTGAGACGAAAAGTTGGTGTTTTTTCTTGCTTTTATCGTCGCTTTGTGTATAATATAACCAAAAGTGATAACAACGGAATCCTACCAATCAACAACCTATTAAATAACGACTAAACCTCATCAATCAGCAACAAAGCGCCGTGAGATCGAAAAAAAAGCTCGCACAGGTTGAGATGGAGCCGACCCGGAAACCTCCCTGGAACCGGGGACGGAAGGTTGGGCAAATGCTCCCCTTGACTCAGGAACAGGTGCGCACGATCCGCTTTTTGCTGCAAGCGGAAGTGGACAGCAATCCGCGCGATCTCGCGCTGTTCTGCACGGCTATCGACACCATGCTGCGCGCCAGCGACCTATTATCACTTTCCGTCGCTGACGTGACAGACCATACAGGGATCGTCCGGGAGGAGTTTCCAGTTAGGCAGCGCAAAACTGGAAATGGAACCATCGTTGGAATCACGCCGGAAACGCGCGCCGCTATCGACCGCTGGATCACGTATGCCGGTCGGCTCAGGTGGCAACCGCTGTTCAGTGGGAGACGGGGAGGGCCAAAGTCGGAGTGTGGCGATGCGCCGTTGAGCAAGGTACAGTATCGGATCCTCATTAAGAAATGGGTGGCCGCAGCCCGCCTTAATCCCGCAGATTACAGCTCACACAGCCTACGCCGGACCAAGGCCGCGATCATTTACGAGAAGACCAAGGACATCGAGAGCGTGCGCGAGCTGCTGGGACAAAGATCCGTCTCCGCGACCTCGGTTTATTTGAACATCTCGAAGCGCCAGGCGCTCGACTTGGCTAAAACCATTACCATTTAAGATCGAATTATGAAAGGCTCTTGCCGAGCGCCTGGCACTTTGAAACAGCCCAGAGCCGTCCTCTCAGCGCCCGTAGCAGCATCGATCTCTCGCCGCCCAAGGCTCCCGAGCCGTGCCTGCAACGCCCGAGCTTTCGGATTGATCGGGGGATTGGTTCGGCAGGAAAGGAACGTTTAGGGCGTTTTGCGATGGGTAGGGTGAGCTTCCAGGGTTGGTTGGTACATGATCGGACAGAGGCTTCCAGATCCCGTTTCCCTACGATCCCTGTAGCTTCGGCATCCCTGCCTGCGCGCGCATCCGTGCGCTTGCCTGATCTGATAGCACGGAGCCAACCTGTTAGCGCCTGTAGGGCGTTTCTGTCGGTAGGTAGGGAAAAGTAGCAAACCACAGAGAATCCGTTACAGAGCCTCTCAAGGCTTCTCCATGGGCGCTCCGAAGGTTAGGGCTGACACCAAGGCTGGCGGCGACCACCTCGATAGGGCCGAGCATGGCCGGCATCTAGCAGCGCTCGTTCAAGACTCTTCCCGTTTGCGTGGATGCTCCCCAGCATTCGTCCGGCGTACTTACCTGGCCTGATGCCGGAAACTGTCACGGTCTTCGCCCCCGCCAAAAATCGCCGGGTGAAAGCGGTCGCCTTCTCGCCGGCTCGCTTCTCACAGCCCGAAACATTCCGCCCTCGCTTCTCCGGCGTATTCACGCCAGCTAGCCGCAATTTGGTCTTTTGGCTCAAACCCGGCCAAATAGCGGCTTCGATCTGAATCGTGTCGCCATCGATGACCCGCAGCACCTTGACGGCATAGGGGCCATATTCGGCAGCCTGCGCGTTGGCGAACAATGCGAAGAAAAGCGATAGGGCAAGTTGTCTGATTTTTAATTTCATTTATTCACGCTTCGCTTCTTGCGCCCCTCGTAGTCTTTAACGGCTTTTCTAAATGCCAAAATCATTTAAGTTACGAGATTATGAAAAATAGAAGATAAGCCGAAAGCAGCACCGAGGATACGATGATGCTCCATAAGATGATAGACATAACCTTACCCTCTGCGCGGCGCGGCTTTCTTTCCACATCCAATACGGATTGAAGCTCTCTCAGAAACCGTTCCCGCTCCTTTCCAACGGCGGCTGTCAGCGTCCTGACCGTTTGGGATGAAACCCGATCCAGCATCCGCTCAAGTTGAATCTGGCGGCTCTTATCGGCGTGCTCGAACCGCTCCCGGTATTCATCCAAAATCACGTCATGCACACAGAGAAAAGACAATATCGGGTCATCGTCACTCAAGATGATACCGTGCTTCCGTGCCACGGCATCGATGATCGATTTACGATCGAGCATGAGCGAGCTTGCCCAAAACGGGGTCCATGGCCGAGAACAATGCCTCCCGGATAAGCGACAACCGCCGACGATTCATGAAACCCAGCGAGCTATCGTCTTTTATTTCCTCGAATGTCCGATGATTTTCGAGCATTCCACGTAAGTCATCAGCGAATAACCCGGTATGCTTCGGCAGGTAGATCATCCCAAACAGGCTTTGCCGATGCTTTTGAATAACATGAATCTCGTCGAATGGTTTGCCTCGATTATCCACGTCGCCGAAATAAGGATTTATCCAAAGAACAATCGCTGCGTGGTTGGGGAATTGTGAAACGATGGAATCGAAGCCCGACAAGGTATCCAGGAACGCCGGACCGCCGGTAACGACCGTATGGACCAACACGAGATGGTCCTCCGATTGGAGTAAGTCGATCGCCTGATTCTTCAATAGGTAATCGCAAATAGGGACAAAGGACGCCGCGCCATTATCGACCACGATTTCCACCCCATCGTCCAGACCCAAGAATTGTTCCATGAGCTTATCGAACTGCGACGGATCGATTTCCCCATCGTTCAGCAAGCGAAGGGGCTCTACTTGCAATTGGGAGAAGCGGGAGAATGAAGTGTTCACGGGGTCCGTGTCGATCCCGATAACAGTGAGTCCATTTTCGAGCCTGTGCTGAGCCAGGAATGCCGAGATTAGTGATTTACCGACGCCGCCCTTACCCTGTAACACGAGGTGGATATTAGCCATCAGATCAAATTCTCCTTTTTTGGTGTTGGATCATGTTTGAAGCCCGCCGGTTTTCCCTTCTGAGCCTCATCTCGCTGTGGAGTTTTTTCCGTTTGAGGCGGCATCTTTACTGTCTTGGAAACCGAAGGATTCGATCTTGCGGGGACATTTACTGTCGTCTGCCTTAATCCATACCGGCGCACGTAGTCCGAGAATGTTTCATATTTGATTGATATGAACCCCTTCTCGTGAAGGTATTCCCATATCTCACGGACAGTATAGCCACCGGCGATGGCTCTCCCGATCTCATCTTTCAGCGTTAAAAACTCCCTGCGGCCCTTCCCTATTCTCGGCTTGGGGTCATCGGCGAAGCGAGCGTCCAGTTCTTTCAGTAAATCCATAGTTGTGTACTACTGGCTATATTCACAAGAGATATTGATAGTAATATAGAGATATTCTGTTAATAGGAGTATTGATTCTCGTCATAGTATCAAGATAAACTCAACAGTCAATACTTTTTCTCCACAAACTAAAAGATTGTATTAATATATACACACTTTGTGGCTAGATTTCATGTACCATGATTTGGGGGATTTGGGGCGGGATATGCGTTTGCTACACTGCCAGGTGGCGTCTGGCAAACGCATCCTGCCTTATTCGCCTGCGGCTCAACGGTTTAGGAGATCCGGCATGGGGAGCAATACTCGCCAGCGGACCAATCAGATCATGGTGCGCGTGACTGCCGACGAGAAAGCAGCCATCCGAGAGGAAGCCAATCGCTACAGCCTATCGACGGCCGCCTATCTTCGGAACCTCGGACTCGGGTTTGCACCGAAAAGCACAATGGTGATCTTGGTCGGATCGGGGGATTGTTGAAAATGACGCTCGATGACTCGGCGCTCACCGAGCGCCAGAGAATCCGTGAGTTGATAAGCCAATTGGCGGAGACGAAAGAGAAAATCCGAGAGACCGTCGAAAGGCTATGATTGCCAAGCGTGTCGAACGCAACAAGGGTTCCCAGTACGCAAATCTGGTCAGCTACTTGTTACGCGAATCCGGGCAAACAGCATCCAACAAGGAAGATTCCGTCGAATACACCAAAATAACGAACTGCAACCTGGACGAAGTGAATCTGGCGGTCAAGGAAATAGAGGCCACCCAAGCCTTGAACACCCGCTCTAAAATCGACTGTACGTATCACCTGATCGTATCTTTTCAAAATACCGAAAAACCAAAGCCGGAACAGTTGGAAGATATTGAAAACGAAATTTGCCGAGCCATCGGATTGGAGGATCATCAGCGGATCAACGTAGCGCACAAGGACACCGATAATTTCCACGTTCATTTAGCAATCAATAAGATTCACCCGGAGAGCTACCGAGCAGTCGAGCCGTATTACGATAAATACAAACTCGACACGGCGTGCGCTGAACTGGAACGGAAACACGGCTTGAAACGGGATAATCGAATCGACCGGGAACAGCATCGGGACAAGCTCGAAACTGGCCGACAATCAGGACGCGCCGGGAATTTGGAAACCCACCAGGGAAAGGTCTCTTTCAAGCAATGGCTGGCTGAGCGAAAAGATGCGGTCACGGCGGAATTGAGCAAAGCCGAATCATGGCACGAGATTCATACGGCAATGGCGAAGCATGGACTTTCCTTGCGGACACGCGGGGCCGGTTTGGTCATTGAGAATCAGGAGGGAAACGTCTCTGTCAAGGCGAGCGATCTCGGTCGTGATTTCAGTAAAGCCAAACTGGAAGGCCGCCTTGGGGAATACCGACCCCCAGATGATCGGACACTGGTTATTCCTGCGCATAAGGGTTACCAAGAGCCATCCCGTCCTCAATTGCAGAGCCGCAAACCCGATCCTCTTTGGGAACGCTACCAAAAAGATAAGGAGCAACTCCGCGCCCGGCGGACGGAATTGCTCAAGGAATTTGGGGAAAAACGAAAAGCCGAGCTCAAGCAACAGAAATTGACCTACGGGAAGGTCAAACTCGAAGTCTTTTTCAACTCGTCCTTGGACCGTAAGCAGAAGGACAAAATAGCGCATAATCTGGCGATCACCAGGCTCACGATGAGCCGTGAATCGTATGCTCGGCATCGGGAATCGCGCGCTCGCATCATAAATGAAACAACCCCTAAGCGGTGGCCGGAATTTTTACGCGAGTTGGCGCAGTCCGAGGACTCGAAAGCCTTGCAGAAACTCAAACAGCTAGAAACCCAACAACGCCGTCAGCAACACGGACGAGAAGCGGCAGAGGCAAAAGATCGGGATCAGGGCCGTTAGCCACTTTACGGCCTTCTTATTCCAAAATACTTGGTATCTCCATGACTGAGCGTTTGATTGGTAGACGTTTGGAGGACTTCGCGATTTCTCCCATTCAAGAAATGGGCGCGTATGAAGCGCTTTGGGACAATAAGAACGCATCCTTCAAGAATCTTGCTCAAATGCACCAAAAACATCCGAACGCTTTGCCTTCTGATTTTGTTCCCCTCAAAAAACGGCAGGAATACGCCGATCACGTTCGTAAGCGTTTTGCGGAGGCCAAGATTAGCTATGGAGTACGTATCCATGGCGATAACGAGTACCCAAAGCGTCTTCGTGACGCCGCCTATCCGGTTGAATTGTTTTACTACCAGGGGTGGTGGGATCTTACCTCATCCCGCTGCATCGCTGTCGTGGGAACCCGCAATCCAACACGCGAAGGTATCTCCCGTACCCGCCGTCTTGTCCGTAACCTCGTTAAGGACAACTTTACTGTCGTTTCAGGTCTTGCCGCCGGTATCGACCGTACCGTCCACCAAACCGCTATTGAGGAGGGTGGACGCACCATAGCTGTTATTGGAACACCCCTCTCGCGCGTTTACCCGAAGGAAAACGCTGAGCTGCAACGCCAGATTGCCCGGGATTTCCTCGTCATTAGTCAGGTACCCGTTAAGCGTTACGAATCCCAAGACTATCGCCTCAATCGCTTTTTTTTCCCCGAGCGGAATATCACTATGTCAGCCCTTACTGCGGCCACAATCATTGTAGAGGCAGGAGAAACGTCAGGCACATTGATTCAAGCGCGTGCAGCGCTTCAGCAGAAGCGCGTTCTGTTAATACTTGATAATTGCTTCAGAAACTCCAGGTTAACCTGGCCCATCAAATACGAAAGTAAAGGAGCCATCCGTGTACAAGATTATGATGAAATGCGACAGTACCTTACCTCGTAGATTCACCAAAATTGACGAGCGGACGCTTTCGGATCATTCATACCTTGATCTAAAAGACAAATGCTATTTCCTTGTGAGTACACTTCTAGAGAGGATTCTAATTTCAGTGAAACCAATAATCTTATTCGCAATTTCAAAAAGGGGGTAGACCGGCGTAACTATGGTGAATGGAGATACAAGGAGCGTGCTATTAATAGCATAGCAAATAGCTTTCACGATTCCCTTGGATTTATTGATTCTGATGTCACTTTTATTCCGATCCCGCCTTCTAAGGCTAAAAACGATCCACTTTACGATGATCGCCTGTCTAAGATGCTTCGATCTATCAAATCGGAACATCCTCTTGATGTACGCGATTTGATTATTCAAATTGAAAGCACAGAAGCAGCTCACGATCGTGATGACCGGCCCAATCCAGACCAAATCAAAGAATTGTACAAGATCGATGAGGATTTGACGGATCCTACCCCAAAAATGATCGCGGTTGTTGATGATGTACTTACAACTGGAGCTCATTTCAAAGCTTCCAAGTTATTGCTGTCCAACAGGTTCTCTGATGTGTCCATCATCGGTCTTTTTGTTGCCCGTAGAGTGTTTGTTGATAATGTCATCAACGATTTTGAGGAAATTGAGGAAAGCGGCCAAGATCATAGCCGGTAATCGACTCCTTGCACGAGGATCCATACATGCCAGAGCAATTCACCACGGAGCCGCAAGAACGTCGATCTCGGCTGAATCAGGCGGCTATCATGGCACCCATCGTTTTCAGCTGCGCCTTACTGGCTTCGATCGCGGCCACCCAATATCTCGCCAGCGCCTTTCAGTATCACCCTGCACTGAGCGGCAAGATCACCGGCAATCTTTATTGGCCTTGGAGTTGGATCACTTGGAGTCTTGAATGGGGAGAATTGCATGACGAAAGGATTAAACAGGGGCTAGCGATTTTCACATCCGGCACCGCGTTGCTGCTCTTGCTCTTGGTGGTGTACACACTCAACCGGCAACGCCGTTTGTCCGCCATCGAGGGCTTACATGGCACGGCGCATTGGGCCAACCGACAAGAGATTATGGCGAGTGGCTTGCTGCCCCGGCCCCAAACGCAATCTCAAGGCGTCTATGTCGGCGCCTGGTTCGACGAGAAGAGCCGACAAACGCGCTACCTGCGCCACAATGGGCCGGAACACGTGCTGGCCTTCGCCCCGACTCGCTCCGGCAAAGGTGTAGGTCTGGTCATTCCGACCCTGCTGATCTGGCCGCACAGTACGGTCGTCTACGACATTAAAGGCGAGAACTGGGCACTCACCGCCGGTTGGCGGAAAGAACACGCCAGAAACCGGGTCTTGAAATTCGACCCCACGGCGCAGGATGGAAGCGCCCGGTTCAATCCGCTTTCCGAAATCCGGCTGGAAACGCCACAGGAAGTCGCCGATGCCCAGAATATCGCCACCATGCTAGTGGACCCGGACGGCAAGGGCTTAGTGGACCATTGGGCGAAGACCAGCCAGGCACTCCTGACTGGAGCCATCCTGCATTGCTGCTATGTCCAGCGCCGGGACGCTGGGCAGAACGCCACGCTGGCCGACGTGGACGAATTGCTGGCAAACCCCGAGCTAGACATCCAAGCGGTGCTGGAGCTAATGCTCGAATACCAGCACTTGGACGACCAACCGCACCCGGTGGTCGCCCGCACTGCCCGCAATATGCTCAACCTCAGCGAGAAAGAACTCTCCAGCGTAATATCCACCGCGTTGAGCTTCCTCAGCCTGTACCGCGATCCGGTGGTCGCCGCAAATACCAGCCATTCCGACTTCCACGTCGAAGATCTCATGCACGGTGAGAATCCGGTCAGTCTATATCTGGTCGTGCGGCCGGCCGACGCTGATCGGCTACGTCCCTTGACCCGGTTGATGTTGACGCAGATCGTGCGCCGGTTGACGGAAACGATGCGATTCAAGGATGGCCGGAGCGTCGCTGATTACCGGCACCGGCTGCTGCTGCTCATCGATGAGTTTGCTTCATTGAAACGGTTGACCGTCATCGAGGAGGCGCTGGCTTTCATGGCGGGTTACGGCATCAAGGCTTATCTGATCGTGCAGGATCTACAGCAAATCTACAGTGCTTATGGCCGTGAGGAAGGTCTGATCGGGAACTGCCACATCCGGGTTGCCTATGCGCCCAACAAGATCGAGACGGCAGAGTTACTGTCTCGGATGGCGGGCCAGACCACGGTGGTGCGCAAACAGACCACGATCTCGGGCTTGCGCCCTGGTGGCGGTAATCGTGGCCAGCGCAGCGAATCCATGCAGGAGGTCCAGCGCCCGCTGATTACAGCCGATGAGGTCATGCGCCTGCCTTCCGCCAGGAAGGACAGTCAAGGCAATGTCCTGGAGCCGGGCCACCTGCTGGTTTTCGTCGCCGGTCAGGCCCCGATCTATGGCCGGCAAATCCTCTACTTCCGCGATTCCGTGTTCCAACAGCGGGCGCGGATCGCCGCACCGGAAACCAGTGACCGCCTCATCCAGGAGAACCCGCCATGAGCACCGCCGCGTACCGAGATTTGGAAAACCTGCCTTCACGCGCCATCGGCGAACTGTTCGACGGACGGCTGCATGCGCAGTCGCGCCCGGCTTTACCGCATGTACATGCGCACTCAATGGTGGGCGGTGAGTTGGTCAATCCGTTTCACCGTGGGGTTGGGGGTCCCGGAGGATGGGTGATCCTCGATGAACCGGAGATTCACTTCAAGCTAGATATCGATGTAGCCGTACCGGACCTGGCGGGATGGCGGCGCGAACGCAAGCTGAAATTTCCAACCGGCCATAAAATCGAACTGGTGCCGGATTGGGTCTGCGAAATCCTGTCTCCTTCCACCCGGAGCATCGATCGGGAAATCAAGATGCCGCTGTATGCGCGGTATGGCGTGTCGTATGCTTGGTTGGTCGAGCCGATCGAGCACATTGTGGACGCCTATCGGCTCCAGGACGGTGAATGGGTGGAGATTGGCTGCTACGCGGGCACGAGCCACGCTTCCATACCGCCCTTCGACGCGGTTCCGCTCGACCTGGGCAGTCTGTGGATGCCCACTTGACTGACATCGAGGGAAGTTGAAGCCCTTTCCTAGAATATTAGGAGGCTTACAGCGACGCTCTGGAAAGTTGGGATTTTCTGCCCAGGCTAGGTACCAACGGCCAATCAGAGTCTCTCAGAGGCCATTGACGGCAACAGGGAAAAGCGGCTAAGGGCAGGCGCAGGTCCAAGCACGACTCGCTCAAGCCCTATTGAACCGAATTCAACGCCGCAGTATCGGGACCAAGCATGGCAGTTGCTTTGAACACCCCGGAGCAAATCGCCTGCCAGCATCCGGTGCCATTGACCGGCCAGGATTAGCGACCGTGTGCTAGACGGCTCAAGAATCTCAAACAGCTAGTAAGCGCAGGGATGCGCGCCAGGTTAGAATATAAGGCAGCGGCGCGTGGCGGTCAGATTGCCGTTGCTGAAAACAAGCACGGGGTGGTAGAATCATACGAAGCATTAAACCAATAAAACAGGGCCACGCACAGCGGTGGTGCTGTATGACAAGTGGGATGCCGATGCAATCACCTTCGAGGCTAATTACATGCGTTTTCAATTCCCCACCAAACTATGAACTTATCCTTAATAGAAATCGACAACCATTAGAATTTGCTACAACGGGCTTTTGTAATGATGTAATAAGACTAGTTGAACATAAATTTATCCGTTTCTTACCACGTAGCACTACTTTGATACGTGCTAGTCTCGTCCTTTATCCAAGGTACGTCGGTCCTCCATTTCCTGAACAGGATTTTGACATTAGTTATGGTATTGGGTCTATAACAGGAAGTCTTAGTCATCCTACATTCACCCCTTATCCTGGATTCTGGGATGATCATCGTGTAATTACTGAGTCGTTCATGCCATTCTCGATTAGCATTTCTAACGAATTTGTAGAAATTCCCCCTAATGGCATGTTTGCAATTATAGCTAGCGTCTCCACCAATACCGCCGCCGACAAGGTTAAGTTAATTAAACACCGGCTGTCCATCGATACGGGTCGTAGAACATGAGAAATTCGACTACAATACACGAAGGTTTACAGGATGACAATGGAATAGATATAAAGTATGAGTAACGTGTATCTAAATTTCATTGAGAAATATTTTAATAACCAAGGAACTGTTCCTATGAAAAAGCATATAAGCAATACGTCTGGGATAATTGCCAGTACAATTATCCTAATTGTTTCCGTTTCTGCCTGGTCATCTGCACCTGCAAGGGAGTGCTTGACTGGCGTAGTTGAAACCATAGTGATAGGTTACACCACAAGCAGTGGTCAGCTTTACGATTCAGGTAACGGCCTTCGGGCAATACTGAAAGGCAACCACACGTTAGATGCAGGAGGTACTCATAATATAAATGACCCTATGGGATATGCTTTTCTGAGGTTGCTACTATATTCAAATTCAACCGGCTCTCCAGTCATTCTTCTTGATAGTACAGGACAATGTGCCTCCTTCGATGGAGTACAGTTAACAGCTCAATGGACGGCAGGGGCACCTAAATTTTCACGAGCGCCTTAAATAATGTCCACCCCAGTTAGATGCGATTTCGATCCTACGTGGATCGTTTACTCCACCTTTTCATCCATTCCTGATTGGCCTAAGGCGATAGCTACATAGAATCAAATCAATTCCTTCAAGGAGGGAACATATAAATAGTCCATAGTACATGTCAATCCAGTGGTACCATTTTATAAGCTTCACATGAAGGTGACATCGCCGAGCTCGAATGACTCTCCAGGTAGAGTAGGCAGATGTGGCATCTTTTCTCGGCGTTACCTTCTGGGTATCACTGCCGCTCGAAACGAGTCAGCAACGCTGACTTCTGGCCTCCTTCCACATATGCTTAACCACCCCTTACTGCACTCAAAGCTGCAGGAAATCCCCTACGTCGGAAATAGATTCTTAAAATCGTTTCGTCGGAACCGCCAAGATGATCTGTGCCGGGAAGTGGGAGACACGCAGTCGGGGAATAAATCAACTATTTTCCCCAATCCAAGCCGAAAGCGCAGACTTTGACCGTAAGGTCCCCGGTGGGATTTCGATCTTCTTCCGTTCTGAAATTGACCTTGCGTACCCCACCTGCTTCTCTGTTGGCGTATCCGTTTTGTGCTGATCGATCCAGTCTGACAGCAAGCCCCGATCCTTCATGGTTTCCTGCGGAATCGTGCAGCCGACGGCCTTGGCAATCTTCTTGGCAAACGACACCGCCGCCTTGGATGGCTGCGTGCCCGAGGCACCGCCGTTAGTCTTCACCTTCACGTCGATTTGCTGGCTGCCCCTGGATTTCATCTTCTCATTGAAGGCCACCGCTCGATCAACCAGGGCTGAGACGACCTGATCGGTTTGGTTCTTGGCGGACAGGATCTCATCGAGCACCAATTCCATCTCCGCCGTAGCTGCCGGATCAAGGATTTCCTGGGCCTCGGCCCGCAGGATCATGTAGACCGCCATCGCCAGTTCGGATGCCTTGAGCTTCTTCTTATCGACCTCGATGAGACCCTGCCGCTTAAGCCCCTCGATGATGGTATCGCGGGTAGCCGGCGTACCGATGCCCTTGGCCTCTTTCAGGCGCGCGGACTGCGCCGGATCTTCGGCGAATCGCCACGCCTCTTGCATCGCCTTGATGAGTGAGCCTTCCGTGTAGCGGGCCGGTGGTTTCGTGGTCTTCTTTTCAGTCCCCGCCTCGGTCACTGTCACGGTGCTGCCATCGTCCCATGCCGGGAGCATACCTTCGCCCTCTTGGCCTTCCTTATCGCTGTCCTCGCCGCCCATGGCCTCGCGCCACCCCAGTTCGATGTTGACCACCCCGGACGCGGAGAACTTGTGCTCTGCCGGTTGAACCGAGATCTCTGTCCGGTCATACACCCAGTCGGGTCCGATGGCGGCCAGATAACTTCCGGCAATCGCATCGAACAGCTTGCGCTCATCGTCGGCGAGCTTCGGATAGATGGTTCCCCATTCAAGCCTGGTGTTCGCATTGGGAATGACCGCATGGTGGCTGGCCCCGGCCAGACCCGCGTCTGAGAACGTGCCGGATTTGCCTTTGCGAATCGTCGGCTCACGCCAACTGACGGTCCCTGCGGGCCAGTCAGGCAGCATCTGCAGCGCTTCCAGCATCGCGCCGGCGTTGCCGATTTCGACTTCGGGCAAGTAGCGGGTCTCGGCGCGCGGATAGGTCGTGATCTTGTGTGTCTCGTAGAGCGATTGTGCAGTCTCCAGCGTGCGCTTTGCGGTCCATCCCCATCGTGCCGCGTGCTGTTGGAGCGCCGGTAGGTCCATCGGTTTCGGTGGCGCTTTCTTTTTCCGCTCGGTCTTGACGTTGACCGGGCCTTCCCAATCGGCGAGCGGCTCGACGATGGCCTTTGCCCGCGCCTTGTCATAAATGCGCTCGTCCTCCGGGGCCACCCACCGCAACTTCAATACCGCTTGTCCTTCCGTATCCGTCACGGACAGAAAGAGGTCGAAGTAATCGCGCGGTTTGAATGCCGCGATCTCCTTCTCCCGGCGGCAGACGATCCCCATCGTCGGGGTTTTCACGCGCCCGATTCCCAAGGCCCCTTGCATCGAGCATGGCTTGAGCGCCAGGGTCGCCGCTCGGGTCATCGACAGGTTGACGATCTGGTCTGCCTGGACCCTGGCAAACGCGGCCTGATAGAGATTTCCGTATTCCGAGTTGGGCCGCTTATTCGCGAAGGCTTCGCGCAGCGTTGCGGGATCTTCCGCAGCGAACAGAACCCGGAATACGTCGCCCTTGAACTCGCAGTGGCGCACGATGTTTTCTCCAATCGCCTGGCCCTCGCGATCGCAATCGGTGGCGATGACCACGGTATCGGCCTCCGAGAGGGCCTGCCGCATCTCCTGCAGGACCTTTTCTTTACCGGCGGCGCTATCGACAACGAACGGATAGAAGCCGTCCGTCGGGCGCAGGTTCGGGTCGGCAGTGTCGCCCGGAAAAGGTGTGCCCGGCAGCGTTGCAGGTAGCTCTGCCGCTTTCTGACCCCCGATCGGCGATGCCATGGACAGTTCTTTGGATTGGTATAGATCGTCTGTCGGAATCACCGTAGGAGCCAGTGTCGCATCGTGGGCCAGCTGTATCTGTTCGTCCGAGAATGGGTCTGGTGGCGCAAGCTCCGGCGCCGACTCGATTTGACCGAAGGGTCCTGGTTCAGGGATTCCTGCAATTTCATCAGGGTTCGGTGGTTCTTCCAGATAGTCGTGGAACAATTCACGAGCGGTTTGCTCTGCGGCTATCGGCTCTAGCGGACCACCTAGTTTGCTCCCGAGGTTCGTTGCGGTTTGATTCCGCTGGGCGCGTTGAAAACCGGCAAACACCAGCACGGCAAGAATGATCAAGCAAAGGACACTGACGACTATCAACGGCAAACGGTTGACACGTTTAACACCAATGGGGGTGTCGGAATCCGGTGACAGGGGGACCGACGATGTATTCATGTACGCGCCATCGGCATCCTGATCGCACCGCCAGCGGGGGCAAGGCGACCATCATGGTCGGTCAGATAAAGCCGATCGGCACACCACTCACGAGACTCCCGAAACACGCATACGCCAGCGCGATAGCCTGTTTTGCCAAGTTCATCGATGACGTAGGTTAGTGGCAACGGCGTTGGCTTAGCTTCCTGCTCGACACCCTCCATCTGTATAGCAAATCCCCGCTGCCGTAACGCTTGTTCCAGTTCCCAGCCGAAGTTCCGGTCGTTTGAATCGTGCCATGGAAAATTTCCCTCGAAGGCGATGTAAGGCGGGATGATTTTCAACGTCGTTTTAGCCGGTGCATGTGCCATAGCTAGCGATTGCACCAGGTCTTCGGCGATTTGCTGGTATTGCGTGGGAGGGGCGCTTGCAGCCTCATAGCTTGAGGCTGGGGACGTTGCGTGCCACCGAGAGGTAGCAACCCTCCTAGCGCACTCGAAGCCACCAGAAGACCTCCCAGGGCGGCTGCGCTTAATCTACCCATGTGAAACCCTCCGGCGAAGTTTGCGATTTGCGTGCAACTGTCACACGCTCTTGTTTACGGCCGACACCGAGGACCAGGACGGCGCGATCGAAGACTCGATCAACGATGTAACGGTCGGTTCGGATCCGGTAGTTAACGAGTACTTCGCCCTGTGCGCTGTGCACGAGTAAGGTCGGGGTTTCTCCCTGCTCGATGCCAGGCCCCATCTGGATAATCGTGCGCTTGCCATTGTTGTAGATGCGCTGTGGCCGCCATGCGCAACTGGAGCAGCCGGAAATGGTGTAGTCGAAATCCAGCGTGGAAACATCTTCCTCGGTCCCTGGTAAACGGCGCTGTTCTTCGGCTTTCTCCCGATCCTGGTAGTAGGCCGCCCAAGCCGCCGAGATCTCGTCTGGATAGTGAAAGGTAACGAGCGGCATCGATCCGGTTTCACGGGAGACTAAATTCAGGTGGTAACTTCGCCGGTCTGTCACGAGCGCCAGTGAGGTTTCAAGTCCTATGGCTAAAGGCTTGAGCACGATATGCGTAGTATCGTTCGCGCCGATCGTCGGTTTTACCTGCCATCTGATCGTGTCGCCGATGTGCATGCCATCGCGCTGGATGCGTTCTCCGGGCTGTAAAGCAATTAGGCATAGGTCAAGAGGAGCGCAGCTGATCGTTGCTTTGGGATCGCCATGCAAGTAAATAATCTCCCCATTGTGGCGCAAAGGATATGAACTCGCTGGCTTCAACCCAGGTTGTAGTGCTACCGCGCTGGATACATAACTTAAAAGAACGGTAAGTAGTAAAGCTCTGTTACTCATCGGCGTCTCCAATCAGGTCACGCGACCAGTTGAAATCCAGAACGTACAGTCCAAGCGGGTTGAGCAGCAGTGTTTCTTCGCGTACCTCGCCACCGATCTGAATAGTTGCAATACCGGCCATCCGTGCGGAGGTGCGCGCATTACCGCCCCGGCCATAAGATTTTTCTTGCCATTCGACCCGCCAGCTATCGGCGGAAATCGGTAAAACCTGAGAAATCTCGACCACGACGGTCTCATCGTTGCGAAACGGTGAATGGTTCCTGTGGAATTGGCTTATCGTCTGGAAGGCTGGATGTTGACGGCTCAAATGCGAGTAGGCGCGTGCAACGGCACGTTTTTGCAGTTCCACATCCGCCACGACCTCGCGCACATCTCTTACGAACCGGGCCAGTTGTGCTCGGATGACGCGCTCTTCCTGATGTGCCGACAAATCCTGACCGGCTAAAGCGACGTGCTTCGGTAATCCGGCGCGGTCTAGTTCTACGATGTAGGGGACCAAGGTGGCTTGGCTCGCGAGATAGATAGAACCCACGGCCAACACCAGGCATACGGAAAGGGCCAGGAGTGCCGCCAACCGCCATGTCTTGGCCGCCGCAACCCAATCTCCATAGCGTTCGTTCCATTCGCGTCTCGCGGCCAGATAAGGGTTCTCGATATCTTTCGCTGCGGTCATCTCACGTGTGCTCCGAACTCATGGCCTAAATCTCCCGATAGAAATCTAGCGGCGACGGCTCACGCTGGTCTTCGGCGGCCATGGCGCGCATATCGGCCAGATGGTCACCCAATGGGTCGGTCGGCAGAGCGGTCTCCTGCAAGCTAGCCAACTTCTTGGGGCTGGCCCCTGATCCACCACCGGCGTCCTGCAAGGCTGCGGTCTGTTCCGCCTCCAGCCTTGCGGCATGAATCGCTTGGGCCAGTTTGGAGTTGTCTCTAAGGCTACTTCCCATGGATTCGGCAGCCGCGTGGCCGAGGTTCTTGGCGGTTTGCGCGGCGATACTGACTCCCATGCCTGCGATCCCACTGCCGACTTGAGAATGCGCGAGCTTTGCCGCTTCCATCACCGCTGTTGCTCCCGCAGCGGTTGACTTCACCATGCCTGTTGCCGCCACCCCAGCGCCTATCGCCGCTCCGCCGGCTAGTCCCGCGACCGCCCCGAACGATCCGGCACCCGAGCCGAGCGATGAACCGTTAACAACCCCTTGAATGATGTTCGGAAGCATCCATACCAGTACCACTAGCAATAACAAGACACCTGTAACGGAAAGAACATTTCCGAAATTTCCCCAATCACCGACAGCGAGTGCCCAGTTATAGATCAATTGTTCGCCAAGGCCAACGATTAACAGCGTCACAAACAACTTCATACCGACACTGATGCAATAAGTCAGGTAACGGGTTGCATAGTCATTAGTCCATTGATTACCACCGAAGCCAAGCAAAATAATTCCGGCGGCTGTGACGTAAGTAATTGTAGACGACCACCCGGTGGCAGCCTCGGTGATGGTGAGGCTCAAGCTCATCCCGAGATGTAGGACAGAAGCGGGAGTAATCGAGGTTGGATTAAAGGTGCTCCCACTTCCTGTTACATGGTTGGCTAGCCACGCAAATCCGTCGATTAGCGCTCTCGACCAGACATCCGCGTATTGGATTACTGCTAGAAAGAATCCGACAAACAGAATCATGCGGAGCAATTCGACAACAAATTCTTGGAAATCGGCTTGTTGAAGCGCCAACAAGCCGAATTTCCAGACCAGAGAAATAGTTGCCAAGGAGATTAGCAACCAAGTAGCGACCTGTTGTAATGGCCCGACCCATTGGTTGGATGCTTGCTGAAAAGCGGCCATGAGACTATCCGCCGCATCCACATCCGCTCCGTATGCGCTTACGTTAAAGGTACGGAATTTCCTAGTTTAAGGTATTGATATTTTACGTCATAGTTGGCTATGTTTTTCCTGTCAAACGCCCCATGCAGGACAAAATGCCTTGAACATCGGAAAGATCCTCGAACGGTTTCCAACGCAAGTAGCTTGCATCGTTCATCTT
>Ga0209049_1000027_pt1 | contig 26426 bp, 22 predicted proteins | sample WorMetulBAHAMAS2_FD_187398 | JGI IMG/M metagenome (GOLD analysis project Ga0209049, IMG submission 187398) | Marine gutless worms symbiont microbial communities from Max Planck institute for Marine Microbiology, Germany - Olavius ullae BAHAMAS.2... | ecosystem: Host-associated > Annelida >...
GGGGCCGGCACTTCTGGGCCAGGGGCTGCTTCTGCACGACCAGCGGCAACGTCACCGACGAGATCATGCTTCAGTATATTGAGCAGCACGCCGACAAACCTGCCGGCGTCAGCCGGTAGTGGTTTAGTCAGAACTGCAACCCTTTGGGAATCCCCCGCGTGAGGCAGGGACCGCGCTCGCTGGTATGAGCCGGGCCTTTCTGAGACGCAGCTAACGCGGCAGCTCGACCTCGACCGTCGCGCCGCCCCAACCTTGGACGCTGTCATGGGCCTCGACGGTGACCTTGCTCACGCCCTCGGGGATGGCCACGCCCGAGAGCGAGCGGGTGAAGGGCTGCTCACCGACATGGGGGTGGTACAAACGTCCAGGTGCCGTAGACGGTGCCGTTCGGCCCCACCACCCGCCAGGCATCGGCGTAGTGGTCCCCAGCCGTTATCGGCGTGCTCGACGGTGACGTCGAAGCTCCAGCCGCCCCCCGAGGGGCGCGCCTTGACGTCGACCACGTCGGCCTTGCCGGCGAGGGCCGGGCCGGGCGCCAAGGCGAGAGCCGGCAGGATTGCCGCAACGCGCATGTTTTTTCTCCGGTCGGGTGCATGGTTTAACCCCACCTTAACCGCAAACTCCGTCCTGTTGCGGAACATTTTCATCAAATTGTGGAGAGCGGGATGGTCACCCGGGCCCACATGGTGGCGTTCCTTGGCGTGGAGGCCAAGCCGGTCGAGGTGCAATGTGCCTTCTCGCCGGGTCTCACCGCCTTCAATGTGGTTGGGCTCGCCGACAAGGCGGTCTCCGAGTCGCGAGAGCGGGTACGCGCGGCGCTGAACGCCATCGGGCTGGCGCTCCCCCCGCAGCGGGTCACCGTCAACCTCTCGCCGGCCGACCTGCCGAAGGCAGGGTCGCATTATGACCTGCCGATCGCGCTGGCGCTGGTGGCGGCGTTCGAGCTGATCCCGCCCGAGGAAATCGAGGCCCACGTCGCCCTCGGCGAACTCAGCCTCGGCGGCGAGATCCGGGCGGTGCAGGGCGCCCTGCCCACCGCCATCGCCGCGGCGGCGCAGGACAAAGGGCTGATTTGCCCGGCTCTCTGCCGTCGCGAGGCGGCCTAGGTCGGCGCCGCCGAGGTACTGGCGCCGGCGACCCTGATCGATCTCGTCAACCACTTCGCCGGCCGCAAGGCGCTGACCCCGCCGGAGCCGGACCCGGTCTCGGCCCGGCGCTCGGCCGCGGACCTGATCGACGTCAACGGCCAGGAGAGCGCGCGCCGCGCGCTCGAGGTCGCGTCCGCCTGCGGCCACCATATACTGATGGTCGGCGAGCCGGGCTCGGGCAAGTCGATGCTGGCCTCGCGGCTGACCGGGATCATGCCGCCCCTGACCCCGGAGGAGCCGCTCGAGGTTCGACCATCTACTCGCTCACTGCCCAGCCTGGCGATGGCACCATCTTCAAGGAAAGGCCCTATCGGGCGCCGCACCACTCGGCCTCGATGCCGGCGATGATCGGCGGCGGCACCCAGGCGAAGCCGGACGAGATGTCGCTGGCGCATCGGGGCGTGCTGTTCCTCGACGAGCTGCCGGAGTTCGCGCGCCCGATGCTGGAGTCGCTGCGCCAGTCGATCGAGACCGGCGAGGTGGTGGTCTCGCGCGCCACCGCGCATGTGCGCTACCCGGCCCGGTTCTTGTTGGTGGCGGCGATGAACCCCTGCCGCTGCGGCTATCTCACCGATGCCAGCCGCGCCTGCTCGCGGGGCGCCGCGCTGCGGGGCGGACTATGCGGCGCAGCTCTCCGGGCCGCTGATCAACCGTTTCGACATCCGCATCGAAGTGCCCCCGTCACCCCCGACATGCTGAGCCTGCCGGCCCACGGCGAGAGCTCGGCCAAGATCGGGCGGCGGGTGGTCGAGGCCCGCGCCGCCCAGGCCGAGCGGATGAACGGGGCGCGGCTGACCAATGGTGAGCTCGAGGGCGAGATCCTCGACAAGGTCGCCACCCCGGACGTCCCCGGTCTGGAGGTACTGCGGGCCGCGGCGGCGAAGCTGCGCTTCACCGCCCGCGGCTACCACCGGGTGCTGCGGCTGGCGCGGACGCTGGCCGACCTGGAAGGCTCCGACGCGGTGCGGAAGGTGCATGTGGCCGAGGCTGTGGGGTACAGGCGGGCGTTGGGGTGAGGGGGCGGGACTATCGTGCGCATGAATATGGCGGTGAGTCGGTACCGTAACCAAAGTGGCACTTGAATAAGAACATTGCCGCGTCCGAAAAGCCCCTATTCCCCTCCCCACAAAAACCCGCTAAATCCCCTCACTCCAACAACCCCCAACCAAGGACCAAGGAGATGGGTTACAAGGTCGCCGTCGCGGGCGCCACGGGGAACGTGGGCCGCGAGATGCTGAACATCCTCGCCGAGCGCGAGTTTCCTGCCGAAGAAGTCGTGGCACTGGCCTCGCGCCGGTCGCTCGGCACCGGGGTCAGCTATGGCGACAAGCCCCTGAAAACCAAAGACCTGGACACTTACGATTTCGCCGGCACCGACATAGCGCTGTTCGCCATCGGCTCCGGGCCGACCAAGCAGTACGCGCCGAAGGCGGCCAAGGCCGGATGTGTGGCGATCGACAACTCGTCGCTCTATCGCTACGAGCCGAACATCCCGCTAATCGTGCCCGAAGTGAACCCGGATGCGGTCGAGGGCTATGCCAAGCGCAACATCGTCGCCAACCCGAACTGCTCCACGGCGCAGATGGTGGTGGCGCTGAAACCGCTGCACGACCGGGCGCGGATCAAGCGGGTGGTGGTCTCGACCTACCAGTCGGTCTCCGGCGCCGGCAACGAGGCGATGGACGAGCTCTGGAACCAGACCAAGGGCGTCTACGTCCCCGGCCAGGAGGTGGAGCCGGCGAAGTTCACTAAGCAGATCGCCTTCAACGTTATTCCCCATATCGACGTCTTCATGGATGACGGCTCGACCAAGGAAGAATGGAAGATGGTGGTCGAGACCAAGAAGATCGTTGACCCCAAGATCAAGGTGCATGCCACCTGCGTCCGGGTGCCGGTCTTCGTTGGCCATGCCGAGGCGATGAACATCGAGTTCGAGGACCCGCTCGGCGCCAAGGAGGCGCGCGAGATCCTGCGCCAGGCGCCGGGGATCATCGTCGTCGACGAGCGCGAGCCCGGCGGCTACGTGACGCCCATCGAATGCGTCGGCGACTATGCCACCTTCATCAGCCGTATCCGCGACGACAGCACCCGCGACAACGCCATCTCCCTGTGGTGCGTCTCGGACAACCTGCGCAAGGGCGCGGCTCTGAACGCGGTGCAGATCGCCGAACTCTTGGGCCGGCGCTGCCTGAAAAAAGCGTGACGTTGTAGTAGGGTGCGCATTAATGCGCACCCTACGGCGACCAGCTCGGCCTCGGCGGCAGCGACAGCAGATAGGCGGCGATGGCAACGCGGTCCTCGTCCGAAAGCTCCGCCATGTTCTCCTGCACCGGAATCATCGAGCCGCCGAACGTCTCGAACTCGGGCAACAGCCCGGTCTTGAGCGCGGTGGCGATCTCCGCCGCCGACCAGCTGCCGATGCCGTCCGCGTGCGGGGTGATGTTGGGGACCGCGTCGCCTTTGCCCTCCGGGTCCGGGGCTCCGGTGAAAGCCCGGCCCATCGCCGGAATCCCGAGCGCGTTTCGCGGGGTGTGGCATTCGCCGCAGTGGCCCGGGCCGTTGACCAGATAGGCGCCGCGGTTGACCTGGACGTCCTCGCCCGGAATCGGCTCGAAGGGCCGGTAGTCCATGGCCAGGAGCTTCCACCCCCCGAGCAGGCGGCGCCAGCGCAGATAGGCCGGAAGCTCGTGGTCCGGCGCATCGCCGGCCACGGCGGGAAGGGTATCCATGAAGGCCTTGAGGTCGAGGACATCCTTCAGGGTCATCCGCTGATAGGAGAGATAGGGGAACGACGGATAGTAGTGCCGCCCGTCCGGCGCCACGCCGCGCAGCATCGCGTTGACGAAGTCGAGCTCGCTCCAGCCGCCGATGCCGTGCACCGGATCCGGCGAGACGTTCGGAGCTACGAAGGTTCCGAAAGGGCTCTCGATCGCCAGGCCGCCGGCCAGCCGGAGCTTATCCTCGCCCTTTGCGCCCGGCGCTGCGTGGCAGGACCGGCAGCCGGCGGCATAGAACACCGACCGGCCCCGCTCCGGATCGCCGGCATGGTCCGAAAGGTCCGCCGCCGCGAGGGTTCTCGGCATGGTCAGGAACCAGAAGGCCGCTACCGCCGCCAGCCCGGCGAGAGCCAGTGTGATCACCAATCGCCGCATGAGGGCTCCTTCAAGAAACGCTGGCCGCGACACGGCCAGCGTTGCAGTTCAAATCAGGTCGGGCGCCGCCGCGCCCGCCGTCACTCCTTCTTGGCGCGAAACGGCTTGTGACAGCCGCCGCAGGTCTTGCCCATCGCTCCGACGGCCGCTGTCAGCGCCTCCTGGCCCTTGCCGGCCTCCGCGGCCACGACGTCGACCGCCGCCCGCCAGCCGTCCATCGCCGCCTCGAACTTGGTCATATCGGCCCAGATATCGGCCAGCGCCCGGCTCTTGCCGGGGCGGTCGTCCTTCGAGGTGCCGGGCAGGAACAGGCTGCCATAGTCGTAGCCCGAGATCGCCTTCAGATTGGCCGCGTGGGCGGCCGCGGCACCGGCGTCGTAAGGCATTTCGCCCTTGGCCATGCCGAAGAGCGGCCCGGCGTCCCAGAGTACCACGTGCATGTAGCCATGCCGCGCCTCGATTGCCTTCATGCCCGCGTCGTGTTTCTCATCCGACGCCGCCACCAGCGGCGAAAGAACCGCTGTGGAACCCAGCGCCGCAGCGCTAAGCATCATACGCATTCTGTTTGTTGGCATTTCCTTTTCCCCATTACGTTTGATCATGGCCGATAGGGGGTGAAGCTACCCGATCGGGGAGCGATCTGCCAATTGCCGTTGACGTCCGATCGAATTTCCTTGAGCGCGACCGGACCAATGACCGTGGTCACGGGGCCACGAATCCGGCCTCGCCGCGATACACCGCGAGCGTCCCGGTGCCGATGTCGACGAACGCACCGCGCAGGGTCAGCACCCCCGCCGTGACCGCCTGCGCGACGAAGGGAAAGGTCTGCAGGTTGCGCAGCGAGGTCAACACTGCCTCCTTCTCCAGCGCCGCCTTGCGCGCCTTGGCATCGTCGATCCGGGCGGCGACACGCTCGTAACCGGGCCGCAGGATGTCCATCCAGCGGCCGATGAAGCTGGTCGATTCCTCCAGCTCCGGCGCCAGCCCGGCACACATGTCGTGGCAGGCGCTCACGCCGCCGCAGTTCGAGTGACCCACGACCACGATATGCGCCACCCTGAGGGCGTTGACCGCGTACTCGACCGCCGCCGAGGTGCCGTGATGCTGGTGGTCGGGACCAAAGGGCGGGATCAGGTTGGCGACGTTGCGGACCACAAAGAGATCGCCCGGCTCGGCGCCGAACATCTCGACCACGTTGATCCGGCTGTCGCAGCACGAGATCATCATCGCCCGCGGCCGCTGGCCCTCGGAGTTGAGACGCGCGTACCAAGCGCGGCCCTCGGCGAAGCGGAGCGCTTTCCAGGAACGGAACCTGTCCACCAGGTAGCCCGGCAGCGGGCCGGCAGTCGTGATCTCGGTCATTTGCCTCGCCCTGGTTTCTGGCGCCGTTGATCCGGATGCGGGTCTCTCAATTGATCAGCACAATTGAGAGACCCGCAAGCATCGGAACAGCCCGATAGGTCAGAATCTTCGACGGATGATATCAGTCGAGCAGCAGCCTTCGCACGACGTCCGTCATCGAGAGCACGCCGATCGGTTGATCGTTCTCGGTGACCACAAGCCGATGCATCCGCCGCCCGGTCATCATGCTGACCGCTTCGCTCAGAAGCATACCGGCATCGCAGGTGGCGCAACCGGGCGTCATGATGTCCTGGGCGAGCAGACCCTGGGCCTCGTCCGGCGTCCGACCCTGGCGCGCGAGCACCATGTCGGTCTGCGACACCACACCGACCGCCTGGCCGCCATCCATCACCACGACCGCGTGAATGTCGTTGTCGATCGTGGTCTTGGCCACCTGGCCGACGCTGTCGGTCGGCGCGCAGGAAATGACGCCGTGATGCATCAGGTCGCTGACCTTGGTGCCGTCATCGGCGATCGCCACCGGCTCGACTTCGTCGATGCCCGGAAGCGGAACGGACATCGGATACGGATGCGGGGTCGTGTGGACGTCGTCACTCGGCATGACAGGATGCTCCGACACCACCTCCGGCTCGCCATGCGCGCCTTGGCCGAATTCCGTCGCGCCGACGAGGACCGCCATGTTGCCGTGCGGATGCTTGTTCTCGTACATCAGCTGATGGCAAAGCGGGATCTCGTCATAGGCGAAGGTGCGCGACAAGCAGGGATCCAACTGGCCACGCAGCGCCAGCTGATTCATCTCGTTCGATTGCACGGTGTTGGCGAAATGCGAGCCCTGCAGGCGCTTTTGCCGCATCCACAGATAACGCAGGTCGACGGTGGCGTTGTAGCCGGTGGTGCCGGCGCACACGACAACCATGCCGCCCGTGTCGCACAGGAATACCGACGTCGGGATGGTTGTCTCGCCGGGATGCTCGAAGACGATGTTCGGGGCGCGCCTCTCGCCCAGCACCTCCCAGAACTTGGCTCCGAACGCCCGGACGCCCTTCAGCCAGGTCGCGTAGCCGGCATTGTCCTTCCAGTGCGGCAGCATCCCCCAGTGATCGAATTCCCTGCGGTCGATGCAGCCCTTGGCGCCGAGTTTCATGCAATAGTCGACCTTGTCCTGGCCGGAGATGACGGCGACCGAGGTCGCGCCGGCCGCCTTGGTGATCTGGATCGCCATCGAGCCGAGGCCGCCGGCGCCGCCCCAGATCAGCACCGCATCGCCCTCCTTTACCGTATTGACGCCCCAGCCGTGCATCATCCGCCAGGCGGTGGCCGCCACCAGGGTGTATGAGGCCGATTCCTCCCAGGTCATGTGCTGAGGCCTCGGCATGCACTGATGCGCCTTGACCCGCGTGAACTGGGCGAAGCTACCGAAGTTGGTCTCGTATCCCCAGATCTTGAACGTCGGCGAGTACATCGGGTCGCCGCCGGCCTTGATCGACGGACAATCGTTGTCGTAGAGCCCGCAATGCATCACCACCTCGTCGCCGACCGCGACATTGGTGACGTTCTTGCCGATCTTGTAGACGATGCCGGAAGCGTCGCTGCCGCCGATGTGAAAAGCTTCGGGTTCACCGGCCTTGTTGCGGGCGGCGATGACGTTTACCGGGATGCCGAGTCCGGCCCAGACGTTGTTGTAGTTGATCCCGGCCGCCATCACATAGACCAGCACCTCGTCGTCGCCCACCGGCGGCGTCGCCACAACCTCCTTTTGGAAGGCCTGCATCGGCTCGCCGAAGCGCTCCGGCCGAATCAGCCAGGCGTGCATCTCGGCGGGAACATGTCCGAGCGGCGGCATTTCCCCCATGTCATAGAGGTCTTTGACGTCTCCAGTCGGCGAATGCGTCGCGTTACCGGTCATTGAATCCTCCGGTCGGTTTTCAGCGGGCGGGGCGTGGCGCACCGGCTGAGCGGTAGTTGACTGGCTCCGTATATGCGAGCCAGGTCTACCGCGCAAATGCACCGTCGTCGCACTCCCGCAGCGTCGGCGATTGCACCCCTCCCGGCAGCGCAGTAAACCGGGCGCGAAACCGGATCTCCAAGGAGCGCATGATGGCCGAGATGACCGTGATCGAGATGCAGGGCAGCGGCGGGCCGGAGGTGCTGGTGCCGGCCAAGCGCCCGATGCCGGAGCCGGGACCGGGCGAGTTACTGATCAAGGTTACCGCCGCCGGGGCAAACGGCCCGGACATCGTCCAGCGCAAGGGGCTCTACCCGCCGCCCAAGGGCGCCTCCGACCTGCCGGGACTGGAGGTCTCGGGCGAGGTCGTCGCGTTGGGTTCAGACTGCCCTCGGTGGCAAGCCGGCGACCGCGTTTGTGCCCTGACAAATGGCGGCGGCTATGCCGAATACGTCGCCGTCAACGGCGCGCACTGCCTGCCGGTCCCGGCGGGGGTCGACGAGGTCGACGCCGCGGGGCTGTGCGAGACCTACTTCACGGTCTGGTCCAACGTGTTCCACGGACACGCGATCCCGGAGGGCGGCAATTTCCTGATCCATGGCGGCGGCGGCGGCATCGGCTCGACCGCGATCCAGCTCGGCACCGCTTTCGGCCTCAACCTCTTTGCCACCGAAGGCTCGGCCGCGGCCTGCGGCTTCTGCGAGAGCCTCGGCGCGGTGCGCGCCATCGACTACCGCTACGAGGACTTCGTCGAGATCCTGCGCCAGGCGGGCGGCGCCGACATCGTGCTTGACATCGTCGGCGGCGACTACATCGCCCGCAATATCAAGGCCACGCGGCATGACGCACAGATCATTCAGCTCGCCTTCAACGCCGGCTCGACGGTCGAGATCAACCTGATGCCGGTGATGCTGAAGCGTCTGACCTATACCGGCTCGACCCTGCGCACCCGGTCGGACAGCTTCAAGGCGGAAATCGCGAGGGAACTGGAGGCGCGGGTCTGGCCGCTGTTCGCCGAGGGGCGGCTGCGGCCGGTCACCTACAAGGTTCTGCCGCTGGCCGAGGCGCGCGCGGCGCACGAAATCATGCAGGCGGGCAACCTGCAGGGAAAGATCCTGCTGCGGCCGTAGCCGGGCGAGGGGCAGCGCGAAGGTTCGTCCCGCCGGGCGGGCCGCCGGGCAGAGGCCAGGGGTCGACTGCAGTCAGGCCGATCTTTGCTTCATCCGGTCCCAGACCAGCTTGATCGCCGGCAGGAAGATCAGGATCAGGGCAATCACCGTGATCGGCCCGGCGATCGGCCGGTTCAGGAAGATCATCGGGTCACCGGAGGATAGCAGCAGCGACTGGCGCAGGGTCGGCTCGGCAATCGGGCCGAGAACGATGGCCAGCACCGCCGGCGCCAGCGGATAGTCGAGGATCCTGAGCAGGAAGGTGCCGACGCCGAAGATCAGCATCAGCCAGACATCGTGCATGTCCTGGGTCGCCGCATAGCCGCCGACCACCGAGAGGGTGAAGATCACCGGCGCCAGGATGGTGAAGGGCATCCGCAGCATCCACAGGAACAGCGGGATGAAGCACAGATTCACGATAAGCGCGATCAGGTTCGAGATGTAGAACGACCCCACCAGCGGCCAGACGAAATCCGGTTGGTCGGTGAACAACCGCGGCCCCGGCTGCAGGCCCCAGATCACCATGCCGCCCAGAAGCACCGCCGTGGTCGGCGAGCCGGGGATGCCGAGGGTCACCATCGGCAGCATGGCGCCGGTCGAGGCCGAGTTGTTGGCCGCCTCCGGCGCCGCGACGCCGTTGATCGAGCCCTGGCCGTACTGCTTCGGGTTCTTGGCGGTCATCTTGGTGATGCCATAGGCCATCAACGAGCCCGGCGTTGCCCCCGCCGCCGGCAGGATACCGACGAAGAACCCGAGGGCCGAGCCCACCGCCGTGCCACGCCAGGCGCCGGCAGCGTTGCGTGCCGCCGTCAGAACCCGGTTCACGGTGATCTGCGCATCGGTCATGGTGATCTCGTCGCGGGTCGAGGTGATCGTCCACAGCATCTCGCCGATGCCGTAGACACCGATGGCGAGCACCAGGAAGTTGATGCCATGCATGAAGCCGGTGATCTCGAAGAACACCAGCCGCGGCGCACCCGAGATCTCGTCGAACCCGACCGCCGCCAGCACCAGGCCGAGACAGATCGACAGGATGGTCTTTGGGATGTCGTCGCCGCCGAGGCCGACGAAGGTGGCGAAGGCGAGCAGCATCAGGGCGAAGATCTCCGGCGGGCCGAAGCTCAAGCGCCACGCTGGCCAGGGGTGGGGCGAAGCCGGTGAACAGGATGTTCGCCACCGTGCCGCCGACAAAGGAGGCGATCGCCGCCGTGACCAGCGCCTGATCGGCGCGGCCCTTCAAGGCGAGTGGCCGTCCGTCGAAAGCCGTCGCCACCGCCGTCGAGGCCCCGGGGATACCGAGTGTGATCGACGAGATCGCACCGCCATACATTGCCCCGTAATAGATCGCGGCGAGGAAGATCATCGCCGAGGTCGGCGGCACCAGGAACGTCGCCGGCAGCAGGATCGCCACCCCGTTCACCGAGCCAAGCCCCGGCATCGCCCCGATGAACAGCCCAACCGTCACGCCGACGAAGATCAACGCCAGATTCAGCGGCTCGAAGCAGGCGATGATGCCGTCCATCAAGAGGGACAGTATTTCCATCTTTGTCTCCCCGATTGGCGCTTCCTGGACGGAATCCGGGCGCCAACCTCAACCCCGAGGCCGTGACCTCACAGGAATATCGCGTAGAGCGGGATGAACAGCGGCTCCAGATACCCTTTCGGCAGCACGATCCGCATCGCCACGTCGAAGAAGAAGAACGTCACCACCGGCGCGCCGAGGGCAATGGCCAGCGTCGTCCTCAGGCTGTGCCTTCCCAGGAAGTAGATATAGTAGATCAGGAAGACCATCATCGCGTCGTACATGCCGATGAAATGGACCAGGCCGATGAAGGCCGTGACCCCGCCGCCGACCTTGAGCAGCATGAGAATGCCGTAGGCGTCGAGATATTCATCCTCTGATTGCGAGGGCGGCGACGTGCGCCGCACCCAGTTTATAATGATCCAGACGCAGCAGAGCAGCATCGCGGCGGAAAGCCAGAACGGCCACCAGCCGCTGCCCGGGCCCTCGCCCTTCACATAGCCGACATTGGCGAACCAGGGCTCGCCGCCCCAGGCGGGCTGCCCGCTCATCCACATCATGTAGATCGAGAGGATGGCCAGCACGATGGCAATGACCAGTTCGGCACGTCTCATCTGCAGAGCCTCCTCTCGATTGCTGTCGCGCGCTTATTTGATTGCGCCCGAAGCCTTCAGGATCACCTCGTGACGGTCACGCTGGGTCGCCCAGTAGGCCTTCAGATCGTCGCCCTGGAGCTTGGCGCCCATCAGCGATTTCTTCTCCATGTAGTCCTGCCACTTGGCCGAAGCGTAGACCTTGTCGAACAAAGCGTTGTAGTAGGCCAGCGCCTCGTCCGACATGCCCGGCGCGCCGACCACGGCCCGCTGCATGAAATACGAGAAGTCGGCACCCTTCTCCTTCGCCGTCGGCACGTCCGCGAACAGCGGCAGCCGCTCGTCGGTGAAGGCCACCAGCGGGATCATGCCGCCGGACTCGTAGAAGCCGAGCGCCTCGGACGGGTTGTTGACCGAGCTGTCGATCTGCTGGCCGGCGAGGTCCTTGGCCACCGCGCCGCCGCCCGTGTAGGGGATGTACTTCATCGAGAGGCCATAATTCGAATTCAGGAAGTCGGTGATGATGTTGTCTTCCGAATTCTTGCCGGTGCCGCCCATGATCCAGCCGTCGCCGCGCTTCTTGGCCTCGGCGAGGAACTCCTCGAAGGTGTTGACGCCCTCGTCCTTGTGCACCCACAGCAGGAAGGTGTCTTCCGCCATGCGGCCGACCGGCGCGAAGGTCATGATGTCGACGCCCAGACCCGGCTGGCGCAGCGGCGTGGTGAAGAACGAGTTCAGGGTCACCATGATCGTGTGATCCGGATCCTTCGCCTGGTTCAGCGCGATTAGCGCCTCGGCGCCCGAGCCGCCCGGCTTGTTGACCGGGATCAGCGGCTTCGAGGCCAGGCCCTCTTCCTCGACGATCGCTTGCATCAGCCGCGCCATCTTGTCGGCGCCGCCGCCCTTGCCGGCCATGATCACGAAATCGATCGGCTTGTTCGGCTCCCAGGCCTGAGCCGCTCCGGCCATCCCGGCGAAGCCAATCAGCGCGGCCCCGGCTGCCATCATCAGTCGACGTGTAAGTGCCATGTCTACCTCCCTTGGTTTATGGCAATGCACCTGCAGGCGGGGCGTTCTGTTCTTGCCGTATTCTGCCCCTCGGCGTTCAGCATGTCCTTGCTGATCGTACCCCTGCTCCCTCCTTGCGTTCCGAACGGTTCGGTTTGTGGTATACCACGCGGCCAATCCTACGAATGGGCGGCGAAGAATCAACACGTACTACCGACATCAGGCGGGAAACATCGCCCCTCAGTGAACCATCACCACCGGCATCGTCGTATGGTCGACGACATGCTGCGTCGCACCGCCGAAGATGGTCTCGTGCTCTCGGCTGTGGCTGTAGGCGCCCATGACCAGCAGGTCGGCACGGGCGACGCCCCCGGCCGCTGCTAGGATCGCGGCCCCCGGATGCTCGTCGGCATGGATCGGCTCGCAACGCGCGGCGACGCCGCGAATCGCGAGATAGCGCATCAGCTCCTCGCCGGTCGCTCCGTGATCTCCGATCCCGCCGTCCAGCACCACCACTTCCTCCGCCTCCTGGATCAGCGGCACTGCCAGGGCGACGGCGCGCGACGCCTCCATCGACCCGTTCCAGGCGATGGCGATCCGCTCGCCCAGCGCCTCCGGCGACGTCTCGACCAGCGGGCAGAGCAGAACCGGCCGGCCGGTGTTGAACAGCGCCGCCTTCAGGGTGTTGCTGCCCAGGTTGCGGTCGCGATCCGGCTTCGCCACGGCCACCAGGTCGGCGAGGCGGCCATGGCTCTTGATCACGTCCATCTGGTTGCCCTGCTCCTCGAACCAGCCGGCGGTCGGGTGGTCGCGCGGCGGGACGCCGCCCTCGATCACCTCGATCCCCATCCGCCCCATCAGCTCGACGAACAGTTCCTGCAGTGATGCCTCCTCGGCATTCGCCAGTTCGACCGCCTGCTGCTCCAGCTGCCCGCGCATCGACGGCGGCAGGAACACGCCGTGGGGGATCAGGTTCCTGGGCCGGGCGCGGCAATGCACCGCCTCGATATGGGCGTTGTTCCGCCGTGCGATCGCGGCAGCGTGGGCAAGGACGTTCTCGCCCTTGCCGTCGCCGCGGACCGGAACCAGGATCTTCGCGATCGACATGACGTCCCCCTTCAGAAAAGCCCCTCGATCTCGCCCTGATCGTTCAGACGGATCGACCCGGCGGCCGGCACGCGGGGCAGCCCCGGCATGGTCATGATCTCGCCGCAGATCACCACCACGAAGCCGGCGCCGGCGGAGAGGCGAACCTCGCGGACCGGCACGCTGTGTCCGGTCGGCGCGCCGCGCCGGTTCGGGTCGGTGGTGAACGAGTACTGCGTCTTGGCCATGCAGACCGGCAGGTTGCCGAAGCCGTCCTCCTCCCACCGCTTGAGCTGGTCGCGGACCTTCTGGTCAGCCAACACCTCGTCGGCGCGGTAGATGCGTTTGGCGACGGTCTCGATCTTCTCGAACAGCCCCATCTCGTCGGAATAGAGCGGCGCGTACTGCGCGGTGCCGCGGTCGACGATCTCGACCACCTTGTGCGCCAGATCGGTGACCCCGGCCGAACCCTGGGCCCAGTGCTTGCACAGCACCGCCTCGGAGCCTTGCCGCGCCACGTAGGTCTTGACCGCCCCGATCTCGGCGTCGGTGTCGCGGACGAAATGGTTGATCGCCACTACCGACGGTACCCCGAACTGCTTCATGTTCTCGATGTGGCGGCCGAGATTGGCGCAGCCCCGGCGCACCGCCTCGGCGTTCTCCGCGCCGAGATCCTCGCGTTTCACCCCGCCGTTCATCTTCAGCGCCCGCACGGTGGCGACGATCACCACTGCCTTGGGGTGCAGGTCGGCCTCGCGGCACTTGATGTTCATGAACTTCTCGGCGCCGAGATCGGCCCCGAAGCCAGCCTCGGTCACGACGTAGTCGGCGACCTTCAGCGCGGTCCGGGTCGCCATCACCGAGTTGCAACCATGGGCGATATTGGCGAAGGGCCCGCCGTGGACGAAGGCCGGGTTGTTTTCCAGCGTCTGCACCAGGTTCGGCAGGATCGCGTCCTTGAGCAGCACCGCCATGGCGCCGTCGGCCTTGATGTCGCGGCAGGTCACCGCCGTGCGGTCGTGGCGGTATCCGACGATGATGTTGCCGAGCCGGCGCTGCAGGTCGGCGAGGTCGGTGGCGAGGCAGAGGATCGCCATCACCTCCGAGGCCACGGTGATGTCGAAGCCCGATTCGCGCGGGAAGCCGTTGGCGATGCCGCCCAGCGAGCAGACGATCTCGCGCAGCGACCGGTCGTTCATGTCGACGACCCGGCGCCACGTCACCCGGCGGGTATCGATGTCGAGCGTGTTGCCCCAATACATATGGTTGTCGACCATCGCGCACAGCAGGCTGTGCGCCGAGGTGATGGCGTGGAAGTCGCCGGTGAAGTGAAGGTTCATGTCGTCCATCGGCACCACTTGGGCATAGCCGCCGCCCGCGGCGCCGCCCTTCATGCCGAAGTTCGGGCCCAGGCTCGCCTCGCGGATACAGATCATCGCCTTCTTGCCGATGGCATTCAGACCGTCGCCGAGGCCGACCGTGGTGGTGGTCTTGCCCTCGCCCGCCGGGGTCGGGTTGATCGCCGTGACCAGGATCAGGTTGCCGTCCGGGTTCCCCTGGACCAAGTTGATGAACTCGGCCGTGATCTTGGCTTTGTCGTGCCCGTAGGGCAGCAGGTGCTCGCTGGGGATGCCCAGCTTGGCGCCGATCTCCTGAATCGGCTTCTTGTTTGCCGCGCGGGCGATCTCGATGTCCGACATGTCCTCTTCCCCGAAAGATGTTTCCGACCGGTCAGGAACCCAGCAGGGTGCCCGCTGAAACCCCGGCCTGTGCAGCCCATTCTGCCGCGGGAAACTTGCCCCCGCCGGCGGGCCGAACCCGTTCTAGGAGGATTCGACACCCCGCGCATTGCACGGTTACGCCATCCTCGAATACAGAGACGACCTCACCGGGAGTGCCATCGCCTTCCGCCGGGCGCGCGTCGTAGAGCTAGACTTCGCCGCCGTTCAGCGTCGTCCAGGCGCCGGGCTGGGGATTCGCGCCGCGGATCATGTTGTAGACGTCGGCCGCGGGCTGGGCCCATTCGATCTGCACGTCCTTCTTGCGGCACCAGCTCTCATAGGTGGCTTTCGACTCGTCCTGCGGCTGGCGTGGCGGATTGCCGGCACGGAACAGGTCGCACACCTCGAGGACCGAATTGATCGCCGCCGGAAAGATCTTTTTGAAATAGACCTCCCCCAGCGTGTCGTCGGGCAGGATGTCCACTTCGCGCTGCATCAGGATATCGCCCTCGTCCAGCCCGTCGGTCGGGTAGAACCAGCTGTAGCCTGACTTGGTCGAACCCCAGATGATCGGCCAGTTGATCGAGGACGGCCCGCGATGCAGCGGCAGCAGCGAGGGGTGGAAGCAGATCGATCCCAGTTTGGGTACGTCGCGCGCCGCCTCGGGCACGAAGATGATCACATAGGCCATGATCATCAGATCGGCATCGTGGACGCGCATCTGCTCCAGCACCGCTTCGTCCATGAAGTTCGGCGACTGGAACACCGGGATTCCCTTCTCCAGCGTCAGTTCCTTCAGCGGATCGGCCGGCCGGCCTTCCTTGTTCGGGGCGCAGTAGACCGCGACCACCTCGTCGACGCCGGCGTCGATGATCTTGGCGAGAACTTCCTTGCCGAAGGCCTGCTGGCCCATCACGATCAGCCGCATGCTGCCGTTCCTCCCTTTCGCCGCCGGGCACGGCCGGCGTTTTGTATGTCGTTCTGCGAAGCACCCGACACGCGCACTCCCCCTCTCCCGCAGGGGAGAGGGCCAGGTTTTTTGCCCTTGTACGGGCTGCTTACTCCTCCGCGACCTTCAGCTCGCCGACCGCGCCCGATTTGCCGATCTGGGCGATCTCCTCGCTCGAATAGCCGAGCACCTCGCGCAGGATCTCCTCGGTGTGCTCGCCGAGCAGCGGCGAGCGCTTCACCTCGACATCGCAATCCGACATCTTGATCGGCAAGCCGACGGTCAGGTACGGGCCGCGCTCGGGGTGGTCGACCTCGATGATGGTGCCGGTGGCGCGCAGCCCCTCGTCCTCGGCGATCTCCTTCATGCTGAGGATCGGGCCGACGGGAATGTTCAGCGGGTTGCAGATGTCCATGACCTCATACTTGGTCTTGGTCATTGTCCAGACCTCGATGGCCTCGAAGATCTCGTCCAGCTTGTCTAGCCGCTCCGGCGGGGTCGCGTAGCCGGGCTTTTCCTTCCATTCGGGCCTGCCGATGATATCGCAGATCGACCCCCAGACCGCTGCCTGGGTGATGAAGTAGGTGTAGGCGTCGGGATCGTGCTGCCAGCCCTTGCACTTGAGAATGCGGCCGGGCTGGCCGCCACCCGAGTCGTTTCCGGCGCGCGGCGTCGCCTCGCCGAACGGGATCTCCAGGCCGTATTGCGAGTACTCGGTCAGCGGCCCGGCCTTGAGCCGCTGCTGGTCGCGCAGCTTGACCCGGCAGAGGTTCACCACCCCGTCCTGCATCGCCGCCAGCACCTTCTGGCCGCGGCCGCTCTTCTCGCGCTGGAGGAGCGCCGCAACGATGCCGAACGCCAGATGCAGCCCCGTCCCCGAGTCGCCGATCTGGGCGCCGGTGACCATCGGGATGCCGCCGATCTCGCCTGTCGTCGAGGCCGTGCCGCCGGCGCACTGGGCGACGTTCTCGTAGACCTTGCAATCTTCGTACTTGCCGGGGCCGAAGCCCTTGACCGAGGCCATGATCATGCGCGGATTGATCTTCTGGATCTGCTCCCAGCCGAAGCCCATGCGGTCGAGTGCGCCGGGGGCGAAGTTCTCGACCAGCACGTCGCACTCCTTCACCAGCCGGGTCAGCACCTCCTTGCCGGTGGCGTTCTTCGAGTTGATCTCGATCGAGCGCTTGTTGTGGTTCAGCATGGTGAAGTAGAGGCTGTCGGCCCCGGGCACGTCGACCAGCTGCTTGCGGGTGGCGTCGCCGACGCCGGGCCGCTCCACCTTGATCACGTCGGCGCCGATCCAGGCCAGGAGCTGGGTGCAGGTGGGGCCGGACTGCACATGGGTGAAATCGAGGATTCGGACGCCGTCGAGAGCTTTCATCGTTCTTTCCTGTCGGTAGGCAGTTGGGTCGGTTGGTTCAGTGGCGGGATGGGTTGACACCCATCCCACGATTTCGCGGTAGAATGGGTGTCAACCCATCCCGGTTATTGTCATTTCTTCTTCACCACGCTTGGCGGGTTGAGGTTGCCGATCCGGCCGCTCTCGGTCCCCGCCTGCTGGTCGATGATGGCGTTGACCAGGGTCGGCTTTCCGCTGGCGATCGCCTCGCGCACGGCGCGCTCCAGGTCGGCGGGCGAGCGCGCCTCGACGCCGACGCCGCCGAACGCTTCCATCATCATGTGGTACTTCGATTCCCTGACGAAGACGGTGGTTCCCGGGTCGCGCCCGGTCGGGTCGGTGTCGGTGCCGCGGTAGATGCCGGAGTTGTTGAAGATCACCACGCAGACCGGCAGCTGGTAGCGGCAGATGGTCTCGACCTCCATGCCGGAGAAACCGAAGGCCGAGTCGCCCTCGACCGCGATCACTGGCTGGCCGGTCTCGATCGCGGCGGCGATCGCCGTGCCCATGCCGATGCCCATCACCCCCCAGGTGCCGACGTCGAGCCGCTTGCGCGGTTTCATCATGTCGATCACCGAGCGGGCAAAGTCGAGCGTGTTCGCGCCCTCGTTGACCAGGATCGCATCCGGGTGGTCGGCAATGATCCGCTTCAGCCGGCCCAGCGCACCGTGGTAGTCCATCGGCACGTTATTGTTCTGCAGCTTCGGCTCCCTCTTGGTGACATTGGTGTCGAACTTCGCGCGGATCTCGCCGGTCCACTCCGCCGGCGGCTTGGCCCAATCGCCGCCCATCTTGTCGAGAAGCGCGGTGAGACAGGACTCGATGTCGCCGACCAGCGGCGCGTCGATGGGCTGATTCGAGTCCATCTCCTTCGGGTCGATGTCGATATGGACGAATTTCTTGCTGTGGGGCGGCCCCCAATGTTTGCCCTTGCCGTGGGACAAGAGCCAGTTGAGCCGTGCCCCGATCAGCATCACGCAGTCGGAGTCCTTCAGCACCAGCGACCGGGCGGCGCCGGCATAGAGCTCGTGCGTATCGGGCAGCAGCCCCTTGGCCATCGACATGGCGATGTAGGGAATGCCGGAGGTCTCGACGAACTGGCGCACCTTGTCGTCGCACTGGGCATAGGCCGCGCCCTTGCCGAGGATGATGAGTGGCTTCTTGGCGCCTTTCAGCACATCGAGCGCCCGGTCGATCGCCTCCGCGCCCGGGATCTGCGCCGGGGCCGGATCGACCACCTCGATCAGTGACTTCTCGCCTTCGACCGCGTCCATCACCTGGCCCAGGAGCGCGCCGGGCAGGTCGAGATAGATCCCGCCCGGCCGCCCCGAGACGGCGGCGCGGATGGCGCGGGCGATGCCCAGCCCGATATCCTCGGCATGGAGGATGCGATAGGCCGCTTTGCATAAGGGTTTGGCGATGGCAAGCTGGTCCATCTCCTCGTAGTCGCCCTTCTGCAGGTCAATGATCTCGCGCTCGGACGAGCCGGAGATCAGGATCATCGGCCAGCAGTTGGTGGTGGCATGGGCCAGCGACACCAGGCCGTTGAGGAACCCCGGCGCAGAGACGGTGAGGCAGATCCCCGGCTTCTTGGTCAGGTACCCGGCGATCGCCGCCGCGTTGCCGGCGTTGGATTCATGGCGGAACGAAACCACGCGGATGCCGGCGGCCTGCGCCATGCGACCGAGGTCGGTGACCGGGATGCCCGGGACGTGGTAGATCGTCTTGATCCCGTTCAGCTTCAGCGCGTCGATGACGAGATTGAAGCCGTCGGTCAGCGCCTGTTCCGCTTCACCGTCCCCCTGACCGGCATCGATGCTCTGCGCTGTCTCCGACATCCAGTTTCTCCCTCGGCTTTCAGTGTGCTCAGGTTGGTTCGCGGCTTAGTTCGCGGCCGGCAGATCGGGACCGACGATGTCGTTCCAGTTGCCGCGGATATAGTCGTGCAGCCGCAGCGTATGCTCGCGCACCAGATCGGAGGCGAGCTCCGGGTTGCGGGCCTCGATCGCCTCTATGATGTTCATGTGATCGACCACCGAACGATCGGCGCGCGCCGAATCCTGCAGCGCCTTGCGCCGCACCGCCTTGAGGTGGGTGAACAGCCCCTTGGCCATGTCCTGCAGCATCTGGCATTTCGACATCCCGAGCACACAGAGGTGGAACTCTATGTTGGCCTCGGAATACTCGCTGAGGTCGGCCTTCGCCCGGTCCTTGGTGAGCTGGGTGCCGATCTCGCGCAGGCTGGCGATATCGGCAGCGGTGGCGTGGTCGCAGGCCAGCCGCGCGGCCATGCTCTCCAGCGCCGCCCAGGCGATGATCATCTCCAGGATCTCGTCCAGGCTCTTGCGTTTGATGTAGACCCCGCGTCGCGGGGCGATCTCGACGAATCCCTCCTGCTCGAGGCGCATGATCGCCTCGCGGATCGGCGTGCGGCTGATCCCGAGGCGCTCGGCCAGGGTCCGCTCGTCCATCCGCAGATTGGTCTCGGGATCGTAGATGTCGAGATCCATGATGCTGTTCTTCAGCACATCGTAGATGTGCTCCTTCAGGCTGAACGAGCCGTTCACCGGTTTCAGGTCGAGGGTCGTGCCCATGATTTCCTCCCCCCCCGGATCTTGCAGCCGCACGCGCCGCCATTGCGACTCGCGCTGGCTGCCGCACCGAGGTCTATGGTATACCATGCACCAAGGGCTAGGGAGTCGTAAGCCGATTGTCCGGCGATTCGCGGGCGGATTGCCGCAGGGCGTCCCGGCCTGCGGAAATTTCGCATTTTCAGGCGCCCGTGCTATCGAATCGACAGTGGGCAGGCACGACTCCGGGCGGCGAGCATGAACGAGGCGACAGCCATCACCCCGATGATGGCGCAGTATCTGAAGATCAAGGCGGCGCATGCCGATGCCTTGCTGTTCTATCGCATGGGCGATTTCTACGAGCTGTTCTTCGACGACGCGGTGCAGGCGGCGGCGGCGCTCGACATCGCGCTGACCAAGCGCGGCAAGCACCTGGGCGAGGACATCCAGATGTGCGGTGTGCCCGTCCATGCCGCCGAAAGCTACCTGCTCACCCTGATTCGCAAGGGCTTCTGGGTGGCGGTCTGCGAGCAGATGGAGGACCCGGCCGAGGCGAAGAAGCGCGGCTACAAGGCGGTGGTCAGGCGCGAGGTGGTGCGCTTGGTCACCCCCGGAACGCTGACTGAGGACACCCTGCTCGACGCCCGCCGCCACAACTTCCTCGCCGCCTGGGCCGAGATCCGCGGCGAGGGCGCGCTGGCTTGGGCCGATGTCTCGACCGGCGACCTCAGTGTCGCCATGACCGGCCGGGCGGCGCTCGGGCCGGGACTGGCGCGGATCGCCCCGCGCGAGGTGCTGGTGCTGGAGGGTGGCTTCGAGGACCCTGTGCTGAGAACGCAGATCGAGGAGGCCGGCGCGGTGGCGACGCCGCTCGGGGCCGCCAGCTTCGATTCGGCCGCCGCCGAGGTGCGATTGTGCGCGCTGTTCCGGGTCGCCGCATTCGACAGCTTCGGCGCCTTCGAACGGCCGGAGCTCGCGGCGCTGGGCGCGCTCGCGGACTATATTGAGCTGACCCAGAAAGGGCGCCTGCCGATGCTGCGCCCGCCCCGGCGCGAGATGCCCGGCGGGGTGATGCGGATCGACGCCGCCACCCGGCGCAACCTCGAGCTCACCCGGTCGCTCTCCGGCGGCCGTGAGGGCGCCTTGCTGAACACCATCGACCGCACGCTGACCGGCGCTGGGGCGCGGCTATTGGAGAGCCGGATCGCCGCGCCGCTGACCTCCGTGGCCGAGATCGCCGCACGCCTGGCGTCCGTCGAGCGCATGGTCGAGGACCGCCCACTGCGCGACGCGGCGCGCGAGCGGCTGCGCCAGGTGCCGGAGATCGAGCGGGCGCTCAGCCGCCTCGCGCTCGACCGCGCCGGCCCGCGCGACCTCGGCGCTATCCGCGCCGGGCTGGCAAAGGCGGGTGAGCTGGCGGCGGTACTTGGCGAGGCCGCCGACCTGCCGGATCATCTGGCCGAGGTCGCGGCGCGGATGCAGGGCCACGAGGAACTGGTCGACCTGCTGGACCAGGCCCTCGTCGCCGAGCCACCGATCCTCGCCCGCGACGGCGGTTTTGTCGCCGCCGGCTACGACGCCCCGCTCGACGAGGCGCGCCGGCTGCGCGACGAAGGGCGCGGGGTGATCGCTGGGATGCAGGCGGACTACGCCGCCGAGACCGGGATCGAAGCGCTCAAGATCCGTCACAACAACGTGCTCGGCTATTTCATCGAGACCACCCAGCGCCACGCCGAGCGGATGCTGGCGCCGCCGCTTTCCCAGACTTTCATCCACCGCCAGACCCTGGCCAACGCGGTGCGGTTCACCACCGTCGAGCTCTCCGAGCTGGAGAGCCGGATCGTCAATGCCGGCGGCCGGGCGCTTGAGATCGAGAAGCGGATCTTCGGGGAGCTGCGGGCCGCGGTGCTCGCCCGCCAGGCCGAGATCGCCGAGACCGCGCGGGCGCTGGCGGCGCTCGACGTCGCTGCCGCCAATGCGGTGCTGGCGGTGGAGGAGGGCTGGACCCGGCCGCAGGTCGAGCCGGGCCGCGCCTTCGACGTCGCCGGCGGCCGCCACCCGGTGGTCGAGCCGGCGCTGAGGACCCGGGGCGAAGCCTTCGTCGCCAACGACTGCGACCTCTCCGCCGGGGCCGAGGGCCCTGCCCCGGTCTGGCTGGTGACCGGGCCGAACATGGCCGGCAAGTCGACTTTTTTACGCCAGAACGCCCTGATCGCGATCCTCGCCCAGGCGGGGGCTTACGTGCCCGCCGCCAGCGCCCGGATCGGCGTGGTCGACCAGCTCTTCAGCCGGGTCGGCGCGGCAGACGACCTCGCACGCGGCCGCTCGACCTTCATGGTCGAGATGGTCGAGACCGCGGCGATTCTGAACCAGGCGGGACCCTCGGCGCTGGTGATCCTGGACGAGATCGGTCGCGGCACCGCGACCTATGACGGCCTCTCGATCGCCTGGGCGACGCTGGAGCACCTGCACGAGGTCAACCGCTGCCGGGGCATCTTCGCCACCCATTACCACGAGCTGACGGCGCTGGCTTCCACGCTCGACCACTTGCACCCCGCCGCGGTGACGGTGCGGGAATGGGAGGGAGAGGTGATCTTCCTGCACGAGGTCCGCCCCGGCGCCGCCGACCGCTCCTACGGGGTCCAGGTGGCGCGGTTGGCGGGGCTGCCGGAGAACGTCATCGCCCGCGCCCGAGAGGTGCTGGAGAAGCTGGAAGAAGGCGAGCGCGAGGGTGCCGCCGCCGGCCTCATCGACGCCCTGCCGCTGTTTAATGCCCGGGTGGCGCAGGCCCCGCCGCCGGGGCGCAAGTCCGAGGTCGAGGCCAGATTGCGCGAGACCATTCCCGACCACCTAACCCCGCGCGAGGCGCTGGACCTGATCTACGAGCTGCGGGGGGTGCTGCCGGAGGAGGGGTGACTCCGCCCGACGGGTCGCGTTGACAAGGCACCGCCGAAGATACGTTCCGCAGCGGCAGACATGTCTCGATCGGGTCTGACACCCGAAACGACCGTCCTCTGCAGGCAGTCAAGGAAACCGTTATGCTTGTCTGAAAAGAAACCCCTGAAGATGTCGACCTCATCGGCCCCGTTGTCGATGCCGCTTTCAAGACCGCGGCCGTCTCCAGCGGCACCGAGGCGCAGATCGTCGAGAGACTGCGCTGCGCCGGGGCGTTGGTGCTTTCGCCGGTCGCCGAGCGTTCGGGAGCAATCGTCGGCCAAGTCGGCGTCTCTGCCACGACGATCGGCGGCCAGGGCAATTGGGCGCTGATCGGCCCGATGGCCGCCCTGCCGGAGGCCCAGTCGCAAGGCCTCGGATCGGCGCTGATGAGCACCGCGCTACAATATCTCCGCGCGGCGGGGATCGCAGGCGCCGCACTGGTCGGCGATCCGGCCTATTATGGACGGTTCGGGTTTCGCGCCTGGCCCGGCCTGAAGCTCCACGGCGTGCCGGATCGGTTCGTCCTGGCGTTCCCGTTTTCGGATAACGTTCCGAAGGCAGAGGTGTCTCATCACGAAGCCTTCGTGTTGGAGCCGTAGCGTATCCCGCGCACCATCGCCGCACCGCGGTGCGCAGAATGCGCACCCTACGACAGCCCCTTCGCTCCCATGCCGATGAACTTCTGACGGCGCTCGCCGCGGAGTTGGGTGGGGGCTAGGCCGTTGAACGAGGTCAGCGCCGCCTCGATGGCGTCGCCGACGGCGGCGATTGCCGCCTTGGGGTCGCGCTGGGCGCCGCCGAGGGGTTCGGGGACGATGGTGTCGATCACGCCGAGGGCCTTGAGGTCCTGCGCCGTCAGGCGCAGGGCCGCCGCCGCCTCCTGCATCTTGTCGGCGTTCTTCCACAGGATCGAGGCGCAGCCCTCGGGCGAGATCACCGAATAGACCGAGTGCTCGAGCATGATCACCCGGTTGGCGGTGGCGAAGGCCACGGCGCCGCCGGAGCCGCCCTCGCCGATCACCGCCGAAATCAAGGGCGCGTGCAGCCTCAGGCACATGTCGGTCGCCCGGGCGATGGCCTCGGCTTGGCCGCGCTCCTCGGCCCCCTTGCCGGGATAGGCGCCGGGGGTGTCCACCAGGGTGATCACCGGCAGTCCGAAACGGTCGGCCAGCTCCATCAGCCGGATTGCCTTGCGGTAGCCCTCGGGCCGGGCCATGCCGAAATTGCGCTCGAGCCGGGTCTTGGTGTCGGCGCCCTTCTCGTGGCCGATCACCACGACGGGGCGGTCGCGGAACCGGGCCAGCCCGCCGATCACCGCATGGTCCTCGGCGAAGTTGCGGTCGCCGGCCAGCGGGGTGAACTCGGAGAACAGCGCCTCGACATAGTCCTTGGCGTGGGGCCGGTTGGGGTGCCGGGCGACCTGGCATTTCTGCCACGGGCTGAGCTCGCGGTAGAGCTCGTGCATCATGGTCTCGGCCTTGCGCTCGAGCTGGTCGGCCTCGGGCCCGGTCTTCACCGAGGGGTTCTGGCGCTCCATCGCGCGCAGCTCCTCGGCCTTGCCCTGAAACTCGGCCAGCCCCCTTTCGAAGTCGAGATAGGTCTGCATCCCCGTCAACTCAGCTGTCCCGCCGCCGCGCATGGCGGTGCAGCGGAGGTAGGGCATCCGCCCGGCGAATGCAATCCGCTGCCGACGACGCCGGTGCGGCGGGCAATTTCACCGGCCGTTAAGGCTGGCCGTTAGCCGGGTTCTAACGATCTGGCCATAGGCTCTGCCGGCATCGGAACCGGCGGCCACCCTGACGGATTCGGCCGCGGGGCCCGGTGAGAACGACCCCCAATCGAGGAGCGACCTCTGTTGCTGCACCATGTCAGTGGCTGCGCCTGCCCGTGCTGCATGAGCGAGCAGAGTGTGAACACGACGTCGGAGTCCGGCGGGGCGGTGGTGACCGTCACCGCCGAGGCCGGCGAGCCGGTCTACGACAACGGCCAGATCATCACCGCGCTGACGACCCGCGACGGCACCCAGCCCTCGGCCGCTTGGCAGCCGGACATCATCACCTACTCGATCAACATCGGCCAGCTCGACCCCTCGGACCCGGAATGCGCCTCCGAGATGGCCGGCTATGTGGCGATGACCGCGGCGATGGAAGCGGCGGCGACCGAGGCCTTCGAGCTCTGGGACGAGCTGATCGACGTCGAGCTGATGGAGATGGACGACTGGGCCAGCGCCCACATGACCTTCAACTACTCGTCGAACACTGGCAACTCGACCTATGCTTCCTATTCCTACTGGCTGGTCGACAACGCGCCGCGCTCGCAATACAAGCTCGCCGCCGCTGATATATGGTTCGCCGACAGCTGGGCGACCCATGACGACGACGGCGACCTCTATCTCGGCGGCTACGCGATCCTCACCTACCTCCACGAGATCGGCCACGCGCTGGGCGTGACCCATCCCGGCCCCTATAATGGCGCTGCCAGCTACGGGTCGGACGCCACCCAACAGCAGGACACCCGCGAATACACGGTGATGTCCTATTTCAACGCCGGGGCCGACGGCAGCGGCACCGACCATTTCGGCACCAATGGCTGGTCCTATGCGGCGACGCCGCTCTTGCACGACATCCTGGCGATCCAGGCGGTCTATGGCGCCGACATGACCACCCGGACCGGCGACACCGTCTACGGCTTCAACAGCACCGCCGGGCGCGATGCCTTCGACTTCACCGTCAACACCAACCCAGTGATCGCGATCTGGGACGCCGGCGGGATTGACAAGATCGACGCTTCGGGCTGGGACACCGACCAGGTGATCGACCTCGGCGAAGGGGCGTTCTCGTCGCTCGGGCACCTCACCAACAACGTCGCCATCGCCTATGGCGCCACCATCGAGCGCGCCCCCGGCGGTGGCGGCGACGACGTGATGACCGGCAACGATGCCGACACCGACACCATCGAGGGTGGCACCCACAACGACGTGCTGCGCGACGCCGCTGGCGCCGATGTCATCGACGGCGGCCTTGGCACCGACTGGGCGGAGTACGTCACCGGCACCGCGGTGGTGACAATCGATCTGGCGGCCGGCACCGGCAGCGCCGGCGAGGCGGTGGGCGACGTGCTGATTTCGATCGAGAACGTCTCCGGCACCGCCTATGACGACTGGCTGCTCGGCGATGACGGGCGCAACATCTTCTTCGGCGGCAGCGGGGCCGACACCATCGAGGGGCGCGGCGGCAACGATATGATCCGGGGCGAGGCGGGAGCGGACGCCATCCTCGCCGGCGCCGGGGACGATACCCTGCTCGGCGGCGGCGGGGCCGATATCCTGGATGGCGGCGCCGGCAAGGACTGGGCCAACTACTCGGAATCGACCGCAGCGGTCGGCGCCAGCCTGAGCCGCGGCACCGGCCTCGGCGGCGACGCCGCCGGCGATACGTTCGTCGGGATCGAATGGCTGATGGGCTCGGTCTATGACGACATCCTGGTCGGCAATGGCGGGGTCAACATCATTCGCGGCGGCAGCGGCGCGGACCGCATCCGCGGCTGGGGCGGCGAGGATTACCTGAGCGGCAATGGCGGCGACGACGTGTTCGTGTTTGCGCCGGGCCACGGCATCGACCGGGTCTACGATTTCACCCCCGGCTCCGACCTGCTGGAGTTCACCGGCGGGCCGTCCGGCTTCGGCGACCTCACCGTCAACGACTTCAAGGGCGACGCCTCGGTCACCCTATCCCGATTTATTTTCCACGCTTTGGTTTCAAGCCTTCGTCTTCGAGACGAAACCGCTTCAGCGCGAACGTAATGTCCTCATGATGATCCCTCCGCCGGAGACGAGCCCGCCGCAGGGTAGGGGCTCATCTCCGGC
>Ga0209049_1000028_pt1 | contig 26263 bp, 37 predicted proteins | sample WorMetulBAHAMAS2_FD_187398 | JGI IMG/M metagenome (GOLD analysis project Ga0209049, IMG submission 187398) | Marine gutless worms symbiont microbial communities from Max Planck institute for Marine Microbiology, Germany - Olavius ullae BAHAMAS.2... | ecosystem: Host-associated > Annelida >...
GGCGAAAACATATCACTACCCTTACCCTTGGACGAATAGCTTTGCTTCCAATCCGTTGGTTTTCACAAGAAAAAATTACGGAATTTCCTAGGTTGCGGCGTTAAATGTCAATATCTTAAACTAGGAAATTCCGAATTTTTATCCTCACGTTTTTTACTGAATTTGCTATCGCCCCAGAAGGGGGTCTACACGCCGATGTTTATAAATGGTATTTCTCTAGGGCGGTGGGCGGCGTTGCATTATTCTTGTATGGGTATTTTTTTCTCGTAAAGACCGGAGTGTGGCAACGGGTTTTTACCTCGTCTAGTCTTATTCAAATTATCTCGGCTGTGCCTATAGGAGTTTTGGCGGGGGCTATTGGGGGAGGGGCTTTAAAGTTGGCTGAGTATTTATTTGAATTATTAATCGAATGATGATATTTCCTCGGAGTGCCCTTGATACTATGTTTCCCTAAAATATATGAAAACAGAGACAAAATGAGTAACAAAACTTCTCTCGCGCTGGCGTTCGTACTATCAATTATATTGATCGGGTGTCATAATGTTTGCTACGAAGAATACGAGAAATGTTCAAATAAATGCAATGAGAGCTATACCTCGTGTTGCGAAGTGGAAAACTGTCCTGGACATTCGAGATATTTTAGGTTGAAGCGACAATCCAGAGATGAGCAATGAGCACGTCAATTCGGTACTATTCCTACGCATGATCTGCGGCGTTCTGTTGTGCTCGGTCTTGTCTAACACCCAAGCGGAAGATGGCCGCGCATATGTCCGTGGCCCTTCACTATCAGGATCAATAAAGGTCAAAAGCTGGAAGGCGCTACGTGATGAGCGGGTGGTAAAACAAGACCTGGACTATTCGTGCGGCGCAGCATCCCTCGCAACCGTGCTCAACGGAGCATTACGGGCAGGCCGTCACCGAGATGGATTTACTGAAAGTTATGGATATTGGCGACAACAAGACTTCGTTCGAGGACATGCAACAAGCATTGCTCAAGTTCGGGTTTCGAGCCATTGGCTTTTCCGCCAGCTACGATCAGTTAGCCAAGCTCAAGATGCCGGGAATCGTATACCTAGAGCACCGCAAGAATGAGCACTTCTCCGTGCTCCGGGGAATCGATGAATCGACCGTCTGGCTAGCTGATCCTTCACAGGGGAACCGCACCTACAGTCGCTCACAGAGTTTCTGGACATGTGGGAAACTCGAACCGACGCGACCGAAAATGCCGCATTGAAAGGGAAGGTCTTGATTGTGTTCCCCGCCGATGGCAAAACCCGTAGCCCGTCAGACTTCTTTACCAAAACACCAAGACGACAAACGGCCCTGGCGGTAACGCGACTCCGGGCTTTGCCTGACAGAATCCAGGCATCGATGCGCTAGCCACGTAAAAGCCTGTAGAGGCTGTCCTTGACCGGTAGGGAGACACCTAGGGTCCTCCGAGAGGACGGCTTAGAACGCCTCTTTGTGGCTCAGAGGCCACGCTCTGACTGCCGCCATGGCGCGCGGCGCTAAGGGCAAGTTGGAAGGGGCGGTGGATTATGCGCTGATAAGCGCCCATGATAGTCTAGCGGGCAATCGCACCGCCCAGTGCTGATAAGGAATGCTTAGGGCGGAGACAAACGCTAATGAAGAGACATAAAAGAGAAACCCGCGCTGGGGCCTGATAAATCTCCAACGCGGGTTAAGTAACCGTAACAGTGATATGGCAGCAACGGTCGATAAAAATCCTACCTGCTCAAACCCCCTGTTGCAAGGTCTTAATCACGGGGACTTGGGAAGTGACTACTGCCTACTCCCCGCTTGCCAAGCTGGGGACCGCACGTGGGCAGGCCCTACGCACCGCGTGAAAACCTAGGCGGCAACTTCTGCGGGCACGATCCGCAGAACCCCAGGCTCACGCTGCCGAAGCCAGCCAAGACCGGCAAGGGCGGGATACCCCTTGTGCTCACGCGGCTCATGGCTCGGCTCAAGAGCTACTACGATAATCCGCGCCAGATCATTCCCTCCCTGGACCTGGCTAACGGCAGCGAGCGGCAGCAACGCAGCGAGCGCCGGGAAGCCTGCCTGCTCTTGCTGATGGCTTTGCTCAAATACACGGACCTAGCCAGCCTGCGGGTCGGCATCCCCACTCAGGACGGATTCTTGAGTCTCACCGTGGACTATATCGGCAAGCAAACCGGCATGGCCCCGAAGCGCGTAGAACGCGCCCTGGCCGATCTGAAGGCCGCCGGGCTAGTGACCATTGCCCAACCCCGCAAACGCCCTCCTGATGGCTCCTGGAAGGCCCTGGCCGCCGTCAAGGCCATATCCCGCCACCTGTTCGGCCTGTTCGGCTTGGGGAGTATGCTGAAACGCGAACGCACCAAAGCCAGCAAGCGACAGGCGAAAAAGTCCAAGAATCAAGAGACCGCCGGTCAGGCCCGGTTGACGTTGGCTCTGAAAGCCTTGGCTGGAAAGCTGGGCAGCAAACCGAACCGCACGCCACCGGGCGACCTGGAATATCGCCGACGACGAGACGTCAAGGCATTAGAACTCAAACAAGCCCACCCCCACTGGACCCGAGATCGGCTCATCGAGGAAGCCGAACGGATGCTCCTTACCCCCGATCCGTGCCACGGCTGAAACGCCGCCGGTCAGGACCAAAAAATACCTCTCCGCAGCGACCTTCCGCTTGGGAATCAAGCCTATCCCCACCGGGGATCGGCGTATCGTCGGGCTGCTCGCTTCGGGTCAGAAAATAAGTGTCGGAGAATCCTCAGTTAAGTGACAGACATTAATCAATAAAATAGTAATCAGCTCAAGAAGGAGCAGTCAGGACAGGCCCAGAAGACCACCAAGAAAGCAACACAGTGAACCATCGGCAGCCACCTGCAATGCTCAAGCCGTCAGATCGATCAGAGGATTGGTTCAGCAGGAAAAGGGTCTAAGGCGTCTTGCAAGGGGTGAGGAAGGCACCCAGAAGTGGTTGGACATGATCGGATAGGAGCTTCCAGATCCCGTTTCCCTACGATCCCTGTAGCTTCGGCATCCCTGCCTGCGCGCGCGTCCATGCGCTTGCAGGAACGGGAAAGCCTGATACAGCCTTCCCCACCTTCCTTATCGATGCTCGTTTCATTCTGCGCAGCGGCACTACCCTAGAGGCCGCCAGTTGCCTTGAGAAGCGATGGATCGGAATCGATATATCGAGCAATGCCGAAGGAGTGATGCGGGAACGGCTGCAAGAGGAACAAGGACTGATCGAATTATATGGTATGCTATCATGTTACGTCTAAGAACAGACACAAAACCTAGACCCGAGAGGTCCGTGAACATCCAAACACCCGTTGACGCAATCAGGGCCAGTATGGAAGAGAAGGACCTGAAACCACGAGATTTGATCCCGTTCATCGGGAACCAGACTGCGGTATCCCAGGTCCTCAGTGGTAAGCACGGCCTTACCCTTGATAATGATCAGGGCGCTTCATAAGCACTTAGGTATCCCGGCAGAGACGTTGATCCAAGAGGCGGACCCCTCGTCGTTGCCCAGCAGCAAGACAACGGACAAGATTCATTATGGCCGCTTCCCCTTGAAGGCCATGGCCGCGGCTGGATACCGGATAGCCCCAATCTGGACGGGCGAAGTGAAGAACTAATTAAAGACCTGATCGACCGGGCGCAAGGAGGCAATGCCCCTGTGCTTTACCGGAAGAACAATCAAGGGCGCATTAACGCGAAGGTGGATCCCTACGCGCTCCAGACGTGGTGCTGGCAAGTTATGGCGACAGCAAACAAGAGTCTTCCGGTGGAGAACTACAAGTCCGGCTCCGTCACGCAGGGCTTTCTCAAGCGGGTCGTATACAGCTAAGCATACTTGAGGCCTGGTCCGAGACAGACCAAGGCGTTGCTGGAAGAGTACGGGATCCCACTAGTCTTCCTGAACCTTGGTTTGTCTTCCCCACATCCCGTACCAACCGAGTTAGGTTCTGAGCACTTCTCCAAAAATAACCACTCGCAATACGCATGCCAGGGATAAATGATGTAAATTCTGATGAGCCTAATACCTAAGTTATATGAGAGAGGAATACACATGCTAAATCGCTCGAAGTTACTATCTCTACTTACCGCCGGCGCTATCATGACTGCAACGCAGGGTTGCGAATCGACCTCACCGCCGTCCAAAAACTGCCAGGATCCCACAAGTACCCCATTCCTTTCCGATTCCCATAAAGTCCCCCGCTGTAACCCTACTCCCCCTATTAGCGGAGACAGTACTGCCTATGGCGTGAATAATGTCGGTAACGTCATCGTGGGGCACAGCACCAGCAGCGAAGGAACACGTGGGGTAGCTTGGATAAAGTTGGGAAGAGTGACAAACAAACGCAAATATGAACCCGCCGCCCCAAACATACGTAGTGAGGTCTATGACGTAAGTGGTAATACCGACGTCGTCGTAGGGACAATTAGTAAACCTGACAGAACCGTAGGAAGGACAATACAAGCGGCCTCCACAACTTTCATGGCCACCCCGCCTCGAACTCTCCAACCCCTCCCCGGCGGTAGTATGAACAGTGAGGCCCGTGGCGTAAGCAACGATGGCAACGTCATCGTGGGGTGGAGTACCATCGGCGGCGGAACTAACGTACACGCGGTCCGCTGGAGAGAAGGATCAATGCAGGACCTCGGAGTCCTCGGCGGTAGGTCCAGTAAGGCCTATGACACGAATGGGGATGGCACTGTCGTCGTGGGAGAACGCACCGCCGCAGACGGATCAAACCGCGCCTTCCGCTGGGTGGAAGGTAGAACCCATCCTATGGAGGACCTCGCCAGCCTCGGTGGTACCTTCAGTCGGGCCTATGGTGTGAATGGCAATGGCACCGTCATCGTGGGGGAGAGCACCAACGAACACGGGAAGTATCGTGCGGTCCGCTGGCACCAAGGATCAATACAGAACCTCGGAGTCCTCCACGAGGCAGACACTGCATTCAGTGGTGCCCTGGGCATAAATACCGATGGCACTGTCGTCGTGGGGCATAGCAGCGCCGAGGGCGGCACGATGCACGCCTTCCGCTGGGTGGAAGGCAGAAACCCTCCTATGGAGGATCTCGGAACCCTCCCAAACCATACATACAGTAAGGCCTTTGACGTAAGTGAAGATGGCTCCGTTGTCGTAGGTCAAAGCGGTATCTTTATCCCAGCTGAGGGATTCAAGGGACATGCGTTCCGCTGGGTGGAAGGCAGAACCCCTCCTATGGAGGACCTCGGAGTCCTCCCATAAAAGGATCGCTGTAACCGGTCGAGCTACGTCACGCGGCAAGCGGTCTGGTCTTTAAGACCGGACCGTATAGCCTCGAACCTTGCGGGATCCGCTGCCCTGGCGTCGGCGCAGAGGACGATTTCCCGCTCCGGCCACTTGTGGCGGAGCGCCTTGGCGGCAGGTTCCAAGTGGCGGTTTGGATCCTTTCCCCAATCGAATCCTTTCACCTTTTCGGGGCTTTGGCGGAGTTCGAGCGAGGAATCATCCGTGAGCGTATTTTGGCTGGCCTTGATGCCGCCCGCGCAAGGCCGGGTTCCAGGTTGGCCACGTTCGCTCAATGGAAGCGATCTTGCGGCTGTTCGGACCTTACTCGCCAATCCGAAAATTCCGGTGGCCGAGATCGCGCGGCGCTTCAATGTCGATCCGACGACCATCTACCGGTCCTTCCCTGGTGGTCGTAGCGCAGTCATCGAGGGCCACGGCCCATAAGCCCGTAAGAGACTGTAGAGGGCCGCCTTTACCAATTCGACCTTTCCCGCCCAATCGCGATCACGTCTTCCGCGCCCAGGTGGTTAACGTAGACGGCAGTCGTCGCCAGGCTCGAATACCCCTCTGGAGGACTCAGAGGGACTGCCAGCAACATCCACCGGATGGACACCTGTTGTCCCGCCTCTACGAAACCTGTCCGCTAAACGCTCGTTTTACTTACACTCCAAAACCCTCCCCATATACCACCAAAAACAGCAAGTAAACCCGATACGTAAATCTTAGTCAGCTTGTTGACTAAGATTCATCTTTTCTTACCTTTCGGTTTGCTTTCCGGCGCAGGCTCCTGCCCAAGCTCCGGCGGCAGCTTGAAAGCACGTGAGGGAACGATAGAGAAGATGGCGTGCTTGTAGACCAGGTGAAGAGTGGGGCTTTCCAGCAAGATGGCATACTGGTCGAACGACGCGATCTGTCCCTCAAGCTCGATCCCATTCACCAGAGACACGAGCACCGGGACTTGCTCATGACACAAGGCGTTAAGTAACGTCTCCTGGAGCTTATCTCCTTTCAACATAGCAGCATCTCCTGATTGGCGTTGCGGTACCCGGATGCTCGATCCGAAGTTGTGACCCGATTTTAACTCTATCAGGCACCATGCTTGATCGATTAGCACTGGCGGTCTCACTTTAGAAGGCGGGTTCCCTCGCCCACGGGATAAGGGGGATTGATAATCACCCGCTCAATCCGCGTTACAGGTTCCCGAGAATCCTCCGGCTTGCCATGCTAGGCCGCCCAGGTTCGGCTCCAAATGCTTCCAAGCGCACCTGAAAACGACGCAACAGGGCCGGTACGCAATCCTCCCATTCAAACCCACTCAGGCCGCATCTGCTGCGGGGCTTTCTTCATCCAAAGGCATGGCTTCAATTGACTGTATTCGCTCGCCGTTTAAGCATATTATGGACACTGGTTTGTACCATCGCACCGCCCAAAAACGAACCCGATAAAGAGCAACAGCTTGTCGATTTCCAAGATGCTCATGGGAAGATGTGGCTACTTCTTCTTGCCGCGCTCAGTGTCGCCTCGTCCCGGATTTGGGATGGATTCCTTCTGCGTTGTGGTCGGATGCCGTCTGGCAGAACTTTCTTCCACAAACTGGCCGTTCTTTGAGTTTCTATGTCCTGTGTGAGTGTGTTTGGTCGCCATGATGAAGACCTCATATTATTGTTGTTTTGGATATTAACTACTGTATCTTGTGTATCCCTACAAGCACAAGATGCCGCTGAAACAAATTTTTTATGGTTTTTGCCCGAAACGACAGAAATTTAGTTATACGCGGGATGCAGGCCCTGCCCACGATAACCCTCTAATTTGAACTGTGCCCGCAGAGCGAGTTTGAGATTCCTGCGGCACACCTTCCCCCTTTGCATACATAACGCCAAGGTTATATTGTGCGTTCGCGTCCCCGCCTCCGGGAATCCATGGTTTCAGCGCGGGACGGAGGGAGGTCCGAAATCAGCTTTTCAGGGAATTCTTGTAGCCGGTCGTGAACACATGGGTTGAACTTCGTCTCGAAAAGTTACTTTTCGGAACAACGAAGTTGGCCGAGGTCCATGATGAGATGAGCACCGCAGCGTATCGGGATTTGGAAAACCTGCCGGAGCGGGCTATCGGTGAATTGTTCGATGGACGGCTCCATGCGCTGCCGCGTCCTTCCGCACCGCATGGGTATACGCACTCTGCCGTAGGCGGCAAGCTGTTCGATCCGTTCCACAATGGTATTGGCGGCCCTGGCGGGTGGTGGATCATCGACGAACCGGAAGTGCATTTTTCGTTGGATAGAGACGTAACTGTGCCGGATTTAGCGGGTTGGCGGCGCGAACGGATGCCAAAGTTCCCGACAAGCCACAAATTCGAGGTCGTACCGGATTGGATCTGCGAGATCCTGTCGCCATCCACCAGAAGCATCGACCGAGAGATCAAGATGCCACTGTATGCGCGATATGGTGTGTCGTGGCTCTGGTTGATTGAGCCAATTGAGCATGTCCTGGAAGCTTATCGGCTAGAGGCCGGTGACTGGTTGGGGGTTGGCTGTTACGCCGGTACCGCTCAAGTTGCTATATCGCCTTTCGAGGCGGTGCCCTTTGACCTAGAACGGTTGTGGGTGCCAACTGGCGCGTAAAGAAAACGTTACTTATTGGAACGATTGGCCTGTGCCGAATATTTCAGCTAGTCCCGCCACGAATACCGATCGTCCTCGGAGTAACCTTGGTCCTCCTTATCCAGGCGTCTGAGCTCGTCCTCGAGCTCGAGTTGTTGGTTTAGAGGCAAGGTCAGCCCCTATTTTCTCCATCGTTCGTCGGCCAATTTCTCGTCTTCATAGAACATCATTGAATCCTCGGTCAATCCGTTATTGGACTTCGGCCGGCCAACCAGGCGCTCAAATCGTCTGGCGTTTGGAACGCCAACCGCGCCTCGGCCAGCGCGGCTAAACCCTCACGCCCAAGTTGGCTGATCCGTTGGCGGTTAGCCTCTGGGGTTGGAAGCCCGGTAGCGGTAAGTCCTGGTCTTAGTAAGAATCATACCTGGTCATACCCGGCCAGTTGCCGTTTCTGTTCCCGGAGGGCGCGCGACAGTTCCCGTGTGGGGGCCAGGTAGCCCCGCTCATGTGCTGGTGCTGGTTGCAGTGATCGTACCTATACTCTCTGACCTACTTTTTTATACATCTTCTCGCTCCCGCTTAACTGGAATCAGGCAGTTAGTCATCATCTTGATTTGCTGATTCTTGCCGCTCGCTCTCGGGGTCCCCGCCTTCCTTCCACCCACAACGACGCTGCGTCCAGTAGATTTGAGCGCCTACATGTCATTCAACCGCAGTTTCATATAAAGCATTCACAACTTTCGAGCAAGTCTTCTCGACAGTGCTTATAAAGCGACGCCTGACTGATACCCATGATAGCAGCAATCTCACGGATAGGGGTCCCGAAGCCACTCAGTCTTTGAATCTCCATCCTCTGCTCGTCAGTGACTTTCAAAGGGACCCTGCCCCATTTCCTAGTAGGAAGATCCATCACGGACACTCCGCTGCCATCTCTTCCAATCCACAAAGGCCCTTATATATAACGTTTTGTTATAAGAAATCATCACAACATCCCCTTAATGGCATTGCCTTATATGACAGGCATATTACATCAAGTCAAAGGGGCGCCTCCCACAGCCAGGCGGCACCGCGCACGCCGCTGGAGTCCCCGTGGACGGGGGGCCGTATGTCGATATGGCTCCCGTCCGAGAACAGGTAGCGGCCGATGAGTTCGGGCATCTCTTGATAGAGCCAGTCTAGGTTCGAGAGTCCGCCGCCGAGTACGATCACATCCGGGTCGAGGAGGTTGACGACGCCGGCGAGTGCCCGGGCCATACGGTCTTCATAGCGGCGCAGGGCGGCCTCGGCTTGCGGGTCGTGGGCCGCGGCAGCGGCGACGATTTGGGGGGGTGTCAGGTCGCGTCCCGTGGTTCGCAGCAGATCGGCGGCGAGTCCCGGACCCGACAGGAAGGTCTCGATACAACCCTGTTTGCCGCAGTAACAGGCCGGCCCTGGCAGCTCGTCGTCCCGCGCCCAGGGCAGGGGATTGTGTCCCCACTCGCCGGCGATGCGGTTGGGTCCGGTAAGCAGACGGCCGTTCACCACGATGCCGCCGCCGGTACCGGTGCCGATGATCACGCCGAACACAGTGCCGGCCCAGCTGCCGGCGCCGTCCACCGCCTCGGACAGGGCGAAGCAGTCGGCGTCGTTGGCCAGCCGTACCGGGCGTCCCAGCACTTCGGTCAGGTCTGCGTCCAGGTGTTTCCCGTTCAGCCACACCGAGTTAGCGTTGCGCATGTGGCCGGTAAAGGGAGACAGGGAGCCTGGGGTACCGACGCCTACCGTACCATGTGCGTTGGTCTCCGACTCCATCTTGGCGACCAGCTCGCCGATGGTGCGCAGGGTCCCGACATAATCGTCGCGCGGGGTCTGCGTCCGGTGGCGCGCCCGCACCCCTTGATTGGCGTCGAGCGCGATGACTTCGATCTTGGTGCCGCCCAAGTCGATTCCGATGCGGATTTTGCTCATATTGCCCGGTTTTTCCTATTGTCGGCTCATTTCTGATTCCGGCTAAGCATTTTGGCTCTTTATGGATTCCAGACTGCTAACGTAGCAGCAAACCGAGAAGGGAATCCATGAGGCCTTTGCCGCGGTTTTTGGCGTTGAGGACGAACTCGAAAAAGCCCAGATACAAGGGTAAGGGGATCTTGAAAAATCCCATGCTCAATACTTTTTATGGTGATGCTCATAAATCGCGCTTTTCGAATGCCTTGATTATCATGGAGTTACGCACACGGACATAACGGGGCTTCCTTGTTCTGCAAAGACGCCTTGAATTTTTCAAGGTGCCCTCCAACAATTCCACATAATTACGCTGGATCGCGGCTCCAAGGGAAGATCTTACGGCACTGCCGAGTGCCGAGTGGTACCGGCGATCTCACGGCGGCATTCGACCGCCTGGGAAGCGCTCAGACGGTCAGCCCCTCAGCTGGCCGGAGCATCTTCCCCGCTTTTTCTAAGGCCCCCAATCGGCCCTCTTGGCTACCGTCGCTTTTCGAGATTCGCATATACCCGATTTTCATACCGACCCCGTAAGAAAAGGTAAATCTAAGGCAACAAGCGTACTAAGATTTCAGTATCGGGTTTTCTTGCTGTTTTTCGTAGTATACGGGGTGGGTTTGTCGAGCGCTGGGAAGAGGAAATGAGTCTGTCCGTACTCCGCCAGGGCTCGGGGTCCGAGCTGGTCCTGCTCCACGGCTGGGGCATGAACGCGGCGATCTGGGAGGGATTGCCGGCCGCGCTCACGACCGGCCGGCGGCAGTGGAGGCTCGAGCTGCCCGGCCACGGCGCCAGCCCCTTCGATCCACACCACCAGGACCCGACCACCTGGGTCGAGACTTGCCTGGCGGCGGCCCCCGAGCGGGCGGTCTGGGTCGGTTGGTCCCTGGGCGGCCTGCTAGCTCTGGAAGCGGCGCTACGGGTGCCGGAACGCATCCGGGCCCTGATCCTGCTCACCGCCACGCCCCGCTTCGTGCGCGCTCCGGACTGGCCGGCGGCCGTGGAGGTCGGGACGATGGGGCAGTTCCATGCCGCCCTGCTAACCGATCCTGCGAGGACCCTGGATCGCTTCCTGGCCTTGCAGGTGCGGGGGAGCAAGTCGGCGCGGGACAACCTGCGGACCCTGCGCCGGGAGCTCGCCCGGCGCCCGGAACCTGTCCCCGCCGCCCTGGCGGTGGGGCTCGGCCTATTGCGCACCGGCGATCTGCGGGAGGAAATCGGCGCCCTTGCCTGCCCGACTCTCTGGCTGTTCGGCCAGCGCGATACCCTGGTCCCGGCAGCGGTGAGCACGGATATCGCGCGCCTCCTGCCCCAGGCCCGTTGCCGGGTCATCGATGGAGCCGCCCACGCCCCCTTCCTCTCCCACCCCGAGGCCACCGGGACGGCCATCACGCATTTCCTGCGGGAAACCACATGTTGAGCCCAGCGGCCATCGACAAGGACGCCGCTCGCCGCTCCTTCGACCAGGCCGCGACCGGCTATGACGAGGTGGCGGTACTCCAGCGCGAGATGGCCGACCGCATGTTGGAACGCCTCGACTACATCCGTCTGGAGCCAAAGAACTCGCTTACGTCCTCTTTAAGAACAAAAATGAATTCCTGACATGTCGAGTTTAGGCATTGAAACCCTTTGAATACAACATCTCCCATGCCTTTGACATGGTCGGCGCGTATCTGATTTTCCTTACAGACATTTGTGTATGGCTTACGTCTTGCCATCTAAAAATCCAAGCCCGTGAATCGTTCTTCAAAATTGGCCCAATAAGAGCGAAGCTATCATGAGCCGGCTATATAAGCCGAAGATAATATAGATCGCCAATGCGCTAGTCTGCACCACCGCACCGCACGCACCTCCGCAAACGCCTTCCTGACGGCTCCTGGAAAGGGCCAGCCGCCGTCAAGACCGCTTTTCGTCACCTGTTCGACCTATTCGGCTTGGGAAGCATGCGGCAAAGGGAACGCGACAAGGCCAGTAAATCGTCGCTGCTAACGGCAGAGTTGAATGTGTTTTGCAAACCTTTCAGGAAGCGGGCGAAGTCTTCGGCAAGCTGCGGACGGTTATCGATCAGCCCATTAATACACTCTGTCTCCAAACCCCGATTTGCCAAGAAAAAGGGTTGGGCCGGAGCATGTGCTGGCCTTTGGCGCGCGGGCCGCTGGCGGACGATTGATCCTGCCACTTTTCGACGCGGCAAGCACAATCCACGGTCTCCAATACATCGCCGACGACGGTGCGAAACGGTTTTAAAAATCGAATAGATACATTTTGTTTTATATGCCTTTGCTCGAACAGATTGACTTCCAAAATGTGCAATGAAATGTGGAGGCTCAGATAATTACCGAATAATGGCCTCTTTTGTATGATTGGTCGAGCCAATCGAGCATATCATCAAGGCCTAACGACTCCAGGCCTGTGCAATTGAAGGGCCTGCGGAGATTCTCTTACGACATCTCATGGGAGGCGGCCTTTTCAGATAGCCTCTAAAAGCGGGATGCGCTACGTTTTCTTGTCCTGCGCGGGTCAAAACCAGGGATCAGCATGGGTACGGTACGCTGGTATGTGCGGTAGTCGTCTCCATAGGTTTCAACGAGGTCCCGTTCTTCAAGGATAGTGCTGACGATTATCCAGAGCGTGAACAGGATGTTGAGAAGCAGCCGATCGGCGGTCAAGTCCGGATAGGACCATATCATCAGCAGGGTGGTCAGATACAGGGGATGCCGACTCCAGCGGTAGGGTCCGCGTAGCACGATAGGGGGTGATGTCGGCTCTCGGTTATGGAGCAAAGCGTCGGTGCCGAAGGGGTCCGTGGACTTGAGTGACAGGATTACCCATATCTGTCCGGCGACGGCGAGAAAGAAGATGGCCCTCATCGACCATAGGAAGAATCCCTCGGCGGAGGTAAGGGTAAGCGTCGATTCCTGCCAGAGTACGATTAGTGTTAGTAGCAGGATCCCGGAAACGACAGAGTAGGCGGCGCCGATAAAGGGTTCCCTAATGTACCGCGACAGACGACGCCGGATGGTCTTACGAACCATCCCGCTGTGTTGCAGGAAGAAGGCCATACAAAGGCCGGCGTCGAGCAGCAACGTCCGGGTGGTATCGAGCCCAAATCCGGTAAGGTTGAATGGCCCTATGTAGAGGAAGAGGGTAAAAACGATCAGCGAACCTACGCCCAGGGTGATGGACAAGGCTGCGAGTATGTAGGTTGCCACACCAGTAGTTCGTTTTGTTAATAACGTTTCATACGCGCGCCCGTTACCGGCCAGTGCGCCGCCGCACTGGCCGGTCGTGGCATGACGGTCTTCGACCTGGTCCATCTGGCACGCATGGTAACACCGGGCGCTGATCGAGGCGATCCTCGCCGGCGACGCCCGCCGGGCACCACGAGGTGCACTACCAGCACCACCACCAGGCCATGCTGCTGCTGACCGAGACTCTCAAGCGCACCAAGCTGCACGCGTGGGTGAACGCACCGTCAGGAGCAAGCGGTGGCCCGCTAATGCCCAGGTGTTATCCCGGCAGCTGAGGCGGGTTGCGGTACCGTTGCGCCAAGTTGGTGTCGAGATTTCCTTTAAACGCTCGACCCAAGGCCGGCGAAATTTGTATTTCGCCCGGTGACGATAGGTGACGCAATTATGACGCAAATTTCTAACTTTGCGTCACATGTAAACCCGCGTCATTGCTGGGTTTATGGCTCAATGATGACGCAATGTGACGCAAAAGGCCTTTTTGAGATGCTAGAGGCCTAAGTGATACCTCGTTCCCATGCGCTACTAGGGAATGTGGAAGCTCCTCCATAAAAAATTTCGGCAGAGAAAGTAAAAATCTCTTGCGTAACCCCTGTGACACTTGTGACAGTTCAGGAAAGATGAGATCGATTGTCTGGGATTTTACAGTGTTTAGCGATACCGGTTCTGGGCTTGTTAAGATCGTTGCAGGCTATCGCCAGTTTCATGTGGTTCACTATGCTGTAGAGTATGCTCATAGCTTTCCATGTGGGCTAGATTGTGGTCCATCTGGGCATGGAGGATCTGATCCTGGTGGTTATTACAAACCGTAACGACTTGGACAACTAGCTTATCGGCACCTTCGGTAGTCGCTGGTATCAATGTTCTATGTGTATCCTTGCGTTTGCATTAAGAGTCTGTCGAATCATACGATTTTCCTTCCTCTCAGCTTGCAGCACTCAACTGGCGTGATCATTCCTATAAATATAGAGTGTTGGTGTAGTGTATTCTGATAACAAATCCTTTGTTGGTAGTCCTACCTTAGGGTTGGCAGTACTTACCCTTGCCGGTGTCCGCTGGCGGCTCCTTGCGTTGATTCCTCGGTGGTCTTCCTGGGTCAGTTTGGCTGCTTAATTCTGAAATGGCTTTTTGTTGACTAATGGCCGACACTTAACCGAGGACTTACCGACACTTATTTTTCGACCCGAAGCGAGCAGCCCGGCGATGGGTCAATTTCCGGTAGGTGTAGGCTTGATTTCCGAGCGAAAGATCGCTGCGGAGAGGCGTTTTGGCCCCTGATCGGCGGCGTTTCAGCCACGGGGCGGATCAAGGGCAAAGAGCATCCGTTCGGCTTCCTCGATAAGCTGATCTCGGGTCCAGTGCGGGTGGGTTTGTTTGAGTTCCAACGCCTTGACGTCTCGTCGTCGGCGGTATTCCAGGTCGCCTGGTGGCGTGCGGTTCGGTTTGCTGCTCAGCTTTCCGGTCAAGGCTTTCAGAGCCAACGTCAACCGGGCCTGACCGGCGGTCCCCCGGCGCTTGGATTTCTTCGCTAACCGCTTGCTGGCCTTGTCACGTTCGCGTTTCAGCATACCCCCAAGGCCGAACAGGGCGAACAAGTGGCGGGATACGGCCTTGACGGCAGCCAGTCCTTTCCAGGAGCCATCAGGCAGGCGTTTACGGTCACCAGCCCGGCGGCCTTCAGATCGGCCAGGGCGCGTTCTACGCGCTTCAGGGCCATGCCGGTTTGCTTGGCGAGATAGTCCACGGTAAGGCTCAGGAATCCGTCCTCGGTGGGGATGCCGACTCGCAGGCTGGCTAGGTCGGTGTATTTCAGTAGGACCGTCAGCAAGAGCAGGCAGGCTTCCCGGCGCTCGCTGCGTTGCTGCCGCTCGCTGCCGTTAGCCAGATCCAGGGAGGGGATGATCTGGCGCGGATTATCGTAGTAGCTCTTGAGCAGAGCCATGAGCCGCGTGAGCACAAAGGGGATACCGGTCTTGGCTGGCTCCGGCAGCGTGAGCCTGGGGTTCTGCGGATCGTGCCCGCAGAAATTGCCCCCTAAATTTTCACGCGGTGCGTAGGGCCTGCCCACGTGCGATCCCCAGCTTGGCAAGCGGGGAGTGGGCAGTAGTTACTTCCCAAGTCCCCGTGATTAAGACCTTGCAACAGGGGATTTGAGCGGGTAGGATTTTCATCGACCGTTGCTGCTATACTCTGTTACGGTTATTTGGCCCGCGCCTGGGATTGCCCCCCCAAACGCGGGTTTCTATTTTGTGCGCCTTGTTTTCGTTTGTCCACGTCTCATCGCTGGAAGGAAGATTCAAAATAGGCCCCGATAGCCACGGAGAGCCTATCTAAGGCGTTCCCACGACCCACTCCACTTTCAACTTGTCGGGGTAAATTCCTCTACGGGCCTCTCAGGATCTCCGCCTGCGCTCGACGGCCAGGGCTACGGCCACCGGTTGGTATGGTGCAATGAAGGCGATACCCGGTCAGGGAGTGCCTGGATTCACTGTACCGCCAGGGCCGTTTGTCGCCTTGGTGTTTTGGTAAAGAAGTCTGACGGGCTACGGGCTTTGCCATCGGCAGGGAACACAAGCAAAACCTTGCCTTTCAATTCGGCATTTTCGGTCGCGCCGGTTCGCGTGTCCCACATATCCATTGCCACCGGCTGTAGGTGCGGTTCCCCTGTGAAGGATCGGCTAGCCAGACGGTCGATTTGTCGATTCCCCGGAGCACGGAGAAATGCTCAGTCTTGCGGTGCTCCAGGTACACGATCCCTGGCATGTTGAGTCTAGCTAACTGATCGTAGCTGGTGGAAATCCCAACGGCTCGAAACCCAAACTTGAGCAACGCTTGTTACATGCCTCGAACGAAGCCTTGTTGTCGCCAATGTCCATAACTTTCAGTAAATCCGTCTCGGTGACGGCCTGCCCGTAGTGCTCGTTGAGCACGGTTGCGAGGGATGCTGCGCCGCACGAACAGTCCAGGTCTTGTTTTACCACCCGCTCATCACGTAGTACCTTCCAGCTTTTGACCTTTATTGATCCTGATAGTGAAGGGCCACGGAGATATGCGCGGCCTTCTTCCGCTTGGGTGTTAGACAAGACCGAGCACAACAGAACGCCGCAGATCATGCGTAGGAATAACCGGATTGACGTGCTCATTGCTCATCTCTGGATTGTCGCTTCAACCTAAAATATCTCGAATACCCAGAACAGTTTTCCACGTCGCAACACGATGTATAGCTCTCATTGCATTCATTTGAACATTTCTCGTATTCTTCGTAGCAAACATTATGGCACCCGATCAATATAATTGATAGCATGGAAACCAGCGCGAGAAAAGTTTTGTTACTCATCTTGCCGCCGTTCTCATATATTTCAGGGAAACATAGTATCAAGGGCACTCCGAGGAAATATCATCATTCGATTAATAATTAGAATAAATACTCAGCCAACTTTAAAGCCCCTCCCCCAATAGCCCCTGCCAAAACTCCTATAGGTACAGCCGAGATAATTTGAATAAGACTAGACGAGGTAAAAACCCGTTGCCACACTTAGCTTTCAGTTTGGGGGAAACGGCATATCTCCCAATCACATAAGAAAAAAATGAATACAACCTGCCACCATGGCTCGCGGCGCTAAGGGCAAGTTGGAAGGGGCGGTGGATTATGCGCGGATAAGCGCCCATGCTAATCTAGCGGGCAATCGCACCGCCCAGTGCTGGTAAGGAATGCTTAGGGCGGAGACAAACGCTAATAAAGAGACATAAAAGAGAAACCCGCGCTGGGGTCTTCGTCCCAACGCGGGTTAAGTAACCGTAACAGATTAGCCAGAGCAACGGTCGATGAAAATCCTACCTGCTCAAATCCCCTGTTGCAAGGTCTCAATCACGGGGACTTGGGAAGTGACTACTGCCCACTCCCCGCTTGCCAAGCTGGGGATCGCACGTGGGCAGGCCCTACGCACCACGTGAAAATTTAGGGGGCAATTTCTGCGGGCACGACCCCCGCAACCCCAGGCTCACGCTGCCGAAGCCACCCAAGACCGGCAAGGGCGGGATCCCCTTTGTGCTCACGAAGCTCATGGCTCTGCTCAAGAGCTACTACGATAATCCGCGCCAGATCATCCCCTCCCTCGATTTGGCTAACGGCAGCGAGCGGCAGCAACGCAGCGAGCGCCGGGAAGCCTGCCTGCTCTTGCTGATGGCCTTGCTCAAGTACACGGACCTAGCCAGCCTGCGGGTCGGCATCCCCACTCAGGACGGGTTCTTGAGTCTCACCGTGGACTATATCGGCAAGCAAACCGGCATGGCCCCGAAGCGCGTAGAGCGCGCCCTGGCCGATCTGAAGGCCGCCGGGCTAGTGACCATTGCCCAAAACCCCGCAAACGCCTTCCTGATGGCTCCTGGAAAGGACTGGCAGCCGTCAAGGCCATATCCCGCCACTTGTTCGCTCTGTTCGGCCTGGGGGGTATGCTGAAACGCGAACGCACCAAAGCCAGCAAGCGGCTAGCGAAAAAGTCCAAGAATCAAGAGACCCCCGGTCAATCCCGGTTGGCGTTGACCTTGAAAGCCTTGACCGGAAAGCTGAGCAGCAACCCTAACCGCACGCCACCGGGCGACCTGGAATATCGCCGACGACGGGACATCAAGGCATTGGAACTCAAACAAGCCTACCCGCACTGGACCCGAGATCGGCTCATCAAGGAAGCCGAACGGATGCTTCTTACCCCCGATCCGTGCCACGGTTGAATTGCCGCCGATCAGAGCCAAAACCGCCTCGCCGCAGCGATCCTCAGCGCGGAACCAAGCCCTTCCCCACAGAAAATAGATGCATCGCCGGGCCGCTCGCTTTGGAGCGAAAAATAAGTGTCGGTAAAGCCATCGTTAAGTGGCGGGCATTAATCAACAAAAATTCCTTCAGAATTAGGCAGCCAAACTAGCCCAAGAGGGCCCCCGAGAAAACCTTCGAAAGCCACTGAGAGCCTATCCACGGTACCTTCAGGCAACAGCAATCCTTTGGAAGGATCGTAGCATTGGTCTACAGGAAGAAGGCCACAGCGGTGTCCTGCAAGCCGCATGGCTTAGGTTCCAGGCTCATTGAACATGCCGATCTGGTGGTTCAAAGATCCAGCTTCCCTATGTCCCTATAGACTTCGGCATCCCTGCCTGCGCGCGCATCCCTGCGCTTGCTACGCTCATATGGATTTTTCTCGCATCCACAACAACCCCCTGGATCACTTCACCAGCGATCAGCTAACGAAGACCCTCAATAGCCTAGGCCAACACGTTGATATGGAGTTTTCCATGAAACCCCGTAGCTGTGAACCTGCTTGACTAGCCTCGAAGATGATTTCCATTTTTCCGGAGCACATGAAAAGTACACTCTTAACGGCTCAATAGCCTTCTTTCATAAACCGAAAACCTTGTATAACATGATGATTTGAAAGATTTCTCCGGGAGAAGCCATGGCTCGAACAAAGAAGAAGCAGGACAACAACGGCGCAACCCTCGGTTTTGAGACCCGGATGTTTCTTATGGCCGACAAGCTGCGCGGCAACCTGGAACCTTCCGAGTACAAGCACGTTGTCCTGGGCCTCATCTTCCTCAAATACATCTCCGATGCTTTTGAGGTCCAACGCGCGGCACTGCGAGAGCATGAATATGCGGACCCGGAGGACTCAGGAAGAATATCTCGCCGAGAACGTCTTCTGGGTCTCCAAGGATGCCCGGTGGTCATACCTTCAGGCCAATGCCAAGCAAAAGACCATTGGCAAGCTCATTGACGACGCCATGCTGGCCATCGAGGTCAACAACGCCTCGCTCAAGGGCGTGCTTCCCAAAGACTACGCACGGTCGGCGCTCAACACGGTCATGCTGGGTGAGCTCATCGACCTCATCAGCGGTATCGGCATGGGCGAGGAGGTCGATAAGTCCAAGGACATCCTGGGCTGCGTCTACGAATATTTCCTCAGTGGCTTTGCTGGTTCTGAAGGCAAGCGGGGAGGAGAGTTCTACACGCCTCGGTCCGTGGTCCGAGTTCTGGTTGAAATGCTAGAACCTTGCAAAGGCCGGGTCTATGACCCTTGTTGCGGGTCCGGCGGTATGTTCGTCCAGTCCGAGCACTTCGTCGAAGCCCATGGCGGGCGCATCGGCGACATCGCCATCTATGGCCAGGAGAGCAACTACACCACCTGGCGGCTGGCCAAGATGAACCTCGCTGTTCGCGGCATCGATGCCGATATCCGATGGAACAACGAGGGCAGTTTTCACCAGGACGAGCTCAAGGACCTGCGGGCCGATTCCATCCTGGCCAACCCCCCCTTCAACATTTCCGACTGGGGCGGGGACCGTCTGCGCGAGGACGCACGATGGAAATATGGCGTTCCGCCCATCGGCAACGCCAACTTTGCCTGGCTACAGCACATCATCCACCACTTGGCCCCACAAGGCGTCGCCGGCGTGGTGCTGGCCAACGGGTCCATGTCCTCCGCTCAGTCAGGGGAAGGTGGTATCCGCCAAGCCATGGTGGAGGCTAATGTGGTGAATTGCATGATTGTGATTGCCCTGCCGGGACAGCTCTTCTACTCCACCCAGATTCCGGCCGGTCTATGGTTTCTAGCCCGTAACAAGCACCCCGGTCATGGCTGGCGGGACCGGCGCGGCGAAGTGCTTTTCATCGATGCCCGCAAACTGGGCCACATGGTGGACCGCATTCGTAAGGAGTTCTCGGATGAAGACATCGCAAAGATTGCCGACAGCTATCACGCTTGGCGCGGCGAGCCTGAAGCCGGTTCTTATGAGGACGTGCCTGGCTTCTGCAAGGCGGCCAGCCTCGATGAAGTCCGGGGGCACAACCATGTCTTGACGCCAGGGCGGTATGTGGGCATGGCAGCAGCCGAAGAGGACGACGTGCCGTTTCCGGAGCGCTTCGCAGCGCTCAGGGCAAAACTAGAGGAACAGTTTGCAGATTCAGAGACCCTTGCCGCCAATATTCAAGCTCAACTGGATAAGGTGGCACATGCGAGGTGAACTTTGCGGTTTACACCCTTCTGACTGGGATATTGCACCAATACAGTCTGTTTGCGAACGGGTCATAAGCGGAGGTACACCAAACCGGCGTCAGCCAGTTTATTACCAGGGTGGTAACTGGTCTTGGGTGAAAACCCAAGAGCTCCAAGACACCTGGATAGAAGATACTGAAGAGCACATAACAGACGAAGCAGTGGCCCGTTCGTCTGCAAAGATTCTCCCAAAAGGCACTGTTTTGCTCGCACTATATGGTGCCACTGTTGGTCAGTTAGGGCTTCTGCGGCGTCCGATGACATGCAATCAGGCATGCTGTGCGATGATTGTTGACCCGCAGAAAGCAGATAAACGTTATTTGTTTTATCAACTTCTTGCTCATCGAGCCCAGCTAAGAAACCTAGCTGTTGGTGCTGCACAACAGAATTTAAGTGGGCAGTTAATAAAATCTTTTCAACTGCCGTTCCCCCCTGTCACAGAACAGAGCGCCATAGCCGCTATGCTAGGCTCTCTAGATGACAAAATCGACCTCAACCGACGAATGAATGAAACGCTCGGATCAATGGCCCAGGCGCTGTTCAAGGACTGGTTTATGGATTTCGGCCCCACCCGCGCCAAGGTCGAAGGCCAAGCGCCATATCTCGCTCCCGAAATCTGGGACCTTTTCCCTGATAGTCTCGATGACGAGGATAAGCCTGTGGGGTGGCAAGAAGGGACTATCGGTGAATGCTTTCAGCTCACAATTGGGCAGTCCCCGCCGGGATATACCTACAATGATGATGGCAATGGATTGCCCTTCTTCCAAGGTCGAACCGACTTTGGTTTTCGGTTTCCAAAGAACCGCAAATATTGCACGGATCCGACCCGGTTAGCGCATGCTGGAGATACCCTCGTTAGCGTTCGCGCACCCGTTGGTGATATCAACATGGCTTGGGAAGAGTGCTGCATTGGCCGAGGAGTATCCGCTATACGCCACAACTCTGCTGCTCGCAGCTTTACCTACTATTCGGCATGGGCAATACAGCAAGAGATACAACGGTATGAACACACGGGTACGGTTTTCGGTTCGATTAACAAGAAACAATTTGAGCAGCTAAAGACTATCGAACCAGACCGGGAATGCATCCAAACATTTGAAGATTATGTTGGCCTAATCGACGACAGAGTATGGGCCAACGTCGCCGAATCCCGCACTCTTGCTGACACTCGCGACCTTCTTCTGCCGAAACTGATGTTCGGCGAAATCCGCCTCTGCGATGTCGAGAAAGCCGTAGAGGCTGTGTTATGAGTGAAAACACCGGACGTACAGTTCGACTTTTCTTGGCAGATGGCACGCCGTTTGGGCTTATCACGGCAGAGATCATGAACTGGACCGGTCATGTATTGGCCGGTGCATGCACTGGCCTTCCCAGGTTTCTTGAACGGTCAGAATTGGACCGGACCGGAATCTATTTTCTATCGGGGCGCGATCCCGAAGATCCAGACAGCGCAATCGTCTATATCGGCGAAAGTGACAACGTGCGCCAGCGTCTTGCCCAGCAAGATAAAGATGATGGCAAGGGTTTCTGGGAGCGCACATGCGTTGTTACCAGCAAGGACCAGAACATTACCAAAGCGCACGCTCGTTATCTGGAATCACGTCTTATCACAATTTTCCACGTCGCAACACGATGTATAGCTCTCATTGCATTCATTTGAACATTTCTCGTATTCTTCGTAGCAAACATTATGGCACCCGATCAATATAATTGATAGCATGGACGCTAGCGCGAGAGAAGTTTTGTTACTCATCTTGTCGCCGTTCTCATATATTGGGGGCAAAGAATATAGGGCCGTTGCGTACACACGGGAGAGGGAGGCCCCGTATTATCCATTTTCCTATTAAATTTTAAGCACGCATGGCGCGTATGTATCAAAAAGGAACCCCGCAAGGTCTTTAGCCCACTCCGCCGTTAAGGGCGTAAAGCCTAAAACCAGAATCCTTTTCGGAAAACTTCGTAGCAACCGCTCATAATCAAAACGCCGTTTTTCGCGTTGCCATGAACCAAATCCTTGCCCACTACCCGGAATCTGACCAGAGAGATAGAAGGTCTAGTTTTTCGTACTTTTTCGTGGCTGTTGCATGGGGCATCTATTTCTGGTTTATTGTTCCGAAAAATTTCCTTTTGATGATGAACTAGGCGGGTTTGCCGGTCGGTTAGAAGCGATGGCTCCTGCCAGGAAGATGAACAGCTCCGCATCATCGCCCATGATCTATGAAGGAATCCGCGGTCCAGACGGTTCTGCAGTAGGCCGAAGGGATTTCTGAAAGGTGGGCAGCAAATACTCAAAGGTCGCGTTGCACACTCTCACAAAAACGTTCGTTTAGCGGACGGATTGCGTGGTGGAGGCGCTGGTCCGACTAGCGGGGCGGCTGTGCTTATGGTTGCGGAACGATTGACAGGTCCGAGAGTAACGCGAGTCGAAGGATTACGGCGCATGGTCTGAGAAAACAGCCAGACGTAGCCGGCCGGGACGGCTCCTGCGGCCGGCAGTGGCGACATGGGTCGGCCAGTGCGGTCGGCTACCAACCGGGCGCTGTGCTCGATGCTCGTTGCTTGAGAGCACCGCACCTCGGACCTTGAGCAATCTGAAATCCACGGTCCAGGACCTCAAAATCAAGAGTTGCAGGAACGGTTTGTCTTTGGGTGTAATATAAAGCTTACTATAAGCCCTCTATCTATAAAGGTGAGGTCCAATGGAAAATAAATTAAACAAAGAAATAGTGATAAAAAAGCCAAACAAGTTTGAATTCCGCTACACGCACTACGGATCCGGTCTCATTAAAAAAAATCCTCAACGCTATTTCCAATAGAAATAAGAAAGTCTATGGTCATGCTATTCGTAGTGGGAAAGGAGAAGGTAATGCCTACCGGTTAGGGGAAGGCAATGGAGACGCGGTTCGTAGTAAAGAAAGCTGCGGAAGCGTTATCCATAATAAAAACAGGACAGCCACGCACAAGCCTGACTAACCGACGCTCGTTGCGTCATCGAATGGGTCAGGTCCAGGCAAGCCGCGCTCGATGCTGGCGGCCGTGCGCCGGTAGACGCCCACAATGGTAGAGAACCCGAAAGATTGATCCTGATGCCGGTCCCGGCCAGGAGTGCAATTCCTGTGCTCACTACGATGAGCAGAAACCAGGTGGCCAACACGCCGCCAAGCGTGTTCTGGGCCGCTAGCTCAGTGAGGCTGGTAAGCCTGAACCCAACCCCAGCTTACCTACTGCTGAGGACTGCACCTCGGTGCCATCCGCCACGTCACTACGCTGGGCACCAGGGCTCCCGCCAATGGCTTGACGCTGTGCCGGATGGTCTGGCCTGTCGTCTCTGCACACGCTCCCGCGCGCACGTCGGCGAAACGCTCGGCCCGACGGCTACACGGGGTCGTCGCGCTTCGCTCATCGCTTTCTGGCCTTCCCACCTTCCATCCGTTCTCCCGCCTTCGACTGGATCGGCCCAGTAACAAATACCAGCGAGCTTGCACAACGAATAGGGGTACATCCATCGGCCATCTCGAATTTCGAGGCCAGAGGGCACATACCTTCGTTCACGACTCTCTGCAAGTTAGCGCAAGCGCTCGAAGTCACCACGGATTACCCAACCGGGAACGATCCCGGCGACAGGCTGTCCCGTGGTATGGATCGCTTATCCAGCGAGTACCAAGATCTTACCCACGGCTTCGTGCAAATGCTGCTGGGGAAACAAAAGAGGGAGGGCGTGGGGGAACCCCCCGGTCAAGGCCCCAAGACGTTGGGGAGGCTGCCGTGTCGGATCGCTGTTGAGCCATCCATGCTCTCGGCCTCCCGGTCTTCCCGAGGGTTCTAGTGAAGGATCGCTGCACACATCCGGCTAGCGGTCCCCACGACGGTTCTGGGTTTTCCGGTCGGCTGGAGGACGACGACCCCTGCGTTGAAAGAAATTGACGTAGCAGGGTTAATTGGATAGCCTGTTCAACAGATAGTCGGATATTGATGCGTTTCACGCACGTGTCAAGATCATAATCACGACCAAACCTGATTACGGGGTTCGGCCATCGCTCACATCGATATGAAGTCGGGCCTTGGTGCGTTTCACGCACGCGCCAAGGCCCTGACCACAACCAACCTGATTACGAGGTTCGGCCATGGCTGACGCCAATCATACCTGTTCCATGACAGGTCCGCATTTCTGCCGGAACTGTTCCCTCTTATCCCTTCTCCCCTCATCGAAAATACTAGGCGTTAGGGAACCATGCGCCATGATTTCCGGTGCGTGGCATTTCTTGCCAATGTACGCCGCTGTTGGGCCTTCTCTAGAGCTGTAAATATCCGCTCAGCGGCTCACAGTAGCCCTTTGGGTAACGGGCAATTCAATACCCTGTCGATAGAAAGTCGGCCCAGGGGGCGTCTGTCCAACGCACCCTGAACCTAACCATCACCGACCTGTCCAAAAGGTCAAGCAATGGCTACCGCCAATCATACCTTTGGTGTGCCGATTCCGCATGCCCGCTGGAATCTTCCCATTCGATCTGCCGGGCGCTTGAAGCCCAAGCGGCACGGGTTCCGGCCCACGCTTGCCGTGATGCTCTGCTCACTTGGCACGGTAGCGCAAGCTGACCTACCGCTGGTGGTCGAGAGCCTCCTGACCGATAAGGGAAAGCTGAAACTGAACCTATCGCTGGCATACAGTAACAGCACGACCATGGGGTTTTTAAATAGCGATACCTTAGTCGGCACCGCAACCCTGCGTTATGGTCTCACGGGTAAAACGGAAATTTACGCCCGAGGGAGCGGCCTATACAGCAACATTCGCACGTCCGCTGGCGAGAAGTCGGACGTCCGCTTTCTGAACACCTGGGTCGGGACAAGCTACCAGTTCAAAAAAGACACCGAGACCCCGGCACTGATCGGATTTGTCGATGGGTCTTTAATCGAACAAGGGAAATATAGCACCTACGCGCTCAAGTCCTGGGCCGCCGGGTTAACCGCGTACAAGTCGATTGATCCAATCGTTTTCGTGTTTTCGGGGTACTACGGCCTCAACTTACCGCGCAAGGATGGCGAGACGACCATCGATCCAGGCAATACCTTTTTGCTTTGAACCCATCAGTTGCCTTTGCTGTTAACGACAGCGTGACGCTCAACGCCGGGGTGAACTGGTCAAATACGTGGCCCTGGCATACCTCATGCGGCAATATCGGAAAACCAATACCAATTTACAACTTGGTGTGGACTACGGCTTTTCCGATGACAACATTCTCAATGTGACCTTTTCGTCGAATGTCTCAGGAACCAGAGGTTCAAATCTGAGGCTCGATTGGTTGCACACTTTCTGACTACCCACCTTACTTCATAAGAGGTATCCTAAGATGAAAATAGGTCTAAGAACTACAACCGCAAGTATCCTTACATTGACCTTGGCAAGTCCGGCTTTCGGGAAGATGCCGTATCCGGGCTTCGAGCGCGATATGGCCCTGGCGTTCGAGAATGACGGAGAGCCTATGGAGTTGGCGCTCCTTTCTGAAAAGGAAATGAGAGAAACCAAAGGAGCGTTCACTTGGCCGGGCTGGATCGTGCGGAGCTTTATAGGTGGTGGTAGTTATGGTGTATGTTATGGAGTCTACAACCATGGAGCCTATCGCTGGAACGGAGCCTCTGAGTGGATGATGCGGGGGGCGCTTTTGGGACTATTATCGGTGCACCCCATGGCAAGTTTTGTAACTGTTCCTTTGGACGTTTATATCCAGTCACGAGGGGGATTGGGCGCGCTGCAAAACCAAATAGCAAACTATGCTGTGAATGGGCCGTCTTATTAGCAATGAAGGCAAAAACGGCTTTCTTCTATCTGTCCAATTGAGCGGGGAAACGGCATGACTATCGGTGCAACAAAATTTATGTTGTTGTATTCATTTTTCTCTTATGTGATTGGAAGATATGCCGTTTTCCCAAAACTGAAAGCTAAAGGAATATCCGAGATTTCTATTACGGTAGTTGGCTTAGCGTTAATTTTTACGGAATTTCCTAGTTTAAGATATTGATATTTTACGTCATAGTTGGCTATGTTTTTCCTGTCAAACGCCCCATGCAGGACAAAATGCCTTGAACATCGGAAAGATCCTCGAACGGTTTCCAACGCAAG
>Ga0209049_1000029_pt1 | contig 25656 bp, 20 predicted proteins | sample WorMetulBAHAMAS2_FD_187398 | JGI IMG/M metagenome (GOLD analysis project Ga0209049, IMG submission 187398) | Marine gutless worms symbiont microbial communities from Max Planck institute for Marine Microbiology, Germany - Olavius ullae BAHAMAS.2... | ecosystem: Host-associated > Annelida >...
GGAATAGTTCGCCGGATCGCCTGCTACGGGGATATAGCAACCCTGTTTGCGACCATCTTTGAGCAGGGTCTTGTCGCGTCCGGTCGCGGGGTCTTTTGTTGGCGAGATGAATTGCAGGCTGGTCAGCAACTGATTGTTGTAAATCCGCGCACCATGGGGCTGGATTTGTTTGCGGACCAGGTACGGATGATCGGGCGGCGCGGCCTGGGTGTTCGCCCAGATATTAGCGGCACGCTGAGCGGCGTCCTGATGGATTTTCTCCTGTTCTTTTTTACGCGCCTCCTGTGCTCGCTGACGATCACGTACAGATGCCGAACGTGCGGCGTCTGCAAGGCCTTTCTGCCTGTGGTAGTACCAAGAGACCTCAACACCGCTGCGCCAACACCCGAACTTACCGCCTGGGTTCCTGTTGGTATTGGCGTTGGCGTGCGCGACATACCAACCGGCCTTGTCTCTCTTGTCGTCGGAATCGAACCGATGGACTTGACCATCGAAGATGATCTGGTCTGGCGGCGTTAAGCCGGCATCGTGGATGGCGATCTTGGAAGGATCGTTCCGCATCGAACAGATTTGTATCCATGATTTTATCCAAGGAAGAACCATGAACACCTTGGAGGAAATCTTGTATGGATGCGGCAATACAGATATAATTTTAGTTGCCTATCCGTAAAAATTAATAAGGTTTTCATAGTACAGCCTTTTATTGGTTAGGTTTTGGCATACAAGGGATACAGCCTTGTATGCCGTTTTTTGAATTTGCTCGTTTAAGTTCATTGACCCCTAAAACCAGCCACACCTCGGTTGGTTTTTTTTCGGAATTTCCTAGTTTAGGATTTTAATCATTTCTTGTGAAAACCGATGGATTGGAAGCAAAGCTATTCGTCCAAGGGTAGTGGTAAGTTTTCGCCTCGCTTCGGAAACGCACGTTGGAGGTTTCTCTTGAAACCATCCCAATTTGGTGAGGCCCGAATTAATGCAATTACTGCCGCGAGGTGTTCTTTGAGTTTAGGATGTCCTACGTCGGGTGTGAACCAACGATGGTGATGGTGCTTGCGTCCACTGCCGGATTGTGAGGGGTTACGCTTTTTGAGCTCATCCAATACGCCAGGCGCAATGCGGTCGTACACAATATCGTTAGTGTAGTGACCAATTACCGACGGTCGCTTTACGCCGCGTGGCTCAGGCCAAGTCTTCAAGCGGAAGATTTGTTGATAGAACTCATAAGGGAATGTGCGCGTCCAAGGCTGAAGTTCCTTGGCTATATATTTTTCAAGAATGGTAGCGAGGGCGCGTTTAGCGCGTATTTCCTGATAGCCCGTCGCTTCGTCTATAAGGCCGATGATTCCAATCCGCCTCAGGCTACGGTTCAGAACATGCATTCGATCAGCGACGGACGCATATCGATCAGGCAATGCCCCTGCCCGTTCTGCTTCCAAGATAATGTCAATGATGTGTTCGATGATTTCTGCCGGATAGCCGTGAGCGTTGCCACCGCCGGATGGACTCTGAAACAGAATCGGATTTTCTAAAGCCGACACTAACTCTTCCTTAACAAACGGCTTTATGGCCTTGATTGCTAGAAAATTCGGCATTCTAAAGCCGACCTCTGGATTGAGTCCGATGGCGGCTGTCACGCCGCGCTGACTCAGAACCCGTTGCTCTCCCTCCAACACATAACACGGTATCTCAATATCACCGATTACTAGGGGGCGATCTGGTGCTCCGGCAACGACTTTCAGTGGTGCCTTGCTCATCTGGTCACCCCAAGGTGCCTGCGGCTGCCGCTGTGGAATTGGCTGAACATCCCACGTTGACAGTCGCTTTGGCTGTTACCTTGCCGCCGCGCTCAACCGCACCAATTACGGGTGCCTTGTGAGTGCCCCTGCCCTGCTTGCTCGGCATGTCGTCGTGCCGACGGTTGCTCTTTCGGGGGTTACCGCCGATATAAACCTCATCCATTTCCACGATGTCGGTCAGAAGACTGCGTTGTTCGGCCTGCGTCATCGCCTTGCGAATCTGCAAGGCGATGACGCAGGCCGAACAAACGCGGTAGGGGCACCGACAAGGCTCCCGTGATCGGCGCGGTCGAACGCGGTGGCAAGGTAACGGCCAAAGCGACGGCCAAAGAGAAAATGATGGGGCGGCACATGAGGGCCTTCGTGCGGGAGCGCGTCGATGCGTCCAGGGCCAGCCTGATCACCGACGAATACAAGGGCTATCTCGGCATGTCCAGGGCGCTGCCGCACGCCGTCATCAAGCACCAGGACTGGTACGTGGACGGAGACACTCACACCAACACCATCGAAGGCTTCTGGGCACTGCTGAAGCGCGGCATGTTTGGCCAGTTCCACAGTGTCAGCCGGAAACACCTGCAACGCTACGTAGATGAATTCTGTTATCGCTACAACCTTCGCAAGGCCGATCCTTTCGCGGCGTTCGACCTCACCGTCAATCGCGGCCTGGGGATTGTGACATGAGCAAGAAACAGCCTCTCAAGGTTATTGCTGGAACGCCGGACAGACCGCTGGTCATCGGCGATATCGAGATACCATGCTATGTGTTGGAGAATGAAACCCGTGTCTTGAGTCAATCTGGTATGTTCACGGGATTGGGTCTTACACGGCGTGGTTTGGTGCTGACGGATGATGGGGCTCGACTGCCCAGATTTGCGGCCTCTAAGTCAATAATTCCCTTTATATCCAATACGTTAAAGTCGGGGCTCACAACTCCGATTCTGTTCCGAGTCAGCGGGGCTAAAGCATATGGATTCCCGGCAACGATTTTGCCCGATATCTGCGATGCTATTCTTGCGGCTAGACAGGCAGGCACCTTGGATGTTCAACAGCATAAACTCGCGGACAGGTGCGAAATACTCATCCGCAGCTTTGCACGCGTCGGCATTATTGCTCTTGTCGATGAAGTAACCGGATATCAGGGCATCCGTGAAAAACGAGCGTTGGCGACCATTCTGGAGAAGTTCATCACCAAGGAACTTCAGCCTTGGACACGCACATTTCCTTATGAATTCTATCAACAAATTTTCCGCTTGAAGACTTGGCCTGGGCCGGACGGCGCAAAGCGACCGTCGGTAATTGGTCACTATACTAACGATATTGTGTACGAGCGCATCGCGCCGGGCGTGCTGGATGAGCTCAAAAAGCGTAACCCCTCACAACCTAGCGGTGGGCGCAAACACCATCACCATCGTTGGTTCACGCCTGACTTAGGACACCCTAAACTTAAAGAACACCTCGCAGCAGTAACTGCATTGATGCGGGCTGCGCCAAATTGGGATAGTTTCAAGCGAAGCCTCCAACGTGCGTTTCCGAAGCAAGGCGAAAACATATCACTACCCTTACCCTTGGACGAATAGCTTTGCTTCCAATCCGTTGGTTTTCACAAGAAAAAATTACGGAATTTCCTAGGTTGCGGCGTTAAATGTCAATATCTTAAACTAGGAAGTCGCTGTCCCGTCTAAAATCCATAAAGAGCCTACTTTGGTGTTCCTCTTGGGTCAGTTTGGTGACCCTTTGTCACTCATTTGAGCTACTTGCAGTGCGTGCCAAGCTGCCGGAGACCGGCTGCGACGTGGATGCGGCGATGGAAGCCGGGGATGGTTACGGGGCTAGTTGTAGAGGATTGCCGAGGGTTGGCGGGACAACGGGTGTCTATCCGGTGTTTTCCAACTGCGGGGAAGTGGGGATTCAGGCGCGTTGCCGGTGGAGGGACAGCTGGCAGTGGAGACCGAACTGCAACGCCTGGCGGATCAGGGGTACCGCGAGGATGAGGTGTTGTGGGTGTATGGGCGTTTGCTCAGGAAGCGCGGCGAAGTGGCCCCAAGCGTTGAACCGGCTGTGCTCAACTGCTTACCCGGACTCACCTACTGCTCAGTAGCCGCTGTCCCGCTTCTTTCGGAGACCCGTCGCCATTCAAATATTCGTATAGCGTCGTTCTCGCGATGTTTAGGTTTTGAGCGACCACTGTCGGCTTGCTTACCCGGTTGGCAAGCGCCGACATTGCCAGAGTGAGCTTTTCCCGCGTCATCTTGCGTGGTCTTCCACCCAAGCGGTCTCTCGCGCGTGCGGCTGCAAGTCCGGCGCAAGTACGCTCCCGGACCAATTCAGCCTCGAATTCGGCCAGGGCGGCGAAAATCCCGAGCACGAGCCGTTTATTCTCGGTCGTGGTATCGATTTGAGCACCGGCCCCCGTTAGCACCTGCAAACCGACCCCGCGCCGGTTCAGGTCTTCCACTACCTCGACCAGATGCTTGAGACTGCGGCCAAAGCGGTCCAGCTTCCACACCACGAAAACGTTACCCGGCTGTAACGACTTCAAGCAAGCCGCAAATCCTGGCTGGTCATCCTTGCGCCCGAAGCCGAGGTCCGAGTAGATGCGCGCTGCCTCAACCCCGGCTTCCAACAAGGCATCACGCTGGAGATCGAGGACTTGGATACCGTCGCTTTTCGAGACGCGGATATACCCGATTTTCATATCAACTGTGTAATAAAAGGCAAATCTAAGACAACAAGCTGACTAAGATTTACGTATCGAGTTTCCTTGCTGCTTTTCGTAGTATACGGGGTGGGTTTTGTGGTCGCAAGGAAAACGAACGTTTAAAGGACAGTCTGACCGGCCATTCGTGTGCTGGACAGGTCAAGAATCTCAAACAGCTGGTAAGCGCAGGGATGCGCGCGTAGGCATGGATGCCGAAGCTACAGGGATCGTAGGAAGGCGGGGTGTGGAAGCCACCAGGCCGATATGTCCCGCTTCTAGCCTCCCGTGCGCAGGAGAGAACGGAAATATGTTGCTCTGAGGACAGAGACCAACAGCCCTACTCCCAATCGGCATTCTTGAGTTCCAGACTACGGGCATTCTCGGAAACCGCCCGTTTCACGGTATCCGAAGCGCCTTCCGGAAACTCCGCCGAAATCTCCACCACCAGCCGAACCGAGGCGTTCGGGTCGGAGGCAAGCACCGAGACGATCTCGTCGGCGATTTGCACGAGGCGCATCTTGGCCGTTGCCGCCGGAACCTCGGCCGATGCATGGAAGGCTTTTGGCTTCGCTGTAGCGGGGCCGAGCTCAGGCTCGGGGAGCGGCTGAACCGGCGGGATGGTAGTGCCTGTTGTGCCGGCCGCAGTGGTATCCCCTCCAGCACCGGGAACCTCCGGCGGGGGCTGATGTGCGTCTTCGTATGCCTTCGCCGCTGCCGGCTCGATCAGCAGCAATGTGTCATCGAAGACGACCTCTCCGCTGCCAAACTGAAACCCCTCGAACGTCTCACCGTCCTGGCCGTAAGCCGTACCGAAAAAGTCCCGGCTCGCCGCGCCGGTGTGGATCGCCCGATGTAAAACATCCCGGTCCTTGAAGCGCGGCAGGTAGAGATAGCGCAACGTATCCTCGAAAAACCCAAAGGCACTCGCCGCGCGCTGCCCGTCCTCCCAGTAGAGCTCCTGGAGCAGGGTACGCAAGTGAATGGGAGACCAGATCTGGATGATCAACTCGTTATCGAGACAGACGCGCTCGATTTCCGCACCAAGAGATCCGCCGGTCGTGGTCAACGCAAACGCCTCGACCGTCGGCTTCGGATCGGTTGTGACCTCCTGTACCGGGCACAGGAGCCACTTGTAGCACTCGCGGGCGGCGCGCGGCAGCACCTCTTCGGCGCTCTTGAGCGCCTTCTCCGCCTGGTTTTTTTGCAAGAGGTCGATATTGAGCTTCCCTTCCTTGACATCATCGACAATGGAGCCCCAAGCCAGCACAGTGCTGGCGGCATCTTTCAGGCGTCCGAAAATGCCGTGATCCGGGGCAAGGAACAACAGCCGGTTGCCGCGATAGCGCGGTTTCGGGCCATGCTTCTGGACCGTATCGAGCACCGCCTCGACGGCGCGGCGGGGTTCCTCACGCGCATACCAGCGTTCAGGCGACAACACGACCAGGCGCAGCGCCGTATCGTCAGGCACGTCCATATGCGGCGTGAAGATATGGACGCCATCGAACAAGTTGCCGATAATCTTCCTGATCACTTCGGCGATTTTGCCGCGCACTTCGGTCCGGTCATCGAAGCGACGCTTACGGTCCTCCATCTCCCGGCGCAGGTTAGCGCGAGTATCGAACCAGAACCGGGTCGTATCCCGGGCTTTGTCGCCCGAGCTGTTGAGATAGTGGAGACGATCCGCGAGACGGCTGAGCGCGTCCGTATAAACGGACGCGGCCTGCCCTGGTTGCAGACAGCCTATCAGGATGCGTGCGGCATCGATGCCGCGTGTCGTCGCCTTGGTCGCGACCGACGACGGGGCGCTGCCGAGGAAGATGGTGCGCGCGACGCGGCGAGCCGCACCCACCTGCCCGAAGCGCGGTTCCCTGTTTTCAAGCTCGACGGTTTCAGCACGCTCGCCGTCGATGTCCTTCTCGATCACGGCATCCCAGCCCGCCGGAAGGTAATAGGTCAGCTCATTGCGGCTGCTACCGTCATGTAACGGCAGGCTGCCGGGCAGGATCATCAGGTCCTGGTTATCGTCCTGCCACAGGCGATAGATGACCTTGGCCATGAGTTTCAGAACGCCACGCGTGCGCTGAAACCCGTCAATCGTGGTCCAGTCCTCGTACAGGCGGTCGAAGACCTCGGGATGGATGGGATACGCTTGCACGAGGCGCTCGGAGTAACGCCGCTCCTGTGTCTCGGACGGGAGTTTCGCCCCTTCCGCGGCATAGGCATCGGCGAAGGCGCGGCAAACGGCCTCGCTGGCCTTGGGATCGCGCACCGGCTCGAAAAGACGGCGGCGCACGATCTCGAAGGCTTCTTCCGTGGCCACCGGCTTCCAAAGGGCCTGAATGCGCCCGAAGGTCTTCTCAAGCGCGTGGAGCGCAGCAACGCCGTGCTGACTGCCCGCTTCGACCTCGGATGCGGGGAGCGATGCCAGCACAATCGCGCTCGGAACGAGTTTCGCGGCCTCGGTGAGGGCCTGTACAAAGGACAGATTGCTGTCGTAACTGCCGCCGCTGAGGGTCTGCCCTGCCGGGAATTGCCGGACATAGGCGACCAGCTCGTCGATCAGGATAACGCAAGGCGCATGGCGCTCCAGTAGATCACGGAGCACATCCTTTCCCGGTGAGGTTCCGGTTGCATCGGCGTCGCTGACGAGGGCACAGGCTTCCTCGCCACCAAGCTGCCAGGCAAGTTCGCCCCACAGCGTCTTGATCATCTGCTTGCCGCGTTTCCAGGGCTGTCCCGGTGAATGCGCGGTACCGTCGAGTACGGCGATGCGGGCCTGGGGCACGTCCATGAGACCTGCGCGGTCCACAAGCGCGGGCACACCAGCAAGGTCGGAAAGCGCACACTTGCGCGTCGCAAGGTGGTAGACCGCCAGCAGGGTGTGGGTCTTGCCGCCGCCGAAGGCGGTTTGAAGCTGAATGACCGGCTCGCCGCCCTTGCCGACGAGACGCTGCGCCACCTGCGTCAGCAACAGGCTCATGCCTTCGGTGATGAAGGTGCGCTCGAAGAAGGCAACCGCGTCCCGATATTCGCGCGGGGCGCGCCCGGTGCGCACGGCAGTGAGGTCGGCGGCGAATTCGGCTTGCTGGAAAGAGTCTTCCAGAACGTCCCGATGGGGAACCGCAATTTCTCTCCAAGGCTTCATGCTGTTTCCTGCCCTTTACGCGAACAGCCCGGCCTGCCGGGGAGCAGGGGCTTCTGCCGCTGCGGCCTCGATAGCGCTCCAACTCGTCACGATCTCGTTGTAGGTGCGGGCATCTTCGGCCCAACCGGCCCGCTCGCACAGCGTATAAAGGCGATAGGCGAGCTGGCGGGTTGCCTCGGCCTTGCCCTGAGCGGCGGCGACGATCAAACCCGCCACGCGCTCACCTGCTGCCTTGAAGACGCGGATGAGTTGATGCAGGAACTCCCAGACTGGCAGGCGCTCGTCTTTCTCCGGCTTCCACTCAACCGGGTACTCGGACCATTTGAGCAGGCGCACGATGCCGCTGGCAGCATAGAGAACACCGGACTCCTTTACTCCGTCCACGCTCGTGCCCTTGGCGCGGGCAAGGGTGTCGGCCTCGCCGAACTTTCCCGCCTTCCAGCCATACTGCTCGAACCAGTGCAGACAGAACCGAGTGTCGTGATCGAAGTCGTCCTCGGCCAAGAAGCGGTTGATGAGTTGCAATGCCGTGCGCACGCTCATCGGCGTGCCGTCGGCTTCAAGGACGGCGGCATATTTGGAGAAGGCCGCCATGCCGGGACCGATGATTGCCTGCGAGAGGTCCACCGGCGCGACCGGCGAGCGCTCGTTCCCTGCATCCATAGTCATTTCATCTAGAGCCCCGGGGAGCACCTGATTCAGCTCGCGCAGGAAGGCGCGGCGGGAAATCGTCTTCGCCTTTACAGGACGCGGACGACAGACAAGGACGATGCTGGAGGCCAGAGCGTTGGTTCCGGCCCCAATCATGCGGCTACTGAGCTCAGTGCGCATCGGCCAGGTGCCGGTAAGGGAGAACCCAGAGCGGATCACGGCGTCCAGAAAGGTCTCCCACCCCGTACTGATGGTTCCGGCTTCAGCTTTCGTTTCCGATTGCTTGAAGGCGTAGTAAATAGTGACAGGCAATGATGGGTGCGCCTGGCTGGCCAGGCGACGCATCGCCTGAGTCATCCCGTCAAGGAAAAATGCTTCGGCCTTGTCCTTACTGCCGTGCCGGTAGGGCGTTGCCACCAGCTCGTCCGCCTTCGGCACGGCAAGGGTTGCAAAGAGACCGGGAAAGAAGGGCTTAAGCGCTCGTCGGAGCCAGACGTAAAAGAAGTCGGAGAGGTCCGCATAACCGATGTTGTCGTAGTAAGGCGGATCGGTGGAGACAACCTTTCCGGCACTCACGTTCTGGTTCTGAGCATCGTTTTGTTGGGCAAATCCTTTGGAAATCGCTGGGACAGTGCCAACGGCTTTCCATGTCCAAGCAACCATTGCCATCCAGTTTCCTGTAGAAGCACTGAAAGGATTAGCCTCCGCGTAATCCCAGACCATCGGTATGGCTTGACGCCCAAAAGTATTCCTTATCAGTTCTCGGGAACTGTTCCAGCTACATATCGATGACCAATAGTCGCTGCACTTATCTACGATAAAACCTAAATAAACTCCCACGGCCTCGGCATAAGCGCGTGCGCCTTTTCCGCTTGCATCGAGTCCCGTCTCTTCATTGGGGAGTCCTGCGTCCACAGCATCCCGAAAAATCCTGTCCTTGGCCTCCGTGACCAGATCGCTGAATATCGTTAATGCCACGAGCTGACGGGGGGTGAAGAGGTCACCGTACGCCGTCAAACCGTAATTGACCGTCCAGAATGCGCGGGGGTCGTGAGGCAAGGATGTTTCCGGTTTCCAACCCGGTTCTTCTTGCACAGCAATCGCCTGCATTTCCGTAGTAGGCTGGAGATAAACTCGTCCACGTTGGCTGTTGACCACAACAGCCATCAACTGCGAACCCATCCGACCGGATTTTCCTTCCGACTTAATGTATTTCGGCTCGATGGGAGTGTCAGATAGTAGGCACCTAAAGTTCGCACCTCTCGACAACTTCGTCCCCGCCTTCGCCTCGGCAGGCGGTTTGCCCATCTTCACGGTAAACCGGTAGCTGTTACCCTCGATCACCGGTTCCACATAGGCTTCCCTTCCCACCTTGCTCGACAGGACGAAGGTCGCCGCAAGCGGCACGTCCACATGCCGAAACGCGGGGTTCGGGCTCTTCACCGTCCGCACCCAAATCCAGGCAATGACGGTCAGCTTCTGCCCCACATACTGCTTGAGGTCAGGCCGCTCCTGCGCCATCTCCGCCGTGATCTCGACCGGCGGATAGAGATGCCCGATGCGTTTTTGCGCCTCGTCCCGCATCCACTGACCGTAATAGCGCACGTCCTCGGCGAGCCCTCGCGCCCCGCGCCAATCCTGATCGACCAGCTCCTGCCTGTTCTGCGCCTCCGGGTTGACCGGCGGCCTTCCAGAAAACTTCGGCGGGATTTCGATCATCGCCTTGTTGATGAGCACAGCGACCGGGTTCAGGTCGCTCGCATAAGCTTCGAGGCCTAGCCGCTGCGCTTCGAGCGGCAGGGCTCCGCCGCCCGCGAAGGGATCGTGGAACGCAGGCAGTTTGTCCGGATCGAAGAGTTCCGTCGCCTGCGGATGGTCCTTATTGAGCTCGCAGGTCTCGCGCCAGGACTTGCGGATCTCCGCGTGGGCCTTGTCCAGCACGGCATCGTTGGTGGTGTTCTCCCACTGCACGAGGTTCTCGATCAGGGCAAACAGCCGCTTGCGGCTCGCCGCCCAACTGGCCTTGAGGTTGCTGGGGGGAATTTCGCCAGGATGCGCCAGCTCCCACTTCCACGAAGGATCGTTGACCATCTGCGCAAAGATCACCGCACGCGCCGCAGCCAAAGGACGCCGTGCCCACCACAGATGCAGGGTGCTCGGATGGCCGTGGCGGATGGACTTCTCGCGTGCCGCTGCCGCGTTGATCGCATCCAACGGCAACGCGACTTCGATCAGTTTCTTCGGGGTCTTGACGGGATGGGTCATGCTCAGGCGGCCTCTGCTCGTCCGAGCAGATCGCCCAGGTTGAAGTTGATGGATGCAACGCCCCAGCCGGGCTCCCGCTCGAAAGGATTGCGGATGTAGTACGGGCCATCGAAGCTGTCGTCTTCATCGACGAGCACAACGGCGAGCACGAACTTGTCGCCCTGATTGAAGGCGTAGAGCATCTCGTTGCGGGTCACCGTGATCGTGCTCGCGCCCTTGACCCGCCCCTTCACCTCGATATGCCTTGGCTCGGGCTGTTTGCCCTGGCTTTCAGGGGGATAGGCGGTGAGGTCCCATCCGCATTTGTCGGCAGACACATCGACAATGCGGGAACCGTGTGCCTCCTCGGCCCTACGCACAGCGTCCATCGCAATCCGCTCGATGCGCGAACGCGCCTGTGCGTCGGCAGCGACGGCATCGACCGGTTCCTCACCGCGCAGCCTGTTCATCAGGCCCGCCGGGACGATCAGCGCAGTGCCCAGCATCACGGGCGTTCCGCTCACCACATGGCGCATGGACCGAAGCTCCTTCTTGCGGCTCTCCAGGCGGCTGCCGAGATCGGCAATCGTGCGCTCGACGTTCTGGAGATTGAGACGCACATCCTTGCCCGCTTCGCCGTCCTCCTTGAGCTTCAGCCAGCGGTCTTGCCAGAAGTCGATCTCCTCGGTCAGGCGCTCATTCACGGCGGCAAGGGTCTTGTCCACATGGGCAATATGTCGGTGCGCAACTTCCTTGTAGTGCTCGGGCACCAGGGTTTGCGCGGCCAAGGCAAGCGCCCGTTCCTCCTGCCCCGAGGCGATCCAGGGCGCGGACAGGGTCTCCTCTAGCAGGGAACGATCCTCGTCCGGTAACGGCTTCAGATCGAGATGGGGTGCCCATCCCGCGAACACCGCCTTACCATCTGCGCCGACACGCACGAATTGCAGCCGCTTGGAGAGCACCCGGTCATCGCCGGACTTGATCTCATGGGTCAGGAGGAAAAGCAGGGCGGGATCGCGGCCCTCGTCCGCCGGGTCGATCAGGATGGTCCCCTGGCGCAGCAGGTTTGTATACTGCTCCAGGAGCATGTCGGTCATCGAGAGCATCAGCGGATGGCCTGGATGCATCAGCACGGCCCGCTCCATGCCCGGCGTTTCGAGAGGCTGGATGGACTCGCGCTCGAAACAAATGCGGCTATAGCGCTTCAAGACCGGCTCGTGCTCGCGCCGGTTGCGCCCGGTGAGACGGCGGTCTCGCTCGCGGATCGCCGCCGGAACATGGGTGATTTCGAAACGCCCGGCTTCGCGCGGATGGGCCGTACCGCCCAGGGCATCGAGCGCCCTGGTAAAGAAGGCCCGCACGAAGAACGGCTGCAAGCGGCGCGCTTCTGCCTTGTCCATTGCCTCCTTGACGGCGAAGAGCTGCTCCGGGCTCATCGTCTCCTGAGCCAGGGCGTTGCGGTTCAGCAGGGATTCCAGATGATCGTGATCGAGCGCCTGGTCGATCTTCCTGCTCAGGCGCGCGCGGATGTCGGGGCGCTCCCCGTAGCGGATCGCCTCCATCAGCAGGTCTTTAAGGCTCGTCTCCTCGAAGACTTCGCCCAGGATGTCGAAGACGCGGCCCTTGAGCGCACTACTCGCGGCTTCGAGCTTCATCAGCAGGCGGTGATAAACATCGCCCTCGCGCGTTTCCTTGGCCACCAGGTTCCACAGATGGCACACCTCGGTTTGTCCGATGCGGTGGATGCGCCCGAAGCGCTGCTCCAGGCGATTCGGGTTCCAGGGCAGGTCGTAATTGACCATCAGGTTGGCGTTCTGGAGGTTCACGCCCTCCCCGGCCGCGTCGGTCGCCACCAGCACGCGCACCTCGGGATCGGAGCGGAACCGAGCTTGAAGACGGCGGCGCTCGTCGCGGCGCGTCCCGCCGTGAATGGTGATGATGGCCGCCGCATTGCCGAGCACGCCTGCGATCTTGCCGTGCAGGTAGTTGAGCGTGTCCCGGTGCTCGGAGAAGACGATGAGCTTACGCTGCCGCCCGGAAGCATCGCGCATCTCGGGACTGTTCTGGAGGATTTTCGACAGCTCGTCCCACTTGCGGTCCTGGTCCGATGCCACGACCGCCTTGGCCCGTTCCTCCAGTCCTCTGAGGTGCACGATTTCGGCTTCGAGCTCCGCCACGGTCCTGGCGGCGGTGGCGTCGTCGATCAGGGTTTCTTCGAGCCACTCCTGCTCCTCGGAGGTCAGATCGTCGTCGTCCTCTGGGATGCCGGCAAGGGTCTCGGCGCGCGCCTCGTGGCCCTCGATCCCGAGCTTCTCGTCGCGCAGGCGGTTTTCCAGGCGTTCACGGCGGCGCTTGAGCGACTGGAAGATCGCCTCCGGGCTGGAGGCCAGGCGGCGTTGCAGGGCCGTAAGGGCAAAACCGACTGAGCCCTTGCGCGACCCTTGGAGCTGGTCGGCCTTGCCCATTTCTGTCTTGACGTACTCGGTGACGGCCTCGTAGAGCGCGGCCTCGACTGGGGAAAGCTCATAGTTGATGGTATATGCCTTGCGCTCGGGGAACAGCGGCGTGCCGTCGAACTTCACTAATTCTTCCTTGACCATGCGCCGCATCAGGTCCGAGGCATCGACCTTATGCACGCCGTCGCGGAACTTGCCGTAAAAACGGTCGGCATCGAGCAGCGACAGAAACAGCTGGAAGTCCTCTTCCTTGCCGTTGTGCGGCGTGGCCGTCATCAGCAACAGGTGGCGGACATGCGCACCGAGCTTTTCGGCCAAGCGAAAACGCCCGGTCTTCTTCAGCTTCGAGCCGGAATAATGAGCGGCGAGCTTGTGGGCCTCGTCGAAGACGGCGAGGTCCCAGCCCGGCGCACAGAGTTTCTCCTGAAGCTGTTCGTTGCGCGAAATCTGGTCGAGCCGCACGATTAGACGCGGGGAATCCTCGAAGGGGTTGCCGCTTGGTGAGGTCTGCTCCAGCGACGCCTCGTAGATGCGAAACTCCAGCCCGAATTTCTCGTACAGCTCGTCGTGCCACTGCTCGACCAGGCTGCCGGGGGCAATGATCACGATACGGTGAGAATCCGCGCGCATGATGAGCTCGCGGATATACAGCCCGGCCATGATGGTCTTGCCCGCGCCCGGATCGTCCGCCAGAACGAAGCGCAGCGGCTGACGCGGCAGCAGCGATTCATAAACGGCGGTGATCTGGTGGGGCAGCGGCTCGACGTTCGAGCTGTGCACCGCCATCATGGGGTCGAAGAGAAATGCAAGGTCGATGCGCTTGGCCTCGCAGGCAAGCTGGAAGGCTGCGCCGTTGCCGTCGAAGGCGAAGGGGCGCTCGGCGGTGGCGATTTCGACCGAGGCCTCGTCGTCCCGCGAGAGCAGGCGTTCCTTAATCGCGCCCTCGTGGGTCCGGTAGATGAGTTGAAGGGACTCCCCTCCGTGAGGCACGGTCGCGACGACTGAGACAACCTGACTGGCCTCGATATCGGACAGGCTTTGCCCTGACGTGATCGCTTCGAGTTTCATCGCCTATCGTTTCCTAAACGTTCCCACATTTCGCGTTCGGCGATCAGGCCATGTTATCGCGATCCATAAGCCCGGCGTGACAGCCGGGGAGGTAGCAGTAGGGAGTGGATTGATTGATCTTGATGCGTGCGCGGGGTCTGCTCTTGGGTGGAAACGCGAGTGTAGACGACTAGCATGGCAGTCAGTCACCAAACGGGAAGCCGTGCTAGGAACAGATGCTCCACACGAAAAAGGTGTGGCTGGAAGGGTACGAGGTTGTCCTGAGATTGATTCCTGAAATTACTTTGCGCTACTATCACAATCTAAATGGATTGGGAGTTCCCGGTCGGCGCTGGGGTGCGATGAAAATCGCACCCCTTCTGCTTTTTAGGGGAAGATTTTCAGTCCATATCCCATCATCTTCCCACGCGTGCTGCGCTGAAACTTCTTCTTCACCACCTCATAGGCCCGGTTATTTTGTTCCGGCTTAAGCCGGTGTCTGCCAATCGGATGGCAGACCAAATCGGCTAGTTGCAGGCCGGATAGATTTTGCTTCTTATCCACAAATATAACCTCGAACGGCAGCTGATGGCGGGAGAAATTGTTTCCGTTACAGATGTCGTGGAACACCTGTTCCAGGTCGGTATCTTCCTTCCTTCCCCGCGATTCCACCAGCACATGTGTCAGGTTGTCCGTCTCGCTCCGACCCTGCAAGTAGAAGAAGGCCCGCTCTAGGCAGAACTTCATGGCGATGGAGTAGGGGTTGTAGGGTTTAGAGTACTGGTCATTCAACCGCACCTTGTCGATAGCGCTGGCGACCAGAATATATGGCAGCCTGCCCATGAGAGTAGTCAAATCGTCCATGAAGCGTCCTCTCACCTTTCTATCGAATAGGAACCCGAAGTCGCCCTTCCCCTTACGGATCTCATGGGCATGCAGGATCACTGCCTCATGCCCAAACCAGCGGTACTTGAAGTCTACTACCTGAGGTATGATCCGCGCCCGGTAGTCTGTCTTTGACACCAGGCAGAACGTCAACACGAATAGCGGGTATTCCGGGTCGATGACCTTCAGACTGTGGTCACCGCTTTCGTCTACGTAAATGATGTAATTGCTGTATCCCATTCAATTCAACTATCTATTTCGCTAAGACGCAAAAAATCCCATTAAGAAAATCAACGCAAGGTTGACTAATGCTACCTTTCCTTTTGGGCATGTAAGACATGACATTCGAGTTTTCCACCGCCGGGCGCATCCTATTCGGTGAAGGCATTCTGGATCAGGTTGGTACTTATGCGGCTAAACTGGGTAGCCGGATACTGGTCGTCGGAGGCGGCACTACAGCGCGGAACGAGCCTCTTTTGACCAGACTTGAAGAAAAGCAGCTATCGCTCAGTACCTTCTCCGTCGTCAGCGAACCAACGGTCGCGTTGGTTCTGGAGGGTACGGCGCAGGCCCGCAGCTGCGGCGCTGATCTTATCATCGGCATGGGGGGGGGGGGGCAGCGTCATCGATGCGGCTAAAGCTATCTCTGCCTTGCTGACCAATCCCGGCGATCCTTTCGATTACCTGGAAGTCATCGGCTGCGGTCGGCCTTTGGTTCACCCAGCCGCACCGCTCATCGCCATCCCTACCACCGCGGGCACCGGCTCCGAAGTAACCAGAAATGCCGTACTCGCGGTGACTGAACAAGGGATCAAGGTGAGTCTACGCCACCGATCCATGTTGCCCGAGATCGCCCTCGTCGACCCAGTACTGACCTATGGTATGTCACCAGCGGTTACCGCCAGCACTGGCCTGGATGCCCTGACCCAATGCCTTGAGTCCTTTGTCTCCCATCTAGCCACGCCACTGACCGATGGCTTCTGTCGCGAGGGGATGCGACGGGCAGCACGCTCCCTGCGCTGTGCCTTTCATGCGGGCCATGTCTCGGCGCGTCGAGACATGGCGCTAGCCAGCCTGTGTGGTGGCCTAGCTCTAAATGATGCCAAGTTGGGGGCAGTTCATGGCCTTGCCGCTTCCATCGGCGGCATGTTTAATGCACCACACGGTGCTGTCTGTGCACGTCTATTGCCATATGTAATGGAGACAAATGTGCGTACTCTCCAGGAACGTGCACCCGAAGCACTGGCCTTGACCCGCTACCGAGAGGTTGCGGCTATCCTCACCGGCGATGCTGCCGCTAAGGTTATCGATGGCGTTGTTTGGATACGGGCACTCAGTGATGATCTGGCCATACCTGGTCTTTCCGACTACGGCTTAACTCCAAGCTGTATAACCCCGGTTGTGGGCAAAGCCATGCTCTCCAGAAGCATGCAAGGTAATCCGATTACCTTAACTGAAATGGAGCTGACAGCCCTATTGACCCATGTGTTGTGATCAGGGTAAGTCCTTGCCGCTCTCAGAATTCCGGGCGACCTTGGGAACGCTCTTGGCGATCAAGAACCCGCCAGCGGTGAGCTATTCCCGTTAGGCGAATGTCGCCCACGGGCCACTTAGAGAAGCTCCGGTAGGCTTTTCATGGACCGTCCTGTTTTGTGGGTTCCTTACACCGCTATCTCGCGGGGATTGGAAATGGGCGATCATCATGTTCTTGTTGGGTTGGATTACGATGGGGTTGAGTAGTTTGGTATTCATGTTCATTTACAACAAGCTGTATATTAAAGACCTCATTGGATACGGTTTCAAAGTCAAGTCTGTAGGGATGGGAACAGTCGATCAGATGGCTCAAAAATTGGATATCAGCCTCCCCATGTTGGAGGCAAACATAATTCGAATGCCTTGATTTTCACTGAGTTACGCATACAGACATAACGGGGCTTTCTTGTTCTGCAAAGACGCCTTGAAAAATTCAAGGTGTCTTTGTAACAGCTCATTACCTTAGAGGTGCTCAAATGCTTGCTGATGGCTTCTTGATGCTGACTTGAAGGGTTAACTGCGGCTAGAGATGCACCACAGGCGCTAAGAGGGCGGCTCTGGGCTTGATCCTGCAAGCGCAGGGATGCGCGCGCAGGCAGGGATGCCGAAGTCTATAGGGACCGTAGGGGAACGGGATCTGCGAACCACTAGATCGGCATATTCAATGAGCCTGGAACTCAAGCCTCGTGTCCTGCAGGACACCGCTGTGGTCTCTTTCTGTGGACCAATGCCACGATCCGTCCAGCGATTGCTGTTGCCTGAAGATACCGTAGAAGGCCTTCAGCGGCTTTCCAGGGGTTTTTCGGGAGGTCCCCTTGGCTAGTTCTGACTGCCAAATTCTAAATTGATTTCTTAACTGATTAATGCCCGCCACTTAATGGAGGACTCCCCGACACTTAATTTTCGATCCGAAGCGAGTAGCCCGGCGGTGCGTCAAATTCCGGCGGTGCGAGGGCTTGGTTCCAGGCTGAGGATCGCTGCGGCGAGGCGTTTTCGGTCCCTGACCGGCGGCGTTTCAGCCGTGGCACGGATCGGGGGTAAGGAGCATCCGTTCGGCTTCCTCGATGAGCCGCTCTCGGGTCCAGTGCGGGTGGGCTTGTTTGAGTTCCAGCGCCTTGACGTCTCGTCGTCGTCGGTATTCCAGGTCGCCCGGTGGCGTGCGGTTCGGTTTGCTGCTCAGCTTTCCGGTCAAGGCTTTCAGAGCCAACGTCAACCGGGCCTGTCCGGCACCCTCTTGCTTCCTGGCTTTTTTCGCTAGCCGTTTGCTGGCTTTGGTGCGTTCGCGTTTCAGCATACCCCCCAGGCCGAACAGAGCGAACAGGTGGCGGGATACAGCCTTGACGGCGGCCAGTCCCTTCCAGGAGCCATCAGGAAGGCGTTTTCGGGGCTGGGCAATGGTCACTAGGCCAGCGGCCCTCAAATCGCCCAGGGCCCGTTCTGCGCGTTTCAGCCCCATGCCGGTTTGCTTGCCGATATAGTCCACGGTAAGGCTCAAGAACCCGTCTTGGGTGGGGATGCCGACCCGCAGGCTGGCTAGGTCCGTGTACTTGAGCAGAGCCATCAGCAAGAGCAGGCAGGCTTCCCGGCGCTCGCTGCGTTGCTGCCGCTCGCTGCCGTTTGCTAAATCGAGGGAGGGGATGATCTGGCGCGGATTATCGTAGTAGCTCTTGAGCAGAACCATGAGCTTCGTGAGCACAAAGGGAATGCCGCCCTTGCCGGTCTTGGGTGGCTTCGGCAGCGTGAGCCTGGGGTTCCGCGGATCGTGCCCGCAGAAGTTGCCGCCTAGGTTTTCACGCGGTGCGTAGGGCCTGCCCACGTGCGATCCCCAGCTTGGCAAGCGGGGAGCGGGCAGTTGTCACTTCCCAAGTCCCCGTGATTAAGACCTTGCAACAGGGGATTTGAGCAGGTAGGATTTTCATCGACCGTTGCTCTGACTAATCTGTTACGGTTATCTTGCCCGCGTTGGAGTTTCTCGCCTCCAGCGCGGGCTTCTCATTTATGCCTCGAAATTAGCGAGTGTTTCGGGTCCGGGCATCCCTTCCCGGTAATGGGTGATGACAGTAGTCTGTCAGACTACCACGGTACACGCCCATGTGTAATCCGCAGCCGTTTCTAACTTACCCTCGGCGCTGCGCGCCATGGCGGCAGTCAGAGCATGGCCTCTGAGCCACTAAAGAGGCTTTCTGATCTGAGCCGTCCTCTCGGAGGACCCCAAGCCCCCTGGTCCAGTCGCCCAAGGAAAGCCTCTACGGGCCTCTCCGTAGCTAGCGCACCGGCGCCTGGATTTCAGGCAAAGCCCGGAGCCGCTGTACCGCCAGGGCCGTTTGCCGTTTCGGTGTTTTGGTAAAGAAGTCTGACGGGCTACGGGCCTTTCCGTCGGCAGGGAACACAAGCAAAATCTTGCCTTTCAATTCGGCATTCTCGGTCGCGCCGGTTCGGGTGTCCCACATATCCAAGAATTGCCACCGGCTGTAGGTTCGGTTCCCCAGCGATGGATCGGCCAGCCACACAGTTTTTCCATCGACTCCCCGCAACACTGAGAAATGGTCGTCTTTGCGATATTGCAGATAGACGATCACTGGCAATTTGAGCTTGGTTAGCTGATCGTAGCTGACAGCAAACCCGGCAGCAAGAAACCCGAACTGCGCTACCGCTCGGCGCATATCCTCGAATGAGGACATGAAGTCGCCAGTATCCATGGCCCGCAACAGGTCTTGCTCGGTGACGGCCTGTCCGTAGTGCTCGTTGAGCACGGTTGCGAGCGATGCTGCACCACATGAATAGTCCAGGTCTTGTTTTACCACCCGCTCATCACGTAGCGCTTTCCAACTCTTGACCTTTATTGATCCTGATAGTAAAGGGCCATGGAGATATGCGCGGCCATCTTCTGCCGGTATTTCAATTGCGAGCAACAATAAAAGAAGCGATACAAAATGTCTTATTGAATACCTCATTGCATATGGCCTAAATGAGAATCCTTGTTAATTCCGTTACTAGAATTATGATTAGGCCGAACGCAAAAAGAACTATCGCTTCTAAAACAAGAGTGACATCCTTTCTCTCTGGAAATAACCTCCGCCTCGCAAATAGCGGTAGAATCAGCCATCGCAGCAGAACCGCTAACATAACCCCTAATACCATGCCAAGGTCGAACCTAATGATGCTTACCTCATGCATAGCTAAAGACATTCCAATACTAAAACCAATAGCTCCAGGTATCGCGTAAGCCACCAGCCCACAAAAGCCGATGGGAAACCCTCCCTATTCAATACCCCAGCAACGGAGCGTATCGTTTCTTGTATAAGAGACACCCGAGTATTACCAGCATAAGCCGGCGCTGTTAGAGTTATAGCCAATAAGCTAACAGTAGGTTTATATCCATTCATATGGGGTAAGTCTAAAATAACACTGAACAGCGTTCAACATGGGAACAGTTTAGATGTTTCTACGATAGCCACAGCATTGCCCACAATCAACAACACGGTCTGCCAAAATTTAAACTTAGAAGTAAACCAATCGCCCATAGGTGTCCATAATGGAACACCCCACACCAGATATAACCCCGCCGTAAACAACAACGGGGCCACCAACATGAGTAAGAATTTAACCAGAATACAGATCATCAAAGACTTTTCAGAGAGCTTTTATAGGTTCCAGGCTAGTAGTGTGTTTTGCGCTCAGAGTGCTATGGACCGCCCACCTTCGATCAGCCTGGAACCCATAAAGATTCTACGCTATTACCTACCTTAAGCCATCACATCATCTGTTTGTGTTCAGGCAGATGGCTCATGGAGAGTAGTAGTTTTGGACAAACCAGGCCGTTGATCCCGATAATATAACCCTACCAGGAACCGTATAACCAACCCCGCCAACGCCAGCTAGGGCGCCTACTGTCATATATGCAGACAACCCATCCCAACTAAACGAACCGGGAGACGCATCAAACAGTTCCAGAAAATAAACAGTACTCCCAAGGATAGAGCCACCAAACAATTGGCCGTAGAGATAAAACCATGCCCCTTTTGTTTCCCGCATTTCCTGTTCGGAAAGCAGCGCCAATTCCATAGGCTCCCCGTCATTCTCGAATGCCAGGGCCATATCGCGCTCGAAGCCCGGATAGGGCATCTTCCCGAAAGCCGGGCTAGCTATGATCAATGCAAGGATACTTGCGGCTATGGTTTTTAGGCTTTTGCTCATCTTCGGATACCTCTTGTGAAGTAAGTCGGGTGGTCAGAAAGTGTGCAACCAATCGAGCCTCAGATTTGAACCTCTGGTGCCTGAGACATTCGACGAAAAGGTCACATTGAGAATGTTGTCATCGGAAAATCCATAGTCCACACCAAGTTGTAAATCGGTGTTGGTTTCCCGATATTGACGGCTAGCGGTGTGCCAGGGCCATGTATTCGTCCAGCGTACCCCAGTATTGAGTGTGACGCGATCATTGACAGAGAATGCAACCGACGGATTCAACATCAAGGTATTACCTGGATTTATGGTCGCCCCGCCATCCTTGCGCGGCAAATTGAGGCCGTAGTACCCCGAAAACACGAAAACGATTGGATCAATCGATTTGTACGCGGTCAACCCGGCGGCCCAGGACTTGAGCGCGTAGGTGCTATCTCTCCCTCGCTCGAACAAGGCCCCTTCGACAAATCCGATCAGCGCCGGTGTCTCGGTGTCTTCTTTGAATTGGTAGCTTGCCCCGGCCCAGGTATTCAGAAAGCGGACGTCCGTCTCCGAGCCAACGGACGTGCGGACGCGGCTGTATTGGCCGCTCCCTCGGGCGTAAATTTCAGTGCTACCCGTGATCCCATAACGCAGTGCCAGGGTTCCGACCAGTATGTCGCTGTTCTTACGAATACTGGCATTTGATATTGGCACATAGACAACCCTGCCATCTTTTAGTGGCACCCTTGCGTAAACGGCGGATTCGCTAAATCCATTATGGTAGGTGAGCGAGGTATTTACCCTCATCTCTCCTTGGTTGGTCAGCAAGTCCTCGATTGTTAGCGGTAGGTCGGCATAGGCCACTGCGCCACGCAAGCAGAATGCCGCCACAAACAAACACGGGAGACCACAACGCTTGGGCCTCAAGCGCCCGGTAGATCGGACGGGAAGATTCCAGCGAGTATGCGGAATCGGCACACCAAAGGTATGATTGGCGCTAGCCATTGCTTGACCTCTTGGGACAGGTCGGTGATGGTTAGGTCCAGGGTGCGTTGGACAGACGCCCCCTGGGCCGACTTTCTATCGACAGGGTATTGAATTGCCCGTTACCCATCAATCACGTCCGCATCGTGACGCACCTTAACCGTTGGTGCCTGCAATCCTTTCCAGCTTCCCATTACCAGCTCATAGTGGCGTATACAGGCGCGTGTTGGGATACACGGCCCTTTAACTGCTTTTGCCCTGTCTGGCCTGTAAGGGCCGCTGTAAGCCGCTGAGCGGATATTTACAGCCCTAGAGAAGGCCCAACAGCGGCGTACATTGGCAAGAAATGCCACGCACCGGAAATCGTGGCGCATGGTTCCCTAACGCCTAGTTTTTTCGATGAAGGGGAGATGGGATAAGAGATAACAGTTCCGACAGAAATGCGGACCTGTCATGGAACAGGTATGATTGGCGTCAGCCATGGCCGAACCTCTGGATCAGGTTGGTTATGGTTAGGGCCTTGGCGCGTGCGTAAAACGCACCAGGGCCCGACTTCGTACCGATAATGAGCGATGGCCGAACCTCTGGATCAGGTTGGTCGTGATTATGACCTTGATGCGTGCGTAAAACGCATCAAGATCCGACTGCCTATTGAACAGGCTATCCAATCAACCCTGCTACGTCAATTTCTTTCAACGCAGGGGTCGTCGTCCTCCAGCCGACCGGCAAACCTAGAACCGCTGTTGCGGGCCGCTTGCTGGGGATGTGCAGCGGCGCTTCACCGAAAGCCTCGGAATAGACCAGAACGCCCAAGAGGTCGGATACCTCGTTACCATCCTGATCCTGCGCCGACCCTTCGCCCGAGACCATCGCCGGGCAGTCCTGGCTTCCTTGCGCCTTGACCAAATACTAACCTTAAGCGCTTGACGACGCGGGCACGATCACCCGCTCGACCTGATCGGCTTCGGCTTGTCCCTGCTCACGTTTCCCCCCTGAAGGCCGAGGTCTGCCGCGCGCTGGATCATACCCGGCCAGTTGCCGTTTCTGTTCCCGTAGAGCACGCGACAGTTCGCGTAGCAGCCGCCAGGTGCCGCCCTTGTATGCGTTTTGAGAGACCGCCCTCTTACCGGCCTCGGTCTTCGGCCCCGTTGACTTCTCCCACGGTCGCCATTGCCGGATCAGTTCGCCCTGGCGTGCACGTCGTTCCGGTGTCCAGCCGGTCGCCATCGGTCTTCTCCAATAGTTCGTTTTTCAAGTTTTGATTTTCCCCAGCGCCCGCGCACGGAGTATCACCCGGAGCGGTTGATGCGTTGATCACTTGCTGTGGCCCGTGGGCGATATTCGCCTGATGGACATGGCCCACCGCTGGCGGGTTCTTGAGCGCCGAGAGCGTCCCCAAGGTCGCCCGGCATTGCGGAGGCCATCCCTCACGATCTTGTCGAAAGGAACCCCCTCTTCTTGGGGCAACCGCGCCACCTTGGCGTGTTCCTTAAAGAGCCTCCTTTTTTTATTATTCTTATAGATTAAATACCATAAATCAACAACTTACGAATAACCATCCCGTCGGCAGATTCCCACATCCAAACCGGACCGCAGTGCCTGCAGGTGGCTGGTGTTGCACCCGGTAGCTCTTATGGCTAATCGGTGACTTCAGCGGCCAGCTTGTGACTCGAACGCCTGAGTGCTGAGACCTGGCGTCGAAAGGCTTCTGTTTCGGCAGAATACAACCCGTGCTCGAAGTTGTGTTGATTGCCACGTAGGGAACCAGGGCGGGGGCCGGTGGACTTACCGCCGTGCATTCGACAGCGGCCATTCTTCATTGCCGCTGCGCGACAGGGCGTCCCCTTCCTGGTCTTCGCGCCACACCGTGGGCATCGCTGCATCGCAAGCCAACGATGCACGGGGTTTGAACCCTTGGTTTTCGCTTCCCCTTTAGCGTCCGACATTGCCCACCACCGCCTGCCCACCAGATCCGATATTGACATGTTCGACGATCATCTTCTGCTGACCTTTGCCTCTATGCTTGTTCAAAGCACCCAGCAACCGCGTATAGGTCTGGGATAGCTTGCCTGCCTGGTTGAGGTAATCCTGCTGCAAGCGGGGATGCTGTTCGCCCAACCAAGCCCGCCGGAAGCACTCCATGACCGCCTCCTGGATAGCGATCATCTGGGCCATGACCATGCCTTCGATCTCATCTCCCGGCTTGAGGCTCATTAGGGCATCGAGCATGGCCTGACTCTTGCGCTCGATGACTTCCTGCGGCAGCCGTTCCAGGTTGGGAATGGCCATTTGCAGGCTGTCCAGGACGGCATCATTCCAAACATCCGACCGTGATCCACCGATACTCCCAATCTTGGATTCGAGAGCCGGGGTTTCTCGGAGGACTAATTTCGTGCTGGCAGGCATTTCATAATCTCAACTGATGCCGGCATAAGTTTACCGCAATTCAGCCTTATCAGGCAGCAAGATCAGCGGAGGTCCAACTATCGCAAAAATCGCAGCCATAACGGAATGGGTGGCTCAAAAATCTAATTCTGCGTACATTTTTCGTAATTCTGCGTACCAAAAATCCGCGTTAATTCTACATGAAAAACAATATGTTACGAATATTGCGTATTCTGCGTATTTTGCGCTATAAGAGGCATTTTTTATATGAAATATAAATAGGAACCAACATGTCGAGTTCAGGATAGGGGTTTAAGCGCAAAATACGCAGAATACGCAATATTCGCTAAGTCCGCGTGACAAGCGGCCTAGAGCGCATTTGTATCTGGTACGCAGAATTACGCACAATCGACGCGGAAGGTAAGAATCGCTCGCAGTAACGCCGGTCGGTATCCCAATTCCCGACGATGGCTTCCGGCTGCCCCTGGGCGCAGTGGCCAAAATGAGGATGCGTGGCGTGCCGGTTAAAATGGACGCAATCGCCGCAGCAAACGTTGCATGGGCGCGGGATAGGTTTTCCGGTTCCACGATTGTGGCACCAAGGACAGCCCGGAAGGTTGGCTGCATACCATAGCCAGATTGGGCCGCAGAGCTTACAGGTAGCGGCAAAGGTGTAATAGTCTGGGCGTTCTCCCCCTTCTCTTTGCCTCTGCTCGACCAATACCTGAGCAAAGGCGGCAAAATTTTCTCCCTTCAAAAGGCCCTTGCGCCAATCCTCGATGTCCTCCGGAGCTAATGCTGCCTTTACCTCGGTAGGGGTGATTGCAAGCCCCCGGCAAGCATCGGCTAGGATTTCCAGCAGCTTGGAGCTTTCTTCCTCTGAATGCTTATCCGCAGAACCCGCAATATCCGCACAATTAACTTCTTCGATAGATTTCTGCGAATCGTGCGTATCGGGGTTCCTAATCGGGATGGCGGCCTCGATGGATGTGCGCCAACTCACCGCTAGGCCCTCTTACCAAAGCCCAGATCTGATTCGCACCATCGGGGATGAGGGGCGGCCCGGTCCGTCTTTTGGCTGCTCGATCACTTTGACATAACCGCGCTCTTCCAGGATATCCAAAGCCCTGCTAAGCGCATTGACGTTATGAAATTTTTTGCGTAGAGCACTGAAAGCGTCGCGCACGGAAAAGCCGTTCTGTTTGCTCCGTTTTATCCAATCCAATACCTCCCGAGCCTTGGCAATAGTGAAATTGGCCCCCATCATGTCCAGCGCCGCCAGGCTATGAACGCTGATAACGGTGATGATCTCCAGGGCAGCGTTCATGGTTTCGGCAGTGATTTCAGCCGTCCATGGTTCGCCGTGGGCGTGCTTGATGCTGTGTAGCACCGCGGCCACGCGCGCCGCCGCCCCCGGTGCTTTGCCCGCCCAGCCGGTAAAGTGTTCCAGGTCTTCTCCGGATTTCATCCGCTCTTCAATACTCAGGGAGAAGTCATGCCATTCCTTATAGGCTTCCCTGCTCAGCTTTAACGAGAAAAGCCTATTGCCGTCTTTGTCGGGATCTGATTCATTCCAATCCAGCATGGCGCGGAGACCGGCGTGATAGGCATTCTTCACCTCATCGGGTATGGGATGGGATTCCAATTTGCGGTAGCCCAGCGGGG
>Ga0209049_1000030_pt1 | contig 25190 bp, 21 predicted proteins | sample WorMetulBAHAMAS2_FD_187398 | JGI IMG/M metagenome (GOLD analysis project Ga0209049, IMG submission 187398) | Marine gutless worms symbiont microbial communities from Max Planck institute for Marine Microbiology, Germany - Olavius ullae BAHAMAS.2... | ecosystem: Host-associated > Annelida >...
CCTGGACTGAAAGTCCTAAATCATTCCAGGATAATGTTTCCTGTATCCATATTGGATGGGTGACGGTGATGCTCCAAGTATTCTTGAACCATTTCGTCCGTTACATTCCCTGTTGTCCAGGCACCAGACCCTATCGCCCAAAAATGCTTTCCCCAATATCGTTTTTTCAGCTCTGGGAATTCGCTTTGCAGAAGACGTGATGACCTTCCTTTAATCCACTTTACAAAATCGCTTATTGATAACCTCGGCGAATATTCAACATGTATATGTATATGATCCTTGCTTACGACTCCTTTCAGAATATGAACATCTTCCGCATCACATACTTGAATGATAAATTCTCGGCATCGCTTTTGAATATTTCCTTTACAATATGGACCAGCAAAATGCTAACCGTATGACTACCGCGTCTTTGATCACTCATTAGCTAATTGTAGCATACCTGTGTAGCAGCTAAAGCCTTGCGCTAAAGTGCATAGTTTTGGACTAGCGTGCTGGGACAATAAATTGCCCTCACCACGCATCGTCATCACTGCGGCAGGTGCCGCGACCCCCGTGGGCCTCACACTGGCCCAGACCGCGGCTGCGGTACGAGTGGGGATCGCCAATTTCAACGAGATTAGCTGGTGCGACAAAGAGTACGAGCCCTTCGTCATCGCCTACATCCCCGAGGAATGCCTGCCCGCCCTGCCGACACCTTGACTGCCTCGACGCAGTATAGCTGGCGGGAGTCCCGGATGCTTCGGGCCGCCAATCTGGCCTTGCAAGATCTGGTCGGTGGCTGTGATAGCGAATATGACCTGGAACGGCTAGGACACTTGGACCGCGTTGGCCGACTCAAGTCGGATGTCAACCTGGACGGCTTTATCCCCGGTGAAGGCGCCGGTTTTCTGCTCCTCAGCACCGAGAGCACAGCGGCGAAGCTGGGATTATCGACGCTGTGTGTCCAGCCACCGCCAGGGGCTTCGAGCATGGCCACCTCTACAGCGAGACCCCCTATCGCGGTGAAGGTCTGTCCGAGACGTGGCAAACACTACGTGTCAGGTCCCGGATGGTTGTCTGCCGGGTTTTATACCCGTCACCCATGGGTTTTCCGCCGCAATGCCCATTTCTCGCACCCGAGAGTTCGTTGCACCTTGCTCTCGGACGCGAGAAATGCGCCCCGCTTTCCGCAAGACCCATGTGCAAGGGATATGGTCGAATCACAGCGCCCGGATTTTCTCTGTCTGCTCTTGCAGCTTTACCAGCGCGGCCTCCTGCTCGGCGATCTTGTCGCGTTCCTTTTGGGCCACCGCCGGCGGCGCCTTGTCCACGAAATTCGGGTTTGCGAGCTTCTTTTGCGTCCGCTCCAGGTCCGCTTCCAGCTTGCCGATGGCCTTGGCGAGGCGCTTGAGCTCCGCTTCCTGGTCGATGAGTCCGGCCATGGGGATGAGTATTTTCATCTCGCCCACCAAGGCGATGGCGGACTCGGGGGCCTGATCGGCGGGTGACAATACCTGGATGGATTGAGTCCGGGCAAGGGCGTCCAGGTATTTGCGGTTGGTTGCCAGCCGTGCCAGGTCCCGGTGGTCGGCGTTCTGCAGCAGGACGGGTAGGGGCGTGCCGGGTGGGATGTCCATCTCGCCTTTGATCCGCCGCACGCCCAGGACGAATTGCATGACCCAGTCCAGCTCGGATTCCGCCTCCGGGTCGATGAGATCGGCATCGGCGCCAGGGAAGGGGGCCAGCATGATGGTGTCGCCCGCGACGCCGGCCAGGGGTTTGACCTTCTGCCAGATTTCCTCGGTGATGAAGGGGATGAGGGGGTGGGCGAGTCGCAGCAGGGTCTCCAGGGTCCGCACCAGAGTGCGGCGGGTGCCCCGTTTGGCCACCGGCGCGGCCTGAGCGTCGGTGAGTACCGGCTTGGACAGCTCCAGGTACCAGTCGCAGAAGGCGTTCCAGGTGAAGTCGTAGATGGCCTGGGCGGCAAGGTCGAAGCGATAGCCCCGGATCGCCTCGTTCACCGTGGAGATGGTGCCCTGCAGGCGGGAGCGAATCCAGCGGTCGGCCGCGCTGAGTTGGATATTGCCCCCGGTGCCACTCCCAGTCAGGCCGCAATCCTCGCCCTGGGTGTTCATGAGCACGTAGCGCGAGGCGTTCCACAGCTTGTTGCAGAAGTTGCGATAGCCCTCGATCCGGCCCAGGTCGAATTTGATGTCCCGGCCGGTGGAGGCAAGCGCCGCGAAGGTGAAACGCAGGGCATCGGCACCGAATCCGGGGATGCCGTTCGGGTAGTCCCGGCGGGTCGCGGCGGCGATCTTCTCGGCCAGGTGGGGCTGCATCATGCCTTGGGTGCGCTTCTCCACCAGGGCCTCCGGGTCGATGCCGTCGATCAGGTCGATGGGGTCGAGCACATTGCCCTTGGATTTGGACATCTTGTCGCCGTGGGTATCCCGCACCAGTCCGTGGATGTAGACCTCGTCGAAAGGCACATCCCCCATGAATTTGAGCCCCAGCATAATCATGCGGGCGACCCAGAAGAAGATGATGTCGAACCCGGTGACCAGCACGGAGGTGGGGTAAAAGGCCGCCAGGCGTGGTGTCCGTTCCGGCCAGCTCAGGGTCGAAAAGGGCCACAGGGCGGAGCTGAACCAGGTATCGAGCACGTCCGGGTCTTGTTCGAGGGGGAAGTCGGGCGCTAGGCCGTGACGCACGCGCACCTCCTGCTCCGAACGGCCCACATAGACATTGCCTTCCCGGTCGTACCAGGCGGGGATGCGATGTCCCCACCAGATCTGGCGGCTGATGCACCAGTCCTGGATGTTGCGCATCCACTCGAAATAGGTGTTCTTCCAGTTGTCCGGGACGAAGCGGATGCGCCCGTCCTCCACCGCGGCGATGGCCGGGTCCGCCAGGGGCCTGATCTTCACGTACCATTGGTCGGTGAGATAGGGCTCGATGACGGCCCCCGAGCGGTCGCCCCGGGGCTGCTGGAGCCGATGCTCCTTGGTCTGCGCCAGCAGATCGAGTTCCGTCAGGTCGTCGAGGATGCGCCGTCGGGCCGCGTAGCGGTCGAGCCCGACGTAGGCAGTGGGGATGAGCTCGCCTTCCTCCGGCAGGTTCTCGCGGATGGACGCATCGGGGGTGAAGATGTTGATGAGCCCGCTGTGGGCCTGTTCGGCGATGGTGGTCTCGTCCCGATGCCGCAGCCAGACCTCGTGGTCGTTGAAGTCGTGGGCCGGTGTGATCTTGACGCAGCCGGTGCCGAGTTCCGGGTCCGCGTGGACGTCGGCGATGATGGGGATGCGCCGGCCGGTCAGGGGCAACTCGACGAATTCACCGACCAGGTGGCGGTAGCGTTCGTCCTGCGGATTCACGGCCACCGCGCAGTCCCCCAGCATGGTCTCCGGACGGGTGGTGGAGACCACCATGTGGCCCTGGCCGTTGGTCAAGGGATACCGCAGATCCCACAGGTGGCCGTTTTCCTCTGCGGACAGGACCTCGAGGTCCGAGACGGCGGTGTGGAGTACCGGGTCCCAGTTGACCAGGCGTTTGCCGCGGTAGATGAGCCCTTCCTCGAACAGGCGCACGAAGACCTCGCGCACCGCGCCGGAGAGGCCTTCGTCCATGGTGAAACGCTCGTGCTCCCAGTCCAGGGATGCGCCCATGCGCCGCAACTGGCGGGTGATGGTGCCGCCGGATTCGGCCTTCCAGGCCCAGACGCGTTGGGTAAAGGCGTCGCGGCCGAGGTCGTGGCGGGTCTTCCCCTCGGCGTCGAGCAGCCGCTCGACCACCATCTGGGTCGCGATCCCCGCGTGGTCGGTACCCGCCTGCCAGAGCGTCGGTTCGCCCTGCATGCGGTGATAGCGGATCAGGGCGTCCATGAGGGTGTCCTGAAAGGCGTGGCCCATGTGCAGGCTGCCGGTCACGTTGGGCGGCGGGATCATGATGCAGTAACCGCCGCTCGCCCCGGCGTCCGGCCCGACGCTGGGCGCGCCGGCAGTGGGAGCAAAATAACCTTTATCCTCCCAGGTCCGGTACCAGGTCTCTTCCAGAGTCCGGGGATCGTAGTTCTTGTCCAGCATAGGTGTGTCTCGGGGTCGTTCAGGGCACTGTGGCAAACAAAGCATTATAGGGCACCTTGAAGAATCGGAACCGCGAGCGCCGGGGGTCGAGGCCGACGAATGTTACATCGTCGGACCGATCGCGAAGACGCCGCAGCGACCGGACATTGCAGTCGAAGTGGGCTGGTCAGGTCCAATCGAGGCGTCGCAAATTGCGTTCCACTTCGTCCTGGTCGCTGTAATGACTCTTGTGACCATCGCGGCCGATGTAGCGCTCGTGGCCTTTGCCGGCGATCAGCCCCACCCAGGGCTCGTCGGCCGGGCGTTCGGCCAGCAGGTCGAACAGGCGGGCGATGGCCTGCGGGCGTTCGACCACGACCTCCCGCTCCGTGCCGGGCAGGCCCGTGAGGATGTCGCCGATAATCCGCTCCGGGTCCTCGCTGCGGGGATTGTCCGAGGTCAGGATCACATAATCGGAGTGGCGCGCCGCCGCGGCGCCCATAAGGGGGCGTTTCCCGCGATCACGATCGCCGCCGCAGCCGAATAGGGTCAAGACGCCGGCGTCCGGGAAGGCGTGTCGAATAGCGGTCAGGAGGGTTTCCAGGGCAGCCGGGGTATGGGCGAAATCGACGATCAGGGTGCGGTTGCCGACGACCCGGCACTCGAAGCGTCCGTCTACCGCCTCCAGGTGCCGCCAGTATGGGCGTTCCCCCGGGCCGAGCAGGGTATCCGCCAAGGTCGCGGCCAGGGCATAGTTCCCCCGGTTGTGCATCAGGGCCAGAAAGGGCTTGGCCGCGATTGCCTCCGGTCCCAGGGTCGCCGCATTCAAACGCTGTATCGGGATCGGCGGCGTTCCCTGTTCCAGCAGGCGGGAAGCGACTTCCGGGCTGGTGCAGAAGAGTCGGCCTCCGTCCCGGATCAGATCCAGGATACGGGCCTTGGCGGCGAAGTAGGCGGCCTCGTCCCGGTGATAGTCCAGATGATCCTGGGAAAAGTTGGTCCAGCCCGCGTTGCGGAGCGGGATACCGTGGAGTCGTCCCTGGTCCAGGGCGTGGCTGCTGGTCTCCAGCACGACCACATCGTAGCGGCCTCGGTGGGCGTGCAACAGGCGGCGTAGCTCGATCTGGGGCGGGGAGGTAAAGCCGGTCTCGGCCAGCGGCTCCCCGTCGAGCGAGACGCCGAGTGTCCCCACCGTAAGGACCCGTCGCCCATGGGTGCGGAGCATGGATTCCAGATATTTGACGGTGGTGGTCTTACCGTTGGTCCCGGTGATGCCCAGGAAACCGCCGGTGACCTCCGGGAGGGGGTAGAGGAGGTCGCAAAAACGCCCCACGATGCGCGGCCAGTCATCGGGATGGGTCACGAAGACCCCCTTGTCGGGCAGATCCGCGAAGCAATCGAGCATGCGGTTGGTGACCAGCACGGAAAAGACGCCGTCCGCCAGGTAACGCCGGTAGAGTTCCGCATCGTCGCGGCCGTCGTCCAGGCGCTGGAAGAACAGGACAGACCCCGGCCCACAGGCGTCGATGCGCCACTGGATATCGGTGAGCGGGACGGGAAGTACCGGCTCCCGCCGCCAGGCGAATGCCGTAGCCGCGAGCAGCTTGGTAAGTGGATCGGAGGGCATGGGTTCCTTGATTCTGCACCGAGGGGATATCGCTGGCACTCTACCAGCTACCAGTCGCTGGCTACCAGCTACCAGTCAGGCAGAAGGAGACAGGGCTGAACCGCGAAGGCGTAGCCGTAGTGTAGGCTGTGCCCACCGCTCTGGCATAGGAGCCGAAGAAGCTACGGAATCGCCCGTCGCCGGCGGTTTCCCGTCGCGGGCGTGGAGGGAACGCGGGCTGGTAGCCGGTGACTGGTAGCTGGAAGCACTCACCCTGCCGTGCGCGGCAAGGCGGTTGATTTTCAACGGTCGAAAAGCTATGGTTACGCCCTTTTTAAAGGTAAGGAGGTGATTATGCGTCAGCCTTTGGTCGCGGGTAACTGGAAGATGAACGGGTCCGTGGGGAGCGTGCGTGAGCTGCTCGCCGGGATCAAGGCCGGGATCGGCGATATCGATAAGTGTGAGGTCGCGGTCTGTCCGCCTTACATCCTTATTCCCCAAGCGCAGGCCGATCTGGCGGGTACGCCGATTCCCTGGGGCGGTCAGAACCTGTCCACGGAGACATCCGGTGCCTTCACCGGCGAGGTGGCCGCCTCCATGCTGCTCGATTTCGGCTGTACCTATGTGATCGTAGGTCACTCGGAGCGCCGGACCCTGTATGGTGAAGACGATGCCCTGGTGGCGAAGAAGTTCGCCGTAGCACGCGCCGCCGGACTCAAGCCCATTTTATGTGTGGGTGAAACCCTGGACGAGCGCGAGAAGGGCGTGACGGAAGATGTCATCGCCCGCCAACTGGATGCGGTAATCGAGCTGGAAGGCGTCAAGGCGCTTGCCGATGGCGTTATTGCCTACGAGCCGGTGTGGGCCATCGGAACCGGTAAAACCGCTACGCCGGAACAGGCCCAGGAGGTGCACGCCTTCATCCGTAAACGGATTGCGGATAAGGACGCGGAGGTTGCCAAAAATGTGCGGATTCAATACGGCGGCAGCATGAAGCCCGACAATGCCGCCGAGCTGATGGCCAAACCGGATATCGACGGTGGCTTGATCGGAGGTGCCTCCCTGAAGGCCAAGGATTTTCTGGGTATCTGCGAGGCCGCCAACGACAGCGTCTGATGCCGTTGGGACCTGCCCGCGAGGCAACCCGATGAAAGGCAGGTGGTTAGGTATTTGAACCGCTTACGAGGCTGTCTGAACAAGGGCCGTAGGCCAGAGTCGGGGCCGGCTGGGTTAAGGAACGAAACCCGGCGTTTACGGGGAAGCTTGGTTTGCTTAGGCCTCTCCCCTGCCTGCCTGTACGTCCCTGCACGCAGATGGGTCGGAATCCAGTGCCAGGGATGGTAAAAACACCAGGGTTCATTGTCGAAGTTACTGACAAAATCAAAAGTCCGGAGTCAGAGAGGTTCCTGATGACCTTATGACCATGCAAATCGTCCTCAATGTCTTCCATCTCTTCTTAGCCATCGGCCTGGTGGGGTTGGTCCTGATCCAGCACGGCAAAGGGGCCGATGCCGGAGCGGCATTCGGCAGCGGTGCGTCCGCGACCGTGTTCGGCGCCCGCGGCTCCGGGAACTTTCTCTCCCGCACCACCGCCGTTCTGGCCGCCTTGTTCTTCCTCACCAGCATGGCACTGGCCTATTTCGCAAGCCAGGTGGACAGGCCCAAGGGCCTGATGGAAGGCGTCGAGATACCGGCGAGTCCCGTGCCTGCACCGCCCGTCGGAACGCAACAGGATGTACCCTTGGTTCCGGGTACCAGCGGTGGTCCGAACCGGAGCGACGTGCCGGAGATCCCGCAAGCCGCAGTACCCGCCGCCAAGCGTGCCGCAGGTTCCGGTTCCGAAAGCGGCCCAACCGGAAGAGACCGCGCTCGTATCGGCACCGCCCGTATCAACACCGGATATGCCGACGCTGGTGGATGGCGATACGCGGTAGGATGAGAAGGATGGGAAGAATCGTTGCAACCGTAGATATTCAAAACCTGGCTGCATCGGGATTGTCGAAAAAAATCGATGCTCTTGTCGACACCGGGGCAAGTTATCTGACGTTACCTTTAGCTTGGAAAGAACAATTCGGATTATTCGATGCGGAAGAATCGGTCGAGTTGCAGACGGCTACGCAACAAGTTGTCGAAGGTACTGTCTGTGGACCAGTTAAAATAAAAGTGGAAGGATTCAGATCGGTTTATAACGAAGTACTTTTTGTGGATATGGAACCGAACGGTGGTGAATATGAACCTCTGCTGGGTTACCTTGTTCTCGAGCAGTGTGGGGCGGCGGTGGATATGATTGGACATCGACTGATCCCGGTAAAATACATGGATCTCAAATGAGTCAAGAACGTGTTATCATAAATGATGAAAAACTCAACCACTATGCACTGAAGCTGTGAAGAGACGGTATGATGACCACGTCTTCCACCACTCATGAATTGCTTGAGAGAATACCTGTGTAGCAGCTAAAGCCTTGCACTAAAGGGCACATAGGTTTGGACTAGCGTGCTGAAACAATAAAATTTGGATTATATACCGGATTGTGAAAGGCTGGTTGCGTTTGCATGATGGCAGAGAAATGCACACATAAGACCAGGGGCTGTTGACATCTTGTGACACCATTGCCGGTTTTGGAAAGATAATGGGAAGAATCGTCACAACCGTAGATATTCAGAATTTGGCCGCATCGGGATTTCAAAGGAAATCGGGTAGTGTTCTAATTTTGTTGTTACCGAGTAGACGATACGCGTACAGCAGCGCCGAAAGCCGTAAGAGCGGTTTCGAGAGCCGTCTGAAAGACGGCGGTCCTAGCCTGACTCGCAGCCCTGGAGCGCCGACATCCTGTCGGCTTGGGATGTTGAGGCCAATGCTTGGAACGGCAGGTCGGCCCTTCCCGACCAAAACAGGACATTAAGGTGAAACCGGATGCGACGCGGAAACAACAAAGTTAGAACACCACCGAACGGATAGTTTAGCAAATCCGTGGCCCATAAAATAACAAGAGGTAATTGAAACGATGGAATCAACCAAAAAGCGGGTTGCGACTACGACTACTGTGATTTCGGGTAAAAGAGTTAGGCTCTTTATGGATTCCAGACTGGTTAGGATCTTTTGCGCAAATTTGCCTTTTCAGCAAGCCAGAGGGGCGTCGTATAATTTACTGTTATTGTTGAGAAAAGACTGCCTGTTCTGTCATCGGTCAGAGTGCTACGGACCGCCGTCCCCTTCGATCAGTCTGGAATCCATAAAGAGCCGAGCCTGGATAATTTGAAAAAAAGATGACCGAATTGGATGATTTGATACACCTGTCCGGGCATGAAATCAAGGCCATTCATGATTCGATATTTGAGAATTTAATGAGGTAAGTTCCCCCAGCCTATATGCTTTCCCTGTTGGGCGCTCAAGAAGGTGTTGGGAGAAATATGGGAAGAATCGTTACAACCGTAAATATTCAGAACTTGGCTGCATTGGGATTGTCGGAAAAATTGATGCCTTTGCCGACGTGGTGGAATTGGTAGACACGCTATCTTGAGGGGGTAGTGGCGTAAGCCGTGCCGGTTCGACTCCGGCCGTCGGCACCAATCTGCAAGCTGACCGGTCTCCGGCTACCGGTTTCCAGCCGTGCCTTCCTCCATGCCCGCAGAGGGAAACTGCCGGTGATGGGGCTCTTCCCTAGTCTCATCAAGACCATCGGGTCTTTTTTCTTATACTCAATCCAACCTGATCTGTCCCGTGGACCCTAACCTGTTCCGTGGACAAAGAGTCGCGATTTCTTGCAGCTGGTGAGTCATCGGTGGGCACAGCCCACCCTACGGTTTCGGTTTTGCCCGCTTTATCGTGGATTACGCTGGTTTTCATAGATTGGAAACGAAACAAACAGTCTAATGGCATTCGGGTTGCATTGAGACGCCGACACCGACCCGGCAGACGATCAGCGAGCCCTGGTGCGTGGTAACACAACCGCGCAAAGAATTCAGGATTGCTCTAATTGCATGAAAAATAAAGTAATTATCAACGGAAGGGCGGCTTGACAGGTGAGCACGAACTACACTAGACTCTGCCGTTACACCTGCCGTCATAAGAATTACACAGTGCAGGGGAGGAGGGGGGATGCTCGAAAACTATCTGCCCATCCTGATCTTTCTGGTGATTGGGATCTTGGTTGGGGGCGGGGCCATTGCGGCCGGTTTCGTGCTTGGCGAACAGCGTCCGGATGCGGCGAAAAACGCCCCTTACGAGTGCGGCTTCAAGGCCTTCGAGAGTGCGCGCATGAAGTTCGACGTGCGCTACTACCTCGTCGCCATCCTCTTCATCATCTTCGATCTCGAAATCGCTTTCCTCTTTCCTTGGGCCGTGGTGCTGGACGCCGTAGGCAAGGTCGGCTTTGTCGCCATGGTCGTCTTCCTGGGCATTCTCGTTGTCGGTTTCATCTATGAGTGGAAAAAAGGGGCCCTCGAGTGGGAGTGAGGGCCCCGGGCAGCCGTGTTCCCGGACTTGCAACCGGGGGGTCTTGGTAAATCCTATCTTTATTGTTTCAGCACGCTAGCCCAAACTTATGCGCTTTAGTGCAAGGCTTTAGCTGCTACACAGGTATTCTCTCAAGCAATTCATGAGTGGTGGAAGACGTGGTCATCATACCGTCTCTTCACAGCGAATGTCCGGGGCTAAAAAAACGATCCGGGTGAAAACCTGTTCGGATGATCGGATCGGGTGTTGGGACAACAGGAAATGTCAGCTCCCGAATGATTTCGGACTTTCAGTCCAAGAGCAATCTATGCACTTTCAGTGCTGAGTAAAAACCACGAACAGACACGAATTAGTGTGAATTCGTGTCTGTTCGTGGTTCGAGACGAGGCATTGGTTGCGTGATGTTTCCGGTAAATACGGGCACCCGTACCAGCGGCGAGGTCGGTCATGGGTATTGAGGGCATCCTCCAGCAGGGCGTAGTCACTACCACGGCGGATAAGCTGATCAACTGGGCGCGTACCGGTTCCCTGTGGCCCATGACCTTTGGCTTGGCCTGTTGCGCCGTGGAGATGATGCATGCGGGTGCCGCCCGCTATGACCTCGACCGCTTCGGCATCGTCTTTCGCCCCAGCCCCCGTCAGTCCGATGTGATGATCGTGGCCGGCACCCTGTGCAACAAGATGGCGCCGGTCCTGCGCAAGGTCTACGATCAGATGGCCGAGCCGCGCTGGGTCATCTCCATGGGCTCCTGCGCCAATGGGGGCGGCTACTATCACTATTCCTACTCGGTGGTGCGGGGTTGTGATCGCATCGTGCCGGTGGATATCTATATTCCCGGTTGCCCGCCGACGGCGGAGGCCCTCTTGTACGGCATCCTCCAGTTGCAGAACAAGATCCGTCGTACCAACACCATTGCTCGTTAGCCTCTAATGTGGGGGACCTTGAAAAATCCCATGCTCAATACTTTTCATGGTGATGCTCATAAATCGCGCTTTTCGAATGCCTTGATTATCATGGAGTTACGCACACGGACATAACGGGGCTTTCTTGTTCTGCAAAGACACCTTGAATTTTTCAAGGTGTCCTAAAACAAGAGCTGAGAAAATAGCGAATGGGCTAACTGATTTGGTGCTAGATAAATTGCTCGCACTGATATAAAGGCTAACATACGTCTCCAGCCGCAGCCCAAAGTGCTGCGAGCGAAGCGAGCGGCACTTTGGGCTGCGGCTGAGGCATCACGGGCATCACGTTAGGCCTGTCAGAGAGGAAGCGTTTATGCAGGAATTGAGAACCGGCGACGCCAGATTAGACGGGTTGGCGGATCGGCTCACCGAGCATTTCAGTACCCAGGAGTGCGAGACCTTGACCGCTCCGGGCGAAGTCACTCTGGTGGTCCCCCGCGAATCGCTGCTCGCCGTCGCCAACCTGCTGCGGGACCACGAGGACTTTCGCTGCGAGCAGCTGATCGATGTCTGCGGGGTGGACTATGCAGCCTACGGGCGTTCGGAGTGGGCCACGGTGGATGCTTCCAACAGCGGTTTCGGTCGTGGTGTCGCGCGCGGTTTCGAGCTGGAAGAAATCGAGGATCCCAAGCGTTTCGCCGTAATCTACCATTTGCTCTCGCTGATGCACAATCGCCGCCTGCGGGTGCGTGTATATGCCGGTGCACCCCAGCCCATGGTGGATTCGGTGGTGACGGTTTGGTCGTCGGCCAACTGGTTCGAGCGCGAGGCCTTCGATCTGTTTGGTATTCTTTTCAAAGGTCACCCGGACCTGCGGCGCATCCTCACCGATTACGGCTTCGTGGGCTATCCGTTCTGCAAGGACTTTCCGCTGAGCGGGCAGGTGGAGATGCGCTATGATCCCGAGCAGGCGCGGGTGGTCTACGAACCCGTGAGCATCGAGCCGCGCACCCTGGTGCCCCGCGTCATCCGCGCCGACGCCCGCTGTGAGGGCGGATCGGCCACATCACCGGATGCCCCGGATGTCTGAGCAAAATGCCTGAGATCCGCAACTACACCCTCAACTTCGGCCCGCAGCACCCGGCGGCCCACGGCGTTTTACGCCTGGTCCTGGAGCTGGACGGCGAGGTGATCGTCCGCGCCGATCCCCACATCGGGCTCTTGCACCGGGGTACCGAGAAGCTCGCCGAGTCCAAGCCCTTCAATCAAAGCATCGGCTATATGGATCGGCTCGATTACATGTCCATGATGTGTAATGAGCACGGTTATGTGCGTGCCATCGAGAAGCTGTTGGGGATTACAGCCCCCGAGCGGGCCCAGTGGATCCGTACTCTGTTCGACGAGATCACGCGCATCCTCAACCACCTGCTGTGGTTGGGGTCCCATGGGCTCGATGTGGGTGCCATGACCATGTTCCTCTATTGCTTTCGCGAGCGCGAGGACCTGATGGATTGCTACGAGGCGGTCTCCGGTGCCCGCCTGCATGCCGGCTATTACCGCCCCGGCGGCGTCTACCGGGATCTGCCCGACCGGATGCCCCGCTATTCGGAAGCGGCCACCAAGTATCACAGCCAGGCGGACATGGAGCGCAAGAACGCCGTTCGCGGTGGGTCGCTGCTTGATTTCATCGAGGACTTCACCAAGCGCTTCCCCACCTATGTGGACGAGTACGAGACCCTGCTCACCGATAACCGGATCTGGAAGCAGCGCACGGTCGGCATCGGCGTCGTCTCCCCCGAGCGGGCCCTGCAGCTCGGCTTCACGGGTCCTATGGTACGGGGCTCCGGCTTTGCCTGGGACCTGCGCAAGAAGCAGCCCTACGCTGCCTACGATAAGGTGGATTTCGATATCCCCGTGGGCCAAAACGGCGACTGCTACGACCGCTACCTGGTGCGGGTCGAGGAGCTGCGTCAGTCCAACCGAATCATCAGACAGTGCGTGGATTGGCTGCGCGCCAATCCGGGTCCGGTGATGATCGACGACCACAAGATCGCGCCGCCCCCCCGCTCGGAAATGAAGGACGGCATGGAGGCCCTGATCCATCACTTCAAACTCTTCACCGAAGGCTACTGTCCGCCACCAGGCGAAGTCTATGCCGCGGTGGAGGCGCCGAAGGGCGAGTTCGGCTGCTATATCCTCTCCGACGGCGCCAACAAGCCCTATCGACTCAAGATCCGGGCACCGGGATTCGTCCACCTCTCCGCCATGGATGAGATGACCAAGGGACACATGCTGGCGGACGTGGTCGCCATCATCGGTACCATGGACATCGTATTTGGGGAGATCGACCGCTGATGAGTTTTAGAACGGCACCAATCAGTGTCCCCTCCAGCTGCGACAAGGGGACCCTGTTCACACCCGAGATCCGGGCCGAGATCGATCGCCACGTCGCCAAGTATCCGGCCGAATGGAAGCAATCCGCGGTCATGCCGGCCCTGACCCTGGTGCAGGAGTCCAATGGCGGCTGGCTGAGCCGCGAGCTCATGGACGACGTGGCCGCCTACCTGGATATGCCGGCGGTTGCGGTCTACGAGGTCGCCACCTTCTACGGCATGTACGAGCTGGAGCCGACGGCCAAGCACAAGGTGTGCGTCTGCAACAGCATCTCCTGCCTATTGTCCGGCTCCGAGGACCTGATCGCGCACCTGGATAAGAAGTACGGCGTCAAGCCTGGCCAAACCACGCCCGACGGCAGATTCACCTTCAAGGAGGTGGAATGCCTCGGTGCCTGCCGGCATGCCCCCGCGGTACTCGTCGGCAAGACCTATCACGAAAATCTGTCCGCCCAGGAACTGGACGCGCTGATCGCAGGGTTGGAGTGAGGCGATGAACCAGTCTCACAACAGCGTCTGCTTCCGCACCCTGCACCTGGAGGCTCCCGCCTCTCTCGAGAGTTACCGCAGTATCGGCGGCTATGCCCAGTGGGAGTGGATCCTCACGGCAAAACCGGACCCCGATGACATCATTGAGGAGCTCAAGCTCTCGGCCCTGCGCGGACGCGGCGGCGCGGGATTTCCCACCGGGCTCAAGTGGAGCTTCATGTCCCGTACTGCCCCAGGCCAGAAATACATCGTCTGCAACTCGGACGAAGGCGAGCCCGGCACCTGCAAGGACCGAGATATCCTGCGCTACAACCCGCACCAGCTCATCGAGGGCATGGCGATCGCCGGCTACTGCATCGGCGCCACGGTCGGTTACAACTATATCCGCGGCGAGTTCTACGAGCCCATCGCCTGCTTCGAGACCGCCCTGCGGGAGGCCTACGACGCGGGCCTGATCGGTAAGGACATCCGGGGTTCCGGCATCGATTTCGATCTTTACACTCACTTGGGGGCTGGCGCTTACATCTGTGGTGAAGAAACGGCACTGATCGAGTCCATCGAGGGCAAGAAGGGCCAGCCCCGCTCCAAGCCCCCGTTCCCGGCCAATGCAGGGCTTTACGGTCGGCCTACCACCATCAACAATACCGAATCCCTGGCATCGGTCCCCGTCATCTTAGAAAAGAGCGGTCAATGGTTCCTGGATCAGGGGCGGCCCAACAACGGCGGCCCCAAGCTGTTCTCGGTGACGGGGCACGTCAACCGGCCCGCCAACTTCGAGGTCCCCTTGGGTACCCCCTTCAAAGACCTGCTGGAAATGGCCGGCGGCGTCAAGGACGGTAAAGCGCTCAAGGCAGTCATCCCCGGCGGGTCCTCGGTGCCCGTGGTACCGGGAAAGGTCATGCTGGAGACGGATATGGACTACGACTCCATCGCCAAGGCAGGCTCCATGCTCGGCTCCGGGGCCGTCATCGTGATAGCCGAGGGGACCTGCATGGTCAAGGTCCTGGCCAACCTATCCCACTTCTATGCCAAGGAATCCTGCGGCCAGTGTACCCCCTGTCGGGAAGGGACCGGCTGGCTGTCCCAGGTATTGCACCGTATCCTGCACGGACAAGGTCGACCCCAGGACCTGGATCTGCTCGACGGAGTAGCGGGGCGCATCGGCGGACGCACCATCTGCGCCCTGGGCGATGCCGCGGCCATGCCGGTCCAAAGCTTCATCAAACATTATCACCACGAGTTCGAGTACATGCTCAAGCATGGCAGGAGCATGGTCGAGGCCGCTTGAGGTGGGAGGTATCTGGCAATGCCGTTAAGTTAGAGGGGAAACTACGAATCACGCGAATCCTCGGGACAAACGGGGACAGACCACGTTTCTTCACCTCTACCTTGCGGATCGATTGAGGTGGTTGTTAGTGCATTTTTACGTTCCTGACCTATTTCTACTAACAAGTCGCCACGTCGAACCAAAGCCGTTGGGGTTCGCCCCTCACCCCAACCTACGCAAAAATGTAGGTACGTTGTTTGCGGTGGAGAAGCCGTCGATTGTATGTTATGCGATGAAACATAGAGATAAGGAACATGGTAAACATTGAAAATTACATCCAGAATATATCACGGATGAAAAAGGCCAAAAGAGATCTGTTATTCTTCCTATCTCCGATTTTCAAGAATTGATCGACGATATTGAAGATCTCGCTGCCATTGCTGAAAGGAGGGATGAGTCAACCATTTCTCATAAAGAGCTTTTGAAAGAGTTAAAGAAGGATGGCCTCATATAATATCGAATGGAGGCATTCCGCGAGAAAAGGACTTAGGAAGCTGCCAAAGCCGTTAATTTTAAAGGCTCTGGCTCTTTATGGATTCCAGACTGGTTAGGATATTTTGCGCAAATTTTCCTTCTCAGCAAGCCAGAGGGGCGTCGTATAACTTGCTGTTATCGTGGAGAAAAGGCTACCTGTTCCGTCATCGGTCATGGTGCTACCGACTGTCGTCCTCTTCGACCAGTCTGGAATCCACATAAAGAGCCTAGCAGCTTTGGAAAAATGATCTGCATAAGAGCGAGCGCATAACAAGACAAATACACACGGACGGCAAAAAGAACAAGGAAAAGAAGAAAAAGGGGTCAGGCTCAATTGATGGGTCGTTTTTTTCAGCTCATTCGCCTGACATTCGGCTGCAAGCGACCCAATGCCACGGTCCGGCTCCTCGGCAACTTTAATCTCAGTGCCACTCGGCATTGGGCGTCTGAGCCGAGCCGTTCGGCGTTTACATGCAAAAGGGCATTCGGAGGCAAGCTCAAATCGGGTTAAACGTAGATTGGCATGCGTGAATTCGATCTCATTGGTGAGATAACCGACGTCGAGATGATCGCCCGTGGCCCTGGTATCCGCGACATAGCTCGACTCAACCGTCAGTATGGAAAGGGGAAATGGAGGAAGCTAAACGAGTATGTTGTGTGCATTGATAACTCCGATTACCCGACATCCTTAGAGCGCCATAAGATCTATAAAGTCGTTCCAGATAGAGGGTGCTGCGGCAGATGGGGATATTAGGGTCATTGATGAAAGCGGTGGAGACTACCTCTACTCTTCAGGGCGATTCGTTCCGATCCGTGTACCCTCTGCGGTAAAGAAATCGCTGGAGATGGCCGCGTAATGAGGAAAAGGAGCCAAGCTCGATTGGTGGGTCGTTTAGAAAGCGATCTTCGAGAAATTCTGGAAATGATGTTACAGTTGAAGAAAAAACGGAATATGGCCAGAAATATGAAGTCGCGGGGACCTTAAAAGGTCCATTGAAAACAGCAAATGTTATTGTGGCCTGGATTATCCCGAAAAATGAAGATCTACCTAGGTTTGTAACAGCGTACCCAGGAGATAGAAAATGAAAATAAAACTTCTTGATACTGTAGTGCTACAATGGAATATGCCGGATTACGGAATAAAATCCGGTGATATAGGGGCTGTCGTAGAAACATATGAACCAGATGGTATCGAAGTAGAGTTTATTAATGGGTCAGGTAAAACACGAGTTCTATTGACATTGAAGGTCGAAGACGTTTGACAAATAGCGGAAAATGATATTCTTTCCGTACGTTCTTTAAAGGCGGCTTAAGGGAAAAAGAGCCAAGTTCACCTGTATATGAGAAGGCAAATTTGCGCAAAATATCCTACCAGTCTGGAATCCATAGGGCACCTTGAAAAATTCCAGGTGTCTTTGCAGAATAAGGAAGCCCCGTTATGTCCGTGTGCGTAACTCCATAATAATCAAGGCATTCGGAAAGCGCGATTTATGAGCATCACCATGATAAAGTATTGAGCATGGGATTTTTCAAGGTCCCCCATAAAGAGCCAACTGGAATTATGATCTCCATTTAAACGGCATGAACAGATTTCCTGATGCGCCTTCAAACTTGCCGGAAGAACGTGGCGAAGACAGTTTCCGAAGAATCAAGGATGGAATGCCCTATGATTTTATTATGAACGAAAACTTTCCCATCGTCCTTGAAAGAGAAAATATTGCTAAGGCCTATCCACTTACCCCAGAGACAGCGGAGGACGATTGGCTGAATGAGCAGAACACATATAAACTCCTCAGAAAGATGATCATGCAACCTGGAAGGACGTGGACGATTCGTATTTAGGGAAACCATGTGGCAAAAGGTTATGTTAGTTTTTAACCGGTCTCTGAGGGTCTGGCGACCAGAGAAAAAATGACGGACAAGATCACCATCGAGATCGACGGGAGGGTCTGTGAAGCGACCCCCGGCGAGATGATTATCGCGGTCGCGGACCGCGAGGGCATCTATATCCCGCGCTTCTGCTACCACGAGAAGCTCTCTATCGCCGCCAACTGTCGCATGTGTTTGGTGGAGGTGGAGCAGGGCGGGCGGTCCGTCTCCAAACCGGTACCGGCCTGTGCTACGCCCGTGGGCAAAGAGATGCGGGTCCTGACCCGTTCGCCTCTGGCCCTGGAGGCCCAGCGGGGCACCATGGAGTTCCTGCTCATCAATCACCCGCTGGACTGCCCGATCTGCGACCAAGGCGGTGAGTGCGAGTTGCAGGACGTGGCCGTGGGCTATGGCGGGGATGTATCCCGGTACAGCGAGCGCAAGCGGGTGGTCTCGGACGAGGACTTGGGTCCCCTGATCGCGACCGAGATGACCCGTTGTATCCACTGTACCCGTTGCGTGCGGTTCGGGGCGGAGATCGCCGGCGTGCGCGAGCTGGGTGCCACTGGTCGCGGCGAGGACATGCGCATCGGTACCTATGTGGCGCACACGGTCTCCCACGAGCTTTCGGGGAATATCATCGATCTCTGTCCCGTGGGGGCCCTCACCTCCAAGCCCTTCCGCTTCAATGCCCGGTCCTGGGAGCTGACCCAGGCCGAGGGTATCGCCCCCCACGACGCAGTGGGGTCGAATATCCATTTCCATATCCGGGGCAACCGCGTCATGCGGGTGCACCCCAAGGACAATGAAGCAGTGAACGAGGCCTGGATCTCCGACCGGGACCGCTTCAGCTACCAGGGCCTCGATGCTGACGACCGTCTGCTCCATCCTATGATCAAACGGGATGGACAGTGGCAAACCGCCGCTTGGCAGGAGGCCCTGGTCATGGTCGCCGCAGGGTTCAAAGCCGCTGGCGGCGATGAACCTAAGCCCGCCGCAGGCGATGGATTAGCCACCCTGGTTTCGCCGGCTGCCACCCTGGAGGAGATGTATCTGCTCCAGAAAATCATCCGTGGCCTGGGCGGCAACAACATTGATACCCGCCTGCGACAGCAGGACTTTCGCGGCGATGCCGCCGCTGTCCCGCTGCCCTGGCTCGGGATACCCATCGCAGACCTGGAGCGGCAGCAAGGTCTGCTGCTGATCGGGACAGATATCCGTCCCGATCAGCCCTTGTTGGCCCATCGTATCCGCAAGGCGGCTATGGCCGGGGCCCAGGTGGCCCTGGTCAATCCACTTGCGCTCGCCTTGACCTTTCCAAGCCGGCAACACGTCGGCCATCCGGCGGGGATGCTCGATGACCTGGGGGCCATCGCCAAGGCCTTGGGCGGGCGTGGCTCCGGCCCGATCGGGGACCTGATCACCGCTGCCCGGCCGGATAAGTCCCACCAGGAAACCGCGCGATGGTTGCGGGAGGCAGGACAGCAGGGTAGGGGGCTGATCCTGCTCGGCGCACTTGCCGCGGCCCACCCGGATTATTGTCTGCTCGAGCATCTGGCCCAGGTGATCGCAGAGGCGGCCAAGGCCACGGTCGGCTACTTGCCGCCGAGTGCCAACAGCGTCGGGGCCTATCTGGCCGGCGCCTTGCCGCACCGGATGCCGGGGGCGCACGTGAGTCAAGCCGTCGGCATGTCCACGGCGGAGATGTTGACACAGGCCCGCGGGGCCTATCTGTTGTGGGGTATCGAGCCCGCTTATGACCTCGGCAATCCGGCCCAGGCGTTGCAGGCCCTCGACCAGGCGGGGTTGGTAGTAGCCTGCGCGACCCATCGCAGCCCTTCCCTGGAGCAGACGGCCGATATTCTGTTGCCCATCTCGGCCTTTGCCGAGACCTCGGGCACCTTCGTCAATGCAGGTGCGAGCTGGCAATCCTTCCGTGGAGCGGTGGCCCCGCCCGGCGAGGCACGGCCCGGTTGGAAGCTGTTACGGGTCCTGGGTAATCTACTCGATCTCCCTGGTTTCGAGCAGGTCAGCTCGACGGATGTTCTCACGGAGCTGGAAGGGATCTGCAGTGGCGTAAAGCTGAATAGCCAGCCGGATAACCGGCTCCAGGGCAACTTCGAGGTAGAGTCGCGAGTTGCCGATGGGAGGCTCACTCGGATCGGCAATCTGCCCATCTATGCCGTGGATGCCTTGGTACGCCGCGCCCTGGCCCTCCAGCACACGCCGGCCGCTGGTCGGTTCGGTGCCTTTCTCTGTGGTAGCGAGGCCTCCGCGTTGGGACTGACCGAAGGCGACCTGGTAGAGGTGCGCCAGAATGGTTCCTCCGCCCGGATGCCGGTGGGCCTGGATGATGCGGTCCCCGCGGGTTGTGTGCGCATTCCGTCCGGGGTTGCCGGCAGCGAGACCCTGGGGGATCAGATCGGTCCCGTATCCGTGACCAAGGTTTGAAGCGATCACATTTGCCGAACGCGTGAGGAAACAAATGTCTGTGCTTATAACGAAAATGGACATCGAAAGCAGCCCCTTGACCAAGACACGCTGGACATTGTCAAAGTTAAATGCTTGTTATCAGCCGGATCCGGATTAATTGGATGTCCAGCGAAATCATCCGCTATCCTACTTTCCGCCCATCGCCTCTAGGTAGAGAACCATGATAGCGCTATGGGATTCACTGCCGGTAGTCATACAGATCTTGCTCAAGATCGTCGTCCTCCTGGGACCGCTCATGGGCCTGGTGGCTTACTACACCCTGGCCGAGCGCAAGGTTATCGGCTACATGCAGATTCGGATCGGCCCCAACCGGGTCGGACCGCGCGGCATCCTGCAGCCCATCGCCGATGCGGTCAAGCTCATGTTCAAGGAGATCGTGCTGCCCACCGAGGCGAACAAGATCCTGTTCCTGATCGCCCCCATGCTGACCCTGGGCCCGGCCCTGGCCGCCTGGGCCGTGTTTCCCTTCGACGAAGGGCTGGTGCTGGCGGACATTAATGCCAGCCTCCTCTACATCATCGCCCTGACCTCGCTGGGCGTCTACGGCGTGATCATCTCGGGTTGGGCGTCCAACTCCAAATACGGCTTCCTGGGGGCCATGCGTTCGGCGGCCCAGATGGTCGCCTATGAGATCGCCATGGGCTTTGCCCTGGTCGGAGTCCTGGTGGCGGCCGGCAGCCTCAATCTCGGAGACATTGTGCGCGCCCAGGAGGGTAGTCTGCTGACTTGGTTCTGGTTGCCCCTGTTGCCCCTGTTCGGCATCTACTTCATCTCCGGCGTGGCCGAGACCAACCGCGCCCCCTTCGACGTGGCGGAGGGCGAATCGGAAATCGTAGCCGGCTTCCACGTCGAATATTCGGGAATGGCCTTCGCGGTCTTCTTCCTCGGCGAATACGCCAACATGATCCTGATCGCGGCACTCTCGGCCCTGATGTTCCTTGGCGGCTGGCTCTCCCCCCTGCCGGCGAGCTGGGTGGACGGGATCTTTCTGCTCGACGACGGCTTTCACTGGCTGGTGCTCAAGACCTTCTTCTTCATGTTCCTATTCCTCTGGTTCCGGGCCACTTTCCCCCGCTACCGCTACGACCAAATCATGCGCCTGGGCTGGAAGGTCTTCATCCCCATTACCATCGTCTGGATCCTGGTGATCGGGCTGGCGGTGATCTATGAGCTGCCTCCATGGTGGGCGGGGTGATGTTAGGTGATCCTACAGCAGAGGCGCAGATATACTGACAAAGACAAAGAGAAGGGGACATTTAAATGACAGTTCTTCTGAAATCAGTGAAATTTTGGGTCAATGCTTTTATCCCTAAGAACATCAAAAATTTAACTAAAACGGTGCTAAAGGGGAAACATGCTAAAAAAACAATGATAGAAGGCCCAATCCCATTAGTGTCAGATTGCTATCTTACGGATCAAAGAACTTTCAGTTACGCAATGACACAATTGCGACCAGACTTGTGAGTTGGATTGCGAAGACGGAGATGTTGAGTGTGAGAAAAAGGGAAGCACCAGTCGAATGAGATTCACGTTCCCAGTTAATCCAGATCCTAGTAAACCATTTAACATAAAGCTAAAAGGGGAAGAAGTGGTCATCATACCGTCTCTTCAAAGCGAATGTCCGGGGCTAAAAAAACGATCCGGGTAAAAACCTGTTCGGATGAAAGTAGCTTTTGAGATCAAGCGCTTATCGCAGTAACCAGTGTCTTGGTATGGATGCAGGCCACGCCTTGAGGCACAAGCGACTGATTCTGGAGTCGATTTTGTGGGGATACCTCAGGGACCGCCCACATTTATGCACTGAAAGTGCATTAGGTTGCTCTTGGACTGAAAGTCCGAAATCATTCGGGAGCTGACATTCGCTGTGAAGAGACGGTATGATGACCACTTCTTCCACCACTCATGAATTGCTTGAGAGAATACCTGTGTAGCAGCTAAAGTCTTGCACTAAATGGCATAGGTTTGGACTAGCGTGCTTCAACAATAAACGAATATAGCAAATGAAGCCAGTTGTATATATCGAGTCATCAGTTATAAGCTATTTGACATCAAGACCGAGTCGTGACGTTGTTATCGCTGGTAGGCAAGCGATTACATACGGCTGGTGGGAAAACCATCGGAGTAGATTTGAATTACGCATATCAATACTGGTGGAGGAAGAAATTAGCCGAGATGATTCCTCGGCAGCAAAGCTTCGGGTTGAAAGAGTCTCAAATATTCCAAGCCTCGCTATTTCAGATGAGGCAACAAAAATCGCAGAGTTACTTTTATCAGAAGGTGTAATTCTTGAAGGAAGTGAAGAAGATGCATTGCATATTGGTATTGCTGCTGTACAGAGTGTAAATTATCTTCTCACGTGGAACTTTAGGCAATATCAATAATGCTGAAACGAAGTCGGCAATTAGGTTCTTTATGGATTCCAGACTGATCGAAGGGGACGGCCGGTCCGTAGCACTCTGACCGATGACAGAACAGGCAGTCTTTTCTCAACAACAGTTAAGTTATACGACGCCCCCCTGGCTTGCTGAGAAGGCGAATTTGCGCAAAATATCCTAACCAGTCTGGAATCCATACCGTGAAAGACCTATTTCAGGACCTGTTTCGGAAGGAAAATTAGGTCGCTTTCAGGAAAGCAAGCGCAGAAAGTGGTTTGGGTACTCCAATTTGCTGAAGAGGTAGAGAATGTTCCCGCCCAGCCCGTGGGATGCGGTGAGCACCTGCCCACCGCTCCGGGAACGGATTTACCATCGGCGATGGGCCAGGCACGGCAGACAAGGGATATAGTCAGCGAACCGCATCTTTGGACGGTGGCATGCTCAATACCCGACTCTGGTGATCGGCATAGTGTTAGGCTGTATAGGTTGCACAGGAGATTTTCCCCATGACTTATGTTGTCACCGAAAGCTGCATCAAGTGCAAGTACACCGACTGCGTCGAGGTCTGTCCTGTCGATTGCTTCCATGAAGGCCCCAATTTTCTGGTCATCGACCCTGAGGAGTGCATCGACTGCGCCGTGTGTGAGCCGGAGTGTCCGGTGAATGCCATCTTCTCTGAGGATGACCTGCCGGAAGATCAGCTGGACTTCGTGGCGTTAAACGCCGAATTGGCGGTGAAATGGCCGGTGATCACCGAAAGGAAAGAGCCGCTGGCTGATGCCGGGAAGTGGGATGAGGTTCCGGACAAGCTCAAGTACCTGGAGCGTTGAGGACACTGACGCTTACCCGACGGCGAATCAATTACCGAAAAATTCAACCTGGTCCAAAACCCTGTTGTTCCTTAAAAGATTTGATGTGAAAGTAATTTTAATGATTTCGATCAAGTTTCGAGAGGGGCTTTGGGCAGGTTGATTCGGCGTTAGGCATGCAACGCAGGAGGTTTGGCTATGTCATACGGTGATTTTGACTTAAAAAGAGTTAAACAAGACCTGGGGGTTGCACTAACGGAAAAGCAAAATGTCTTTTCTGCCGTCAAAAGTGTTGATATTTCCTCTACGCTTACTGAAATATTGGCAGAAAATATCCCTCTTGCCCGCGCTATTAATACAGAGAAAGCTCGTTCAGAACTTATTATTGCAAATATTCTGGTGGAGGTGCGAAAAATACTTAAGCACAACGTTAGTTTGTTTTCTGGAATTGAGTTTAATATCGATAAGGAAAAGGGATTAAATGGTTTCTGTGATTTTATTATTAGTGCCTCCCAAGAACAATTAACCTTGAGTAGTCCTGTCATTACCGTGGTCGAGGCTAAAAACGAAAACATTATCGGAGGTTTAGGTCAATGTATCGCGGAAATGGTTGCGGCAAGTATTTTTAATAAAGAAGAAGGCAATCGGATTAGGCGGTTATATGGTGTTGTTACTACCGGAACTGCATGGAAATTCATAAAAATGGAAGGTCTTGATGTAGTGATTGATCTTGATGAATATTCAATTGAAAATTCAGGTAAAATTGTCGGTATATTATTGGAAATGTTGAATTAAAATGCTTGACGTTAGGCTTTGGCCGTCCGCTCGTGAGATTTTTGGTATTTCAGAGGCTCCGTCGAAGCGAGCGGTTGCTGGGCTGATGAAGCGAAGGCATATTCGGAAAATAACTTATTACTCTAGCGCACCTTTTGTTCATCAAGGGTACTCTGAACCGAAGCGACCGATGGTGGTCGTTTCAAAACGCAATCGAACATAGACATGCTGCAAGCCGCACGCGATTATCTGAAAAGCCTCCTGCTGGTGGAGCTGTTCCGGGGCTTAAGTGTCACCGGACGCTACATGTTCAGCCGCAAGTTCACGGTCCAGTACCCGGAGGAGAAGGCACCCATTTCACCCCGTTTCCGCGGTCTGCACGCCTTGCGGCGCTATCCGAACGGAGAGGAGCGATGCATCGCCTGTAAGCTGTGCGAGGCGACCTGCCCGGCCTTGGCTATCACCATCGAGGCCGAGCCCCGCGCGGACGGCTCCCGGCGCACGACCCGTTACGACATCGATCTGTTCAAGTGTATCTTTTGTGGGTTCTGTGAAGAGTCGTGCCCGGTGGATTCCATCGTGGAGACCCAGGTTGCCGAGTACCACTTCGAGGAGCGCGGCGAGCAGATCATGACCAAGGAGAAGCTCCTTGCAATCGGTGACAGATACGAGGCCGAAATCGCCGCCGCCCGTGCCGCGGATGCGCCCTATCGATAAGAATTCGACTCAACCACTATGCACTAAAGTGCATAGGTTGCCCCCTGGACTGAAAGTCCTAAATCATTCCAGGATAATGTTTCCTGTATCCATATTGGATGGGTGACGGTGATGCTCCAAGTATTCTTGAACCATTTCGTCCGTTATATTCCCTGTTGTCCAGGCACCATACCCTAGTCGCCCAAAAATGCTTTCCCCAATATCGTTTTTTCAGCTCTGGGAATTCGCTTTGAAGAAGACGTGATGACCTTACTTTAACCCGCTTCACAAAATCGCTTATTGATAACCTCGGCGGATATTCAACATGCAGTATGTATATGATCCTTGCTTACGACTCCTTTCAGAATATGAACATCTTCCGCATCACATATCTGAATGATAAGTTCTCGGCATCGCTTTTGAATATTTCCTTTTAATACTGGGTAACGATATTTAGTGACCCATATAATATGGACCAGCA
>Ga0209049_1000031_pt1 | contig 24566 bp, 19 predicted proteins | sample WorMetulBAHAMAS2_FD_187398 | JGI IMG/M metagenome (GOLD analysis project Ga0209049, IMG submission 187398) | Marine gutless worms symbiont microbial communities from Max Planck institute for Marine Microbiology, Germany - Olavius ullae BAHAMAS.2... | ecosystem: Host-associated > Annelida >...
ACCCCACAGGCTTGTCGTTGTCATCGAGGGCATCTGGAAAGAGTCCCCAGATTTCCTGGGCGAGGTATGGCGCTTGGCCTTCGGCCTTGGCGCGGGTGGGTCCGAAATCCACAAACCAGTCCTTGAAGATCGCCTGCGCCATAGCTTCCAGGGTCTCGTTTGTCCGCCGGTTGAGGTCGATCTTGTCGTCTAGGGTGCCGAGGATGTAAGCGATGGTGCGTTGTTCATCGATGTTTAGCGGCGCACGCATCGGTGCCTGTGTCATTGTGGAGGCACTTGCATTTGGCTGGGCCGACTTATCGCCGAGAACGCCGTGGATGTAAGACCAAAAGGCGTTTGATTTTAAAAAGTAAGCAACGAACTGAGAGTCAAAGTCGTAATTTATTCTTAGGCGCACAAGGTATGAGGCGAATATCGCCTTTGGTGGTCTCTTGATAAACATACTGGTCCCAGTAGAAGCACCAGTTCGTGCCATAACGATATCACTGTCCTGTAGGAGGTATTTTTCGGTTGTTATGCTATCTATTTCAACGCGAGGCACGCTAGCCCAATCGATGTTCCCACCTACAATGTCGGTAATGCGGAGAAAATGTGGACCAACAAGACCTTCACTAGCTGAAGCTGTTAGTCCATAATCGATTGCTTGGCAAGCATCAGCGAGTTTGCATTCAATCCACTCATCCATGACTACTCACTTTTGAGAGCGATGAACGAACAAGTGTATTGAGCCGCTCGCCTTCTTCAAACTGCTCCTCTAGCTTTGCCCTGAGCGCCGCGAACCGCTCCGTAAACGGCACGTCGTCCTCTTCGGCTGCTGCTGTGCCCACATACCGCCCTGGCGTCAAGACATGGTTGTGCCCCCGGATTTCATCGAGGCTGGAAGCCTTGCAGAAGCCGGGCGCGTCCTCATAAGAACCGGACTCAGGTTCCCCGCGCCAGGCATGGTAGGTGCCGGCAATCTTCATGATGTCTTTATCCGAGAACTCCTTACGCGTGCGGTCCACCATATGGCCCAACTTGCGGGCATCGATGAAAAGCACTTCGCCGCGGCGGTCCCGCCAGCCATGACCGGGGTGCTTGTTGCGGGCTAGAAACCATAGACAGGCCGGAATCTGGGTGGAGTAGAAGAGCTGTCCCGGCAGGGCAACCATGCAATCCACCGCATCAGCCTCCACCATGGCCCGGCGGATACCACCTTCCCCTGACTGGGAGGAGGACATGGAGCCGTTGGCCAGCACCACGCCGGCGACGCCTTTCGGGGCCAAGTGGTGGATGATGTGCTGTAGCCAGGCGAAGTTGGCGTTGCCGACGGGCGGAACGCCGTATTTCCATCGTGCGTCCTCGCGCAAGCGGTCTCCGCCCCAGTCGGAAATGTTGAAGGGGGGATTGGCCAGGATGAAATCGGCCCGCAGGTCCTTGAGCTCGTCCTGGTGAAAACTGCCCTCGTTGTTCCATCGGATATCGGCATCGATGCCGCGAACCGCGAGGTTCATCTTGGCCAGCCGCCAGGTGGTGTAGTTGCTTTCCTGGCCATAGATGGCGATGTCGCCGATGCGCCCGCCATGGGCTTCGACGAAGCGCTCGGACTGGACGAACATACCGCCGGACCCGCAGCACGGGTCATAGACCCTTCCTTTGTAAGGCTCCAGCATTTCAACCAGAACCTGGACCACGGACCGAGGCGTGTAGAACTCTCCTCCCCGCTTGCCTTCGGAACCAGCAAAGCCACCGAGGAAATACTCGTAGACGCGGCCTAGGATGTCCTTGGACTGATCGACCTTCTCGCCCATGCCGATGCCGCTGATGAGGTCGATGAGCTCACCCAGCATGACCTTGTTGAGCGCCGGCCGTGCGTAGTCTTTGGGAAGCACGCCCTTGAGCGAGGCGTTGTTGGCCTCGATGGCTAGCATGGCGTCGTCAATGAGCTTGCCAATGGTCTTTTGTTTGGCATTGGCCTGGAGGCATGCCCACCGGGCATCCTTGGGGACCCAGAAGACGTTCTCGGCGAGGTATTCTTCCGGGTCCTCTGGGTCTGCATATTCATGCTCTCGCAGTGCCGCGCGTTGGGCCTCAAAGGCATCGGAGATGTATTTGAGGAAGATGAGGCCCAGGACAACGTGCTTGTACTCGGACGGTTCCAGGTTGCCGCGCAGCTTGTCGGCAGCTAGAAACATTTTTGTCTCAAAGCCGAGGGTTGCGCCGTTGTTGTCCTGCTTCTTCTTTGTTCGCGCCATGGCTTCTTCTTTGTTCGCGCCATGGCTTCTTTCGGAGAAATCTTTCAAATTGTCACGTTATACAAGGTTTTGGGTTTATGAAAGAAGGCCGTTGAGCCGTTAAGAGTGTACTTTTCAGGTGCCCCGGAAAAATGGAAATCATCTTCGAGGCCAATCGAGCAGGTTCGCAGCTGCGGGGTTTCATGGAAAACTCCACATTAGCGTGTTGTCCTGGGCTGCTGAGAATCTTCGTTAGCCAATCGCTGGTGAAGTGATCCAGGGCGTTGTTGTGGATGCGAGGAAAATCCATATGAGCGTAGCAAGCGCAGGGATGCGCGCGCAGGCAGGGATGCCGAAGTCTATAGGGACATAGGGAATCTGGATCTGTGAACCACTGGATCGGCACGTTCAACGAGCCTGGAACCCAAGCCATGCGGCTTGCAGGACACCGCTGAGGCCTCTTTCCTGTAGACCAATGCCACAGTTCTTCTAGCGATTGCTGTTGCCTGAAGGTGCCGTAGAAGGCTCTCAACGGCTTTCTAGGGGTTTTTAGGTGGTTATCTTAGGTATGGTTTGACTGCTTACCTCTGAACTGATCTCTTAAATTCGATTAGTGCCTGACACTTAACGGAGGGTTTACCGACACTTATTTTTCGATCCGAAGCGAGCAGCCCGGCGATGCGTCTATTTTCTGTGGGGAAGGGCTTGATTTCCGAGCGGAAGGTCGATGCGGCGAGGCGGTTTTGGCTCTGATCGGCGGCAATTCAGTCGTAAGTTCAGCGGTGGCACGGATCGGGGGTAAGGAGCATCCGTTCGGCTTCCTCGATGAGCCGATCTTTGGTCCAGTGCGGGTGGGCTTGTTTGAGTTCCAACGCCTTGACGTCTCGTCGGCGGCGGTGTTCCAGGTCGTCCGGCGGCTTGCGCTTCGGTTTCCCTCCGAGTTTTTCAGCCAAGGCTTTCAAGGTCAGCGCCAACCGGGATTGACCGGCGGTCTCTTGATTCTTGGACTTTTTCGCTAACCGCTTGCTGGCTTTGGTGCGTTCGCGTTTCAGCATACCCCCCAGGCCGAACAGGGAGAACAGGTGGCGGGATACGGCCTTGACGGCGGCTAGGCCCTTCCAGGAGCCATCAGGGAGGCGTTTGCGGGGTTGGGCAACGGTCATCAGCCCGGCTGCTTTCAGATCGGCCAGGGCGCGTTCTACGCGCTTCGGGGCCATGCCGGTTTGCTTGCCGATATAGTCCACGGTGAGACTCAAGAATCCGTCCTGAGTGGGGATGCCGACCCGCAGGCTGGCTAGGTCCGTGTACTTGAGCAAGGCCATCAGCAAGAGCAGGCAGGCTTCCCGGCGCTCGCTGCGTTGCTGACGGTTGCTGCCGTTAGCCAGGTCCAGGGAGGGGATGAGCTTACGTGGGTTGTAGTAGTAATCCTTGATCCGTTCCAAACATAGGGTGAGCACGCGAGGAATGCCACCCTTGCCGGTCTTGGCTGGCTTTTCCAGCGTGAGCCTGGGGTTCTGCGGATCGTGTCCGCAGAAATTGCCGCCTAGGTTTTCACGCGGTGCGTAGGGCCTGCCCACGAGCGCTCCCCAGAATGGCAAGCGGGGAGCGGGCAGTAGTTACTTCCCAAGTCCCCGTGGTTGAGACCTTGCAACAGGGGATTCGAGCAGGTAGGATTTTCATCGACCGTTGCTCGCTTACAAACTGTTACGGTTATCTAGCCCGCGTTGGGATTTAGCCTCCCAGCGCGGGTTTTTCATTTATGCCTCGAAATTAGCGAGATTTTCGGTTCCGGGCATCCCTTCCCGGTAATGGGTGAGGACAGTAGTCTGTCAGACTACCACGGTACACGCTCCTGCGTAATCCGCAGCCGTTTCCAATTTACCCTCGACGCTGTGCCCCATGGCGGCAGTCAGAGCGTGGCCTCCGAGCCACAAAGAGGCGTTCTAAGCCGTCCTCTCGGAGGACCCTAAGGCTTCCCCGCCCAAGGAAAGCCTCTATAGGCTTTTACGTGGCTAGCGCATCGATGGCTGGATTCTGTCAGGCAAAGCCCGGAGTCGCTTTACCGCCAGGGCCGTTTGTCGCCTTGGTGTCTTGGTAAAGAAGTCTGACAGGTTACGGGCTTTGCCGTCGGTAGGGAACACAAGCAAAACCTTGCCCTTCAAATCGGCATTTTCGGTCGCGCCGGTCCGCGTGTCCCACATATCCAAGAATTGCCACCGGCTGTAGGTTCGGTTCCCCAGCGAAGGATCGGCTAGCCAGACGGTCGATTCGTCGATTCCCCGGAGCACAGAGAAGTGCTCGGTCTTGCGGTGCTCCAGATACACGATTCCTGGCATATTGAGCTTGGCTAGCTGATCGTAGCTGGCGGAAATCCCAACGGCTCGAAACCCGAACTTGAGCAACGCTTGCTGCATGTTCTCGAATGAAGCCATAAGGTCGCCCGTAGCCATGGCCCGCAATAGGTCTTGTTCGGTGACGACCTGGCCGTAGTGTTCGTTGAGCACGGTTGCGAGCGATGCCGCTCCGCAAGAATAGTCCAGGTCTTGTTTCACCACCCGCTCGTCGCGTAGCGCCTTCCAGCTTTTAACCTTGATCTCCCCGGACAGGGAAGGGCCTCGGAGATACGCTCGCCCATCTTCCGCGTGTGTGCTAGACAAGATCGAGCACAACAGAAGGCCGCAGATCACGTGCAAAAATGGCCGGATTGCCGTGTTCATTGCTCATCTCTGAACCCTTGCTGTGATCTCGAATGGTCTGGACAGTTTTCAACTTCTTCGCAATATGAGGTATAGCTCCCCTTGCATTCCTTTAGACATTCTTTGTGTTCTTTATAACAAGTGTTTTGGCCACCCGATTAATGTAATGAATAGCCCGGACGCCAGCGCGAGAAAAGTTTTGTTATTCATCTTGTCGCCATTCTCGTATATTGGGATATACCGGTATAGGTCCGTTGCGTACACACGGAAGAGGGAGGTTCCGTATTATCCCTTCCCAACTAAAAATTAAGCACGCATGGTGCATATGTATCAAAAATAAACTCCGACAGATCACGGGAAAAGGCCGTTACCAGTGCGCCAAACATAAAAGATAACATCCCCCAAAAAAGGGGCCACGAAAAAAAAGTTGCATTCCACAATTTAACCAAATCAATGCGAAAAACGCGCGGGACAATAAGCCCAAAGTAGATGCTTATAGTCGTCGCTATAAAAAAGGCGCGAAAACTCGATTTTAACCTTTCGGGAGAAATATCAGCGCCAAAACTATACATTGCTACATCAAGAGATAAAAACAAGAAGGCAGCAGGAATTAAGATTGCAACCAAACCGAACATCTCCCGCTTATGCAAAGAATCTTCTTGCTTTCTTGCCACCTTAACCCATACAACAGATGCCTTTAAGCACGCAACCAACAATGTAATGATGATGATAATAGTCAACTGGAGTGGATATAGGGCAGTTAGAGTATCCATGTTTCCCCTTTGGCTCTTTATGAATTCCAGACGGATTAAAAGGGACGACAGTCTGTAGCACCCTGCTCGATGACAGAAAAGGCTTCCTATTATGTCATCAGCCGTGGTGTTACAGACTGCTTAATAATGAACACAACAAACCGGCATTTGCCGATTTAGCATCTCCACCAATTCAGGGCGGCTATCGCCGCCAATGCGCGGAAGGGTTGTGTGCCATATGCTGAGATTGAGGCTGAGAGGCTATAGCTGCATTTAGCCCATTCATAATATGGGACGGAACAATCTCCCTGAAGTCTGGTACGTGATCTTCGGGCATGGCGGTCAAAAAGGTGTTTACGATTTCGGTGGGTAGATCTCTCAAGAAATCATCCCGACTTATATCTGATTCTATTCGTGTTAAAGTCTCGTCAAAGGCTTTCCTTGGAATATCGGAAAGGAATTGACGCAGCCTGTCTTGATTGATCGTCGCTAGAAGGCTAACCAAATAGCCGGAGGCCCTAGACGACGCCGACATCGGCTCAGGTTGTGTCCCCCCTCCCACATGGCGTGCGATGGACGCCGCAATGGCGCTATTCGCATGATTAATTGCGTCGATTACGCTCCAATTGTTTCTGTTCAGAACTTGTCGCAACTCAGATAGGCCAATGGTCCCCAAAACATTAAGCGAACCCTGCACAATCGGGTTCGCTGTCACAGCGTTCAACAAACCAAAGGTCATAGACTGTGTACCTGACCATTGATAGAAGGTCCTCAGGTCTGAGTAATTGTTATGATGATATAAATCATAACCGCTCAGAATCTGGCCCCACGACGAGCCCCAGAAGAAGCGTCCTATCCAAGCAATTTTAAACGGCCAAACCGCCCCTTTAGTTTCTCTCATTTCCTTCTCGGAGAGCAACGCTAGTTCCATAGGTTCCCCGTCATTCTCGAATGCCATCCGCATATCGCGCTCGAAATCGGACATGGGCACGTCGGCGGATGCCGGGGTTGCCAAAGCCAGTGCCACTGTGCCAGCAAGCGGGGCTAGTCTCAAGGATTGTTTCATTTCAAATTTCCTAGTTAGTCATGCGTGTTGGGTTCACAGGCGATCAGAAACTATGTAACCAATCGAACCGCAGGTGCGTGCCTTGGTTGCCCGACATGTTCGCGGAAAGAGTCACATTGATAATGTCATCGTTGGGAAACCTGTAATCCACCCCGAAGACAAAATCGGTATTGGTGGCCCGAAACTGGCGGGAGACGACTTCGTTTTCTTCGGGTGGCTCGTTGTCCTTATCCGATGGCACTAAAATCGTTCTTTGGGAGTGCCTGGACCACCTGTTCGACCAGTTCACCCCGGCGTTGAATGTCACGCTATCGTTAACAGCGAAGGCAACTGATGGGTTCAAAGCAAAGGTATTGCCTGGATCGATGGTCGTCTCGCCATCCTTGCGCGGTAAATTGAGGCCGTAGTACCCCGAAAACACGAAAACGATTGGATCAATCGATTTGTACGTGGTCAATCCAGCAACCCAGGACTTGAGCGCGTAGGTGCTATCGATGCCTTGTTCGATTAAAGCCCCCTCGACAAATCCGATGAGTGCCGGGGTCTCGGTGTCTTTTTTGAATTGGTAGCTTGCCCCGGCCCAGGTATTCAGAAAGCGGGTGTCCGCCGTCGAGCCAACGGACGTGCGGACGCTGCTGTATTGGCCGCTGCTTCGAGCGTAAATCTCTGTTTTACCCGTGAGGCCATAGCGCAGGGTTGCGGTGCCGACTAAGGTATCGCTATTTAAAAACCCCATGGTCGTGCTGTTACTGTATGCCAGCGATAGATTCAGTTTCAGCTTTCCCTTGTCGGTCAGGAGGCTCTCGACCACCAGCGGTAGGTCAGCTTGCGCTACCGTGCCAAGTGAGCAGAGCATCACGGTAAGCGTGGGCCGGAACCCGTGCCGCTTGGGCTTCAAGCGCCCGGCAGATCGAATGGGAAGATTCCAGCGGGCATGCGGAACTGGCACACGAAAGGTATGATTGGCAGTAGCCATTGCCGAACCTCGGTACAGGTTGGGTTGTGGTTAGGTCCAGGGTGCGTGGGGAAACGCGCCCTGGGCCGTCTTGCATCCGATAGGGTATTGGATTTCCCGCCACCCGTTACTCATGCCCTCGTCGGCGTATGTTGCATGAGGAAAGGATAACGCTCAGTAGGGCCGAGCGAGACAGGCACGGGGGGGATATAATCGGCGTTAGCCATGGCCGAACCTCCTAATCAGGTTGGTCTTGGTTAGGGCCTCGGTGCGTGCGCTAAACGCACCAAGGCCCGACTTCATATCGATGTGAGAAATGGCCGAACCCCCTAATCAGGTTGGTCGCGGTGAAGGTCTTGGCGCGTGCGCTAAACGCGCTTAAGACCCGACTGCTTGTTGACAGGCTATCCAAAACAACCCCACGGCGTCAATTGCTTTCAATCAAGCCCCTTGGTGATCGCCGGGGTTGCGTGCCGGAATCCTGCGATTCGCGTTACGTCGGGCTTGGACCACCAGCCCTTATCTCCCCCCAAGTAGGACACCATTCTTGCGGGCCGCCTGGAGACCGGTCTGTACCCGCTCCCGGATTACCTCCCTTCAAACTCCGCACGCTCAGCCAGGCCCTCTACCGTCTCGACAAGCTGCCTAAGAGACCGCGCTAGCCGACAGCACCCCGGCCAGCACCGCCAAGCCATTACGCCCAAGTTAGCCGATCCGTCGGCGGTTAGCCTCTGGGGTTGGAAGCCCGGTAGCGGTAAGTCCTGGTCTTAGTAGGAATCATACCTGGTCATACCCGGCCAGCTGCCGTTTCTGTTCCCGCAGAGCACGCGACAGTTCGCGTAGCAGCCGCCAGGTGCCGCCCTTGTATGCGTTTTGAGAGGCCGTCCTCTTACCGGCCTCGGTCTTCGGCCCCGTTGACTTCTCCCACGGTCGCCATTGCCGGATCAGTTCGGCCTGGCGCGCACGTCGTTCCGGTGTCCAACCGTTTGCCATCGGTCTGCTCCAATAGTTCGTTTTTCAAGTTTTGATTTTCTCCCGCGCCCGCGCGCGAGTCACCACCCGGAGCGGCTGATGCGTTGTTCACTTGCTGTGGCCCGTGGGCGATATTCGCCTGATGGACATAGCCCACCGCTGGTGGGTTCTTGATCGCCGAGAGCGTCTTCCAGGTCGCCCGGCATTGCGACTGTGCGCGCAAGGCGAGTTTGAGAAATCGCTCGGAGCGATCCACGTATTCAGCGTTGATAGCACTCCGTGCAAGATTGTTGAAGATGGCATCCAGCGTGTGGGCCTGAGCCGTGAGCATGGCATCGGCCCGCTTCAGGTCGCCGCCGCTGCTCGTCGCACGGGTCTGTTCTTCCAGCGAATCGATCAGGCCGTCCAGGTCCAGGTCGCCGTAGGCATTTCCGTACTCCCTAAGCGTGCCTGCGGCCAGCAGCTCTGGCTGGAGCACGGCGCGGGCGACGGTGATGCCGGGATCCTCTCCGGGGATCCCGGCAACGGTGATCCCGTTCGGATCGTGGTTTTTGGTTGGCTTACGTTGGCTCGCCATAGGTTTTGGCTCGTTCATTATCCTGTCCACCCTTTTTTTGAATATTGTCGCTGAGTGCCGGGGGTAGACCGCAAATTGCGGTCACCGGGTGGAAATTGCGGTCGCCTGTAACATTTTGTTTTCGTTAACTATTTATGGTTTTGGGGGTGACCGCAATTTTTCCAATTGCGGTCACCTATAACCCTTTGATTTTTAATTGATTTTTTTACATAAAAAGCTTAAATTCCGTCGAGGCGACCGCAATTTTCCCTATTTTCAAGGATCTAAAAAAAAGACAAGGGGAAACCCTATATATTTTTCTAGAGATATATTAAAGAGGGTACAAATTACGGTCACCCCCCCATATTTCATCTATTTTGATATAAAAACATAGTTAAAACAGTGTATTATAGGAGACCGCAATTTTCCCCAATTGCGGTCATATTGCGGTCACCTCCCCCCAATTGCGGTCACCCTCAACCCAATGTAGCGATCCGAACCGTTCTTTTCCTTTCCTTTCCCTTACGCTTGGACTCATGCGACACCTCAACCCCAACCTGCCGCAGTGCGGGTGCAATCCGCTTCAGCTGCCGGGACAACACCTGGGCATTAGCGGGCCACCGCTTGCTCTTAACGGTGCGTTCACCCGCGAGCGGCTCCAACGCTGACAGCAACTCCGAAGCCGTGCCTTCCCATAACGGTTGAGAACTAGCCAGCAGTCGGATGCTATCGGCCACCGGATCGCTCTCGATCACGTCCGCCATAGCTTCCTGGCGATTGCCTGAATAGGTAGCCAAGAACGTACCCTCCGGCCAGTAGGCCGTCTCGCAGGCGGCGGCCCATTGCGCGAAATCGGCCATGCGCGGTGTTTCCGGCAGCTGGATGTCCGGCAGACGATTCTGTCCCACGACCATGGCATCGAGCAGCGCACCGAGAATGCGTGGCCGCTCGGCCTCGAAACTGGCCCACAATTTCGATTCGGTGCGACGGTCTTTCTCCGCGATCGGCTCCAGGGTCAGGCACACGGCGCGGTCGGCCAAGTCGGACCGGACCGCCACGTTCTCGATACCGTTGAGCAGGATTGGACGGTTAGCGTGTAGCAGAAACTCTTCCTGATTGGTGTAGAGTTGGCGCGTGCCGAATCCCCCGCCGGTCGCCAACTGGCATAACAGGTCCGACGCCGTATGCGACAACGAAGACAAATTGTCGAAGGCCAGCAGATGGTTGTGGGACGCGACCAAAAAGAGGTCCTCATCGCTTGTCGGAAAGACACGCGTTGGAACGTGGCTGGGATCGACCAGCGAGCGCAGGATTTGTGCCACCGTTGACTTCGCCGAGCCCGGCTCCCCGGAAAGCACCAGCACGGGATAAGGTCCGCGACTGCGCAGCACGGCGAGCACCCAGGCCACCAGCAGCACGAAATCCTCGTCGGACGCGACGTTCACGAACGGACGCAGCGCCTCGATGTCGCCACCGCGCGTCGGCTCTGGCAGGGCATCCATCGCCGGATAGCGGCGGAAACGGACTGGACTGCCGCCGCTGCCGATAACCTGCCAGCCATCCTTGGAAATCTCGACGCAACGCCAATCCTCATCGCATAGGTCAAGATACAATTTGCCTTCGGCAGTACCACTACGAATGCACACCGACCGTTGTCGGCCCGCGGAGTGCGCTTGCGAGCGAATGAGATTCTCGACCGCGTTCAGCGTCGGCAAACCCGGCGTGTCACCCGTTTGTGAAAAGCATTGCATGGTCAACCAAGACTTGAAGCGGTCGCTATCCACCGGCCAAGTTTCGCGCCGCCCATCGATGCTCAGATCGGCGAAGGTCAAGCGATCTTCACTGGCGAGGAATACATCGTCCCAATCGTGGAGTGCCTCGCCCGCGATGGCGGCCAGCCGGTTGACCAACCGCGAATCGCCGCCAGTATCGCCTTGCTCCTTGAGGGCCTGATCCAACTGAGTCATGCGGCATAGCTTCCGCTTCTTGAGATCGGCCCGCAGGGCCTCGAACCGGGCGCGGTCCGCTATTCTGAGCCGCTTGAGTTGTTTCAGCACCTCTGGCTGGAAGGGATGGCCGGGGTCTTTCATCGTCTTCTCCACAAGACCGTCAAGCGCCGGAAAAGCGCTTTGGGCATTTTGGATCGAGTTACAGACCGCCTCCGGCCCGCGATGGATGAACAGATCGTTGAAATCCTTCGCCCCGGCGGGCCAGTCCGCGCCAAAGTCGGGAACGGCCACGGTGCCGCCGACGACCTGCGCGGCATCCCACGCGGCGGACAGACCTGGATTGCCGCTGGTTTTAACATCGTTATCGGCGCACAGCACGAGCGGTCGGTCCGGCCACTTCCAGTGCAGGGCTTTGGCGACCGGCCTGAGGTTGCCTGCATTAAACGCCACGGCAACCTGCTGGCCGCCCATGGCCTTGTGGATCGACGCGGCCGTGGCGAAACCTTCGGCGATGTAAAGTGGCGCGGAAGGTTCGGCTTCCCCGATGAGGAAAAAATGGCCGGTGGTCTTGGAGCCCGTTAGGAACTTTTTCTCGCCGTCGACGGAGATATATTGCAGGCTGTGGATTGCGCCTTCCGTATCGAGAAGTGGTAGGACCAGTCGGTCGCCAGCGGCCCGTGCGCCATGCACACGGATGCACTTTTTCTCAAGGTAAGGATGGCTCGGTGAAGCCGGACTGCACCCGTTCCAAAGAGCCTGAGGCGAACGAACGGCTGGCGGAGATGCTGCATCGTGGGTCGAATGCGGCTTACTAACCTTGCTAACGCCTGCCTGCGGCTTGTCAGGCCACAATCCCCGCTGTCTCAGCGCATCGAGGACTTCATTTTGGCTGCAATTGGCATGACAGTGGACCAGAACCTTGCCATCCTTTTCGTTGATCGCGAGGCTCGGTTTGCGATCCTCGTGAGCCGGACAGCAGGCCACCCAGCCGTCGCCGGACTTTTTGCCGCCGAGTTTTCGGGCAAGTTCCTCGGCACTAAAATGGTTCATCTCGCCAACCCTCCCTGCTGACCGGGGAGGTCGGCAAGTTTTGACGAGCGGGCGCAGGGTGGAGAGGAATGCAAAGTGTGAGGCAAGCGCCTCACATCGGGACAGAGAAGCCCATATTGATTGTGGTGAAATGTATATAAAAGTGTTCTAGAAACAATATGATACATGTCTCGTCTCCTGTTTGGGAGAAGAGCGCATATATCGAACAGGTGTTGATTTAGACCTGTAATTGAGGCATACTTTGTCTGCCTAGTGCGCTGATAAATCTGCACAACTAGCAAGAAAAACCGACTGCACATGACATAAAGCGCCCCTCTCGTCATCTGAAAAAGGGTCGTTTTAGCTTCGGTTGGTTATTTCATGGGATTCACCATCTTAGCTAGTTGCTGTAAGCGGAAAACGGAGGGGGAGGGATTTATACGGGTTCGTCCCCTGCCGTTTGCAGCGCGATAGGTGCTCTTCAAAATTTTTTCCGTTGGTTCGTTCTGAACAATCTCTACTCCACCGAGCCCATCGGTGGGGTAGCCTTCCTGCTAGAGTTCATCTCCTTCTCCTCATCATTCCAGAACTCTCTGCTGAATACAACCTCTTCTGGCTCTATGTGAATTGCGGCCTGAGGGAACGGGGCTCGTAGCACTCTGACCGATGACGGAACAGTCGGTATTTTCTAACGAAAACAGTTAAGTCTGGTGCCTGTTTTCAATATATAGACTCTCTGAGTCTATTTCTAAGAAACAAGAACTAAGACTCTAACTAAGACTCTAACTAAGACTCTTTAATTCTAGTTCTAAGAAACAAGAACTAAGACGATCTGTGCTGGAAAGCGGGGGAACGTCGTCGGGGACTAAATCAACTATTTCCCCCAATCCAGGCAGACAGTGCCGACCGTGACCGCAGGACCTCCGGCGGGATTTCAATCTTCTTCCGTTCCGAAATCACCTTAGCGAAAGCCGTTTGCTTCTCTGTCGGCGCATCCGACTTGTGCTGATCGATCCAGTCTGACAGCAAGCCCCGGTCCTTTTCTCGTTGAAGGCCACCGCTCGATCAACCAGGGCTGAGACGACCTGATCGGTTTGGCTCTTGGCGGACAGGATCTCATCGAGCGCCAATTCCATTTCCGCCGTGGCCGCGGATCGAGGATTTCCTGGGCCTCGGCCCGCAGGGTCGCGTAGACCGCCATCGCCAGTTCGGATGCCTTGAGCTTGCCGTTCTTGACTTCGAGGAAATGCTGCTTTTTCAAACCATCGATGATGGCGTCGCGCGTCGCTGGCGTACCGATGCCTTTCAGGCGCGGATCTTCGGCGAATCTCCAGGCTTCCCGCATCGCCTTGATGAGGGAGCCCTCCGTGTAACGCATTGGCGGCTTCGTGGTCTTCTTTTCAGTCCCCGCCTCGGTCACTGTGACAATGCGGCTTCGCCCAGGCATAGATGTCTAATGCCATTGTCGAGTGGGAGAGGCCACCCAGGGCCATCTCATCGAGCGGTACGGCGTGTTTTTGGAGGCTGGCGAAGTACTCATGGCTCAGGTGAAGCGTCACAGGCCGCAACCTCTCGGTAGCGGGCCAGGGCCAGTGCATCGGGTGCACGTTCTTGGAGAGTGCGCACATTTGTCTCCATCACATATGGCAATAGACGTGTACAGACGGCACCGTGTGGTGCATTAAACATGCCGCCGATGGGAGCGGCGAGGGCATGAACTGCGGCCAATGCCATGCTCACGGCTCAGGCCCACACGTTGGATGCCCTCTTCAACGACCTTGCGCAGCGCGCTCTCCGCTCCGAATACATGCCTAATCTAGACTGCTATCTCAAACTGTCGCTGCGCGCACAGTCGCAATGCCGGGCGACCTGGGAGACGCTCTCGGCGATCAAGAACCCGCCAGCGGTGGGCTATGTCCGTCAAGCGAATATCGCCCACGGGCCACAGCAAGTGAACAACGCATCAGCCGCTCCGGGTGGTGACTCGCGCGCGGGCGCGGGAGAAAATCAAAACTTGAAAAACGAACTATTGGAGCAGACCGATGGCGAACGGTTGGACACCGGAACGACGTGCACGCCAGGCCGAACTGATCCGGCAATGGCGACCGTGGGAGAAGTCAACGGGGCCGAAGACCGAGGCCGGTAAGAGGGCGGTCTCTCAAAACGCATACAAGGGCGGCACCTGGCGGCTGTTGCGGGAACTGTCGCGTGCTCTACGGGAACAGAAGCGGCAACTGGCTGGGTATGACCAGGTATGATTCCTACTAAGACCAGGACTTACCGCTACCGGGCTTCTAACCCCAGAGGCTAACCGCCAACGGATCAGCCAACTTGGGCGTGACGGTTTAGCCGCGCTGGCCGAGGCGCTTTCTCCGTTCGTCCACCGGCAAAATGTGAGATCGCCAGTGCTAATCGATCAGGCATGGCGCCTGATTAGGGCTAAAATCGGGTCCCGACTTCGGATCGAGCATCCGGGTACCGCAACGCCAACCAGGAGACGCTGCTATGTTGAAAGGAGATAAGCTCCAGCAAACGTTACTCAACGCCTTGTGTCAGGAGCAAGTCCCGGTGTCCGTGTCTCTGGTGAATGAGGCCAAGGTTGAGGGTCAGATCGTGTCGTTCGATCAGTACACCATCTTGCTCAGAAGTCCAAATCTTCACATAGTCTACAAGCACGCCATCTCCACCATCGACCCCTCTCACGACTTCAAGCTGCCGCCGGAGGTTGGGCCTAAGCCTGTGCCTGAAAGCAAACCGAAAGAAGCGCAGCGAAGTGATCCCAAGCCTGCCGCCGTTCAAGTCCGTAAGAAAAGATAAGTCTTGACTAACAACCTTACTAAGTTTCCATTATCGGGTTTTCTGACTGTTTTTGGGGGTCTACGAGTGGTTTTGTGGACTGTAAGGAAAAGGAGCGTTTAAAGGACAATATCACGCTGGTTAGCCGCCTAGGTCTAGCCCGAAAATCCAGTTTTGAGACTTTTTTCGAGAAATTCGAAGGATTCCGGCGCATGGCCGGAGAATAGCCAGACGTGGCCGGTCGGGACGGCTCCCGCGGCTGGCGGTAGAGGCATGGACCGACCGGCGCGGTCGGCCACCAACCGGGCGCTCTGCGCAATCGGCTGTCCACTCACCCGCATGTTTTCCTCAGAGATATCCACCCAATCGCCAGGCCGTGCCAGCACTCACTTGAGCAGTGGCGCAACCCCTCGTCACAGCCCCAGCCTGGAGCCAGATAGCTGCGCTCATGCGCTCGGTGCAGCGCCGGATGGGTTCATGTCCGGGCAAGCCGCCACGAGCGCGCCACGCTTCCGGCCGCCGTGAGCCGGTAGACGCCCAAAAGCCAGCGGGAAAAAGACGGCCTGTTCTGTCATCGGTCAGAGGGCTACGGAGCGCCGTCCCCTGCGATTAGTCTGGAATCCATAAAGAGCCTCCATCTATTGAGCCTTACGCTTGAAATGCGTCTGGGTGGCCTCTGGGAGCTTCTTGGCTTGACACAGAGCCGCAATGCACCATCGCACTGCTGACCAACGTTTAATCCTGCCATTGCCAAACGGTTACCTGAGGCCACGAAAGGATCCCACAAGTCATTGATTTTTTTCTTTTTACTCATCTGACTAAGTCTCGAAACCCACAAACCAATGGTATAATTGAACGATTTAAGGGGACCTTAAATAGCCAACGAATGGAAACATAGTAGATGACCCGCCAAGCGCACACGCATATACTTTGGTCTCCTCATTTGACAAGACAGATCTGGAACTAATGAGAGAACCTGTTCAAACGGAGGTACACCGATTAGTAGACCTCGTCCTACGTCAGCCGCAGCTTGACGACGGAGCACCGATCTGGCGGCTCATCAAGGAATCAGAGACGCTGGACCTTAACTCTCCCTATTGCTACCTCACACTTTGCCATCACTTCGCGAACACCTGCGTGGTGGCAGAAGACAAGGACGCCTTAGTGGGGTTCATCGTTGGGTATAGACCACCGAACGCACAAGACATCGTGGTGGTCTGGCAAATTGGTGTTGCTATATCGAGGCGGGGTCAAGGAATTGGGTTGGCAATGCTCCACGAGTTGCTACGCCGAGATGCCTGCCGTGAAGTTTCCTTTCTGGAAGCGACTGTAACACCGTCGAACATCGCGTCTCGTGCCATATTCACGGCGCTCGCGAGAAGCTTGAATGCCCAATGGATTCAGTTAGCCGGCTTCAAAGACGCGCTATTCCCAAAGGAAAGCTGTCACGAGGCGGAGCATCTATTTAGGATCGGACCGTTTAGTGCAGAACAGGTGCAAAGAGCTATCGTACGGAACCCCTTGTAGTGTCAAATGCGGTAGGCTCCATCTTCCAAGAGACTACAGGACACTACGTTATGCACATATTCGAGGAACTGGAATCCGAGATCAGGAGTTACGTACGAGCGTTCCCAGCAGTGTTTGATTCGGCCGAAGGCTCGCTACTCCATGACGAACATGGCAACCGATGGATCGATTTTTTCGCTGGGGCCGGGACGCTCAACTATGGCCACAACAATCCGGCCATATCCGAGGCACTTATCGAGTATTTACAGCGTGACGGTATCGTACATGCGCTAGATAAGGCTACCGTGGCAAAGCGAGATCTTCTGTCCAAGCTCCGAGATACGATCTTGGTGCCTCGAAATCTCCGGTACAAAATACAGTTCACCGGGCCAACCGGAACCAATGCTGTGGAGGCAGCACTGAAACTTGCGCGCATGGCCAAGCGTCGATCAAATGTCATCGCTTTTACCAACGCTTATCATGGGATGACCATGGGGTCGCTGGCGGTAACTGGCAGTGCATTCTATCGGAATGAGTCATGCGGTGTGCACTGCAATACAGCCTTTCTGCCCTATGACGGTTATTTTGGTACCGAGATTGATACCATTGGTTATCTACGCCTATACCTCGAAGACCAAAGCAGCGGCGTGGATCTACCCGCGGCTATCATCGTGGAGACCGTACAGGGAGAGGGCGGAGTCCACGTGGCAAGCACTAAGTGGCTTTGCCAACTCAAACAGCTATGCCAGGACTTCGATATTCTATTGATCGTGGATGACATTCAGATGGGAAACGGCCGTACAGGTCCCTTCTTCAGTTTTGAGAGGTCCGGGATCATGCCGGATATGGTTACGCTTTCAAAATCGGTCGGCGGCGGTCTGCCGTTGGCACTGCTCTTTATGCGCCACGAGCTAGATTTGTGGAAGCCGGGAGAACATACGGGAACATTTCGCGGCAATAATCTCAGCTTCGTTGCAGCCACGGCTGCACTCGACTACTGGCAGAATGGGAACTTGACTGCAGAGGTAGAGCGCAAAGGCGAGATCATGGCGGCGGAGTTGTCACGCATCTTGGGATTGCACCCGGAGTGCAAAGGGCAGCTGCGCGGTGTTGGGATGGTGTGGGGAGTGGAATTTTCAGATCCGAAGTTTGCCGGTGAGTTATCACGCAAGGCATTCGATAATGGCGTAGTGATCGAAACGGCTGGCGTGCATTCTCAAGTGCTGAAATTTCTTCCAGCTCTGACCATCGAAGAGGGTCTACTGCGGGAGGGGTTTGCCGTAATCGAGGGATCTATCGGAAACTTGTTATCGCAAAAGAGAAACCGTTGCGTCGGGACAAAAATATGATAATCCGTCGTCAATATGCGCTGGCAGGTACGGACCGTGAGGTCTCCCCGGAAAATGGAAATTGGGTGAGCCGACGGCTGCTGTTGCATAGCGACGGGATGGACTTCTCGCTACACGATACAGTCATCCATGCAGGGACAACGACTTTTATGTGGTACAAGCACCATGTGGAGGCGGTCTATTGTGTTGGCGGGGAAGGCGAGCTAGAGGATCTGGAGACGGGAGAAGTACATCAAATCACTGATGGCACGATGTACGCGCTCAACAGCAACGAGCGTCATCGCCTCAGTGCCAGAACTGATATGCGCATGGTATGTGTGTTCAGCCCACCTCTTACGGGACAGGAGGTTCACGACGAAGAGGGAGTTTATCCTCTCATTCACACGACTTAGAGCAATATTTTTTCAAGGGAGTTATGCATGATTTCAGTCGAAGACTTGTATCCCACACGAATACCAGAGGAGAAGATCTTTGAGCGCGTCGATCCTGTGTTGTATGGAACAGGTGAACGTAAGGGTGAGCATAGTCTGTTGAAAGGCCAGCTTGAGTTTTATGAGAATAATGGATTTTTGATTATACCCAGGGTCTTTTCTAGCGACGAGGTAGAAAGCTTCAAAGCAGAATTCTTCCGTTTAATAGGACTGGAAACTTTGCACAGCCGGGGCGAATTCGTGCTGGAGCCGGATAGCGATGAGGTTCGATCGATCTTTAGTTTGCACCGACTGAGCAATCTATATGAACGGCTTTCTCGGGATCGAAGAATCATAGACAAAGTATGTCAAATTCTGGATAGCGACGTTTACATTCACCACTCCCGAATCAACGTTAAGCGTCCGTTGAATGGTAAGTCTTTTCCCTGGCATTCTGATTTCGAAACTTGGCATGCAGAAGACGGACTTCCGTGGTGCCGTGTCCTCAGTGCATGGATCATGTTGACAGGAAATAACGAGTTCAACGGACCACTCTACGTCATTTCTGGCTCCCACCGTTGGTTCGTTGCATGTGCAGAGAGACCCCCCGATAACCATTACAAGGAATCCTTACGCAAGCAGGAGTATGGCGTGCCGAGTCTCTCCGCTTTGGAAGAGCTTGCGGACCGTGGCAGCGGGTTAACAGCCGCGCACGGAGAACCAGGCACACTAGTGTTGCACGAAGGAAATACTATGCACGGCTCACCGGACAATATATCTCCAGAGCCGCGTACAAATCTGTTTTTCGTGTATAACAGTGTTCACAATACGCCGGCAGAACGTCCGTTTGTAGCGAGCAGATTTCGTCCGGAATTTCTCAGCGGTAGAAACTATACGCCGTTAGTACCAGTTGATAACGTCTTTTGGGCATCTTCTATAAGCTGCGAGGTTATGGTCTAGGAATAGTGGAATTCATCAGGTAGCGGCAGCTACCTATACTTCAGTAGAACTACGCTTGACTGGAAGCCAACAGGTGAATCACCCTAAACAGCCAATGCCGTCTATCAAACAGATGGGACGGTGTGCCTACCGAGCTATGTTCCTGTGCTACCAAGTCGATATCGACGTCCGGCCCCCAACGATCCGGCCACTCCGGCCATAACCATATCTCGGTGAGGCAGTTCCCATATTGCGGGTCTATGGTGAGATAGCGCTTCATCAGGCGCTCGAACTGGACGCCTTTATCGTGGCTGGTGCGTGAGGCTGCTGCCAATTCATGGAACAGATCGCTGAAAGTTGTCTTGTTCATGGATGTAACACGGTGTGGGTTCACCCTTTCACGGGAGGTGGACTCAGGTCGGTCCTGCAAGCGCAGGGATGCGCGCGCAGGCAGGGATGCCGAAGTCTATAGGGATATAGGGAATCTGGCTTTGTGAACCATTAGATCGACATGTTCGATGAGCCTGGAACCCAAGCCACGTGGCCTGCAGGACACCACTGTAGGCTCTTTTCTGTAGACTAATACTGTGATCCTTCCAACAATTGCTGTTGTCTCGAAGATATCGTAGAAGGCTTTTTACTGATTAATGCCCGCCACTTAACGGAGGACTTACCGACACTTATTTTTCGATCCGGAGCGAGCAGCCCGGCGCTGCGTCAAATTCCGGCGGTGCGTGGGCTTGGTTCCGCGCAGAGGATCGCTGCGGAGAGGAATTGTTGGCCCCTGACCGGCGGCGTTTCGGCCGCGGGACGGATCGAGGGCAAAGAGCATCCTTTTTGCGAGAGCGCGCAACGCGCGCACCTTTGAGTATTAGGCCGCCCACCTTTCGGAAAGCCCTTCGGCCTGCTGCAGGACGGTCTGGACCGCGCCTTCCTGAAGGTCCGGCGGGTAGCCGTACTTGCGCAGGATGCGCTTGACCAAGACCCGCATCCGGGCGCGGGGGGCTTCCCGGTATGCCCAGTCAATGGTGACGCTGTTCTTTACGCTCTTTAAGAGCTCATGGGCGATGATGCGGAGCTGTGCATCCCCCATGACTTGGACCGCGCTCTCGTTCTCGGCCAGGGCGTCGTAGAAGGCGATTTCCTCCTCGGACAATCCCGCTTCCTCACCCCTCTGGCGGGCGGCCCGGATGTCCTTGGCGAGCTCGATGAGCTCCTGGACAACCTGGGCTGTCGTGATGGCGTTGCTGTGGTAACGGGCTATGGCATCCTCCAGGCGTTCGGAGAAGGCCCGCGTCTGGACAACGTTGGTACGGCTGTGGGAGCGGATTTCGCCATTGAGCAACTTGCGCAAAGCCTCCATGGCAAGGTTGCGCTGTTCCATGCCCTGAACTTCGGCCAGGAAGTCATCTGACAGGATAGAGATATCCGGCGTCGTGATGCCGGCGGCTCCTAGAATATCGACGATTTCGGTCGAGACAACGGCGCGGCTGACAATCTGCTGTACGGCGAAGTCCCGCTCGGCGGCGGTCTTGGCAGTTCCGGGCACATTCTTGGCCAACGCCGCCCGGACGGTCTGGAAAAATCCAACCGCGTCGCGAATGGCCCGCGCCTCGTCACTGGCGGCTGCGAGAGCGAAGGCCTTGGTCAGGGCCAGGACGCCATCGTTGAAGCGGCGGCGCGCGCGCTTCTTGCCTGCTTCTGTGGTTTCCTCGGCAGCGTCCTTTTGCTGCATGTCGAGCACCCATTCGATAGCCCCGGCCAGGACGGCAAGTCGCTCCTGGGGCGTGCCAGTCAGACCCGGCATGTAATCGAAGCCATGGAACATGTCGCAGACGATTTCGTACTTTTCCATCATCACGGCGACAGCTTCGGCCTCGTCGATGCCGGCCTGCTTGCGGTCTTCCTGCGAGTACTGGCTGAGGGCGCTCTTAAGGCTCTGGGCGATACCGATATAGTCCACGATCAGGCCCGCCGGCTTGTCGCGGAACACGCGGTTGACGCGGGCGATGGCTTGCATGAGGCCGTGGCCCTGCATCGGCTTGTCGATATACATGGTGTGCAGGCAGGGGGCGTCGAAACCGGTGAGCCACATATCCCGGACGATGACCAGCTTGAGGGGGTCGTCCGGGTCCTTGGCGCGTTTGGCCAGGAGCTCCCGGCGGGCCTTGCCGCCGATATGGGGCTGCCAGTCCTGCGGGTCGGCAGCCGCGCCGGTCATCACGATCTTGAGCCTGCCTTGCTTGTCGTCGTCGCTGTGCCAGTCGGGACGCAGGCGGATGATTGCGTTGTAGAGCGCAATACAGATGCGCCGGCTCATACAGACAATCATTGCCTTGCCGTCCATAGCCAGGACCCGGTCCTCGTAGTGGCGGACCAGGTCTTCGGCCACTAAGCGTAGGCGCTTTTCAGAACCGACCAGGGCCTCGATGCTGGCCCACTTGCGCTTGAGCTGTTCCTGCTCGTCGAGGGCTTCATCCTCGGTGAGCTCATCCACTTCCGCGTCGATCTTCGGCTTCTCGTCGTCATCGAGCTCGATGCGGGCCAGGCGGCTCTCGTAATAGATGGGAACGGTGGCCCCGTCCTCGACCCCCCGATTGATGTCATAGACATCGATGTACTCACCGAAGATCGCCGGGGTGTTCACGTCCTCTTTCTCGATGGGCGTGCCGGTAAAGCCGATGAAAGAGGCATTCGGGAGCGCATCGCGCAGGTATTTGGCAAAGCCGTAGGAAATCTCGCCGGTGTTCCGTTCGAGTTTGGCCCTGAAGCCGTACTGGCTGCGGTGGGCCTCATCGGCAATCACCACCACGTTCCGGCGATCGGTCAGGACCGGGTAATCGCCAGCCCCCTTGGCCGGTGAGAATTTCTGGATGGTAGTGAAGACGACCCCGCCGGAGGGCCGGCTCAGGACCTGTTGTAGGTCCTCACGGCTCGCGGCCTGCTGCGGGGTCTGCCGGATGAGGTCCCGGCACATGCCGAAGGTGCCGAAAAGCTGGCTATCCAAATCGTTACGGTCGGTAATGACCACCAGGGTCGGGTTCTCCATGCCCGGATGGGCCACAATCCGGCCCGCATAGAAGGCCATGAGCAGGCTCTTGCCGGAGCCTTGAGTGTGCCAGATAACGCCAATCCGCCGGTCGCCTTCGGGGCTTGCGGCCTTGAGGGTCTGCTCCACAGCCTGGTGAACCGCATGGAACTGGTGATAGCCGGCAACGATTTTGACCAACCCGGAACCGGTATCGCCAAACACGGTGAAATCACGGACCAGGGATAACAGCCGGGTCTTCTCGAAGACGCCTTTGATGAGGGTACCGAGTTCGGGTTCATCCTTCGGGGCGATTTCCACGCCATCCACGGTCCGCCAGGGCATAAAGCGTTCGATGTCCGCGGTCAGCGAGCCGATACGGGCCTGCACGCCGTCCGAGGTCACAAGCATGCATTGGTGCGGAACAGGGACGGGATTTGCTGCTTGTAGGTCTGGAGCTGGTTAAACGCCCCTTCGAGGGTGGCGCTCTCGTCACCGGGGTTCTTCAGCTCAAACACGCCAAGTGGCAGGCCATTGATGAACAGCACCACGTCGGGTCGGCGGTTGTTCTGGTGCTCGATGACGGTGTACTGGTTCAGGGCCAGCCAGTCGTTGTTGTCCGGGTTGTCGAAGTCGATGAGCCAGGCCTTGTCCCCGCCGATGCTGCCGTCTTCGCGGGTGATTTCGACATCCAGGCCTTCGACCAGGATACGGTGCAGCCTGCGGTTCTCCTCGACGAGGGATGGTTTTTCGGTCTGCTGGACTTTGCGGAGCACTTCTTCCAAGGTCTCTGCGGGAAGATGGGGATTGAGCTTGCGCAGGGCCTCCCGGAAGCGGTCGATCAGAAAAACATCGCCGTAGCTGGAGCGCTCGGGATTGGGGCCGTCCGGGGAGATATCGGGGCCGTGCAGCACTTGGTAGCCCAAGCCCTCCAGCCAGTCGAGGGTTGCTTTTTCAACGTCGCTTTCGGCCAAACGGCTCATGCCCCCTCCTCGGGATCTTCAGCGCCGCATACAGAGAGCTCTGCTTCAGCCACCTGCGCTTCCTGCCACTCGGAATAACTAATATTCTTCCCGACTACCCGCCAAGAACGACGGCCGTTATCGGCGCGGCCTAATATGACGGCTGAAGCTGCGCTCGGGCTCGCGAAGAGGGTATCCTCGGAAAAGCGGAGCAGCCCTGCTTTATCGGGAACCAAGCGGCCCTGATCGACAAGGCGCGCATGCAGATTGCTGTAACCAGTGTGGGACGTTCCCTGCTGCATCCAGGTATCTCTCGCAAGAGATCCGGAGAGTACGACGAATTCGGCATCTACTTCACGCGCCTGCGCTCTCAATCCATGCTTACGGCTTGACAGTTCGAATAACGGGCTGTCGTAAGGGGACTTAGGCGCTTGACTATCATCAATGCCCGGCGCCGTAATACGCGGACGACTACGCAGGAAATCAAAGCCGAGCACCGGCATTACGAGCCGTATCTGCTCAATGAAGAACGTCATGTCAGATTGATCAGCCTCAGGTAAAGTGATCGGCGGCGGAGCCGTACCATTGCTGAGCGTTGCGCGACCAACCTCCTGGACGATTGTGATAAGACGTGATTCCAGATAACGAGCGTGCGCTTTGGTAATGTTCTGGTCCTTGCTGGTAACGACGCATGTGCGCTCCCAGAAGCCCTTGCCATCATCTTTATTATGCTGGGCAAGACGCTGGCGCACGTTGTCACTTTCGCCGATATAGACGATTGCGTTGTCTGGATCTTCGGGATCGCGCCCCGATAGAAAATAGATTCCGGTCCGGTCCAATTCGGACCGTTCAAGAAACCTGGGAAGGCCAGTGCGTGCACCGGCCAATACATGACCGGTCCAGTTCATGATCTCGGCCGTGATAAGCCCGGATGGCGTGCCATCTGCCAAGAAAAGTCGAACTGTACGTCCGGTGTTTTCACTCATAACACAGCCTCTACGGCTTTCTCAGCGTCGCGCAAGCAGATTTCTCCGGACATGAGTTTCGGCAGGAGAAAGTCGCGGAGCTGGGCAAGCGTACGGTTTTCTAGATCGTTAGCGATGATTCTATTGAACAAAGGTGAAAGCGCAGCATCTGTTGCTTTCAATGTCAGCTTGTGTGGGATCACAGCCAGCGCTTCTGTAAGGTGGTGGCGCTGGATATGTCCCATTGTCGTTGCTTTTGATGATGCTATTGCCTGAAAAGTTGGTATGTGATGCCCAATCCAAAAATAGTAGAACCATTTTGGAAAGCGCTCGGAAGTGACTTTGAATAAGTGCTGATTAAGAGCCCCGTGCCCACCTGTCCAAATAAGATATGTCAGGCTACCTGACCACGAAAACAAAACG
>Ga0209049_1000032_pt1 | contig 24508 bp, 19 predicted proteins | sample WorMetulBAHAMAS2_FD_187398 | JGI IMG/M metagenome (GOLD analysis project Ga0209049, IMG submission 187398) | Marine gutless worms symbiont microbial communities from Max Planck institute for Marine Microbiology, Germany - Olavius ullae BAHAMAS.2... | ecosystem: Host-associated > Annelida >...
CATCAATCCAGTTCTGTGCAAAGACCTTTCGAGAAAAATCTCCCATATCGCTGGAGAGCGTATCAAACATCCGGGGGATGAATTCCTTCAGCCGCGGCCAGCTCCAGCTTTCCCCACTCTGACCCACGGGTGCGAAGAGATCGAACCAGGAGAGTTGTTTCAGGCCGAGAATGCGGGCCTTGGCATGAAAATAGCGCCGGAATAACGGAAGAGATTCCGTCATCACTCCCAACATGGAGTCCAACGCTGTCCGTGAAAGGCGGTTTTGAAACAGGGATTTTTCTAGGGTACTCCCCCAGCCTCTCCGTGTATTCAGTATGTGTGTGGTGCCCTTAACGCCGTTCAAAGCAGCGGCACAGGAAATTTCGGCGCTCATCCAAGCGGCTAGTTCTTTCTGCCATGCTTTCTTGCGTATCGCCCGGTCAGGGTCGTAGGCCATGTCCCGAAGCTGTGTAACCGTCTTTTCGGCTCCATCCCATTCTTGAACGAGGACAGAGGAAAGCTTATCATGAAGGCGATCCCAGGCATCCCCACCACATCTCTGGAGATCCGCTGCCAGAGATTCTTCAAGCGGGCTCATCTCTCTGGAAGCAAGAAATAACTGCTCATTCAGCCAGAATCGATATCGGCGAAGCTCGGGGTGATCGAGAAGGGTTTCCCAATCTTTCTTCAGGCCCGGAAGTAAGGACCTGAATCGCACAAAGACATCTTTTACGGCCAAGGAACGGAGCTCCAAATCGTTCAGCTCGCCTTGAGCCATCCCGTCGGTGGTGTCGGTGCTCCAAAGAGCATAGGTGTAAGAGGTGAGTTGATCAGACAAATCAGCCACATAGTTGAGCTGCTCTACGGTTGTGGGAAACCAATCCATTACTCTGTGTTTTCCAGTACGGGCGCCCTCAAGGACTCCCAATGTCTTTGTGGAAAGAGAGTCTAACTTATCCTTATCGGCGCGATATTCGCTCGAATCCATGGATGGATAGATACTGGTGAGATTCCAAAGAACATGTTCAGGCATTTCTTTCTCCCTTCTAAGACCCCTTACCCCGGCCGAATCCCCGGTAAATGAAACCTCTATCCCAGACAGCAACGGGATCGAGCAGGTTCCGGGTATCCAGAATCACTCGCCCCCTCATTTTCTTGGCCGCTATACCCAAATTCAGAGCCCGGTACTCATTCCACTCGGTCATTAAGACCACGGCATCAGCGCCCTCGATAGCCTCATATAATCCTGAAAAACATCTCGTTTCCGGCATGATTTTCCGAAAATTCCCACTGCCCTTGGGATCGTGGGCTCTGACTGACGCGCCGGCATCCAAAAGGGCCGAAACCAGTGTGAGAGATGCTGATTCCCGCACGTCATCCGTTTCCGATTTGTATGAGAGGCCCAACACGGCCACCGTAAGCCCTTTCAGCTCGCCGACCATGTCCCGCAATATCGTTATCACACGCTTCTGCTGTTCGTCATTGGCCCGAATCACCGTCCGTATCAGACTCATATCGACCCCATGGGTATCAGCGGTATGCAGCACGGCTCGGGTATCCTTGGGAAGACAGCTCCCACCGTAGCCCGGGCCCGGATGGAGAAATTTAGGGCTGATACGCCCATCCATACCCATGGTTTTGGCCACCTGATGAATGTCGGCCCCGAGGGCATCCGCTAGGTTGGCCATCTGATTAATAAAGGTGATTTTCGTTGCCAAGAAGGCATTGGAGGCATATTTGATAAGTTCCGCTGTTTGGGGACTGCACCACACGAAGGGCATAGAAATCAGCTTCAGAGCGCGATAGGTGTTCTCCATTGCATCTCTTGCCCGCTTTGAATCGGTGCCGATAACCGTGCGATCGGGGTGAAAGAAGTCTTCAAGCGCCCGGCCCTCCCGGAGAAATTCAGGGTTGGAAACCACGTCGATATCCGCATCGGGCCTTCTTGAGGCAATTCTCGCACGAAGAGCCTGGTTGGTGCCTACCGGAACCGTAGATTTGATTACCAAAACGGTGTACGCATCAGCATGATCGGCCACGGTATCGACAACATCCAGCAACCTGGAAATATCCGCCGATCCATCTTCACGGGAGGGGGTTCCCACCGCTAGGAATACCAGCTTGGAATCCCTGATTGAATTCGCCACATCCCTCGTAAACGATAAGCGGCCGGATTCCAAGTTGCGCTGCAGATAATCTTCGATGCCTTTTTCATAGATGGGAGAACGCCCCTCATTGAGCATGGCGATTTTGTCAAAGTCAATATCCACACCGATGACCTGGTTACCAAAGTCTGCCAGGCCAATCGCCACTACAAGACCCACATAACCAGTCCCAATCACAGTGATATCAGCCATCGTTGTCAATCTCCCAGTTTTATAAGCTTTTGATGATTTCGACGCCTTCTTTGCCGTCTCACATGAGTGCCGTCAGCTGCGGCCCTTTTGGTCTTCGATGCCCCAATCCAAAATCCAGGGTGCCGAGAACGTTTCTTGGGAATTGGCAGATCCCGGTCACGAAAAATGAGTCTTACCGCCTCCTCAATATCACGATTGGGTTGTACAAGGGGCTTGAGTATGTCCTTTAGGTCTCGTACGGCATCAGCAAACAAGGAGTTATGCGCATCGTCAATGTCCAAGGATGCCGAGGCCACAAGGGCTTCTTCGCATAGATAACGAATCATGACGGCGCGATTTCCCCCCTCGTTCAGGATGGTCTTATCGAGCTTCGCCAGGCTTTGGTAGGTGGATTCCCGCAAAATCTGGTTTTCCTTCTCATTACTGTGGATTTTGGAAAATCCAGGCAATAGGTAATCGAAGATGCGATAGCGTTCCATGAGGCGTAAAATGGATTCCGCATGACCGCTATTGAGAATTTTATAGAGCTCCTCCGAAAGACGAGAAAGCGATGCGGTGGCTAAAAGCGGTGCATCCTTCAATATACGCCGACCCACGGCCGGAGTGATGGACATGCCGGTAATCACAGCATATTTCACCGCCCGGAGCATGCGCACAGGATCCTCAACAAAGGATTCCTTGAGCGGTAGGACGCTGCTTACGACACCCTTTCGTATATCTTTGACCCCCCCGACGAAGTCTAGGACAATTTCTTCCTCAGGATCGTAGTACAGAGCATTGAATGAGAAATCCCGACGCATGACATCTTCAAACAAGGTTCCAAACACATGGTTTCGGTCTCCCGATTCGGGTGATCGGAAGGTGGCTACTTCATGAATTTTGCCACCCTGAAAATATATATGAACTAACCGAAATCTCTTGCCGATAACCCTTGAGTTACGAAAAAGCCGCCTTACACGGGCAGGAGAGGCGTCAGTGGCAATATCGAAATCCTTGGGTGTGCGTCCCAAAAGAAGATCACGCACAGCACCACCGACGATGTAGGCCTGGTGCCCTCGGGAGGAAAGGAGGCTACAGATTTTCCTGGCATCGACATCAATATCCAACCGCGAAATTCCATGATCTGCTTGCTCATAGAGGAGGGCCTTGATCGTCGGCTTACCTTTGGCATCGCGATAATAACGGCTGCGCATATAAAAGTGTAATTCCTAGGGTGAATATAGTATGTTTGGGTATATTGTGCAAATCCGCGTAAATAGTGTTCCACATAAACGCCGTTATTGAGAATTGTGAGAGGTGCGGACCGGCACGCGCCACTCACGATTTTTCCCTGTTCTTTAGGATAAATCCGTCGACGAACCATCAATAGCAGCGAACGCCACTTGCCCAGCATTCCCTACCCGGTGATGATGAAGCAGGAGTGAATGTATGGATGGAGTGATTCGACCCAAAGTGCTCAAGGGTTTTAGGGATTCTCTTCCGGATAGAGAAATTCCCAGGCGTAAACTGATTCGGGCATTGGAAGACCATTTCATCTCCTACGGTTTCGTACCCATTGACACACCGGCACTCGAATACGCCGAAATTCTCCTGTCCAAGGGTGGGGGGGAAACTGATAAGCAAACCTATCGTTTCACCGATCGTGGTGGCCGGGATGTTTCTCTTAGATTTGACCTTACCATTCCCTTTGCCCGATACGTGGCCCTTCATCAGCATGATATCGCCATGCCTTTCAAGCGTTACCACATTGCCAAAGTCTGGAGGGGAGAAAACACGCAGAGGGGGCGTTATCGGGAATTCGTTCAATGCGATTTTGATATTGTGGGCACGAATGCCATCACGGCCGATCTGGAGATTATGCTGATGATGGCCGGTGGACTGAAGAAAATCGGCGCCGGCAAAAATCAAATCCGTTTTAGCCACCGCGGCGTTTTCAACAATCTTCTAAACCGGCTGGGACTTGAGAATCAGAGCATCCAAGTGCTCCGCATCGTTGATAAAATGAGCAAACTGGGTGCCAAGGAGATTCGTTCACAACTCACCGGATTAGTTGGGGGGAAAAACGCTGATTTGCTGTTGGATTTCATCACGGTGGAGAAGGATAACCCAAGCACCCTGACAAAGATGACTCAGCTGGCACAGGGTTTCGATGGCCGTCGCGGAAGCCCTTCCGGTCCTAGAGAAAAGCCGCCGGCTACTGAGCAGCTAGGTATTATCCTGGATGCCGTCGATGAACTTACGATGCAGGAAAACCTAGTGCTCGATCCTTCCATCACGCGTGGCCTGGATTACTACACTGGGATTGTTTTTGAAACCTATCTGGAAAATCTGCCCTCCTTGGGGTCAGTGTGTTCCGGCGGTCGATATGATAATCTCACCGGGTTGTTTACAAGAAATACAGTGAGCGGCGTTGGTGCCTCAATCGGTCTGGATCGTCTGATGACAGGCCTGGAAGAACTCGATAGCCTGAACCTGACAGCCTCGAACACGGACATCCTCATCCTGTCGCTGGATGAGGGTCTTTTAGTCCATTACCAGCGTTACGCGCGCGATATGAGGGAGAATGGGCTCTCAGCGGAAGTCTATCCGGAACCGAAGAAAATCGGCGCGCAATTCAAGTATGCCGAATCCCGAGACATACCCCTAGCGCTGATTGTAGGACCAGAAGAAAAGGCCGCGGGGATTGTGAATCTCAAAGATCTTCGAACACGGGATAATTATAACGGAATCAGCTTTGAAAAGGCAAGAGTAAAAGCTCGAGATCTCATATCGAAGAAACACAATACTGCCATTCGACCCTATTAAGGCAAGGGTCCTCAGGCATCAACAGATGGAACTCAAGGTAGAACGATAGTGGGGACGATTCGTTTTCACGACGCGGAGCCGTGTCGATCCTTGTGCTGAAATACCCATAGCCTATTGGCAAGGTATCCAACACCAGTGTAAAACACCATCCCACCCAACACCCCCCAGAATTCCCGAATCTCAAGTTTCTCGATCAGCAGGAGCTGAAGGATCTCCACCAATCCAAGGAGTAGCAAACTCACCAAAATGAATTTGAGAAACATGGGCGACAAAAGCCCATCTGATTTTCGAAAGGTGAAAAAGACATTCATGATGAAGCTAAAAAAAATGGCAACGGCATAAGCAATTGCCGTATAGAGTACATAATGCGCTCCTGTTCGACTGATCAGCCACGCCGTGAGTGCAAATACTCCGGTATTCAATATTCCGACAACACCGTAGCGAAGCATCATTCCTATCTCCTTCCGGAAATGAGACTTCACGTTGCTATTCTCCCGCGAATCTTCGTTTCATTAACCAAATCCTGAGAGGAGTTCCATCCCAGGTATCCCATTGGGTAATAGGGATTTTTTCGAAAGACTCAGTACCCTTTACAAGATCCGAAGCCCCTCCCAATCTGAAAAAATCCCGGTTCTCAATTAGCAGAAATTCATCAGGCCAGTGATCCGGTGGGATCCCGGCCCTACTGAAGTATCCATAGGCATGGAAATCCCGATCCCGCAGCGCGAACCAGGAATTCGGATGACCATATACCATAAGATCCGAAAGCGGAACGCGGTCTTTTAACTCACTGATGTAGGCCGTATGGCGATAGCCTCGCTGCTTATAGAACAACCACGCATATTGGGGTACCTGAAAAAGAAGAATACCCACGAGCAAGTGTGGCAGTAGATTCAGTGATTCCGATGCCACCAGTATTAGAAGAATGGCGGCCGGATAAAGATAGACAACATAGTGGTAATTGCCCCGGGGAACAAGCAGTGAACAGAGTACTACCGAAACAAAGAAAGGCAGCACAAAAGTATCCTTCTTCCTGCTGTCCTTTCTCACAAGAAAGACTGCCAGGGCAGCAAGAATCACAAGGAGTTCCGGCCAATGTCTCCATGAATAACTGAAATTGAAATAGTAAGCCCACCAGGCATTGGAATTCAGTCTATTCTCCAACTCCGACAATCCGGATATGTATTCGCCGTGCAGCCACCACCAGTAGAGTGCTCCGAGGGATAAGCCGACCAGAAAAAGAAGAAAGGCCTGGAAGTATATCTTTTGCTTCCTCCGTATTTCTTTACGGATCGAAAAGAGATATGAGAGCATCCAGAATCCACCAGCCATGGCATAGGGATGGGTTTCAATGGCGATTCCCAAGGTCAGCCCCGCAAAGAGATATCTTTTGTTAACGAACAGCCAGAAGGCTAAACTGTCTAGGAAGAAACCCAGGGCATCAACCCGCGCCTTGTGGGCCGCTCCATAAAAGATCTCCAGCAAGAGCATTACTACGGCAAAGCTAATCGCGAGTTTGTTACGGTACTCCAATGTCATAAGGCTTCGATACCAGAGATATGCTGCCGCGACCATGAGTAGAGAGGATATGCCTAAGGCTACTCCTTGATTCCATCCAAAAACAGTCGCTACCGCGCCGTAGAGAAACACATAGCTTCGACTAAAAAGAGAGCTGCCTCCATCTCCATCGAGATAGCCGAATACCTCATCATAAACATTCCCCTCTGTCCACCATCCATGTGCCCATGAAAGGGTCCAGGCATTATCCAAATATCCGCTCATGTAGCTATTATGAAATACCGTATACAACAGAATCAGGATGATTGTGTAAACGATCCAAATGGGTTTCAGTATTCGAGCGTTATTCATGTCGTCCATTCTCGATTATCTCTTTGACGATGTACTCAGGGCGTGCCTTCACCTCATCGAATATCCTTCCGATATATGCACCAAGAACACCAAGAAAAAGAAGCTGGATACCGCTGAAGAAAACGATAATTAAAACGGTCGAGGCCCAGCCGGGAACTGTCGATATACGCTGGGAAAAAAAAGAGACAAAAACATAAACGGCGAGTAGAAGGGATACAATTATATTGAGAATTCCGAAAACCATGGCTAATTGAAGCGGTTTTCGACTGAAGGAAATCAGACCATCGGCTGCCAAAGTGAGCATTTTGAGCAGGGGGTACTTGCTCTCTCCGGCTAGCCTGACCTCCCTCCTGTATCCCAGGGGCAGTGAACGAAATCCTAACCAGGGTATCAATCCCCTGATATACTTATTGCGCTCCGATAGATGATTGAACGCGTCAATCACTTTTCGATCCAACAGCCGGAAATCTCCGGTATCGGTGGGTAGGGGAGTCGTCGAGAGGCGATTGAGCAAACGATAGAACAGGGCAGCTGAAAGCTTCTTGAAAACTGTTTCTCCCTCGCGTTCCAGCCTTTTTCCATATACGATTTCCACCTCTTCTTCACGCCAAATTTCCACCATTTCTGGTATCAACTCCGGAGGATCCTGTAAATCGGCATCGATAATGACGACGGCATCACCGTGGGCGTATCGAATTCCTGCTGAAACGGCAGCCTGATGTCCGAAATTCCGGGAAAACGATAGTATTCTGACGCGAGAGTCTCCTTTGGCCATTCCCTTGAGTAATCGTAACGTTTCATCCGAGCTTCCATCGTCGACAAAGAGCATTTCCGTCTGCCAATCCACTGAGTCGGCCACGGATACAAGGCGTGTATACGTTGTATTGATCACCTCCTCTTCATTGTAGCAAGGAACAACAATTGTAATGATCATAACTCTAGCCTAGCATAGGAGGCATATGTCATTGAATCCTCACGAACTCCCTGTTTATTCGCAAAGACAGCGCATACTTGAGAGCCTGAGTCGGCATCAGGTCATCGTTGTTGAATCCCCAACCGGTTCTGGCAAAACAACCCAAATTCCGATTATTCTTTACGAAGCAGGATACGCTGATAATGGCATCATTGGCATCACGCAGCCCCGGCGCATTGCCGCTGTCAGTGTGTGCCGCTACATCGCCCGGCAACTGCAATCCGAAGTTGGATCTTCGGTAAGCTACAAAATGCGTTTTGAGGATACCACCAGGCCGGAAACCCGCCTCAAAATTGTTACTGACGGCACCTTGCTCCAGGAATTGAAGGGCGATCGCCGGCTCAGCAGCTACAGTGTCATCATGATTGATGAGGCTCATGAACGCACTCTGAACATCGATTTCATCCTTGGCCTGATTCAAGAAATCCTACCCCATCGCCCCGATCTGAAAATCATTATCTCTTCGGCCACGCTGAATCCAATCGTGTTCAGCCGGTATTTCGATTCCTGCCCCATCGTCACTATCGAATCACCGATCTACCCTGTAAGTCTCATATACGATCCGCCTTCGGTAGACAACAACGAGGAGGCATTGATATCAAGAATAACTTCGGTCGTGGAAAAAATTGCGAGAAGCAAAACGGAGACAGGGGAAAAAATTCATGGAGGGAGAAACAACCAAGACTATTCGCTCAAAGGCGATCAGGATGTTCCTGGAGGAGATATTCTTATATTCTGCACCGGTGAACGGATGATTAAGGACTGCGTGACCCGTTTGCTAAGCTGTCCGGTTAGCCATGACCTCCAAGTGATGCCCCTCTACAGCCGCTTAGGGAGCGAGGTACAGGAAAAGGTATTCGATCCCACCGAAGAGGGCAAAATCAAAGTTGTTGTGGCCACCAACATTGCCGAAACAAGCATCACCATCGACGGCATCAGCTCGGTGATCGATACAGGGCTTGCCAAGCTGAATTACTACAATCCACAAACCTACACCAGCTCCCTGCTGGAAACGTCCATCTCCCAGGCCTCAGCGGAACAGAGGAAGGGCCGTGCCGGCCGAACTCGTCCGGGGGAGTGTTACCGCCTCTATCCAAAAGAGAGTTTCAGTAGACGTCCTATGTTTACCCGGGAAGAAATCTACCGCACCGATCTGGCAGAAGTTGTACTGCGAATGGCCGAAATAGGCATCCGGGATTTCAAGTCCTTTTCCTTTATCAGTCCCCCAGATCCTAGGGGAATACTCGGCGCCGTGGATACCCTGAAACTCCTGGATGCTATTGACGATGAAAACAATCTCACCGAAATCGGCAGGCAAATGGTGCCTTACCCCCTCATGCCCAGACACGCCCGCATGATCGTAGAATCCATACTCCGTTATCCACAAGTCCTTAAAGAAGTGATTATCACTTCCGCCTTTCTCTCTACGAATACCCCCTACCTCCTGCCCCAAGGCGAGGAAATGGAAGCTCGCAAGGCCCATCATGCCTTCCGATCGGAACACCACGGTGATTTCGCCAGTTATCTCAATCTCTACTGGGAATATGTCGAAACTAAAAACCGTGACAAGTTCGCCGCGCGCTTCTATGTAGACAAGAAAATCCTCGATGAAATCCTGGCCATTGTCGATCAGTTAGAGGAAATCATCTCTCGATGGGGCATCCCCATCAGCGAAGGCGGCTCAACCGGAGACTTCATCAAAGCATGCGCGCGTGGACTCATCCCCTTCATCTGCGTCAAAGATGGTCGCTTCACTTATCGCAGTGTGGGTGTCGATAGAATTACCATCCACCCCGGATCGGTATTATTTCGTGAAAACCCTGAGTTCATTGTCGCGGGGGAAATCATCAACACTAACCGTACCTATGCACGCTCAGTATCCCCCTTGAAAAAAGAATGGCTTGCGGAAATTCATCCCAGTCTTCCCTCAAAACTCCTCATTCGTCCGAGAACTAACAAGAAGAATCGAGGCCGAAAGTATCAATCCTCTTCGAAGCCTCTGAAGGATACTACCGAGCGGATATGGATTGCCGGAGAACCTTTCCCCCTCTCTCGGACTCCCGGTAAAGGCAATAAAAAACGCGCATTTCTAGAATGGGAGCGTCTTCATAAGGCCCTCCAACACGGCAAAGACGCAGCCCTTCCGAACTTCGGCGGAATGCGAGGCACACTACTCTTCAATCGTGATGAAGTACTTCCAGATAGCAAGGTGAACACCATTATCAAGGCCGCTAAGTTGCTGAATCCGGAGTCTGATATCAGAGATTCGGTCCCCAAAGGCAATTATCACATTCATAAGCCGGAACAACGCAATAATTTGCTTACTGAACTCACAAACCTGATGATGGTTACCCGAAGCGGCAAGAAAACGAAAAAGGGCGGGATGAGATTCATTGCCCTCAACTCGGATGGCGAAGGGTGTTATTGGTTCAGGGCTATTCGGAGTTTTCACGGAGCGGTATCTTCCAGTTTAGAAAGCCTGGAGGTTCTCGTGGATGATGTTGGTGACGATCTAAAGGAAAAACAGACGAAAGCGCTCAGCGAGATATATCGAAGATTGGAAGCACTTCTCTAGCGCGACTTCAATTTGCACACAGCAAATGCGAAGCCCACGATGCTAGATATATAACTGACCATTCCACGATTACTCGATGCCGAGCACTGCGTCCAAGTCAACTTCCGATACTTCTTCTACCACCGGTTCACCTGCCCTCTTTATCAAGATGAAGCGAAGTCGATTATTCTTCTTCTTCTTATCATAGTTCATGGCAGCCTTAATCGCATCGGGTGCTACCTGAACGGTGACACGATGAAAACCATAATCATGGATGAGTTTACTCGATTCCTTTGCCCAGTTCTTATCGGTGATTCCAAGACGTACACCGAGTTCCAATGCGCGCATGATTCCCCATGCGACAGCATCGCCGTGACTCCATCTGCAGAAGTTGGTAGCCGATTCCAAGGCATGGGCGAATGTGTGACCAAGGTTCAAAAAAGCCCGTGAACCTTTATCATGGAGGTCTTTTGTTACAATTCTCACCTTAACGTCGATAGCCGCGGGAATCAGAATTCCTAAGATCCCCATATCCCGGGACTGAATCGCTTCTTGTTCTTTCTGGAGTAAATACATCAAATCAACCGGGCAATCAGTAGGAGAGAGAAGCGCATGTTTGATTACCTCGGCCATACCCGAAAGGTACTCCCTCTCGGGCAGCGTTTCCAGAATAGCAGGACAGATACGGACCTCCTCTGCAGGATAAAAGGTCCCCACCAGGTTCTTAACTCCACCAAAATCAATGCCGGTTTTACCTCCAATGGTGGCATCCACCATGGCAAGCAAGGTAGTCGGTACAAATTTCAGTCGACAACCCCGCATATAAATGGAAGCAGCCAAGGCGGTAACATCAGTAACGACTCCACCACCGATGGCGCAGATCATTCCGTCGCGACCGAGGGATAAGGTCAATGCTCTTCTGATTATGCGTTCAACTGACAGCCAGGTTTTTGCCGTCTCACCGGAAGGAAGAACTAATGCGCACTCCGGATCTCGATTGGCAAAGAGTTCGGCGGTGTTGCTATCATAAACCGATAGTTGGGTACCGCCAGAGAGTAGTTCATTCTTCTCGACAAGCACTATCCGGGAACATCCTCCAGGATAATCGATGGATGCAATTTCATTCATATCTTGGTACCGTAGCGATGTTTCCAAACAGGGTCCAGCTCTGAATCAATAAGGAGAAACGCCTATGGTGAACGTAACGATATTCCGAAAAGTGTTCGGGAAATATGAGCTATCCAGTGCACGGAAGTGTTTATTGACGCTGTAGTCTGTGTAATAGAGGAAGACAAAGGAGTAATCCAGTCCCATCTGGACTGGTTCGTTCCAGATACGCATATCCAATGTCCCGCCAGCTGAAAAAATGTGAAACCACTCATAGACTCCATCTTTGAGAAAATCTTTACGACTGCCACCATAGGCGCCATTAGGATCGTTGTCCGGCGTAAGACCACCCTTAGGGCTAAATCCCCAGGTATCGAAGCTGCTTCCTGGGACGCTGCCAGGAAATCCATGCCGTATCATCCGATAAACACCATGCCAGGTAACACCGCGACGGATATGGCTTTTCAGCTTGATTAGAATCTCGTCGGAATTGGGTTCCAGAGCATATGCAAGGCTTTCCCCCCCATTCATATAGCCTGTATCCATGGCATAGTCTGGATGATCATTAGGACTACCGTGTCTACCATCAGCCCCCGCGGAATCAGGAGCTGTATACCAGGGCGTATTGACATGGGCATAATGTGTGTAAGTGAACGGTTCAATCTTCGTGTATTGAACGGTGAGAGTGGAGAGAGGAATTCCAGGGATTGCCGCTTTGACTCCGACTTGCAAACTGTACATATTCGCAGGGTTATGGAAGAAATCGCCTGCTGTGAAACGTGCTTCATCAAGATATACGGAAATATATGAACGTAAGATACCCGGCCAAGATAAGCCGATAGATCCACCCATCATGAGATTATCGGAGTCTCCCGTGTTATTCTGACTAAGAAACCTGCTCATGAATGGGTGGACATAACCCCATTCCGGCCTTTTAGGGTAAATGCCGGCATCAAAAAAAGATAGGTATAACCAGTCTGTGGGAGTGATTTCCATTTGGAGAGCCGAAAACATGTTCTGCTGCTCTCTGGATGTAAAAGCGATATGAAAATCATCTATGTTCCGGTACGTTTCACCGTATTCGAGAATGCCTGTGATCGTTGAAAGAGAAATCCACTTGAAGGGACGCAATGTTCCCTCAAGCGCGAAGAAGGGACGGGCACTGGCATCAAGCCGCAAACTGCCTTCGCCAATACCCCACTCATGACGCAGCCTGCCGAAACGCAGATCGACACGGTTTTCCCACATGCTTGCGGCAATTTCTGTCTCATACGAAAATCCGATTGCCGGAGTAGTCGGCATCTGGATGAAGCTACCCAATGAGGATATCGGTTGTATGCCGCCATCCCATCGCTTGGTATAGCTATAGGGTTGCCATCCCGTAGGTCCATAACTGTAATCGGTGTTGTAGTCTTCAACGAGGAATCCTCCCAGGCCGAGCTGGGCTCTCCAGGAAAGATGCTTTCCCAAATCACCACTAATATAGCCATTCGCAACGCCACTACCGTTGAGGCTATCTCGAAAACGGTTAAAATCACCACTGGCAACAGCACTTGCATGCCATCCAAGGCGCGTTGGAAAGATGTCATCCTCCAGACGTACATCACCATCTAAATTGATGGGTTGGTCCTCATCAATCACATACCTCTCAATCAGATCGTCTAGGACGTCTTGCTCGTGTGATTGAAGTTTACTGCGATTCGTATTGATTTCTAACAGCGCTCGGTTGATGAGAGAGAGAGAATAGGGCTTGACCGCGGGGAGTTGTCCCACCATGCCGCGAATTCTCGCAATATCAAGGAATTCATACAGCAAAGTCTGGCTGATGGGAACCGACTGATGAGTCTGGGCCAAGGTATGATACGGGCCGGAAAAAACGAGTATGAGAGTGAACACGACTCGTGTTGAAATCACTAGCTGTTTAGGCATTTGTGTTCACCATAACGACGCTATGATACAGAGTATAAGCATACAGTGTAAAGAAGTCCAAACATCATGATGCTTGTTCCTACAACCTCGAACAGGCTATAGTTCCCCCTGTGAAGCAAATCCTCTACATCAGGGTTTTCATTCTCATCTATGTGACATTGGGATATGTCAACTTGTTCGCGGAAGATGAAGCAATTAGCCATGTTATTGACCATGTCAACTATGAAATAATCGATGGTAATACCAGCGAAAATGCACTCAGAGCTTTATCTCATCTCAAACCTGGCATGATATTCCCTGACTACGCATCGTTGGTACAGATGGTTGAAGACGAAAAACAGGCTTTGATCAATCTTCGATATTTCCAAGAGGTTTCCATCGACATCAAGAAGGTTTTCATCACTGATAGCAAGATCCAACGGTATTCAGTTACCTTCATCATCGTTGACGCGATTACGATCACCCCCATTCCATATCCTAAATATGATTCCAACACAGGGCTGCGACTTGGGATGAAACTCTTTTGGGACAACTTCTTGGGCACAATGACCGATGCCTACCTTGGAACCAATCTGGATATCCACCCAGATGAAGAGACTGCCAAAGAAAGAATTGGGGAATGGAATATTGTCACCTCGATTTCCAGAATACGATTCTATAAGGGAGTACTACTTTCTCTCAGCTTGAATCAGAGTCACCAGGAAGAAAAATTTGTGGACAGTGTCGATTCGACGAATTCTTATAACTTCACTTATGATATAACAGGAGCGAAATTATCCACCTCATTCGATCTCAGAAAAAATCGCTCCTATACGGTGAGTTTCGGTACAGTTTTCAGGTACAACTACCAAGGAGAGTTGGGATCTCATCCCAGATATCTCAACTCTCTATTACCAGCGCATAGTTTCAACTTCTCTCGATTGAATTGGATTAACAACTTTCGGGAGGGATTTAGTACTGGGATCTCAAATGAATTCTCATTCGGCACGGATACATCCGGCAATTTCCTTTTTTCCACCAGTATCGATATGAATGGCAGCTACTATAAAACATTCTGGAAAAGATTTAACTTTTACACAAGAGCGAAGACCTTCTACCAATGGGGCGAACCACGGAGAATTGCAAGTTCCCTTCGTGGAGTAAGGGATAATCTGATGAGTGGCTACACAGGAGCCGTGCTTAATACCAGCTTAGCCTTCATGTTCTGGCGTTTCGAAGAAGTCTGGGACGCACAGATTCATCCGTTTATCGATATAGGAGTAATCTACAACAATGAAAGTTTTGAAACTTCTCGAGACTTCAATGTGGGATGGGGCTTCGATCTCGTTCTCTACCTGGATGCGCTCCCGAGTCTTGTTGCCCGCGGGTCGATCGGAATTGATGCCAGGCGCTTTGACTCAAGCAATCTCCTGGGTAGTCTGGAAATTTCGATAACAAGTACACTACACTACTAATTGCGCAATGAAGTCGATGTATCCGAAATCACTTATAATGCTGCTCTACAGATTCGTTGATTTTCTCATCGTTCTGTTCTGTTGGGCGGCTGCCTATTCTATCCGCTTTCACATCATGACCAGTTCCACGATCGATGCGGAAATTCTGCTAATGGGGGTTTTTGTTGGAATTCTTTCATACCTTTTCTTCTCTCACAACGATTTGTATACATCTCAACGGTATTTCTCCTGGTATCATGAAATGTTTTCGGTTTTCAAATCACATTTTCAGGCAATTTCAACTTTCATACTCCTTCTCTACTTCTTCAATCCATCAAGATTGTCCAGGTACATGCTCATCATCTATGCCCTGGTGGTGGTGATCTTCTCACTATCGGGACGGCTGTTCATTAGATCTGTACTCTCACACCGCCGCCGCCAAGGGAACAATCTCAGACATGTTATTCTGATCGGATCAAACCGATCAATTCTGGAATATGCCCGACAGGTTTTAACAACGCCCGAGCTTGGACTCCGCATAACAGGATGGTTGGATTCTAAGGAGAAGGCATCGGACATGGGTATCCCATGTCTGGACACGATTGACCAAATACCAATTAAAAGAGAGGAAGGCGCTCCCGATGCTCTCATCGTCGGTTATAGTGCCAATGAGTATCCGAAACAAGGTAATTTCCTCGCCCACTTCAATAGAACTGTTATTCCCGTATGGATACTTCCAGATATTGAAAACACGTTCATTGGTTATGCGATTGAGTCATTTCACGGACTGCCGATGTTAAAAATCAATGCCAGTCGACTTTCCATAGTAGAGACTCTTATAAAGAGGTTTATGGATATAGTGGGTAGCACGCTGGCGCTCATACTGCTTTCCCCTCTCCTTCTTGTTATTGCGTTGCTGATAAAAAAGAGTTCCCGAGGCCCTATTCTATATGGACAGGAACGAATTTCCATCGACGGGCATGCGTTTACCATGTGGAAATTCAGATCGATGAAAATCGACGCCGAGAGTGAATCCGGCGCCGTTTGGACCCAAAAAAATGATACAAGGACAACGACAATCGGTTCATTCTTGAGAAAAACATCATTGGATGAAATTCCACAATTCTGGAATGTCTTCAAGGGCGATATGAGTCTTGTGGGACCGAGGCCCGAACGTCCAGTTTTCATTGAGAAATTCCGAAATGAATTTCCCTCATACATGCTGCGGCATAAAATGAAATCCGGTATTACCGGGTGGGCGCAGGTAAATGGCTGGCGCGGCGATACCAGCCTCGAAAAGCGCATTGAATTCGATCTTTATTACATCCAAAACTGGTCGATCTGGTTGGATTTCAAAATTTTCTATCTAACCATCCTAAAAGGGTTCATTAACCCCAATGCCTACTGACGAGCTTGGAAGACTGAAAGTTGCCCTAGTTCATGACTGGTTGGTATCCTATGGGGGGGCGGAGCGTGTTGTGGAGGAATTGGCGGCACTTTTTCCAGATGCGCCTATATTCACCTCGGTCTATGACGAAAAGTCAATGGGAGAAATCTTCCCCCCCTCCCGTGTCTGTAGCTCCTACATGCAACGGATTCCCGGTTCAAAGAAGCTCTATCGCAAAATGCTCTCTCTCATGCCAAGAGCATTCGAGGAATTTGAATTAAGTCAATATAACCTTGTTCTATCCAGTTCGTCCTGTTGCGCCAAGGGGGTTCTTACCTCATCATCCACCCTTCATATCAGCTATGTTCACTCGCCCATGCGCTATGCCTGGGATCTCTACCCTGAATATCTTGCTCGGGCCGGAACCCTCACCCGTTTTGCTATGAGGCGTCAAATACCGCGCATTCGCCAATGGGATGCCCAGAGTGGCCAACGTGCTGATAAGCTGCTTGCGAATTCCCGTGAGGTTGCAAGCCGAATTCAAAGAGTATATGGCCGGGAGGCAACAGTACTCCATCCACCGGTTCTCACAGATTTCTTCACCCCCAAAACCGATCCTGAACGACCCGATGATTATTACCTGGTCCTCTCCCGATTTGTACCATATAAACGCATTGATCTGGCGATCGAAGCCTGTAACCAGCTGGGCAGGAAACTCATCGTTATCGGCAACGGTCCACAGGAAAGAGAGCTTAAACGTCTCTCTGGACCAACCATACGATTTACAGGACGAATTCCAGATAGTGAGATTAGGGATTACTATCGCGATTGCCGGGCCCTATTATTCCCAGGGTTTGAGGATTTTGGCATGACCCCCGTCGAATCCCAGGCCTGCGGCCGACCAGTGGTCGCCTACGGCAGGGGTGGTGTTTTGGATTCAGTTATTCCTGGAAAAACAGGCGTTTTTTTCAAGCGACAAACAACAGATTCGCTTATGGACGGCATAAAGCAATTGGAAGAACACGATTGGAGTTCAAAAGATATACGTTCCCATGCGCAGAATTTCTCCAGAGATTCCTTTCTCACCAAACTCAAGGGTTTCATCATCGAATCACTTCGACAAAAGGCGAATCATGAATACCGCGTCCTCTAGCCTATGAGCACGTGGTAAACCACTTCTTGCATGAATATCTGAATTCAGATCCCGCTTGGGGTCTTCCGTCACTGAAGCTGATAGCCGTCTATGGCATCATCATATCGAACCGCAACGATGATCGGCATCATAAAACAGATCGAGTGGAGGTAGGCAATGCCTAAAATGCCCATGATTCCTAAGCTCATCGACCCCCTTGCGTCGGGTAATTTGTCATTTTCTTTCAATTGACTTGCGTTTTCCTTTCGTTTAAGTTCTCTTTAGCTTTCGTTTAGCTTTCGTTTCGTTTTTGTTTGACTTTCGTTTAGCTATCGAATATGCTTCAAATCAGGCACTGGACTTGAGATGTCAGCCGTATTAGGAACGCCAGTTGTAGTAGGTTGCGTCGGCCGATACCGTATTTTCGGCAGGTTTCACAGGGGGCATCGTCGATTAGCAGGTCTCCAACACCCGAGCGAGAGCGGACAGGAGTTTATTATTGTCACTTCTTCTTCTAATCGCGAGCCTGACATATTCCTTGTCCGCGGGAATTCCTTTTTTACCTGTCAGATCTTTGATGAACAGGTTGTGTGAATTCAACAGCCGCTCTGTAATTGTGGTGGCCTTCATGCCCCCAAGCAGCTGACAGGTGATGTAGTTGGCCTGAGACCGTATGGGCCGGACTCCTGCTAGCCGCATAAGTTCTTGATGAAACCTTGTGCGTTCAACAACAATTTTCCGACAGGACTCTAAGTACTCCAAGTGATATTTGCCAATGATTTGAAGAAAAAATTCGGCGAAGGAGTTGATGTTCCAGATTGGAATTCCTCGTTCTATCCCCTTCAAGAAATCTCGGTCAGATGAGGCGAGAATTCCAAGACGAAGCCCAGGTACCGCATAGCTCTTGCTGATACTTCTCACAACTACAAGATTTGGAAAACTCCCCAGTATATCATCATGAATCAGGGAGTTGTTGATTCCGTCTTCCGAGAAATCGATGAAAGACTCATCCAGTATGAGTTGTATACTTCTTTCCCGGAGGTATGCGGCGAGCTCAAGGATATTCTTCTTCGGAATGAAATTGCCACTTGGGTTATCCGGGTTTATGATGATGAGCCGATCCAGTCCTTTAGCAAAGGACTTGAGTTCTTCGATACCATATTGGAAATTCGGATTATCGGGTATGAAGAACCGGGAATCCCCCGTTTCGACATGGTGATGGTATTCACTGAAAGTGGGAAGGATGAAACCTGTGATAATATCCGGCCTGCTCATCATGATTCTGATAAGCTCGGCTGCGCCATTTCCTACCAAAATAGACTCTCGATGGACATTGAACAATTGGGATGCTAAAAGGTTTTGCACCTTCTGCCCTGAGGGGTACTCCGATATAAGGATGGAAAGATTGCTTTTCATTTCCTCCTTGAACCTCTTCGGTGGAAAATACGGGTTTACCAAATAGCAGTAGTCAGTAAGCTCAGGATATCGCCAATAACCGCCATAACGCTCTTGAAAGCGAGCTAAACGATCTCTATTCTCGGCAAAAAGAACTTCCGCGTTGTCCAAATCCTGTTTATCATCAATCTCGTACCAGTGATGGTCGTCCTTCAAAATACACGCCCGCAGATCTCGTGCGTCCAAGAAATTGATGACACTGAGTACTTGCTCGTAATACTCATTCTCGCCTACAGACTGGATATAGGCCTCCAGGAAGGGCAAATAGCGCTTATTCGCAAACTCAACCGAGAACTTATAGATGTTAACGGTTTTATAGTATTTGCGGGATTTAGCGAATTTGAAATTCCTGCCGGAAATATATTCCTTTATCAACGACTCCTCACCGATATTGACAACCGTTCCATCCATCCAGGATTGGAATTTAGCAACCAGTACCAGGGATTCTCTGGGGTCATTTATAATGGTATCCAAAACCTCATCATCAAAGATGAGATCACTCTCCAGCAATATGGTGGGTTCTTTTAGAAGGTAGTCTCTGGCCAAATAAAGGGAGTAGATATTATTGGTTTTCTCGTATATCTCATTGTGGACATATGCCAGCTCCACTCCGTTCCAGCTCTCTCCTACATGGGCTTTGAGGTTGTCACTCTTATACCCTACCACCAATACAATGCGGCTCAATGGATGTCGTGTGAGGCTATCGAGCATGCGTTGGATGAGAGTTCGCCCGCCCACAGGCACCATGCATTTCGTGTTGTCCTTTGTGTAATGCCCTAATCGTCGTCCCATACCAGCGGCGAGTATCACGGCCTGCATGGCTGTGCTCCTTCCCGGATTCTCACCGGATGATGTATGAGATTTTTTGCCAGCGAGTAGATGTTATTCAATGTCCAGTACAGCACGAGTCCGGATGCCGAGTTGTAGAGAAGAATCAGGAAAACAATCGCTATCAAGACGAGTTTCACCTTCTCCCTGAGGGTGAAATCTCTGGCATAAACGTAGGATGCGAGCAGATTGAAAGCTGTCATCAGAAGGGGCATCAGATTCAAAGTCCATGTGCCAATAGCTACAATTCCATCAGCGACACCTAGATTGTCCAGAAATAGGAATTGAACACCAAGCAGCCGTGGATTGGCAGAGAGCAAGGTGTAGGCCGCGATGAAAAACGGCACCTGAATGAGAAAACCAAAACTCGTTCGCAAACTGTAGACGGGATGATAATTGAAAGTTCTATAAAGCTCAGCAGTTCTCTTGTAGCGCTCTTCACCTTGGTATTGGCCTTTGATCGCTAAAAGACCTGGAGCCATACTCTTCTGAATTTCTCTTTCCCGATTTTGCCACCTCTCTGCAAGATAATACAGCGGGAGCAAGGAAGTATTGACAACGATGCTGAGAATGAGAATGCTCACACCAATATTGCCCGTGAAGGCAATGCTTCCCTCGAACACCAAATTCATGAGATAGCGGAGAGGAAAAATGAAAATGAGTTCGAGAAAATTCATGCGGGGATTTTATTCTTCTTCAACTCTGTTGCTATCATCCTGACTCTTGTCTTTCTTGAACACGCGAAATAGTTTGTAGAACCATCCCCTAAATATGAAGATAATCGTCGCGAACACACCGATTATTGCCGAAACAATCATGCTCCCCGTACCAGGATCGAGATAGGCAAAAACCGGTAATACCGGTATGAAAATCAACAGTATGACGAAATAAAGGTAGCGCATTGGTGGCAAACTCCTCGGGCAGAATATCGGCATTATATCTTTCTTGGCACAGTTATGGGGAGACCTCAGCCATCCTCAATATCTGATTTGCGGCTACCTCACCGACATTGCCGAAATTGAACAATGATTGTTCACGCAATCGTTGCACATCGTTCTTGTGATCTTCCCTGGATGCCAGAATCCGAATCGTCGGAGGCAAGTCATTCAGCTCATCACCAGAAATCACGGCTCCCAGAGATCGGCTCATCTCCTTCTCCCAGATGGGCCCTTCGAGATCTTGATGCTCAAAACCATTCACCTCTAGTCGGTAATCCAGCGTAATCACCGGTTTCTCATATACAAAAGCATAGTCGAAGATCACTCCCGAGAGATCCGAAATCATTACATCCGATATGTTCATGCTCTGATGACCCGAAGTGGCATCGTCCCATCGAAGATTTGGCATTCCGGCACTCGACTTCTTTAGGCTATCGAGCAGGGTTTTTTCGGATCGATACTGCTGGGGATGAGGTCGAATGATGACATCGAACCCACCGCTCGTGATGGCTTTGACAATCCTGATACCAAATCGGCTTAGCGCTCCATTCTTTCCCCAGGTTGGCGCCAGAAGTACAGTAATTCTCTCCTCCGATCTTCTAAGCTCATGTCGCAGAAGCGATGCACGCTGTGCGCGAAGAATATCCATGTAGGGAAGTCCAGTCTCCAGAAGTTGTTTAGCTTTGAGATTCCGCAATGATTCCAGTTTTCTGATTTCCTGAATCTGATGTGCGCCGGAACACATAATTGTATCAAAATGGTCAAAAGAAAAACGACGATAGAACGAGATACCGGTAGGAGAATGCACGAGATGCGCATAGTGACTGACCGCTGGGGATCGCTTGATGGTGAGGGTTTGAAGTCCTGGTGTACTCATCATCACAAGGCCGGCCTGGAGCATGCTCATGAGGCTTAAAAAACCGCTTCCACTTCCCAGATACATGGGCGAAACCAGATCCGAAGCGATGTGCAGCCCGGGATCATCATTACTCATGGACAGATATGAGAACTCAATCCCTCGTTTAAGAAGTTCATCGATAACAGGCTTAAAAGTGTTCCAATAACCGGCCCCCTCTGAAAAAAACACGATGGCTCGCCTCCTCTCTGGAAGCCTATGAAACGCCTTCAGAGTCTTCATGGCCTTGAACATTTACCTGCTCCCTGTTCCGTTTTATTGAAATTCCCTGGTAGAAGCCCGATGCTTAAGAATCCGCCCTAAAACTCAAGGATTACTCGCTTCCATCAATCCCTTTACCAGATTGCGATAGGCAGCCATCCGTGATTCGAAGGAATAATAGTCAAAGTTGATATTGTAATCTATGGGCTTCTTGTGTATCGCATCGTTAACCTGGCTCACGAAGCTCCCTGGACTGTGGGCGAAACAAACCGGCAACCCATCAAACTCGCCCGGAAGGCCGGTGGGATAGCTGACAATGGGAAGTTGAAAATACATGAAATGCAAGAATTTGGATGTTAAACCAAACCACCTCATCGCCTTCGTGCGGACAAAAGGATATATGGCAAGATGTCCATGTTCCAGCATGGGCATGTATTCCTCCTTGGAAAGAAAGAGATACTCATGGTAATTGGCATATTTCTTCAATCGTCGGCGGGAGGCCGTTCGAAGGCAGGGGCCGACGATGTGAAAATCAACCTTCGGGAGTTCCTGGAGAAGTAATTTCAATGTATACGCATCCAAGGCGTGGAGCCCAACATAGACAGCATTGTGAGTACCTGAGGGAAAGGGACTTGGCCCACCGCTCGATTCGGGTAGCGCCATACCGTTTTCGATAACAACGGCCTTCTTTCGATCGACTTCGGGAACTTGGTCGATATAGAAGGGCTTTTTCAGGATGATCTTCTTTGCCCGTTTGAGAACATCGTCTTCCAGCTGACAGTACCAACGCCCCTTTCCCAGGGCGAGTTTCACCGAATCGGATTGCCGATAGCAAACCGCGAGCGACGGAGGTACCTCAGGGAGGAGGAAGAGAGCCTTACCGCTCTCAAGGACAACGAGATCATAATCATTAAAATCGATGTATCCCTTAACAGTCCTGACGTTGATTCTGCGCACAAGCTCGAAGAGGAATCGAGGCAGAAAAAACATGTATCGATCAACATAGGGAAACCAGGATAGGCGGGGCGTGATGCACCGAACTTGTGTGTCGGTGGGGGGACTGAGACGGGGAATGTAGGATACATGGGGAAAACTAAGATGGTGGGTAGTCCATCCTTCGAGCTCAAAGGCCCGAGTAAGAACATCCATCCCACGGCTGGAGTGGGAAAATGGGTAGGCCGAAACGAGGAGCACTTGCATTATTGAGTGCCAAAGGATATTATCCGCTGTTTTCCATCTTCATAAAAATGGACGCTATTCGCATCTAATTCTGTTGTGTATGACAGGACGATGGGATTGCTCCCTACCAGCAGCAGCTCTCCTTCGCTCAGATTCCAGGTATCTCCGGTAATAGAATCAAGGGCTGAAACTGAAGAAATCGGCCCCTCCAAGAGGAGTTCCTGTATACCCGATTGAGACCAAATGCAGAGCAACCGATGCCCGCCCACACCCGAATAATGAAATGCCCGAATAATCGGGTTCATGATATGATCGGCATGCACTGTTCCAGCCAGTGGATGAAGTCCGCCGAGGGCACTTGCAACGCGGCCCCAGGTAGCCAGGCCATTTTTAGGTATATACACTCCATCGGCTTCCCGATACAGAAGGGCAAAGGAAGCGGATTCGAAGGCCCTTGCCGTTCTTTCATGCTCAATCGTGGTGAAGAGTCGAAACCAGGTGATGATATCCGCTCCGGCGGATGTTAAACGAATGAGAGATTCGGCGATTTTCCATGGCATCTCCTCCTGGGAAACACGATAGGGATACAAGGATTTTGTGGGATAACCAACTTCGGTAATCCAAATTTTCTTATCCGAATAGCCATGATTATCCATGAATTCCCGGGTTTTGGCAACCCATTTGGCCTGTGAGGGGATCCAAGAACCGTAGGGATGAACAGAAATGGCATCCGCAAAACCCAAGGCCCCTGATTTCACAAATTTCCTCATGTATCTCATTCCACAAATCCAAGGGCTGAGCTGAATACTGCCAACGGCAACCAGTTTCTGAGCGGCTATATTCTTCAGGTACTGAGCGGCCTCCTTGCTCAGGTGAAAAAACTCATCATCAGATCCCTCCCAGAATATATGGAGGTTGGGCTCATTCCAAATCTCATATCCAACAACTACATCTCCCCATCGCTCGTGTACGGCCTTGATGTAATTGAGGTACAATGGAACTCGTTCCGGCCGTATGCAACGGGCATTTCCATCCTCGGATCTCCATGCGCGCGGGTGTGAATAGGCAAGAATGAGAATGATTTGTTGACCCTCGGCCGCCGCAAGGCGAATCTTCTCATCGTAGCGGGAAAAATCCCAGTTCCCGTTCTCACTCTCCAGATCTGTCCATTTGGCATCGATGCGGACGTAATTCGCCCCGAGGGAGGAAAAGATTTCCGTTTCCTTGAGGCTCTCGGGAATATCACAGAAACCGAAGCCGAGTCCGTCGCTTGCAAAAACCCTAAGAGGAAGGACAATCGATATCAGCGCGACAAATGCGAGAATGCATTTATTCATGTCAACACCGATGAAATATTTCCGGATTTCACCGATTTAGTTTTTCCGGTTTTGGGCATTAAAAGAAGTCAACGACTCCTGCTTTCAACCTGTCCTTCATCCTGTAGGAATCACCCTGAAGGCTGA
>Ga0209049_1000033_pt1 | contig 24409 bp, 15 predicted proteins | sample WorMetulBAHAMAS2_FD_187398 | JGI IMG/M metagenome (GOLD analysis project Ga0209049, IMG submission 187398) | Marine gutless worms symbiont microbial communities from Max Planck institute for Marine Microbiology, Germany - Olavius ullae BAHAMAS.2... | ecosystem: Host-associated > Annelida >...
GGCAACCAAGATTTGGACATGCGGCGTACGGGGCAATTGGTTTACTCCTTTTCCGAAGTTCAAGGAGGGTAAGGCGGGGCGTCTGGAAGTCGATGAGTTCATGCGCAGTCCCGGTTTTGAGGATGTCTATATCGCCGGTGACGGTATCTGGTTTCTGGAAGATGGGAGGCCAGTTCCTCAGATAGTCGAGGCGGCTTTGCAAACAGCGGAAGTAGCGGCCCACAACATCATAGTGGATATCGATAAGATGTTGAAAGTTAAATCGGGAAAACATGAGGTTTTTAAGGGAAGTTACCATGGCTTCATGGTATCGATCGGCAGTAAGTATGCGGTTTCTCACACCGGCGGCATATCTCTTAGTGGATTCCCGGCAATGGCTCTCAAACACATGATAAACCTGCACTACCTTTTCACTCTCGGAGGACTTAACGTTGTCCGGGACTACTTGAAACACGAATTTTTTGATATTCGGCAGGGCCGCTCTCTGATCGGTTCTTTCGCGGAATGGAAAATTCCCAGCTATTGGGTGCTGCCGCTTCGGATTTACCTCGGTGTGATGTGGATGATTGAGGGCATTCGGAAGGTTTTGGGCGGATGGCTCCACCGTGCCAATGACTTCGTGAGTGTTTCACTTGCCGAAACCGCTGCCGATGCCGCCAGTTCTGCCACGGAGCTTGTTGAAGGCGCCGATGCTGTGGCCAAGCAATCGATCGAATGGGGTGAAGCGCTTCTGGCCGAGCCATGGAGTGTCTATGTTTGGTTTTCCCAATGGACAGTCAATCAGGCGCCTTTTCTCTTTCAGTCAGGGATTGTCGTATTTGAGATTCTCATTGGGCTGGCATTCATTGGCGGAGCCTTCACTTGGCTGGCCGCGCTAAGCTCACTCATTTTCAGCATCATCCTCATTGTTGGAGCATTGACCGATGCGACGATATTCTGGTACATGGCGGCGGCCCTCGTGATGATGGGTGGTGCCGGACGTGCTTTCGGCCTGGACTATTGGATTATGCCTTGGGTGAAGAAATGGTGGAACGGAACCACTTTTGCCCGAAGGACCTTTCTCTATGTGGGAGAGCCGACGATGCGAGCATCCAGGCGCTAGGCATTCGCGAGCCGTTTTGAAATCCTACGCCGCGAGCGGAAGGAGAATTAAACCCTGTTTTCCCGATTCGCCGTTTTGGTATATGGTTCTCTATAAATGGTATTAGATAAGTTGAGAAATCAATTTCCCGCGGCGCCAGAGTACCTGGCGCAGATTTACTTGATTGAACGGGACAGTGGCTCTGTTCCGAATGCCTATTTGGCGGAACGATTGAGGGTGTCCAGACCGGCAGTGTCCCAGGCTATTGGACGTCTGAAGAAATTGGGTCTTGCTAAACAGGATCGTTATGGGGTTATCCGACTAACCACCGAAGGACGCACTGTGGCAGAAAATGTTGTTCGTCGACATTTTCTCTTGGAGCATCTATTAGTAGACGTTCTTGACTATCCATGGGACAAGTCGGATGTTGAGGTGGGGAAGCTCCAGACATTCCTTTCTGATGAATTAACCGAATACATTGATGTATACCTGGGAAGGCCTCAAACATGTCCGCATGGGAATCCTCTGCCGGGCTCGTCGATTGAACAATACTACCTCGATGCTCCCTCTCTCATCGACGCCGAAATTGACACTCGGGTGAAGATTATCCGCATCACCGAAGAGGGAGAGATGACTGAGGATATGTTGCCTTTCTGTCAGCTAAATCATATCGCGCCGAACCTGATTGTTGAAATCCTGGAAATCAATAAGGAAGCAGTGCTCTGCAAGAGCAACAACCACACCCTTAGCATCCCCTCGCATTTCTCGAAATCAATCCGATGGGAACCGGCATAGCCGGCTCACTCCTCCCGCTGCAGGGGCATACTCATGCAGTGTGGACCGCCGCGTCCCCTCACCAGTTCCGAACCTTCGATTTCCAGTACCTCTATGCCCGCGTCCCCGAGTGCTTCATTGGACGCTGCGTTGCGATTGTAGCTTACAACACAGCCCGGTTTCACGGCTAGGGTATTGGCGCTGTCGTTCCACTGTTCCCGAATCGCCACCCCCCGAGCATTACTCCCGCTATGAATAATGCGGACATCGCTCAAATTCAGAATTCCGGCCAATCCCACCTTGAGATTCTTCTCTTCCCGTATTCGGATACGACCCTTCTTCCCCGGGCTCAGATGGAATATCCTGATGGCCTCTTCCACCCCGGGGAACAGAATGAAACTGTCTCTGTCCACCATGGTGAATACCGTATCAAGATGCATATAGGCCCGGGCAGAGGGAATCCACAATACCAGAAGCTCCCGAAATCCCGAGTCACTCTGAAAGAGATTATGAGCGAGGGTTTCGATGGCGTCGCTACCTGTTCGAACACTGGCCCCCACGACAACGGCGGTGTCGGAGACAACAAGGACATCTCCTCCCTCCAGACTGTCTCCCATATCCGGCGAATACCATGGCGTGGATCGAAGAGATGAAAAGAGGGGGTGGTACTTCCTTAGCAAATCCAGAAGGAAGGATTCTCGTTCCCGTGCTGCCGATTTCATGGCGCCTAATGCCATGCCGTTTCCGATGATAGCACCTGAATCTCTGGTGAAGTACAGATTGGGAATCGGATCGATATAGAAGGGGAAATCCTCCTGAATCCACCATGAAAGTGGTTTTTCTCCGTTATTGTAGGATACTGAATCCTTCCTGATCCCGCCAATCATGATTTCGGCCAGTTCTTGGGGACTCATTTCTGAGAGTTTTTCGGCAATTTCCCCCCTCAGCGTCGATTGCGGTATGCGCCCGGTTCTCACGAAATGGTCTACGGCCAGGGTGGCAGGCATGGGAAGGCTGAGAATCTCGGTTAGTAAATCGAAGATATAGTATACTTCACAGCCAAATTCATGGAGGATTTTGGCGAAACCATCATGCTCTTCCCGCAATCTCTTCAACCAGGGAATATCGTCAAAAAGGAGATTGTCAAGAACTTCGGGGCTGAGCGTTTCCAGTTCTTTTCCCGGGCGGTGAAGGAGAACCTTCTTCAGCTGTCCTATTTCCGAGCGAATCTCCAACACGTTCTCACCTTTCATGAACCACCCCAGTTTCGCAGCAGTTTCGCCAATTGGCCTTCTGAATGATAACTCGATCTTACCAACGGCCCCGCTTCCACATGTTCAAAGCCCATGGCCTCAGCTTCCTTCATCAGTTCGACGAATTCAGCCGGCTGCCAATATCTCTTTACAGGCAGCTGTGTTGGTCCGGGTTGGAGGTATTGCCCGATACTGAGCAGATTGCAGCCAACTTGACGGAGATCGGCCAGGGTCTGGATTATTTCTTCCTTGACTTCGCCAAGCCCCAGCATTATACTGCTTTTTAATAGCATCTCATGATTCATGCTGCGAGCGGTTTTCAGGAAATTCAGGGATAGTTCGTAGTCGCCTTTTCTCTGCACTGCGGATTTCAGTCTTCTTACCGTCTCCACGTTGTGTCCGAGAATTTCCGGCGCCGAGTCTACGAGTGTGGCAATGCTATCTCTGATGCCCATCATGTCGGATGAGAGATACTCCACGGTGATATCCTTGTCGCGATTCTTGATGGCCCTGCCGGTGGCCGCCAGATGCTCCGCGCCGCCGTCGGGAAGATCGTCGCGGTTTACCATAGTAATGACTGCATGACGAATCCCTAATTTCTCAATGGAGGCGGCCACACGCGTAGGTTCTAAGCTGTCGGGCATTTCAGGCTTACCCGTCTTCACCCCACAGAAACGGCAGGCTCTGGTACAGGTGTTTCCCAGTATCATGAAAGTGGCGGTTCGGTGCCGACTCCAGCACTCATGCAGGTTTGGGCATCGGGCCGCTTCACAAACCGTGTGAAGGTTTCTTTCCCGAAGGTCGCGGCGAATCTCCATCGTATTCGCGGTGCTATTCAGGTTGATTTTGAGCCATGCGGGTTTTCTGAGATTCATATTATAGCCTAGATCATCGGGGAAATCTTGGCAAACCAAGCGACTTCAGCCGACTGTCCAATCTTGAACTTCTCCCCGTAACGGTGTAACGTGGATGGCTTGTAGGGAAGAGAATGCGGTATTTTATACAGCCCTATGGCTGCCAAATGAACCGTTCGGATGCTGAGCGGATACGAACGGTGCTCAATAGCATGGGCTACGAGGAATCAGATGATGAGGATGATCCTGACATTGGTATCAAGGGCGTTGTTTCATGTTCGGTAAGGCAGAAGGCCATCGACCGGGTTTACGGCAGAATTCGAAAATGGAATGCTCAGAGGAGCCGTCGCTCGTTTCTGACGTTCCTGACAGGATGTGTACTTCCTGTGGATCAGAAGAAATTCCGGGAGTTATTCGACATCGTCTTTCCCATCGACACCTTGATGGACTTCCCGGATATGATATGCCACTATGGTGTGCCAACCCCCATCAGTTCCCTCGCCCGTCCAGTGCCCAAACGAGTCGATCAGAATAAGAATGCCGGCCGAATCGAGAATTTTTGGAGTATCAAACCAAGCTATACATCGGGTATCGAGGCCTATGTGCCGATTCAGAATGGTTGTAACAAATTCTGCAGTTTCTGTGCGGTGCCCTATACGCGTGGGAGGGAGGTTTCCAGACCATCTGAGGACATACTCTCCGAACTCCGGCAATTGGTTGAGAATGGCTGTCGTTCCATTACTCTTCTCGGTCAGAATGTGAACTCTTATGGCTTGGACAGTCATGAGCTTTCTTTTCCGGAATTGATGAAGGCGGTTGGGAAAATCGGTGTTGAAACCCAGAAGCGATTCTGGACTTATTTCACCTCACCTCATCCCCGGGATATCACTCGCGAGCTGCTTGAGATAATGGCCTGTTACGATGTACTGGCGAAACAAATTCATTTACCGCTGCAATCCGGTGACGACCGGGTGCTCTCAAGAATGAATAGAAATCACTGCATGGATCGATATCGACAGGTTGTACAGGATATACGGCGCATGCTACCCGACGCGACTTTGTTCACCGACATCATCGTGGGATTTCCAGGGGAAAGCTGTGAGCAGTTCGAGAGAACAGCCGAGGCAATGCGAGAATTCCGATACGATATGGCCTACATCGCCCAGTACAGTCCTCGGCCTGGCGCGTTGAGTTCCCAGTGGGAGGATGATGTTTCGAAAGTGGAAAAAGAGCGCCGGTACCGCGCCTTGAATGAGATTCTCCGCTCTGAAGCGATGAAGGTGAACAAAGAAAGGATCGGCAAGCGACTGACGGTGCTGATTACCGGTAGACATCGAAAAGAAGGGTTTCTCACCGGTTACACCGAAGGGCGAATTCCCGTGAAAATCAAAGGTTCGTCAATGGGGATTGGCAATTTCGTGGACATCGTGGTGACATCGGTCAAAGAGTTGAGCATTGAGGGCACTGCCATGGCTTCGACGGCCGATCAGGCATCGTAATACAATCGTGCGACGCCGTGTTTCGTTTAAAACCCTGGGCTGTAGGCTTAATCAAGCGGAAACTGAGGCCGTAGCGACGGAATTGCTGAGACTTGGTTGGAATATTGTAGAATTCGGTTTACCTGCCGATGTTGTTATTGTTAATAGTTGCACGGTTACCAATAGCGCGGATCGCAAGAGCCGATCGGTGATGAAGCAGGCATTGAGTGCAGTCGATGCGCCTCATGAGGGGTTTGTGGTAATGACCGGCTGCTATGTTGAGGAACATCGTCGTCGTATCGCGGCGGATGCGTGTACCTACTACGTGGATAATGGTCATAAGTATCTCATTCCCCAGCTCATTGATGCTCATTTTCAGGGGGAACCGCCTCCTGAATGCATCGAATCGAATCGTGATCCTTTTGGTTTCTCCACTGCCGAGAGTGTTTTTCGAACACGGGCGCTGGTGAAGATTCAAGACGGCTGCGATCATTTCTGCTCCTATTGCGTCATACCCTTTGTCCGGGGCAGGGCTGTCAGCCGGAATTTCGACGACATACTCAAGAGCGTTGTCGAGGCGCTGAATTCGGGGTATCGGGAAATCGTTCTCACCGGGGTGAATATGGGTCGATGGCAAGAGGGTTCCAGGGACTTTGTTCAACTCGTTGCCGCGATCCTGAGTCTTGAAGGTGATTTCAGGTTGCGCCTGGGTTCCATTGAACCCGATCACAGCATCCATCAACTGGTTGATCTGATGTCGCACCCTAAAATGACCAGTCATCTGCATCTTTGCCTCCAATCGGGTTCTGAGAGAATGCTGCGAGCCATGAGGCGGCAGTATACGGCGGCCTATTTTGAAACGCTGGTTGGGGAATTCCGAATGCGGATGCCCCAGTTCAATCTCACGACAGATGTAATTGTTGGGTTCCCCGGGGAAACGGGGACGGATTTTCGCGACACTCTTGAACTTTCCCGGAGAATCGGTTTTGGTCATATCCATGTTTTTCCCTATTCCAGGAGAGATGGAACGAAGGCAGGGGATTGGGAATGCCAGGTGGATGAGGGAGTGAAGAAAGCCCGCTGTGCGTTGCTGAGACAGTTGAGCCTTGAATCACAGAAGTCCTTTCGAGAATCACTCATAGGTACTTCGCAGAAGGTGTTGGTGGAAAGTGTTGAGCAGCGCGTTGATGCTTCGCCGCGTGCGAGGGGTTTTTCCCTGCCATATGTACCCGTTATCTTCGATATTCCCTCGTCATACAGAGTCGATCAGGCAAAAAACCGCTTCTGGGATGTGCGGATTGAGAGGCTTGCAATGGGCGATAATCCCGATCTGATTGGGACTCCGATGTCGGGTTATGTCCACCGGTGAAGGCAGGTGGGTGGCTTTTCAGCGATGTATCTGATATCTTATGCCTAGGAGAACTGAATGATTAAGGGACTTACTCAACGCGCCCAGCGTATATTGACCGTTCTCGCGAAAGAAGAGGCCAAACGAGCCCATGCCAACATGCTGCTCAACGAGCATATTGTCCTGGCAATACTGCGGGAGAAAAGTGGTGTCGCATTCAAATGTCTCCAGAGATTGGGCATCAATGCTTCGGAAATGTTAAGCGAATTAGAAAAAGGCCTGCCCCAAGGAGCGATGGACTCTCAGCCTGCTGAGATTCCACCATCCAACCGAGTTAAGATGCTGCTCGAGAACGCGGCCAATGAGGCAACGACACTGAATCACTCATATATTGGGACCGAGCACTTCCTACTAGCCGCCCTCGGAGAGCCGGGAAGTGCCACCAGCGCCTATCTATCCCTCTACAAGATTTCTGTGGATGTATTTCGGGGGGTTGTCTATGAAATCAACAAGGAGAGGGGGAGTTCGAGAGCTTCCCCGCGGCACATCGAAAAACCCGCATTTACCAAGAAGGATACAAGCGGAAGCGCCAAATCGGCTAACGGAATACTGGACGAATTCTCCCGCGATCTCACGGCAATGGCCAGAAATGGCCAATTGGATCCGGTAATAGGTAGGGAGAAAGAGATCGCGCGCGTAATGCGAATACTGGCTCGGCGAACCAAGAATAATCCGGTACTCATTGGGGAACCGGGTGTCGGTAAGACTGCGGTGGTGGAAGGGTTGGCCCAAGATATCATCAACGGTACGGCACCGGACATATTCTCCGAGAAGCGACTCGTGAGCCTTGATTTGCCCGCGTTGGTAGCCGGCACCAAGTATCGGGGAGAATTCGAAGAGAGACTGAAAAAGGTTATCAGGGAGATTGATGCCGCGGGCAATATCATCCTTTTCATCGATGAGTTACATACAATCATCGGCGCCGGGGGTGCTGAAGGGGCCATCGACGCGTCGAACATGCTCAAACCGGCCCTGAGCAGGGGCGAATTGCAGTGTATCGGCGCGACAACATTGAATGAGTATAAGAAGTACATCGAAAAAGATGCGGCTCTCGAAAGGCGATTTCAATCGGTTATTGTGGCAGAACCATCGATTGAGCAGACCTACGAAATACTCGTTGGCATCAGTAAGCGTTATGAAAGTCATCACAATGTTACCTATCTTGATGAGTCACTGAGATCGGCCGCGGAATTAGCCGGGAGATACGTTACAGAGCGACACCTTCCCGATAAGGCAATCGATCTCATCGACGAGGCTGGTTCGAACAAACGGATGCAGAACAATGCTCGTCCTGAAGCCATTGAAGAACTTGAAGGAAAGACACGGGCCCTCACTGAGCAGAAAATCTCGTTTGTGAATTCCCAAGACTATGAAAACGCCGCTCGGGTTCGGGATCGGGTTCGGGAAATGCGAAACAGAATTGAAGATTTGAAATCCGATTGGGAGAAAACACTCAAGGAGGAGAAAAATCTCATCACAGTCGAGGATATACAGATAATTGTTTCGGAGAATACCGGGATTCCCATGGTTCGCATTGTCAAGAGCGAATCAGATCAACTCCTACTCATCGAAAAGGAACTTCACACGAGAGTTATCGGGCAGGACGAAGCAATATCAGTGGTGGCTTCAGCAGTCAGGCGTTCACGAACCGGCCTGAATTCTCCCTCCAGGCCACTGGGTTCGTTCATCTTCTTGGGCCCTACCGGGGTGGGGAAGACCCTATTGGCGAAGAGTCTGGCTGAATACCTCTTTGGTGATTCTGATGCATTGATTCGTGTCGATATGTCGGATTTCATGGAGAAACACAATGTCTCCCGACTTGTCGGCGCGCCCCCAGGATATGTCGGCTATGAGGAAGGAGGGCTGTTAACCGAGAAAATTCGCAAAAGACCATATTCAGTGGTTCTATTGGATGAAATCGAAAAGGCACATGCCGATGTGTTCAATCTCCTGCTTCAGGTATTGGAAGAGGGGGAACTGCAGGACAGCTTCGGTCATAAGGTGTCATTTAGGAATGCCGTCCTCATCATGACATCCAATGTAGGGGCACGAGAGATTAATAGGGGTAGTTTTGGCTTTCAGGCGGGTAATCGAGCCATGGCATACGGCGATATCAAGTCATCGACCATGACGGAACTCAAACGTCTGTTCCGACCCGAATTTCTCAATCGCGTCGATGACATCGTCGTTTTTCATCCTCTGGATTATCAGCATGTCATGACCATACTCGATATCATGCTCAACGAGGTGTGCTCCCGACTCGCGGGTTTGGACATCACTCTGGAAGTCAGCCTCAAAGCTCGTGAAATACTCATGGAAAAGGGCTATGATGTTGTCTACGGAGCGAGGCCGCTTCGGCGAACGATACTGAAGGAAATAGAAGATCCTCTGTCAATCGCCATACTTCAAGGACGATTCGAATCAGGCGATAGAATCTCGGCGGAGCTGAGGAGCGGAAAAATCTATTTCAGACGCAAGACCAGGAGAAAGGCCCTTGCCGAACCTGTTCTATCTCTACCTTCAGGAAAGGAGGCGCCCCAATCTTCTGAGCACTCTGAAGAGCTAGACGATACTATACCTAGCGCCTGAATGTGGAGATGATCGCCGTGGTGAAAATACGTCATCTACTCATCGCTGTCTTCTTCATTGTATTCGCGGCCTTGCTTGGCGCTCAATCGGCCGATCAGCTTTATGACAGTGGGAGGGGGGCTTTTTCAGACGGATTGTGGCCTGCCGCCTCGTCTCAGTTTGCCAGGCTGCTCCGGGAGTATCCAGAGTATTCCAGAGCGGATTCGGCAGCATATATGGGAGCCGTGGCCCACTACAATTCCGGGGACTACCGTCGCTGTATCGATATCTTCCGGTCATTTTCTCGTCGGTATCCTGATTCGACATGGAATCGTCGTACTGCATATTGGGAGGGTTTGGCATTTCTCGCCTTGGAGGATTGGACTGAGGCTCTTTCCGCCTTCCAGCGGCAGTCGCTGATTACAGACGAGCCGGAATACTCAGAACGCTCACTATTCTACATCGGCGTGTGCAGGGAAAATGTGGGTGAATGGGAGGAAGCGGAAGCCGTTTATGAATCGATATTGGACAGCGGACGCGATCGCGATCTGGTTTCAAGGGCAATTTTCCGCAGTGGACAGATTAAACTCTCCGATGGCAGATATCCCGACGCATTGGAGTTATTCAGGCAATTGGCTTGGGATTATCCGGCTTTACCAGTTTCTGTCGATATCGACTATTGGATTGCCGAATCTCATCGTCGGATGGGACAAAACGCGAAGGCGCTGGAGAGTTACCGCGGTTTTCTCGCGACGGTATACGATTCCCCATATCGAACATATGCACTCTTAGAAGCGGCTCGGTTGGCCGCTCAGGAGCAGCTGGACGATGAAGCGTTGGCCTATCTCGAATTACGAGACGAGGAGGGATATCACTACGCGGATGAGAGCGACGCGGCTGTCATACGAATTCGTGCCGCGTCCTATCTCCGTACCGGTCAGATCGCAAAAGCGAGAGCCGCCTATGCCGTGATACTCAATAATTCTGAAGACCCAGTTGAGAGACAAGTCGCCGAATTCGATTTGGCCCAAACCTGGATTGGAACGGATGATGTTCTTTCGGCTCTTCCATATCTGCTTAGAGCATCCCTCGGCCCCGATGCCCGTATCGCCGCCGATGCGCTTTTTTCGGCAGGAAATATACTTCTACACAGTGGTGAGGCATCAGGTGCCGATCATCTGGAGGCATTTGCACAGCGATTTGCGGCGGATGAGCGGCGAGAAAAGGCTCTGCGACTGGCGGCTCGTTTCAGGCGTGATGAGGGGGATTATCAACAAGCGATTGCCGATTTATCCATTCTTATCAGCGACTATCCACGCAGTGCCGATGCTCCTGCCTACCTTTTTTCACGGGCGGAGGTCTTCTTAGATTCGGGAGACTCAACTTCAGCTCTTCGGGACTACGGTTTCATCATTAAGGCATATGAGAAATCAGAGCTATCGACCGAAGCACATTCCCGTATCGGTTTCATCTATGCCGAGAGGGACGAGCATATCAGGGCAGCGGCTCATTTTCTCGAGGCTGCCCAAATTCCCACCGATGGCGTGGACGCGGTTGAGGCGAAAAGGAAGGCTGTTTACTCGGCCGGAGTGGCTTATTTCAATGGCGGCGACAGAGATGAAGCGATCGCTCAGTTTTCTCTGTTGGTTAGATCCGATGTCTCAGGTCCATGGGGCGTTGATGCCGCCTACTACTTGGGAGAGGCCTATTATGAGAATGGTGACAATGATAGGGCCCGCGAGGCTTACAGAATGGCTGCCCGTTACGGTGATTCCGCGATGGTTTATAAGGCGCTTTACGGGATCGCATGGACATGGTTTCGAGACTCACAGTGGTCGAAAGCCGCCGATGCTTTCCTGAAGGCCGCTGAGGCCTCAATAGACCGGGAACACAGGGCAAAATCCCAATATCGCGCGGGCCTAAGCCGGGCATCCGCCGGAGAATGGAATATAGCGCTCAGACTATATGATCAGGCATTGGCAGCGAAGGTGGGAGACTGGAGAGAGGAGGCGCTCTATCACCGAGCCTGGGCCCTGCTAAACAGCAATCGCGTCGACGAGGCTTGGCAAACCGCCGATACGCTGGCCCTGGAATTCCCTGAGAGCAGACTACCCGCCGATTTGCCCTTCCGCATGGGTGAGAATGCAATGGCCGCCGGTTCCTATCGTGAGGCTCTGGTTTGGTACGATCTCTGCATCAGCCGATTCCCGGATTCGGAAACTGCCATACGGGCAGGACTTCGTGCCGCCCTGGCTGCTCGCGGAAGTGGGAATCCGGATGAGGCATCGGAGCGGTATATCCAGTGGATTGTCGCTCGCCCAACCCATCCCAGTGCATACGCGGCCGCTCGATCGCTTGGTGAATCCCTCAAAGAATCCGCTAATCCACAAAAGGCCTATTCGGCATGGACACGGATGCGTGCGGCGGCACCTCATGCCCATGAGCTCTTAGCACCGCCTGCATTGGCCTGGGCCAGGACGGCAGACATTCCATCTGAGTCTTTGGAAACCCTAAAAGCCATCGCGGAGGAGAAAACACTCCCACCCGCGGATCGTGCCGAGGCGCTGTTGCTCATCGCCCATCGCTATCGGATGGATGAGCGATATGCTCGCTCACGAGAGCTTTATGAAGTATTGGTTCGGGATATACCCGGCCGAATCGGTGCCGAGGCCCAAGAAGGTCTCGCTCGAAGCTATGCTCAGGAAGGAAAAATCGATCGGGCCGCCGAAGCCTATCTTGCCCTTTCATATCTCTTTCCCGATCAGAGCGATTTAGTAAACCATTCTCTTAGGGAAGCTGAGAACTTATACCGCCAGGCCGGGAGGGATGCTGAGGCGGATAAGATCCGTGCCCGACTGAAACCCTGATTCTCGCTTCTGATGGTCAGTACCTAAAGCCACTGCGACCGATGAATTCGCGGATAATGGACAGTTCGGGCACCTCTTCTACCGGGAAGGGCATGAAATTCTCCAGGAATGTCATAAGCCGGCGGGCCTCACCATAGAATTCCTCATCCGGATTCACAGTGCGCAGCAAGGGCTCGGCGAATATCTTCAATATCGCTAATTCATAATCAAGCGCCGAGTTGAACATCTCATCAGCCGAACTTTGATAGGGGAATATATGCCGTTTCTCTCCCCGGCGCACCGACGGCCAAATCTTCAGAGTAGCGATTGCGGGATATTGCCTGAACTGGTGATCCCGGACGATGCGGCGGATACATCTGTTATCAGTCGTGGGTATGCGAGCATGATCGCTGATATTGAGCTGTGTGAGAGCCGATATATAGATTCGGAAGGTCTTGCCCCGGGCCATACCGGGGGTGAGATTCGGATTCAATCCATGTATACCCTCAAGAAGCAGAACGCTGTTGTCTTCTAGATGCATTGTTCTGCCCTTTTCCAACCTGCCGCCAACTTTCTTGAAATCAAAAATTGGAATCTCTGCTTCTTTTCCAGCGAGCAAGTCGTCGAGATTTCTGTTGAATAAATCAATATCCAGCGCTTCTAAAACCTCGAAATCCGGTTTTCCCTCTTCGTCCAAGGGTATGTCAGAACGTTCGCGGTAATAATCATCGAGACTGATGTGCACAGGCTTCAATCCCAGGGATTTCAGGCTGAGAGCCAATTTCTTTGTAAACGTGGTTTTGCCGGATGAAGTGGGACCAGAGATCATCACCACTTTTGCCTGGTTTCCTCTCAGACTGATTTTGTTGGCTAATTCCGCTATTTTTCGATTGTGAAGCGCTTCGGCTGTTTGAATGAAATCTCTGGCCCTCTCCCGATTGAGCGCAAGGGTGTTTAGCTGAGCCACATTGGAGACTCCGAGTATTCTCCCCCATTTCTTGTGCTCTTCATATATTCCAAACAGCTTCGGTTCATCATCACGCGGCCCCAGCAGATGCGGTGTGGAAGATGGCGGAAAACGTAGTAGAAAGCCATCTTGATAAAACGTCACCGCGAAGGCTGTGAGCACACGAGTATTCTGTACTAACGGATTGTGTCGGAGAGTCAGATACTCATTGCAACGCCAAATCTTCACCACAGGGTTGTTCAATGCTTCCACCAACGGTGCCGCTGATGGAAACGGAAGGGTTTTCATATATGCGATCGCGTCGTTCCAAGAGATTACATCGGGGATTATCGCCAGCTCCTTCTTAACGAGTTCGGTAATCGCATTGTGCATGCATTCAACGTCCTCATGTTGAATCGGCCTCCCATCATCAGCGAACCGGTAGAAGAAACCATGGCCAAGCGAATGACCGATTACAATGCGACGGTTCGGGAATTCCTGCCTTGCCGCCAATTCAAATAGAAAAATCAGGGAGTCTCTGTAAACCCGAGCGCCTGTAAAACAGCCGAGTTTGATGGCTTCAATTGTCCCGTTGATTTCAAGAGTCTCCATGAGGGACATGTAATGATTGTTGAATTTGGCCACTACCACGGGCATATCACCATCAATGGGGTGACCCCATGGAATGTTGATGCATTTTATGCCCCTCGGCACCTGGACGTCTTTTCCCTCGGGCAGGATTCTCAATGTTAGAAGATTGCTCAAAAGGCTCCCCTTTATGATTTCCTGTCATTATACTCGTTTTTCAACACGATGTGGTATATTCGCGGGCTGCTGCCTATAATATCCTCACAATGCTACCGATCATCGTTGAAGACGCGTCTTTCCCCAATCCATTCGAGTCGTCTGGGAGCATATCGATGGCTTCATAAGCCCTAGATATTGGTTTTACAGCACCCTGATGGGCAGCAAAACGATTGACGGCCTGAGTTCGCGAACCATCATTTACCGGTATTCGAGGAATCCTGTGTTATACTGGGCAAGCGCTCACTGGAAACCAGGGATTGCACTTCCCGCTCACTGAGTACTCGCTCAACGGCCAATCCCTTTTCTTCACGTGTAGCTACTGACAGCGGTTCCTTGAAGCTATGCTGACTCTCATCCAGATATACTTTGACTATCGGGTATCTCGGATCGTGCCCGATATCAACAACAATTCCGATAGCGCCGCTCTTCAACTGCACATAGGAGCCGAGAGGGAAAATCGATATCGAATTGAGTAGTGCCGAAATCACCTTTTCGTCATATAGGCTGCGCATCTGCTTAAGCAACAACAGCATACTCGTATAACCATCCATACTCCCCTTATGGGGGCGGTTCGTTATCAATGCGTCATACGAACAGGCCACGGCAATTATTTTCCCAAACACGGTTATCGAATCACCTTTCAGACCCTTAGGATATCCTGTCCCGTTGGCTCTCTCATGATGCTGCCATACCCCGAGTAGAATCTCCTGAGCGAGTGGAAAGGCATTATCCTTCGTGAAAGACTGGAGCATCCTCATCCCCTGTGTCGGGTGGGTGTTGATGAGTTTCTGTTCATTTTCACTGAGCGCTGAGGATTTTTCATAAATCTGCTTGGGAATCTTCATCATGCCGATTTCATGCAAAAAGGCCGCGATGCCCAACTCAATGAGGCGGAAATTGGGTAATTTCAGGGCTTCACCAATGGAAAGAGAAAGAAACATGGATCTGACTGAATGAGTGTAAAGGTACTCAACATCATCTACAGTCAGATCGGGCATTCTAAGCATATAGGAGCGATAGTCTTTGAGCATCTGTATGCTGCTCTTCACTTTGTCCGTCAATGTAGCCATATCCAGGATATTATCGTTGTTGAAGTGCGTGTATGTCTTCATGGTGAACGCGGCGAGTTCCTCGAAGAATTTCTTTACGGTCTGACGCCCCTCATGCTCTTTCACGTTGGCATTGAGAACGGCGCCGGAAACTTCGCTCGGCGCCGTGGCCCAGGATTTTTCACTCGATACCAGCGATCCTTCTGTCCAGACTTCGGCGAAACCCCAGGTTTTCAGTTGGTTGATCAGATTCTCTGAGAGGGGGGTGTCGGCGGTGAGAAGAAGAAAAGCATCATCCAACCACATCGGGGCATTATAGTAAGCACTCGTCTTCAAATCGGCCAAAGGTATCCGTTTCTTTGTAGTCATCGTTTTTGTTGACCTCTATCTCTCACTCAACTAGACTCCTTTTCATTATAGAGGAATTTCTCATGAAATTTAAGACCATTTTCTGGACATTTAACACAGTTGCGATAACTTCCCTAGTTTTTATAGCCACGGTTTCTATTCTCATCATGAGGAAGAGCAGCGTCATGCCTCTGTGGGATAGCATGTGGATGCTGTTTCTGGCATTCCCAATCTTCATCACAGTGTTCAATTTCTATTTCATCCAGAATTGGAAACTCTTCACTTTTCTTGAGAACGAAGACAGGGCGGCATTACTGGCATGGCTCGAAGAACGCCTTTACGCCCAAGGTCGCATTAATCGCGCGTATGCCAATCTCCTGATTAACACGGCCCTCTCTGTTTCGAATTTCGACGCGATTTTCAGACTGGAGACCGAAATTCGACAACGAAAACCGCAACTATACCCCTCACTGGGAGTTTCATTGGGCATTCCGGTTCTGTTACAACGAGATTGGAAAGAAATTCGTGACTATTTTGCCCCCCTTGCGGACGATCCAAAGACCAAACGCCGTGATTGGGCTATGTGGTGTCGCTCCTTGGGACAAGGTGAGGAAGGAATAAATGAGTTTCTGGAACTTACCAACAGCCGTGATATCTCAATTCAGATTCTCTCGATTCAGGTTTTAAGTCAATACTATGAACAGCTTTCAGAGGACAAACGAAGCGAATATCGGCGTAAAAAGGGCCTTCTGAGCCGCAACCTGAAGGGTGTGAGTAGCGAACGATTACTCCAACGATCCCGGGAAGGTCACCTTATGGCGGTTGTTCTCTCATCCCGGGTAGATGAAGCAATAGAAAACCTATTCATAAACCCTGATTCCGATGGGAATTGACAGGTCGAATACCCGATGTGACAAATCGATGGCCGCGTGGTATTATCCCATTAGGATTATTATGCGCGATGAGTGGAGGCCCTCATGAATGTTCGTGTCCGCTATGCACCTTCACCAACGGGATTGCAGCATATTGGCGCTGTTCGTACCGCCCTGTTCAACTACTTCTTCGCGCGGGCCCATGGTGGGAAATTCATACTCAGGATAGAGGATACGGATCGGGGTCGATCGACGCCGGAGGCTTTAACCGATCTCTATTCAACCCTTCGATGGCTTGGTATTGACTATGACGAAGGGCCGCTCAAGGGAGGAGAATTTGATCCCTATGTACAGTCAGAACGCATAGCGATATACCGTGAGAAGGCGGCAGCGCTCGTGAGTCAGGGACTTGCCTATCCTTGTTTTTGCCTTCCTGGGCGATTAGATGCGCTGCGACTGGAGCAGCAAACCACCAAGAGTCTCATCGGATACGACCGCCGATGCCGGCCAATTCCCCACGAATCGGCCATGGGCAGGATAGAATCCGGGGAAAGCCATGTCATAAGACTCAAAATACCACTGGAAGGCCGGACTCTTTTCCATGATATCCTGCTAGGAGAGACTGGACGAAGGAACAAGGACATCAATCCCGATCCGATCATACTGAAATCTGATGGCCTTCCAACCTATCATCTGGCCAATGTAGTCGACGATCATATGATGGGAATCACTCATGTCATGAGGGCTCAGGAATGGCTTCCATCAGGCCCATTGCATATGATAATCTACCGTGCCTTTGGTTGGAATCCTCCATCGTACTGCCATCTTCCCATGGTAATGGGCAAAGACGGCCAAAAACTCTCGAAGCGTCATGGGTCGACTTCGCTTCGTGAATTCCGCCAGGCCGGGTACCTTCCCGAAGCGTTGTTAAACTATATTTCCCTACTGGGCTGGGGCTACGACGATTCGAGAGAGTTTTTCAGCATGGACGAGCTTTGCGCGCTTTTCACTCTGGAAAAAATCAAGAAATCTCCGGCCGTTTTTGATTATCGGAAACTCGCTTGGTTCAATGGTCAATACATCAGGATGAAGGAACCTGAAATTCTCAAAGCCACACTGCTTTCCATCCTTATCCAGGATGGGGTTATCAGCTCAGTACCCACCGAGGGCGAGAAAAAAATATTTGACGGCGTGTTTCCCGTTATCAGAGAGCGTCTTAAGCTGCTCAACGATGTCTCAGCGTTGCTGCGCTTTCTTTTCGAAGATCCTGGAATGGGCAATCCGGCTGATGCCATACCACCACATCTATCCGGCAGTGAAACACTCGTGTTGTTGAAAACCGGCCTGGAACTGATCGAAGGCGCATCACCAGCGCCGGATGGTACCAACCACGCCGCATCGACACGATGGGAGGAGGAGCGGGAATCCGACTTTCGCCACTGTGCCGAAAAGAATGGGTGGAAATTCGGTGTGATGCTTCAGCCGCTTCGATTGGCGCTTACCGCCAGCAAGGTGAGTCCACCCCTGTTTCCCGCAATCCGCCTATTAGGGTTGGAGGAATCGGCAAGGAGAATCCGGCGGCTGATAGAAGCACTTACCCTGGAGCGTTGAATCCAACCGGCAGTGCCGAAGATATTCGACTCCAACTTGTCTATCTCATACCGCCAATGTTAGTTTATGCCATCTGTAGCCCCTAAGGAAGCCTGAAGATGACCCAGGACACGAAAGCCAACACTGCCCGCAATGAACATGGCGCATCTATGGACCGCATCGTATCTCTGTCCAAGAGCAGGGGATTGATATATCCCTCGAGTGAGATATATGGGGGTTTGTCGGCGACATGGGATTACGGCCCCCTCGGTGTCGAATTGAAGAGAAATATCCAGGATTGCTGGTGGAAGGAAATGGTTCGTCGCCATGAGAACATCCTCGGGCTGGACGCCGCCATTATGATGCATCCGCGAACCTGGGAAGCCTCCGGACATGTGGATAATTTCTCCGATCCCTTGGTGGACTGTAAGAAATGCAAGACTCGATTCAGAGAAGATCAACTCAAAGAGATTCAAAAGGAAAAGGCCGTCGCCGATAATTCCTGCCCGGAATGTGGTGGCGATCTTACAGAAGCACGCCAGTTCAATCTGATGTTCACAACGCATATGGGTCCCGTGAAGGAATCCGGGAGCCTCATCTATCTTCGACCTGAAACCGCGCAGGGCATTTTTGTCAATTTCAAGAACATCGTTGACACCTCCCGTGTGAAAATTCCATTTGGGGTAGCACAGGTGGGTAAGGCCTTTCGTAACGAAATTACAACGAAGAACTTCATATTCCGCACCTGTGAATTCGAACAAATGGAAATGCAGTATTTCGTGAGACCGGGCGATGAAGATGAGGCATTTGAGGAATGGAAAGCCAAACGAATGGCCTGGTATATTGAACGATTGGGAATCAACCCCGAACGCCTCCGATATCATGGGCATGGCCCCGATGAATTAGCCCATTATGCCAAGGTGGCCCTTGATATCGAGTATGAGTATCCCTTTGGGTGGCAGGAACTGGAGGGTATCCATTCTAGGACCGATTACGATCTGAGACGCCATGGGGAATTCAGTGGCAGGAAAATAAACTACCTCGATCCGGAGGACAATTCCCGTTTCATACCCTATGTTATCGAAACATCATCGGGATTGACACGGAGCGTCCTGGTTGTTCTGATGGATGCCTTTCATGAACAGACCATCGGAGAGAACAAGGACGGTAGCCCCGATATTCGCACCGTTCTCCACCTTCATCCTGATATCGCGCCCGTCAAAGCCGCCGTACTGCCCCTAGTGAAAAAGGACGGCCTGGCCGAAATCGCCGCTAACATCGAGAGAAACCTCAGAGAGGATTTTTCCACCTTCTACGATCACGGCGGGGCCATCGGCAGACGATATCGTCGCATGGACGAGATTGGCACCCCCTATTGTATCACCGTCGATTACCAAACCAAAGAAGATCGTAGTGTCACATTGCGGTTTAGGGACTCCATGAAGCAGGTTCGAATCCCCATTGAGGGTATTCCAGAACGCCTGCGTCAAGAAACGCTCGGCTACAGAAGAATTTGATAGTCCCCGCCCATCACTCAGGGTATCGAGCATGTTCGTGTACAGGCACGCAATCGGCATGTTCTTCGAGGGGGTGCTTTCTCACCTTTAGAGATTCAGTCTACAATGGGCGCCGTATTCTGAGAATGAGGTATGGATTGTGGCTGATGCGTTGGACATACTCAAGGAACGGGGATTCTTCAAGCAGTGCAGCGATGAAGGTGGGCTGAGGTCCGCTATGGCCGAGGGACCGATTACTCTGTACGCGGGTTTCGATCCCACAGGTTCGTCTCTCCACATCGGACACCTGGTGCCTGCCTACGCCATGGCACACCTGCAGCGTGCCGGACATAGGCCCATCATCCTTATGGGAGGCGGCACGGCCCGCATTGGCGATCCTTCGGGTAGGAGTGAAATTCGCAAGATGATGTCCTATGAGAGCATCGATGAACACATCGTCTCCCAGAAGCCGCAGATAGCTAAGCTGGTTGACTTCGAAGGCGGCAATGCCCTCATGCTCAACAATGCCGATTGGCTCTCGGATCTGAACTACATCGATTTTCTTCGGGATATAGGTCGTCATTTCAGTGTCAACCGCATGCTCACTTTTGATGCTTACAAGCAGCGACTCGAGAAGGGCCTGTCTTTTATCGAATTCAATTACCAGCTTCTGCAGTCCTATGATTTCTTGGAACTCTACCGCAGGGAACGCTGTATTCTTCAGGTGGGTGGAGACGATCAGTGGGGCAATATCGTCGCGGGAATAGAACTGATACGCAGGATTGAGGGAATCGATGTCTTCGGACTCACTTTTCCCCTGATTACCAGATCTGACGGCAAAAAAATGGGAAAAACCGAAAAAGGAGCCTTGTACCTTGACAGCTCCCTTACTTCGGTGTATGATTTCTATCAGTATTGGCGTAATGTCCCGGACGCCGATATCGAGCGGTTCTTTCTCACTTTTACATTCCTCCCGACAGATGAGTGCCGTGCTTTAGGCTCGCCCGGAGGGGGGCAGGTAAACGCGTCCAAGGAGAGACTCGCTTTCGAGATAACTCAACTGCTTCATGGCAGTGATGAAGCCCACAGGGCCGCGGAGGCGGCCAAGGCGGTTTTTTACGGTGTGGGTGACGCCTCGGGTGTGCCCTCGACTGTTGTTCCCTTATCCACCCTCGAGAGAGGCATCAACGTCCTCGAATTGTTCGCTACTGCCAGTCTCTGTTCATCGAAGAGCGACGCGAGGCGTTTGGTTGTACAGGGGGGGGCACGGATCGGCGACAAGAGAATTGACAACCCGGAGGAGCTAATCGGCGTGGATTTCCTCATCGATGGACAGATGTTGTTGAGGGCCGGGAAGAAGCGGTATTTTCGAATTATCGCCCAATGACTGATATGGATGCTCACCATGTAAAAAACCCGCGGATCTGGACGTCGATTCCCGCGGGCGGCACACTGTTTTATGATTCCATTATCGACTTCCCCGGTTAATATCTTAATCCCGCGTTGAGAGAAATGAGCGATTTCCCGATATTCCATGCACACAGCCTCATCAGGCCCTGTGATGGGCCTGGATGCCGGCCTAGGGAGTTGGGCCCGAGCTCGATGCTTTGCCCAGATGCTTACGATGATAGGATGCCGATTCCCCTATGGCCGCATAGAGTTTTCGCGAGAGCTCCAATGCCTCTTTTCCACCAACATCGGTTTCCGATGTTATTCTCTGTATGAGGGGCTGCAATAGAAACGATACGAGCTCACGCCCATCGCTGGAGAGTATGTCGTTGTCGATTTTATCGAGTTCCTGGAGAAATTTTGATGGATCTCGGTTCTCGTCCAAGGCACGGCGTGCCCTTAACGCCCATTCCTTACCTCTGTTCGCCTGCTTCTCGAGTTCGGCAAGAGCATCCAAGATGAGTTTCAGGGCATGCTGAATTCGCCGTCGTGAATTTTCTCTAACCGCCGTGTCGCGGATGGCATCGAGACGTCGGTCAATTTCGATACGTCCGTTCTCGCGAGCCAACAGGGTTTCGATATCAATCACGGTCAGTCCGGGGATATTCCTGCCCTCAGACCCCACACGGGAGAGGCTTTTCTGGGAAGCGTCCCGAACACTTTCGGCGAACCAGGCGGCATAGACGTCCATGCGCGCATTGGTGAGCAGGACACCATGAGAGGCACTGTGTGTCATATGGGGCGAAGCATCATGCAACATGTCGAAGAAATCGTTTTCGGCGGGCCGCGTTCTATGAGAAAACAAATGGGGTCGCTCTCTTAACAAGCTGCCCGCGTAGTGAGTCCGGCCTCCGGGAAATCCTAGATCCAGTCCCCCTATTGTTATTGGATCGCAGCCCAGATAGATGGCCAGATCCCACGCCGCGGTCGCGACAGAACCCCCGGCCTTGAGTTCGCCTTCGATGCCCGCGGCGTCTTCCAGAACGGTTCCCAGGGGGAAGCGGGTTCGCGTAAGCCATGGTCGACCCTTGAGTCTCTTGAAAACACCCGGATGTGTGGCCGATTCGGCGAGAATGAGCGTCTTTTCCGAGTTTTCATCACAGCGATCGAGATGGCGTGTATTCCAGTATTGAGGATCAATCGCCGCCACGATGTCTGGGTATACGGCCTCTCGTATCATGGCCGGTAATGCCGTATCCACAGCGATGAGGAGATGATTTTCTGATAATCGCCGCAGATGGGGCAGCACATTCTCCAGTGAAGGACCACCGGCAAGCACAAGGGCGGGTATGCCGATGAAACTCTCCCGCCAGGGCTCAAGGGACAGTGCCTCATGCAGCCTCGAGACATTGACCGCGAGGTTTCTCACCCACAAACGACCGAAGCGATCGAGAGTCCGTGAATTCACCTGTCGGCGACGGGCACTTTCCACGACTGCCAGTTTCAATTCGTTGTACCATTCGGGATTGATTTTCACCGATGGCTGCCACTGAATGAGGTGAATAGCCGAGCCCACCGGTCCACCTGAGAGCAGCGATGCGATATCGCGGGGGTTACCCCCGGCGAGTATCGATACCTTCGGATTCTCCAGTAAGGGGGTAATATCGCGTACAGCCATCAGTTTGTGGGGCAATGTTTCATCGGCTTCCGCGACGACAAGGAATCGATCGGGTGCTGAACGCGTCAAGGCCTCGGCAACATAGCCCAGGCCCAGTCCGCCCAGTACCACGATGGCCACATCGCGGGGTACCGTGGCGGCAAGCTTCTCCGCCTCACGAACAGGATCATAGCGGGAATGCAGGGCGACACCATCAATTACTACTGTCGGATCACCACTTTTTGTATTCTCGATTGACCATCCCAGGGGAACATTCATCCTATCGCAGTTCCAGATAGACGCTCATACCGTCTTCTACGGGCGTTCCCGCTGGAGGGAACTGGAATACAACCCATCCATCACCATCAATGCGCCATTGTATATCGTCCCGGTTTAAGTAGGGCAGAATCATTCGCTTGGAGTAACCGGTGAAATCCGGCAATACCCGATCGAGAGGCGATGGAATCGGATTCTCGATTCTCACTTCGCCTGAATGATCGATAACGGTGTTCCCAGCCAGGGGAATGCCGAGGAGGGGTGCCAGGGATTGGGCGATATCGCCAAGCACAGGAGCCGCCGTTTGCGCGCCGTAAATATCCGTTCCCTTGGGATTCTCGAGAACAACATAGACGATTAGCTGGGGGTTTTCGGTGGGAAAGATGCCGAGTATGGAACTCAGAAACCGATCGGTACTGTACCGGCCGGTTGTCGGATCGGTAATCTGTGCCGTACCCGACTTCGCGGATATCCGCAAACCGGGTACAGCGGCTCGGCGTGAGGTACCATTGGGTGAGCTGACAGTCTGTTCCATCAGATCGAGCATGGTCCTGGCCGTTCTTGGGGAGATTACCTCTCGAATGGGAGTGCGAGGATACTCTTTTACTATGCTGCCATCGGCGGCAAGCACTTCGCTGACAATCCGTGGTTGAAGCAAGATACCCCCATTGGCGAGAGACGTGGCAGCCGCGACTATTTGGGCAGCCGATACGCCGATTTCCTGTCCGATAGCTATTGTTGGTTTACTTCTGGCCGACCATCCCGCAACGGGATTCAAAAGGCCGTGCGTTTCGCCTGATACCGGGAGTCCAGTGGGGCTTCCGAAACCGAAGTTTTTCAAGTTTTTATAAAAATCCGCGGATGAGACTGATTCTGAAGCCTGGGCGGCCGCGACATTGCTTGAGTGGATGAGAGCTTCCGATACGTTCATGACACCATAATCGGTGAGGTCTGTTATGGGTGGGATCCGGTATTGAACAAACACCTCTGGTTCGTATCCCCCCTGGGTATCGAATAGGTCCTCAAGTTTTACATTGCCGATATCGAGAAAAGTGGACCAGGTAAATACCTTGAAAACCGAACCGGGTTCATAGGCCATGGCAAGAGGACGATTCACCCGCTGTTTCCATGTTGATTCAGTGAATGTATTGGGATCATAACTCGGTCGTGATACCCAGCTGAGAATTTCCGCCGTTTGGGCATCCATCACTAAAATCATCAGCGAATCGGGAAGATGCTTCTCCCAGGCCGAATCCGCGATGCGCTCTACCAGATATTGAGCATTCATGTCCAAAGTGAGTTGAACCGTATGACCATAGATGCGATCGGTGTCTGCGGACATACGGCCTGGCGCGAGGACGCGGTTGAAGGCATATTCGATGCCGTCCAGTCCAGTGTTATCCGTTCCGACATGCCCGATGAGGGGAGCGGCCAATTCCTTCATTGGATAATGTCTACCGAGTTCTTCTTGAAGACTGATTCCCGGCAGCAAGCCCTGTTCGATGAGACTCCTAATCTTGTCAGATTGGGTCGGCGTTGCCTGCCTCCGTATATAGAGAAATCGGGAAAAGCCGTTGCCAGAAAGCATCCGTGAGATTTCATAAGGATCGGCATCCAGAATTTCCCCAAGTATGCGGCCGGTTTCCACCGAATCGTCAATCTCGGGTCGCCATGCCGTCACAGACCATAGCCGTGTTTGAAGAGCCAGGATGCGACC
>Ga0209049_1000034_pt1 | contig 24108 bp, 19 predicted proteins | sample WorMetulBAHAMAS2_FD_187398 | JGI IMG/M metagenome (GOLD analysis project Ga0209049, IMG submission 187398) | Marine gutless worms symbiont microbial communities from Max Planck institute for Marine Microbiology, Germany - Olavius ullae BAHAMAS.2... | ecosystem: Host-associated > Annelida >...
GCTTTTCGTATGACGGGAGGTTCCTCGGGGTTGAAGAGAAGGGCTTCGAGAGCCTTGAGGAACTGATCAGAACCCCACATTCCCGCGATATAGGCAGACTCCTTCCTAATCCGTTCCACCGGATCCTGAAGCAGGGCGAGGGCCGGCTGGGTGGCTTGGAGTTCATCGGCGTCCATGAGGGCTTTGAAACACGCGATACGGATATCCGGATCGGTATCATGAAGTCCCTCATGGATTTCTCGGGAAAACAGACTTATATGGGTGATAGGCAAAGAGGAGATCAAGGCGGCTCGCATCTTGGCATCAGGTGTAGCTAAAACATAGGCCGTTCGTTTCTCTAGCGCCTTGCTGTCCATGACATCCAGATAACGGGAAAATTCCTTAAAAAGATGCGCCGGCAGTAAGGGCAAATTTTCTATTATGCATTGTAGGGTGTAGTCCAGATGCCAGGCTCCCAGGGTTCTCAATGCACGTAGTCTCACTGTGTATGTGTATTGTGAACGATCTGCTTCGAGTATATCCAACACTTGTTGGAGCAAGAGGGAGGGAGAGATCCGGGTTATCACTGAAAGGAACGCATCCTCGGCCGGGAAATCAGAATCCCTGAGAAAGAACAACAGGTCTTCTCTGAAGATCGCTGCAGCATCAAGGGGGAGCCTAGGAAGTATATAATCGAGAACGACTCTGTTGTGCCTGTGTTTTCTCAGTTCGTCTCGCACCCGAGACAGGGATTTCCTGTCCCCTCTCTCGCATGCTAAATTCACCGTGCAACGGTAAAGTTCCTCCTTATCGGCATCCTGGATGGGAATATGGAAGGCGAAAACCCTATCAGTCAGTGGAGCAATTAATGAGGGATTTCCCCCCTCCATGAGAAGTTCGGCACCCAGCAATAGAATATCGATGGTATCCGCGCTCCGGATAAGCTCCAGGAATCCGCTCACTCCCACAGAGAGTGCCTTTGACAGAAGGACTTTCCTACGATTCCAATCCTCGCGATCTCCCCAATGAGCCTCTTCGAAAATCCGTTTCAACGTACCTGCTTTCTCAAGATATCTCGCTGCTGGAAGGCGCGCTTCTTTCGATGCCCCTGTCAATGCTGTTATCGCGGTATTCTCATCTTCCTTCGAACCGACTGTGAGCAAATCGATAACATGGAGCAGCTGGAGAGTACTCATCTGGGAGAGATCCAGCCTCCAGCGTTCTGGAAAGGTGCTGCCGATACGCTCCCGGGCATATTTCCTAACTTCCGGTACAGGATCGTTTAGAACTAATGCCATCAGGGATTGAAACAGATATTCACGATTTTCTGTTCTTATGTTCTGGGCCACAATGCGGCGAATCAGGGGATGGGAATCGTTGAAGCCCTCCCTCATCAGGCGGAAGGTTTGAGCATCGTTGTCGGTTAATAAGATCTGAAAGGCGAAGTATCTCACCTGCCACTCAGGATACACTGAGAGTTCCCGAAGCGCCTTTCGGCAATGTGCCAGGAGTTCACCGGCCTTATGGACATCATAAGGCCTCCCACATGCCGAAAAAGCCACTTGCCTAAGAAGGTGAATTCCCTGATCCTCCTTGAGCATGGCTTTGAAAACCCGGGCAATGGATTGTTCATGGAGAGCGACAAGGAAAACCGAGAATGGTCCCTCCCCCGATGAGAGAGTGAGCAGTCTCCGAGCCTCTTCAGCGTTCCTGTGTCGCTTGAACCTACGGATAAGATGGTCACTAAGCTCAAAAAAAACGACAGCCTGATCGCCCTTTCGACGAATCAACGCTTCGATGAGTGATGGTCTGGAGAGCAGTTCGGCCGTCATCTCTGGATTTCTCTCACCGCGAATCATGGTGAGTTCCGCCATCCGCATTATGCGCGCCCGCCTGATAATGAAAACAATCAGATACGAAAGAAGCAATAGCAGGCCCATCGCAATAAGCAGCGGATATGAGGGAGAGAAGCTGACGATTTTCTGTATGGAGGCAGGGATATCAATCATGTTTCATAGATAACATAGCTCTTTCCTAACAGCGACGCTGGGAGTTCCATGTCTTCCGCCTTACATCAATCACCCAGAGACTACGAGGAACTTGATAAACCCTGCGTGCGCTGTGTATGCGAATACAAGCATCATCCGGAGAGTATCTATATAAGCCAGACATCTATTAGAACCAAAAGCACTTCCATCACAACGACTATACGTCGTTAGGGGCCGTTATTGAAGCAGCGAAAATCTGCAAGCTCTACTCGGCTAATAATCCCATCATCGTATCAGGGCCAATCACATGTATCAATAAAGTCCTAGCATCATAGCCGGTTTCCATTACAGATTATGTATTTTCGAGAATAAACCGCCTATGGGCATCTAGAGATAACTCAATCATATATATCCCTTGAGCTCGCTGATTGCCGGAAAAGACTTGAGCTTCGCGATCGCCTTTTCCTGAATTTGTCTTACCCGTTCGCGGGTGATACCCAGCATCTTCCCTGTTTCCTCCAGGGTAAGCGGGCCTTCGCCTGCCAAACCGAAGCGCAGTTGAATGATTCGTTTTTCCCTCTTGTTTAGCTGATCGAGTACATTGCTCAAGGTATCCTGGAGGGAGGAATGAAAGACAGAGTCCGCGGGTTCTAAGGAATTCTCATCCTTAATCAGTTCGGAAAGCTTGGTAACATGCTCATCATCCACTGTCGTATCTAGACTCGCCGTCTCCTGCGAAAGCTGAATGATGCTCTTGATTTTGTCTTTCGAGACATTCATGTAGTCTGCCAATTCAATCTCAGTCGGTTCACGTCCGAGATCCTGTGTGAGTTGCTTGGATACAAAGAAGGTTTTCTTGATTGTATTGAGCATGTGAATGGGTATGCGGATGACGCGTGCCTTATCGGCAAGAGATTTGATGATGGCCTGGCGAATCCACCATGTCCCATAGGTGGAAAAACGGCAACCACGTGTGTAATCAAACCGCTCCACTGCTTCGATGAGGCCGATATTCCCCTCATCAATAAGGTCGAGAAGACTGATCCCCCGATTCTGGTATCTCTTCGCTATGGAAACGACGAGCCGGAGATTGGACTTAATCATCAGATTCTTCTGCTCGAACAGCAGTTTCTCTGTTCTCGACCACTTGTGTTTGAATAGATCGGCATCCTCGACACCGCGTTCCCTTTCTGTCTCATATTCAGCCATTTGGGCCTTGAACTCGGAAATTTTCTGACCAATTTGCTGTTCCTGTTCAATGGTGAGCAGAGCGTACGTTGAAATCTGTTTCAGATACAGAGCAAGGGGATCGGATTCTGAATGGAGCTCATGAGCATCCGCGCCACCGGAAAGAGCGCTGGCATCATCGATTTCAGACATGACTGCTCCATAAAATCAGCCGCGAGGTGCCTTGGCGGGGGAAACCGGGACTCCCTCCCGGAATACTGAAAAGATCATATCAAGCTTATCGCCCCCCGGTCCCGATGGGCCGAGACGCCCAATGCGACTACCGGCTGTTACAGTTTGGCCAACATTGACAAAGAGGTCTTTGTTGCCGCCGTAGAGATAAATATATCCATTTGAGTCCACAAGGACAACATGACCGAAACCACGGTATGGGCCGGTCCACACGACATGTCCCCGGGCAACGGCATGAACGTAGCTTAAGGGTTCGGTTTCGATGCTTACACCGGCGAGTTTGCCCTCGAGCGGCTTCATATAGCCCGCGACAGGCCACCATGGAACATCAGAAACCACGGATGATAGACTGCTTTGACTTCCTACGCCAACAGTGATACGCTCAGCGGGGGGAGCCAGGCGCTCGATTCCCTCCCTAGCGACAATGAGGGTTTCTCCTATTCTTAGAACGTCCGATGTTTCGCGAGCGTTCATCGTGAGCAGTGTGTCAACATCGAGCTTGAAGCGTTTCGCAATCGAATAGTAAGTATCGCCTTTCTTAACCATGTAGCGCTTCTCCCCGGATTGGGGAGCCGGTATGCCGGGAATCACAAGTTTAGTACCGGAACGCAGCCCTGATGGATTGCTGATACCGTTTCTTGCCAGCAATACCTCGAGGGTAACGTCGTACTTCCGTGCCAGGGAATACAGGGTTTCACCCTTTGCTACGACGTGTATAGAATCCGCAAAAACTGTGAGAGCAGAAAAGATGGTGAGAATGAAAACCGATAAAAACAATCGCGAGTTGCCCGCCATACGTCTAAATCATCGGTATATCGAAGCTATGGATGAAAACTAAGAAGTGTTTCTATCAAAATATGCGTTCCTCAGCTTCAAAAAACCCGATGATTGCCAATGCTCAAGGCTCTTAATAGGGAATATTGTCGGGCTGGTCAGATTTGAACTGACGGCCTCCTCGTCCCGAACGAGGCGCGCTCCCTCTGCGCTACAGCCCGTTACCGCGAAGTGATTAGGGAGTGAATCCGCTATCACTGGTCTGAAGGGTCGATGCGATCATCTGCATCGGCCACCTTCGAGCCGGTGAAACAATACAGAAAACCCGAAAGAGCGTCAAGCAAGTGAGTGTTCAAGTTGACGCCGTTTTCCTGGTATGTTATTTTTCATTCGAGTTTTACTCAATCACAGTGCAGCGCTTCAAGCTATGGAAGGTTTCATGTCACCAAAGAACAGTCAAAGCAGATTTCAGGGCGAAGCAAAGACTGGGAACAAGGCATTCAAGTACATCGGTTTGTTCATTGTTGGTCTCGCTCTCATCGGCTTGGTTTTCTCATCAGTCTACTCAGGAGTACGGGGGGGCACCAACAGTTTAGTGTTTGGACGATATGGCAACAGGGCCATCCGATACACCCCTGATAACTCCTTCGGCCAGGCGGTCAGCGATTCCATGGCGGCATTCAATCTCAATGTTGATAACAATAGCAGTTACTTCGAGAACATCCGGTATTTCGTATGGCGAGATGCATTCCTATCCAACGTTTTCAGTACCGCCATCGCCTATCATGTGGAAAAAAGTGGTTATGAACCATCTTCTCGGGCCATTGATCGCCGAATTATCCAATCAGGTCCTTATCGTACAAATGGTGAGTTTGATGAAGAGAAATATCTGGCGGCGCCTAAGGCCACAAGGGAAGCGAATCGGGAAAGTGTACGTGAGCAGCTCATCCTTACCACATGGAAAGAGGATGTTCTTCAGAATCAGTACCACTCCAAGGGTGAACTGGACTTCCTCAAGAACATGAGGAATGAGGAAAGCTCTTTCGACTACATCAGTATCCCCTTTTCCGATTTTCCCGAAGAGAATGTAATCGACTATGCCCGGACTCATTCTGAACTATTCGTCAGGCTACCGGTGAGCCGGATGACACTTAGCGATGAGGAAGTAGCCGATGAAGTTATTCGCCTTTACAATGAGCGACAGTTGGAGTTGAACGCCTTTGCCGATTTAGCGGCTCAGTATTCACAAGACGCGTATGCGGAGGATGGCGGCAGCATGGGCGCCGTAGATTACTACCAATTGACAGAATTGATAGGAACTGAAAACGCCGACACGGTTTTCGCTTCCAATGAGAGTGAAATCGTCGGTCCATTCAATACCGATTATGGGGTAATGGTTTTTCGAATCGATGGCGCACGGCAATTGACTAAAGCGGAGGAACGGATTGATGATGTGCGGGCCTACATGCTGCAGAATGAAGTTGGACTCGTCGAGGATACATTGATTGCCCGCGCTGAGGAGCTGAGGCTCGAAGTTCTCGCGTCAGAATCCTTCCATTCGGTAATGGAGTCAGAGGGAATCGAAGTTACAAGGACACCGTTTTTTCCTGTGAACTTCGGTGCCGACGGCCTTATCGCCGGGAGTCCCGAGTCTTCTGACGACCCCATTCTCAGTGGTAGCGCTTCCTCAGAGGAATTCTGGGGAAATACCATCACCCTGGAGAACATTGGTGATGTTTCACAACCTGTTATACTGAACAACGCGGTCGTTCTTCTCTCGTTAGCATCTTCGCAGAAGAACAACGAAGTTCCCGCCAACTGGAATCTTCTTGCGGATTACGAAATCGCCCGATCCCGGGAAACCGAATTCAGAGCAGTGCTCACCAGTTCGGATTCTAAGCTATTTGTTGACAGTTTTCAAGCGACATACAATCGAATTTTCAGGAGCCAGGGATAACATGCAGTTCCGGCACATTCATAGGTGAACGTCAAAACCAGTATTGAGGATACTGGTCAGGGACTCACCATAAGGAGCGGAAACAGATATCTTTATTCCCGATATCAGCCGGAGAAACGGCCGAATCTCTTGGCCACGCATGCCCCGCTTGAACACCGCTGCATCTATTATATTCCCTCACCCCTTTTTGGTTATGGCCTGAGAGCATTGGCCGAGCGAATACCGGAGGATTCCATCATTCTGGCCATCGAAATTTCTGAGAAAATGATGGCTCTTTGTTCAAGACATATACCGAACGATATAATTGAGCATCCTCGTTTGATACTCGCCTGTCTCTCGGATCGCCAGGCCCTGCATGCGCTGTTTTATCAGCTAGGTCCGTGGAAGTATCGCCGTATTAGGCGACTCGATCTTAATGGCGGCACGGAGCTCAATCCTGAGATTTACAATCAGCTATCCGATTTTCTGTTGGAAGACCTTTCCACCTATTGGCGTAATCGGCTTGCCACCGGTCGTCTGGGACGACAATGGATTAGGCATATCTATGCCAATTTGGCAGCCATGGAAAAAGGCGGAATCGATTTTCGCAGCTTTCAGCATTATCACATTGCCGGAATACCGGTTGTAGTTGGCGCCGGACCATCTCTGGAAAAATCATTGGAATTCTTAAGGAAATGGAGATCTCATCTGTGGATACTGGCTACGGACACGGCTGTATCGGCACTATCCGATGCTTGTATCAGGCCTGATGCCATCTCCATATTGGAAACACAGTCTTGGAACATGCTGGATTTACACGGAATGAAACTCACTGAGATTCCTCTGATTGCCGACATCAGCGCCTATCCACCATCGCTTGAGCAGACAGGAGGTGTGTGCTACACCGTGTCATCGAGTTTTGCAGAACTCGAATTTCTTAAAAGAATTGCCGATACGGAACTTGCGCCTTTCCCAATTCCACCCCTTGGATCGGTGGGTCTGGCGTCCGTTGAAATCGCACTGAACCTACGCAGCGATCATCTGCCGTTATTGCTCACTGGACTTGATTTCGCGTATCAACCAGGAAAATCGCACTCCCGAGGCTCTTCGTCTCATCGTTGGCAGTTGGCGGCAATAGATAGGCTGAACCCACAACCCGGATGGGAGGCGTGTATGAATCGTCCACGGCTGTACCGATCCGATGCCCGTGGAAAGAAGCTGAACACCGACAGCGTTCTCGATGGCTATGCGAGTCTGTTCAAGGACAGATACGCCGATCTAGGCCGCTTATTCGTCCTCGCACCCGCTGGTCTGGATCTTGGAGTCCCAATAATCAGCCTTGAAGACGCAGAACGTTTGCTCATCGAAACTCCCGATATTCCAAATCCTGTCAATACGACGCCTCATCATTCCCAGTTCAGTCCAGTGGATTATCGAGGCGGCGCTTCACAGTTTCTCGATGATGAAGAGAATCGCTTGAAACAAATAATAGAGTCATGGGATGAGTATATGATTCATGGGAACAATGAGAGCGCATTGATGGAATCTTTGAGCAGGATGGATCAGATTTATCTGGACTTTCCTGATGAGCCGCCCCTGCCCAAAAACGAACACTCATTTCTTGTAAGAGCGGCTGACCGAAGTCGGCGTCTGCGGCGCTATATTAAGCGAACGCGTCAGGTGTCAACATCGTTAGTTCGAAGCACCGATAGAAACGCTGACTGAGGTAATTCGACATTCCCCACCTTTTTCATTCTCTTCTTGCCTTCTTTCTGTTTCTCCAGGAGCTTGCGCTTCCTGGAAATATCACCGCCATAGCATTTCGCGGTGACATCTTTGCGCAATGCGCTGATTGTTTCCCTCGCGATGATGACACCACCGATAGCTGCCTGAATTGGTATTTTGAACTGCATTCTGGAAATTTCCTCTCGCAGTCTTCTGCATACCTGTCGACCACGCCGCTGAGCATTCTCACGGAAGACGAGTTGGCTCAGGGCATCGACGGGTTCAGCGTTCACGAGAATATCCATCTTCACGAGATCTGTCTTATGGTAATCTGTCACATCATAATCGAAAGAGGCATAGCCCCGACTCACAGATTTCAGCTTGTCATAGAAGTCGAAAAGCACCTCCGCAAGAGGCATATCATAGACAAGTTCAACCCTCTTCTCGTCGAGGTAGGTCATATTCTTCTGAACACCCCGCTTGTTCATACACAAACTCATCAAGGAGCCTAAATACTCAGTGGGTGTAATGATGGAAGCTTTGATGTAGGGCTCCTCAGCCCCTTCGATGCTGCCGGGATCGGGGAACTGGGACGGATTGTCTAAGAAAAATGGTTCACCGCCCTTGGGTATGATGCGATATCGAACAGACGGGCTGGTTAATACGATGTTAAGGCCAAATTCCCGCTCCAAGCGTTCCTGTACAACCTCAAGGTGGAGCAAGCCCAGAAAACCACATCGAAATCCCAAACCCAAAGCCGCAGAGGCATCCTTCTCCCATATCAGGGAGGCGTCGTTAAGCTTGAGCTTGTCCAGTCCCGTATGCAGTTCCTCATACTGATTGGTATCCACCGGGTAAATCGAAGAGAACACAACCGGCTTCACATCCCGGAATCCTAACAGACTCTCCTTGGCAGGTTCCATGGCGTCCGTAACTGTATCGCCCACTCTGATTTCCGAGATCTTCCTGATACCAGCAATGAACCAGCCGACATCACCGGTCGCAATGAAACCTGTCCGTTTCAAGCTAATAAGGAAATCACCAGCTTCTTCAACCTTGTAATCTAGACTTCCGGCCATCATACGAATAGTCTGCCCTTCCTTCAACATGCCTTCAAAGACTCTGATATGGATGACAACACCCCGGTAAGCATCATAATGAGAATCGAAAATCAATGCTTTCAGAGGCAAACTACTATCGCCATTGGGAGCGGGGATATACTTCACTAGAAAGTTCAACAGCGCCGGCACTCCCTCACCGGTTTTCGCTGAAATCAGCATGGCCATGTCAGCAGGGAGCCCCAGATCGTGTTCAATTTGATGGCGTACCATCTTTACATCGGCGCTGGGAAGGTCTATTTTATTCACAACTGGAATAATTGTCAGATTGTGCTCCAGGGCCATGTACATGTTGGAGAGAGTTTGGGCCTCCACTCCCTGTGAGGCATCAATGAGGAGCAGAGCACCTTCGCAGGAACTGATGGCACGACTCACCTCGTAGGCAAAATCCACATGTCCGGGGGTATCAAGCAAATTGAGGCGATACGTTCTCCCATCATCCGCGAGGAAACTGATCGATACGGCCTGGCTCTTTATCGTGATTCCCCGTTCCTGCTCAATATCCAATGAATCGAGCATCTGATTGTGGAAGTCTCTATCCGAAACTAAATCGACATGTTGGAGGAATCGATCGGCAAGGGTAGATTTGCCATGATCGATATGAGCGATGATGCAGAAATTTCTGATGAGCGACTGGTTTTCTGCCATGGCCGGATTATAACGGCTGCTCTTCACCGTGTCGACGAAGCATAGGGAAAGCGAATAACGCTAAAAAACCGTGTCGACATTCAGAAATGAGGCGAGTTGGATGGCCGAATCGAGAAAACCCGCTTTGCGACCTTTAAGGACGAGTTGGATGGCGAGAACATCATATTCTTCATCATGTATCCACCTACGCAAACTGAAACTATCCCCTACTGAGAAGCTGGATTCATCGGCGATAGAGCCTGGCAGAACCGAAATAACACGGTAGTTCTGCCTCATACCAAATCCGCTTATTCTCTCGACAACCAAACCAAAAAGAGGAGTAAGAAGATGCTCTCGGGCATCCCTGGCCAATGCCGTCCGAAGCGGGATTTCCGGGCGAACACCCAGAGTGACAATGCCCTCATGACTCTCTCCCTCACGTTCCCATGTCAGCCTGACAATAGTAGCGGGCATGTGGGATATTAGGTGCTGCTGAAAAGCCCGTATCTCAGTGAATTCGAGTCCATCAATGGTTGTAATGATGTCGCCCTGCTTCAAACCGGTATCCGCCGCCGGAGAACCCGGAACAACATAGGTGATTTTTATGCGCCCACTCGTATCCCAGGCTGAAACTCCAATCCATGGCAACTTCACCTGACCGCCGTCATAGAGCGACGCGAGCATTCTCTGGACATAGAAACCGGGTATGGCAAAATTGACTCCATCATAGTTTTCAACTCCCGCAAAAACAACGCCGATCACCTCGCCATCTTGATTCAGCAGTGGTCCACCACTGTTACCTGGATTGATGGGTACATCAATCTGCAATGATTCGGCTAACGGCTGAATCGATCGAGCATAGGCGGAAACAGTGCCCGAGCTGAGTGTGCGTGTAAGACCACCCGGAGAACCGATTGCATTCACTCGGGAACCGAGCACCGGGCTGTTCTTCTCTGAAAAACTGAAAACATAGGGCACTTCTATTTCCGTTTTCAACAGAGCCAAATCGAGGTTCCGCTCCCAGCCTATCACCTTCGCAGGGATTCTCTCCCCTGATTCGTCGTCAGTTTTTATATACAGGCGCGAATATCCCTGATAGGTCGGATCAACTTCACTCTCAATAACATGATAATTGGTGAGCAGATACCCTTGAGGATCAACGAAAAAACCCGATCCTATTCCCCGGTCCGGAATGCCCACATTTCCAACAAGCTTCATCCCACGATTCACCCATACCGTAACCGTTCCACGTACCAAAGTCGGGAGCAATCCGGGGCTTATGGAATCATCATCACCCCTGAGTTTCGCGGCAACCGTCCGATGCCCCAACGCTTCCATCCTGACAGCCAAATTGGAACGAATTTCCTCATCCAGTCGCGAAATGTCCAGATAGGATTGAATCAACGACGCGGCCGCCCCGCTTTTCTGGTTCTCAAGATAGTAATCAATACCGAGAAGGAATAGATCTTCTTCGGTAACTCCGGCGCTTATAGAATCCTCACCGAGAGCATGGAATGAACGTAAATAAACCAGAGATCTTCGCCAATCACCGTCGGCCTGTGCGGCATTCCACTCCCCAATCAATCCATCAAGGACCATATTATAGTAGTGGCTTCTATGAGCTCCTAATTGCTTGTTGCTATGGATTAAGGAGAGAGCCTTCAAGTTATCACCATTTGCTATGAGCTTGTCGATATGCTCTTTCGAATATATCTCGGTGAGATTCTCATCAAAAGATGGTTCAGGAACAGAACGGCATCCCGGAACAAGTAACAATGTCATTATCAACAAGAGCATCGATATCGAATAGGCATGTTTAATCAGTGTGACTTTCGACATATCCGTGCTCTCATCAGTATTCCCAAGGTGCCCAGTCCGATGTGGTCCAGGCCATCAAATCCTCAATCCTCGCCTGGTTGAACTGAATTTTCTCCACATTGACTGTTCCATCGGCGAATCGAAATCGACGAATATCAATCCAACGATCCGCATCGATATCCCAAACCTGGGTTTCTAAATACTTCCCCAGGGCCCAGTCTTTCAGATAGGTAGGCGTTCCTTTTAGTTGTGGATCCCATGCCACTCCCACCAAACCGCCGTTTTCATATCTTTCATAAAGCTCCCAAATCCGACGCTGGGGAAACTCTACATCGGCTCGAAAAGATATGCGGCCCGCAATGGGAAGTCCTTCAGAATAAATGATTTCTCTTAGCCAAAAAGGCTTATCCTGAGCCCCTTCAGGGTACTGACGTTCGATTGCACGAAGGGGATATCCTTCCGCGAGGAATGTGCGGGCCTCGGTCACGATTTCTTTCTCGGGATCCCTGAGCGTGACATTCGCCATGCGCGCTTCGCTCCATAATTCGCTTTCACGCCACTGTGGGTAATGCAATGGTTCGAGATACCCATCATTCTTGGAAACCGCCCACTGGAAGCCGCCAGGGGATAGGCTCAGATCCACACGGAGATTCTTATCAACCCGCGAAACGGCGAGCAAGCGTGGGTACTGGCCGGATTCATAGGTAAGTGTCATTTTTCCCTCGTCAATACGGATGTAGAGGGGTTCTCCTCCCTCGTAAGCGATTTCCCACTCATAGGACCCATCTTGATTCTCATCAACGCGGCGGAATTCAGGGCGCCCGTTAACCAGGCGCAGAATTTCTTCATCATAGCCGTCATAGTTAGAATCGGCACTCAGAGTACCGGTGTAGTCTGCGAGTTCTTCTTCCCCCCCCGCTTGGGAAACTCGGCGAAGATAGGCCAAATCGCTTCTGAGAAATGCCGGAATCTGAGCGTCACTCATGGGCGTCGCATGAGGACTGTTCAGGTTATCCAAGGCGTTCAGAAGCTCCTTCGAAAGGCGGTCGATTAACACCCTTGAATCTGTCACCTCGATATGGCCCGAAAGCAGCCATGGAATAAGCGCGTTGGTCAACTCCCCTCCCCAGCGCTCCCAGGCGGAATCCAAGGTGTTAAGAGCCCAATCATCTTTCGCGGCCACCGCCAAAGCGCGGAACGCAGGCAAGGCGCTCAACGAGAAGGGAAGATGCAGACTCTCCAGCACCTCCGCATCCTCTGTCAATGCCTCCCCTCTTTTCGCGAACAGCGCCGCATCCTCATAAAAACCCAGATATAATGCAGCACGGCCCGCCGCGTAAAGGAGGGCCGGATCGTCCTGATGACCGGCAGGCCAACGCCGATAGCGTTTCAACAGTTCCCGGTATTCTTTTAGGCGAAGTGCCTGAGTCGCCCATAACCTAGCACGGACTTCGAAATCAATCAAATCACCAGGCGCACCGGATGGATTACGATCATCGAGAGAGCGAGTGAGCAAAGCATAAGCACGGCGTATCGGCGATTCTGTGGGATATCCCTTAAGAAAAAGAAGTGCTTCGAGATAGAGGGCATCACGCCCAGGAGGCTGAAACTCTCCCGCAATACTGATTGCCGCAGCGGCCCCTTCGAGCTCGCTGATCTCAGGGCTCTCAGTGCTGAGAATTTCCGATGCCCGCTCCAGCCACAGCCAGGCAATGAGCGCATCCGACGATTGGGCTTCCTGTGTGTATCCCAGCGATATACTGACAAGAACGAGTGCGCATAACAAGAGCCGTCGAGAACAGAGCCATTTCCCCAATCCAGAGAATAGACAAAAGAGATCCCTGAGATTCACCACGGTTTCAGTATTCTCATGATGAACCGCTCTCCCGATTCTCAAGTTTCGGAGTGAGGTCCTCCTTCTTCCCTGCTATATCAGCTTCATGACGCGGTTCTGTATCTTCTCCACGCAGCGGGTGTTTTCCACCTGAGTTCTGTACATGCTTCGATTCACCAGAGAAATCCTCTGTTTCTTGGTGAGATTCCCGCGACGGCTCTAAGCCCCATACGCGCCGGATATCACTGTCATCGAGTGTTTCCCTATCGATGAGCGCATGCGTTAACGATTCCAAGCGATCCTTATTGTTCAAAAGAATATCCCGGGCGGTTTGGAGAGCGTCATGGAGCATATCGTGAATCATGATATCAATTTGGCGAGAAGTATCATCAGAATAGTCGGCATGTTGAGCAATCTCTTTCCCAATAAAAATCGGCTCATCGGATCCGCCAAACGCGACAGGACCAAGAGAACTCATCCCCCATTCGCATACCATCTTCCTTGCTAAATCCGTAGCCTGCCTGATGTCATTCTGCGCGCCGGTTGTAATTTCCCCGTAGATGAGTTCCTCAGCCGCAAAACCGCCGTACAATATCACCAAACGAGCCTTAAGCCAGCCGATGCTCCGGCTGTACTGATCTTTCTCCGGCAAACTGAAGGTGACACCAAGGGCAGCACCCCTTGGAATAATTGTCACCTTATGAACAGGGTCGACATTCTCTTGGAAATAGTGAAGAAGCGCATGTCCTGCCTCATGATAGGCCGTCTTTTTCTTGTCTTCCTCACTCATCACCATGCTTCGCCTGGCTACGCCCATGAGTATTTTGTCCCGGGCCTCTTCGAAATCCACCATGGCGACCTTCTTCCTTCCAGCTCTCCCGGCAAATAGCGCCGCCTCGTTAACAATATTGGCGATATCGGCCCCAGAAGACCCAGCGGTAGCCCGGGCGATAAGGGAGAGTTTCACATCAGAATCCAGGACGATTTTGCCTGAGTGAATCTTCAGAATTGACTCCCGTTCCCGAATATCCGGCATGCCCACTACTACCTGACGATCGAAGCGCCCCGGACGCAAGAGGGCCGGATCGAGAACATCCGGACGGTTGGTGGCGGCGATCATAATAACGCCGCTGTCCGTATCGAATCCATCCATCTCAACGAGCAGCTGATTGAGGGTCTGCTCCCGTTCATCATGACCTCCCCCATAGCCCGCGCCCCGGGTTCGGCCAACGGCGTCAATCTCATCGATAAACAAAATACATGGCGCGTTCTTTCGACCCTGCTCAAAAAGATCCCGGACACGACTTGCGCCCACGCCGACAAACATTTCAACAAAATCCGAACCGGACATATGGAAAAAAGGAACGCCTGCTTCACCGGCAACGGCTCTGGCAAGCAGGGTTTTACCGGTACCAGGCTGACCGACGAGTAGCACACCTTTGGGAATTTTCGCACCAAGCCGCGTAAAACGCGCGGGGGATTTGAGAAATTCCACCACCTCCTCCAATTCGTACTTGGCTTCGTTCTGACCGGCCACATCGGCGAACGTCACACCCTCCTTGCTGATATCGTAACGCTTGGCCTTACTTCTTCCGAAGGTGAGGGCATTTTTTCCACCCCCTTGTAGATTGCGATACATCCAGATGATGAACCCGAAAAGGAGTAAGACGGGCAAGGACTGGAGGAGAATCGAACCGAAGGAAACTCCACGACTATCGCCAGTAAGCAGTACCTGACTCTCCTTGAGAGCAGGTAGAAGTGTATCATCGAAGTAGGGTATGATTGTGCTGAATTTCACTCGGCGATTATCACTGTCATATCGGCGTCCACGTATTTCTCGCATGTCGAGGATTGTTACCGAGTCGATATTTCCCATCTGAAGCTCCGCGATGAATTGCGAATAGGGGATATCAACGGCGCGGCTGTTCCTGGAAACCAGCATGAAAAGGGAAAACAGAACAATGAGCCCAAGCATCAGAAAGACGGCCGATCTATTGTCCATATTGAATTTAGACTTATTGTCGTTTTTGTCCGGCATCAACTTCCTCTTTCACTCGTACTATAGAAATATAGACAAATTTCCTGCCATTGTCATGGTTTCCCAGCACGGTGCATAGCGCATCACCTGGCGAATCGGATTGTTGATCACCGCTGAAACCACGACTTATCAGCATCGAATTCGCCCTAATGGACCTCTTCATCCTGTCAAATTCAAGCACTAAAGGCCAACCTGTATCTAGAGTGATCGCTTTGGATTCGTCATTTCTTGGGACCTCGAGAGTTGTCACCCGAACAAAAAACCCACCTAGATTCGCCGAATAAACGGGGTTCACATCCTTTTCATCGAGTATGAGACGCCATTTCAGTCTAGCGGGCGCACCCAGCAATGAATCCCCGCACGGCAAGTTATCGATGGCTTTAACAGCTTCCCTTTGCCCCTCGGTGGCCACAATCATGCGATTTCGACATGTCAGGGCTAACTCGGGACTATTCCAATCCCTCCCTTCGTTCACGGCCTTCCGTGCCGCCTTAAGAGCACGCCAGGAAAATCTCCTATCAGGAATTCCCGATACATCAAGACGATTAAAGGCATCCCAAATCGCCAGTGCCTGAGAATACCCTGTGGCCTGCTTCCAATCGGATTCCTTCCAACTGATCCTTCCGACAATCGGCTTATCCGCCTTCATCGCGGCCTCTGATTCGACAGGCCATTCGCCTCGAAGCGCTGAGTGCTCGGGCAGCTCCACCGACTGCGCCCAACGAAGAGTTTCCACCGCTTCAAGAGACCGCTCACCCAAGCTATCCAGTGCCGCGGGCCATCCGGGGAAGATTTCTGTCATTAGTGGAATGAGTTCATTGCGGAAGCGGTTTCTCCGGTATGAGTTTTCAGCATTGCTGCTATCTTCAACCCACGAAACCCCACGTTCAATCAGGTAGTCACGGAGTTCTTGCCGTGAAAAACCAATGAGCGGCCTGCATATGCGCCCTGCCAGCTCTCGAATCCCCACCAAACCCTCAAGCCCCGAACCCGCAAGCAGCCTCATGAAAATGGTTTCAATTCTATCCTCTGCGTTATGGGCGTAGAATATCCAATGGGCCCCAATCTCATCAGCATAGCGTCTAAGAAGATTGTGCCTGAGAGTTCTCGCCGCCTGCTCGACTCCTCTGCCACGTGTGGATCCGATGCAATCATCCCTCGCGGGCTCAAGAGTCCGGAATTCTATCAACCTCCGGCGGCATGCGTTTTCACATAGTTGACTTTCGAATTCCTCCTCTTCTAAACTCCGAATACCGTGAACTACGCGGGCCGCGGCGACTCTCAGTGGATAAGTACCATGGGCTTGATGGAGTAAATCCAGAAGAGCCATCGAGTCTCCGCCTCCAGAAAGAGCTACTAAGCAGCTATCGTTCCTCGTTAACCCCAATTTTTCCAAAGCCTTGAGGAAGCGGTACTCAATCCTCATCCTGATGATCTGATTTCCGAATAGATTTGTTCCAATGGCTGAAAGGCGAGTTGTTTCAATACCGCCGCCACACGCATACAGCATCGCTCTATGACGATGGAATCGGCGCCTTGTGATTCGCCGAGCACATGCTCTAGCACCGTGGTTCCAGGATATGGGCGCCCAACACCGATATACACGCGGTGAAAATCGCCCGACCCGAGATAATGGATCAGGGATTTCAGCCCATTATGGCCCGCGTCTCCCCCCCCCCTCTTCAAGCGGCACTTACCTGGCTCCAAATCCATGTTATCCACAACAACAAACAAGTTCTCCGGACTGAATCGGAGATGCCGCCTCAATGCGGGCAGAATTTTCCCGGAACGATTCATGAATCCTGAGTACCTGATGAGAAACAGCGGGGGATACTCACTGCTCCCTGGCAGAGCGGCATATGAATAAGAAGCAAAAAACCGCTTACGAAAAAATGCCGAGGGCTCTCTCATCATCATGTCAACAACCTGATACCCGACATTGTGCCGAGTGAACTCATATCGTGCGCCCGGATTGCCCAATCCCATGACAACGAGAGATGATGTGTATTTACTCCTCTTCAGTGTCCAATGCTTCTTCTGCGACGCTTTCGTCGACAATCTCGTCACTTTCAACTTCCTCAACGATTGCCTTAGAATGGGTAATGACAGCTATCGTGAGTCCGGCATCGACACGAACCTCGACATTTTCGGGAATTGTCATGTCGCTGATATGCACTGAATCACCAATATCCAGATTCGAGATATCAACCGCAAAGAACTCAGGCATATCCTTGGGGAGACAGACAACTTCCACGTGTTCGATTTTTTGTTCCAATATGCCGCCCTGGCGAACTCCGATGGAATGACCATCGAGATGCACCGGAACCATGGTGGTCAGTTTCTGCCCTGCATGAATCGCGTAAAAATCGATGTGTTTTGTCATGCCGCTGAGGATATCACCCTGCGTCTCCTTGATAAGAACATCGTGGGCGGCTTTGTCGATTTTCAGATTGACAATGGTATTGCCTGAAAGGTGTTGAAAGTGTGTATTCCATTCCTTGGCGTCGACACTCAGTGTCTTGGGTTCACCCTCTCCATAGAGAACTGCGGGAATTCTGCCGCTTCTGCGAATTCTTCGGGCGGCTCCCTTATTGGAAGCTATGCGCTTCTCTACAACCAATTCCATACTATCCATGTGTTTATCGCTCCTCCGTTATGAGGGAAATCTAGTAGCTAGGACGGCAGGATTCGAACCTGCGAATGCCGGGATCAAAACCCGGTGGCTTACCGCTTGCCGACGTCCTATCGAGTTTGTGCGTGCTATGGGGGCTATCCACCATCTACTCGGTTTCATCATCATCCAATTTCTCATATTCCGCCAGTATTCGTTCCTGCAAAATGGTTCTGAAAGCCGTATTGATAGGATGAGCTACATCCTTATACTCCCCGCTCTTTATCTGGCGACTGGGCATTGCGATAAAAACACCATTCTCACCCTCGATAATCTTTACATTGTGGACAACGAATGAATCATCAAATGTAACGGTAACATAAGCCTTCAGTTTTCCGCTGGAGCTCACTTTCCTGATGCGGATATCAGTAATGTCCATGCCGACCTCCTGAAGCGCTTACAGAGATAGCATTATAGTAGCGCCGGTGTCGACAATCAAGTGCTTAATTCATCAGGCCGCGGCACTCAAGAAAATCTATCGCATCAGGACGACATCGACAATAAGACCGTTCGACTTTCAAAAGACCGAGTTTGACTCAAACCAGCGCTCTTCCAGAGCATAGAAATTCCGAGCATCAGAATCCATCAAGCTGACAACAATTTCACCCCCATCAATCATCCGCCATGAACTCTGCTTCGATCGCTTGGCTCCCCCTCGCGTCGCGATTCCCATATTGGTTAGCTTCTCCTTGAGTGCGACACTCAAACCCTGCATATGGACATGACTCGTCACCGTTCCGATAATCAGATGCGACGCCCAAGAGCACTGGGGGCCTAATTCGAGACCCAGCACATTGATGGCACCCCGTTCTTCAAGAAACTCGCAGAGTATCAGGGCATTATTTCTTGACATATCGCCCATCGAAATCCTTTCCCAATATTACCGTAACATCCACGGTTTCGTCTCTGTTTTCTTCTTGCTGTGTGTGTACCTGTTCACAGTGAATGAGTTCGGCTACCCGACGCGCAGCGTCGGGATTTCCCCGACGATCGATTATCACAGTGCGCTCATAGTCAGTTTGCTCAGCGTTAGCTATCGAAACAATGCGAAAATCATAGCTCTGGAATAACTGAGCCGTGCGCGATGCCAGTCCTGTTATCTCCGTTCCATTGAGGATCTCTATCCTGACAGTCATGAGGTCTTCGCTGAAAGCATCGGAACTCTCCAACGCTTCCTGTATGCGCTGAATGGTTTCCTTGATGAGCTTCCCATCATAGTAGGGGAATAACACGTTCTTCCCATCGAGGGTCCTGCGATTGCCCAGGACGCCCTGAAAGATCAAACGTTCGGTGTCCAACGATGCCATAGCGGCCACAAATGTCATCAGACTTCGATTATCAAAATCCGAGTCGATCAGATCGGAGAAATATGGAAAAATCGGCTTCGATAAAAGGCGCTCTGAGTTATCACCGAGGGATCGTAGAAGAGACTGGGTGAGTCTATGCTCCCGTTCGGATCGCTCGTCATTCAGCTCTCCGTCGGGCCGATATCTGATGTATGAACGCGCTTTCGCTCCATCAAGACTCACACTGCCAGGAGGAAACAGATAGCGAACGCCGACTACTTCATCATCAATCGCGTTCGGAATGAATATGTCAAGCCCTCCTAAATGATCGACAAGCTTCTCAAAATCGGCACTGTTGATTCGCACAGCAAACGTGATACCATGACCCAAGAGAGTTCCCAATACCTCACGGTATACATCGATATCCGTGGGCCTGTAAAGAGTTTCCAGCCGGTCCACCCGGTCAATGGAGGTAAGCAGTGTACCGGTTTCGCTCGGTATGGCCACCAAGGCACCATTGTAAGTCCTTGGATTGAAGTAAATTACCTCCGCTATAAGGGGTTTTTTCCCATCGTCAATCACCAAGAGGATGCTGATGTTACCCTCTCCCTTCATTGCTTCAGTAAAAACATCAATCCGAAGGCTTAATACAGTCCAGAGAACAAATCCTGCCATCAGAATCATAACGAGCGCCAGGTACCATATCGTGTTTTCAGATCTTCCGGTAGCCATAGAGTTCCGCTCTTCTAATGTATTCTGCTACGGCAGGCGGTAGCCATTCTTCGGGAATCCGCCCGCTTTCAATCCGTTGTCGTACTCCTGATGATGAAAATGGCCAGATTGGGTTATCGAGACGCAGACAAGGGAAATTGAACGAGATTCCTCCACCCTCAATTCTTCGCGCCACAATGACTTGCACTTCTTCCAAGAGGCATTTTGATTCTCTCCAGCTTGAGAAGTCATCCACCAAATCATCACCGATAATCAGGCCCGCTTTCCCCTCCACCCAACGAGTTTTCTTCAATTCCCTAATCGTATCGATGGTGTAGGAAATCCCGCCACGTCGGATTTCACCATTCCACAACACGGCGCCGGGAATATCATCAAGCGCCAACGCGAGCATTTTCAGCCGATCGGTATCGGAGGCGCCTCTGAGTCCGGCCTTATGGGGTGCCATGGCCGCTGGGACAAAGATGACACGTTGGAAACCCCGCTTCAGTGTTTCCTTCGCCAGGTGGATATGGCCCTTATGGACAGGGTTGAAAGATCCTCCAAGCACCGCTGTATTCATCGTATCACCGAAGCCCTTTCGATGAGAAGCTCGATAAGCTCCTTGAGTCCACTCCTGGAGAATACGGATATCCCGATAACACACTCGTCGGGGAATACCGAACGCAGCAAGGCCAAGTGACTCCCTGAATCGTCTAAATCGGTTTTGGTGCCGACAATGATGCGGTCTTTCCCGCGAAGGTTTGGATCGTAATCACCAAGTTCTCCCTCAAGAATTCTGATAGCCTTGGAAGGATCTTCTTCCCCCAGGTCCGCCAAAAAAACAAGGGAACCGGCACGGCTGACATGCCTAAGAAACCTATGGCCCAGGCCGGCTCCGCCTGAGGCTCCCTCAATGAGTCCGGGAATATCAGCGAGAACCACCTCGACACCACCGTGGCGGAGAACTCCCAGATGTGGTACCTTGGTTGTAAAAGGATAGGCACCCACCTTCGAGTTGCTGGCGGTTAATGCATTGAGGAGGCTCGATTTCCCCGAGTTGGGCAAACCCACCAATCCGATATCAGCTATGAGCGAGAGTTCGAGGACAATGTGACGGCTCTGCCCGGCCTCACCATTCTGAGAATATGTCGGCGCCTGATTTCGGGAGTTTCGAAAATGCCAATTTCCCAACCCCCCCTTACCGCCCTGGAGACAGGTCCATGTTTCACCCTCCGAGACGATGGAAAAGTCATGAAGACTTTTTCCGGTTTCGAGAGTATAAACGCAGGTACCGGGTGGAACGGGAATTATTAGATCCTTCCCGTCCGCCCCGTGCATTCTGCGCCCCCGACCGGGCATCCCATGCCGAGCCTTGAGCAAATGCTGCGTGCGAAGGTGTGACAGGGTACTCAAATTGCGCCGAGTGATGAAGATTACATCGCCGCCCCTACCGCCATCGCCGCCGTCTGGACCTCCCCTCGCCGCGTATTTCTCACGGCGAAATGAGACAATGCCGGCTCCACCATTGCCGGATCGGACCTCGAGCTGGGTCTCGTCGACAAAGGCGGACATCCTGATTCAGCTTGCAGTCACAATGGAAACCCGTTTCTTACCCTTTTTGAAATGGTAAAGAACGGTTCCGGCCACTTCGGCGAACAGGGTATCATCTTTGGCTCGACCGACATTCTCACCGGGATGGATACGGGTGCCACGCTGACGGATAAGAATGGTACCTCCCTTCACAGCCTGTCCACCATAGCGTTTAACACCCAGCCTTTGGGCGTTGGAATCGCGGCCGTTCCTCGAAGAGCCGCCGCCTTTCTTATGTGCCATTACTCATCTCCTCCAAGCGCAGCGAAATCGAACCCGGATACTCCTCGTCGATGTCGGCCAAGGCCTGTAAAAGGATCTCACTAACCCCACGCAGCCAATCATCCGTACCCCGTGGTCGCCGGATGATTGCCAAAGAGAGGTTCCCTGGCCCTCGCGTCGATCCCTCGACTGTCCACCCCGCTCGCGAAGCCACCAGCCGTGCTACGCTGCGACTCAATAATGTCACGGCCGCGCAGGCAGGATTACCTTCCGAAGAACTGTATCCGGCATGCCCATGCATTCGCATGGTACTGACACAACCGTTTTTATTCAGGTGCACGACGATTTGTACCACCGTCCGATCCCTATGCCATAATCTCGTTCACCTTGATTAGGGAGTATTTCTGCCGATGACCCCGCGTGCGCTGATATCCCTTGCGCCTTTTGAACTTCACAACCTTTATCTTCGTACCCATCACAGCGCTGCCGACGGTGGCAAGAACCTTGACACCTTTGACATAGGGCGTGCCAATTCTGGACTCGCCATCTTCAGAGAGCATCAGTACATCTTCGAATTCTACCTTGTTGCCGACCTCTTTTTCAAGGAAATCCACCCTTATCAGGCTTCCCTTCTCAACTTTGTACTGCTTACCCTTGATTTCTACCAGAGCGTACATCGATATTCGACCCCTGTCAAAGAATATAACGCTGCCCTTTGAGGCACCTGAGCGTATATAGCATCAGCAGGCAGATATGGTCAAGCTTCCAGAGCGTATTGATACAGCATCCTGCCATCCAGGATCGAAAACCGAATCCCTGGGGTATTTTACATCGATTCGATGTAAGGGATGTTCAAAAGGCCAAAACCCCGTTTCAGCGTTACCAATACAGCACGGGCGAGCGCCATGCGACTGGCGGCGAGTTCGGGAGGCTCGGCTCTGGCAATGGGAACTTCATGGTAATAGCTGCTGAAGTCCCGGGCAATCTCATACAGTCCTGTGGTGAGAATCGATGGATCGAGTTTGGCCGCGGTACGTGATACCAGTTCGGGGAACTCTGAAATTCCGCGACTGAGTTCCCATTCATCTTCCCTATCAAGAAGTTCCGGCTCAATCTTCGCCGATCTGACAATTGCCGGTTCCCGCTCCATCAGGCCAACCACACGGGCAACCACATACTGGAGGTATGGGCCCGTATTACCGGTAAAGGAGAGTGACTCCTCTGGGTTGAAAATCATATCCTTTCCGGGAGAAACATGGAGAAGGAAGTAATGCAAGGCAGCAATGGCGATTTTCTCGGCTGTTGCCTTTGCGTCGTCCAGCATGTCTTCCCGCCCCTTCTTTCGAATTTCCGCGAGCGCGAGATCGGTCAATTGGTCGATCAATTCATCGGCATCTACGACTCTTCCCTCGCGGGATTTCATCTTGCCTTCCGACAGATTCACCATCCCATAGGACAGATGCTCAAGATGATCCGCCCAGGAAAACCCGAGTTTCTTCAGAGCGTAGAAGAGAACCTTGAAGTGGTATTCCTGCTCATTGCCGACAACATAGATGAGCTGATCGAATGGCCACTGTTCATGCCGGCTGATAGCGGTACCCAAATCCTGGGTGATGTAGAGCGATGTGCCATCCGATCTGAGCAGAACCTTAGTATCTAATCCTATATCACTCATATCCAGACAGATTGAGCCGTCTTCGTCCTCGATAAAAACCCCCCGAGAGAGCCCCCGAAGAACCTGATCTTTACCGGTCAGATAAATCTCACTCTCCTTATAAACCCGATCAAAACTCACCCCGGTTCGCCTATAGGTGGCTTCTATGCCGGAAAGAACCCATTCGTTCATCATCGCCCAGAGTTTGCGGACATCCTTATCACCCGTTTCCCAGTCCTGAAGCATTTTTTGAGCCTCGGCCTCCGCGCCCTTTTCTTTCTTCGCCCAGTTTGAGAACTGAACATACAAGTCGCCGACGAAACGATCGCTTTTGACACCCAGACTCTCGGGAGTCTGTGAATGAGCGAATTTGCGATATGCCAGCATTGATTTACAAATGTGTATTCCTCGATCGTTCACAAGATTCACTTTGAGAACCTCGGCTCCTCTCGCCTTCATGATCCGAGCACAGCTTTCGCCGAGTATGTCATTGCGCAGGTGTCCCAGATGGAGCGGTTTGTTGGTATTGGGACTCGAGAATTCAATCATTATTCTGCGGCCACAAAGCTCTTCACCAGCACCCCACTCATCGCCAGCAGAATCAATGGCGCTGAACAGATGCGCGATTGCGGAGCTTCTATCGATATGGATATTGATATAGGGGCCGGCCGTTCGAATTCCGGCATCCTTAGCCCCCAGAGCTGTCGCTAATTCATGG